>Ga0207674_10002658_pt1 | contig 22309 bp, 18 predicted proteins | sample KBSCornC72_FD_184303 | JGI IMG/M metagenome (GOLD analysis project Ga0207674, IMG submission 184303) | Corn rhizosphere microbial communities from Kellogg Biological Station, Michigan, USA - KBS Corn C7-2 (SPAdes) (version 2) | ecosystem: Host-associated > Plants > Roots > Rhizosphere > Soil ...
CGCGATGACGTGGTGAAGTGGCTGGTGGACCGTCATCCTGATCTCGTTCGACGTTAGGCTCGGGTTCCTCCAAAGTGCGAGGAGGCAACCTACTCTGGTTCCTATTGGCGAGCGTAGGAGGTAGAGGGACCTTCTCCACGTCGTAGATACCGGGATAGAAGCCGAGTCGGATTCAGCCGCGTTCGTGTGACTACCGGCGCAGCAATTCGGTGGCATACGAAACGCTCGTCCGCGCCATCCTCGGCGCATGTCCGCTTGTATTCTCGGCGCCGAGGGGTCTATCGTATGGCCATGCCCGCCCAGCCCATGGAGTGGACCGTCGACATGGTCCGCGCGCTGCCCGACGACGGCAACCGCTACGAGGTCATCGACGGCGAGCTGTTCGTGACGCCCGCGCCGAGCGTGTTCCATCAGCGGGCAGTACGCGAGTTGCTGCTTCTCATCGATCCGTACGTGCGCGCGCACGGAATTGGTGAGGCACTCATGGCGCCCGCGGACGTGGTGGTGTACGGTCCCAGCAAGTTCGTTCAACCCGATCTCTTCGTCGTCCCACTCGTGAACGGTGCGCCGATGCGGGCATGGACCGAAGTGGGTCGCCTTCTTCTTTCCGTCGAGGTTCTCTCGCCTTCGACCGAGCACACTGACCGCGGTCGCAAACGACGAGTGTACAAGGAGAAAGGAGTTCCGGAGTACTGGGCGATCGATACCGACGCGCGCACGGTCGAACGCTATCGGCCCGACGATTCATTCGAGATCCTCACCGAGTCGCTCCAGTGGCCACCGGATCACGACGCCCCTCCGCTGCTCATCGACCTACCGGCCTACTTCGATCGGGTCCACGGCATCGTATAGCGCCACGAGGCAATCGTGTGACGTAAGGCGTTAGGCACGACGGGGTTCCACACGCTTCCGGACACAGCCTAAGCTGCTTTGTCTGAAAGGGTTACGGATTCACCAAAGGTGATTCACCGTTGGTGAATTGCGACCGCCCCATCGCTCGAGCGCTCACCCATTCGCCGGCTCAAAGCGGATCAATTCGCGTCGCGGTCCTTCGTCCAACGCTCCAGCAGCTTGGTGCAGTGCGCCGCCAGCGAGTCAGTGGAGAACGTGGTCCCATCCGCCGCCCGCCATACCATCCGGCCCGTTGGGCTGTCGGCGGGTCGCAGCACCATTTCCTCCTCGACCTTCGCCCCCGACGCGCGCCGCGAGGAGCCCGGGCGCGAGACCGTACCGCGCCATGCGACGACCTGCAGCTCACCGAGATCGGCGCCCTGCGCGGAATCGGGGAACCACGACACGGTCACCGCGCCGGCTGCGGCCTGGAGGACACATCCGCGGGGCGTCCGGTGCCTGTCGAGCTCATTGGTCTTCGCGTCCACGCGGTGCGCGGCGCGCTCGGGGGCGAGGATGTCGAGGAGGCGACCGACTTCCTGCTGCACCGCATTGCGCTCCTTGACCGTCGGCGGGGCCCCAGGCGGGCCCTCGACAACGTCGAGCTCCTCGGGGCTGCCCATCGGGATCATTCCGTCTTCGTCTTCCATTGCGCTGATTCGCCTGCGTTGGGGTGCCTGAATTCTAGTCTCGGCACACGCGGTTGTCGCCTCGCGTGAGCGTCATTATCCGCCTTGCCGAGGTCTGCGCACCGTCCCATCGTCGGACTATGCGCAGAGCGGCGTTGATGCTCCCCCTCTCTCTCGCCCTGGCGGTTAGCGGGGACGTCCGATCGCTCGCGCGCGCGCAGCGTACGCCAGCCGGCCTGCGCACGACTCCTTCCGCCCGGTACACCGACACCCTCACCTCCCTGTCCGCCGGCGGAGGCACTACGTGTCTCACCGCCTCCTCCGGCAACGCGTTCTGCTGGGGTGCACTCGGGCAGCGTGACGGCACGCCCGAACAGATCCTCGGCGCCGACGGCCGGCCGGCGCGCCTCCGCGCCATCGCGACGTCGGACTTCAGCCGCTGCGGCCTAACGACCGATGGAGAGGTCTGGTGCGACCGGGTGTTGGCCCGCGGCTTCCCCAACGCGGCCGGCGAACCGGACTCGATGCCGCATGCGTGCGAGTACTACCGGTGCCTCATCCCCCTGCCGACACCGGGATCCCTTCCGAAGGGGGCCCGTGACATCGCCGCCGGCATGTTTCACGCTTGCGCGCTGGCGCCTAACGGGACTGCGCACTGCTGGGGCGTGAACCACATGGGCGAGCTCGGGAACGGCACGATCGCGCCCGACTCGACCGGTTCCGTCGGTCCGATTACTCCTGCTCCCACGCCCGTGATGGGTGGCATCCGCTTCAGCCAGGTGAGCGCCGGCGAGGAGCTCACCTGTGCTCTGTCCGTCGCCCCCGAGCAGGCGGTTTATTGCTGGGGCTACGGACAGAGCGGGGAGACGGGCGATTCGTCGGCCATGACGACCTGCGACGGGGCCAAACCCTACTACACGAAGCCGTGCAGCACTCCCGTTCCCGCGCGCGTTCTACCTGAATCCATTCCGGGTGACTACCCGCCGCCTAACGACGTGAAGTTCACGCGCGTCGCCGCTGGCATGCGCATGGCGTGCGCGATCAGCGTCGGCGGCGATGCCTACTGCTGGGGAAGCAACTACCGCTGCGAGCTCGGGCGATGCCGAAGCGCCGAGTCGGCGCGAGCGCACCGGATCGCGGTGCCGGGACGGGTCGTGGAGATCGCGGCCGGTTACTGGCACGCATGTGCGCGCACGGCGGAGCGTCGAATCTTCTGCTGGGGCAACAACACTGCCGGCCAGCTCGGATCCCTGGCGACGGTCAACGCCGGCCCCGACGGCGGGCCGCCTGACTATCGCGACACGACGAATGCTCGAGTGATCGGCACGAAGTACTCCGACGCCTGCTTCAATGGTGGCCGATGCTCTCCGGCCCCCGTCGAGGTCTCCCCCGGCCGCCGGTGGGGAGCGATCGCGCTCGGCACCGACCACGCGTGCGCACTGGCTGACGACGACGGTGGGATCTATTGCTGGGGCGGGAGCGACCGCATGTCGTTAGGCCGAGGCGTGCGGCTCGTGCGGTGTGAGAATCGGAGCCCGGAGTGGAAGGACGAGCAATGCCAGCCGACGCCCGTGCGCATCGCCGGGTTGCCCACACTCGCCGCGCCACCGTCGCGTGAAACGGTCGAGGAAGCCGCCATTCGCCGAGGTCGCGAGCGAGATGACGCGCTGCGGTCGACGCGTGTGCTGGTGAGCGCGCGGGAAGTACGGGTCATCTTTGCTCCCGATACGTCCCGGACCTGGGGATGGGCGGCGCCGGGCAGGGTCGACCGCGGGTCCCAGTACTACTGGGGCGCGTATATGGACGGTATCGATGGGCCACGCAGCCTGACGCTTCGGGTAGGAGGCGGCGGCGACAGCACCACGCGGGCGTTCGCAAACCTCCGAGCGCTCGTCGCGTCCGGCGAGCCCGGCCTCTGCACGGGCGGAATGATCATGCACTGCGACCCGTTAGGCACGCTGGCCTCGGTCGACGGCAACCGTGTCGTGCTCACGCTGCGAAAACCCGAGACGATCACTCGTCTCTTCGGGCTCCGGCCGGATTCGGTGGGCGTGGAGCGCGCTCGCCCCGAGGACGACTGGCGTCCGCCCGTGCGCGTGCAGGTACAGTACGTGAGCCCGCAGATCCCCACTCCCGACGCGGCATTCCGCGCCGAGGCGGCGAAGGCGAAGCGGCGGTATGTGGCGAGCATCAACTGGATCAGCCGCAGCATCGCTGGCGGCCAGTCGGGATCGGATGCCATCTGGATCGGCGTTGGCGATTCGATCCCGATCAACGTGTCCGAGATGCGCTGCACGCACGACGTGTGCAGCGGCTCCTCGTCCGACATGCCGGGTGTGTGGTCGGTCGACGACAGCTCGGTAGCGCGTCTCCACCGCGTGAAGCCGGACCCGGACGCCGGCGCCTTCAGCTCGGTCAGGCCTTCGCGCTATCTCGTCGCGGGCGTGCGCGGGCGCACGACTGTGCGCGTTAGGCTCGCGGAATCTACCGCCGACACCATGCCGTTCCGGGAGCCGCCGGCGCGCACGCTCGAGCGGCCTGTCGTCGTCACGAATCCGGCCGCGCGCGTCGAGATCTCTGCTCGCTCCGATACGATCAGGCTCGGAGACCCGCTCGACCTGCGTGTCCGGGTGCTCGATCGCGATGGTCAGGCGATCGATGGCGCGCCGGTGCAGGTGAGATACGAGGATGGCGGGTCCGCGTATGCCGGGATGTCGACCGGTACGTTGCGGCTCGAGCTCCAGAGGCCGGGGCCGCGTTTCATCGTGGCCAGCTTCGGGAAGATGGCGGATACGGTCCGCGTGACCGTGAGATAGCGCCGCGCATCGAACGAGACGCGTTAGGCCCGACCGCTGGCAGACTCACCCGCGAGGACTACCTCGGCGAGTGAACAGATCCAGCAGTACGGTGATCGGCCAGAACAGGACCCCGATCCAGAGCCGAACGCCGCCTCGCCGCTCGGCTATGTCACGGTCGAGCGCGCCTATGAACAGCCACCCGAGCAGCAGGTAGACGGAGAGAACGCCGAATAGCAGGCCGACGATCATCATAGTGTGGTCGTGGGTCGCAGACGGCGTGCCACTCTCAGCACATGTTCGCTTGCCGGCCTCCAGCCGAGAGGTCTATCGTATGGCCATGCCCGCCCAGCCCACGGAATGGACCGTCGAGATGGTCCACGCCCTCCCCGACGACGGCAACCGGTACGAGGTCATCGACGGCGAGCTGTTCGTGACGCCCGCGCCGAGCTTGATCCACCAGCGGGCGATCCTCCGGATCGCGTATCTTCTCGGGCCGTATCTGGAGGAACAGCGTCTGGGCGAAGTGATCATCTCCCCGGCGGACGTGATGTTCGGTCCGCGCACGATGGTCGAGCCGGACCTCTTCGTGATACCGCTCGCACCCGGCCGGTTGCCGCGCGCCTGGGAGGAAGTCGGCCGTCTCCTGCTGACAGTCGAAGTGCTCTCGCCCTCGACGCTGCGCACGGATCGCGGAGACAAACGCGGCTTGTATCAACGGAAGAACGTGCCGGAGTACTGGATCATCGACGTCGATGCTCGCCAGGTGGAGCGGTGGCGACCTAACGATGCATCGCCCGAGACGGTAACCGAGGCGCTCGCGTGGCAGCCTGACCGGTTCACTGAGCCGCTCGTCATCGATCTGCCGGAGTATTTCCGGCGTGTGCTGGGCGAATCTCCGTAGAGGGAGCATGCACGCTCAGAGGACCGGGCGGCTATTTTCCGATCGACCGCCCGCACCGCTCGCTCACGCAGTCCAGTTTTAGCATTGCCCAACCCGATCGACCTCCTGCCCGTCTTCCGCGCGGGCAACCTCGATGACCTCCTCGCGCGCTATCCGACGGGGGAAATCGTTGCGTGCGATTTCTACATCGCGGGCGCCGAGCATGGTGACCCCATCCCGGGTGGCTACCGACTCGGGGAACGCGTCGTCAACATCGACCACCACGCGCCGACCGCCCGCATGGCGCGAGAGATCTCGAGCACGAACCTCGCGCTCGACTGGCGTGCCGCCAATCCCAACGCGTCCGCCGAGTCGCGTCAGGCGGCCTCACAGGGCGTCGTGGTCATCAACCACACAGACTGCGACAGTATCCTGAGCTCGGGGATCGCCTCCTGCCGGCTCGACGCTCTGGCAGCCTACGGTCACGCCGCGCTCGCCGCCGATCACACGGGCGAGGAGGACGCGATCGCGGACGCCCTGCAAGCGCTGGAACCGTGGCGAGACGTCGAGCTGTCGTTCGCGACGCTGCGCGCGGTCGAGTCGGGCGCACCGCTCCCCGAGCAGGCGCGCGAAGCGCTCGCGCGCTGGCGCCACAAGCGCGAATGCGCGGCCCACTACGTGGCGCAGGGGACGGTCACGTCCGACGGGCTTCTGGCGTTCGGCATCCTCGACGGCGAGATCGATGGGATCTTCTTCCCTCCGCTCCTGCCTGACGCGGTGCTCATCCTGCTCGCCGCCCCGAAGCCTAACGAGCCTGGCTGCTGGGTCATGAAGCTCCGGCTCGGCGCGGCTGCACCGGAGGGCTTCACGGTCCACGACCTGCACATGACCGACTTCGATCGGGCATATGGGGGTCGGTGGAACGCGGGATCGAACGCGCGCGCGGGTGGAACGACCATTCCGCCAGGGCAGTACGCCGAGGAGGTGCGGCAACGGCTGGGTCGTCGCGCCAATACAGATTGAGGCCACGTCAAGCCTTCACAACAGCAGGGGACACGGATTCGACGGATCCTGAGCCGCGATCCGGCGGATCGCTCCGCGTAGACTCAGGGCTCCTCGCGCAAATGGCCGGAAATTTTGTTGATCAGTAGCGCCGCGCAGCTGCAGTTGACGCGTCCGAGGCCTTTGACAAAAAGTCACGACCGCCTGGGCGAGGAGCCCAAGGGCCACTGGGGGCGATCCGCCAGATCGCCGTTCAAGATCCGTCTGATCCGTTTCCCCGCTGTTGCGGAGGCTTAGTACGCCGACGCCACCTCGTTATGCGATAAGCAGTCGGAATACAGAGATCCGGTTCAGCGAGCGGCGTGCGCCGCGATCTCCGGAGGAACCTCGGGCTCGCCCGCGAACGTCGTACCTCGCATCCCGCGGGTGAGCGCCCACCGATGCAGCCACGTAATGCCCGCCGGCCCCACGTAAGAGTCGGCGCTCTTGTAGGCCGAGTCCCTCAACACCTCCTCCAAGCTCGCGAACGCATACCCGCGCCTCTCCATCATCTCGGCGAGCGCGTCGAACGTGTTCGCGTTGAGAAAGCTCGCGTGAATGAGCAGCACCTGCGGGATCTCGCGCCCCACGATGGCCCTCGACTGCGCCTCGTAGAAGCCGAACACCGTATCCATGTACGCCACGTACTGCCTCCCCACCCGCGTCGCTTCCGCCGAGTCGCGCCGGGCAAGCGCGTCGTCGTGCGCGGCGGCGAAGAGGTAGTCGTAGTTGTCGATCGTCACGGGCGCGACTCGATAGCCTCTCGCCGCGAGCAGAGAATCGACGCGTGCCCGTACGGCGAGCGTGCGGCCGGTGTGCAGGAACGGGTGCCGGAAGAAGCGTGGCTTCCGCCCCACCTCGGCCATCACCCGCCGCGTCACCTCATCGCCGCGGATGATGTCGTCCAGGTACGCGTCTACATCGACTGCGTGCAGGTCGACGTGCGAGTACGTATGGTTCCCGAGCTCGAGACGCGCGCGCACCCACTGCCTGAGTAGGTCGACCTCGCGCTCATCGAGGGTGTCCCCGCGGTGGAGCTTCCCTTCGTTCACAAAGCCGATGGCCGGCACGTGATGCCTCACGAGCGCGCCCACGAGCTTCGTCGTTAGGCGCTCGTGGTCGGCCGCGCTCGTGAAGTTCCGCGACACGGTCGGCAGGTCATCGATCGTGATCGCCACTCGCCGCCCCGCCTCCGCGCCTGAGCGCGAGGCCTGGCTGCCAACCGGCCCGCCAGCCTGACCGAGCACGATCACGAGCGGCGTCGCCCACATTGCGGCGATCGTCCGAGTCAAACGCATGACGGCATACAATACTTCGGTTTTGCCGATGCCGAGAGGAGCTCCGACGTCGGTCGCACGCAAACGATGGGACGAACCGTTCATTCGGTCGCTTTGGCCGCGCCAACATGTCCTTCTGTCTGTGGCCAACGTTCGTTGTCGATGCTATCGTGGACACCCCGCGGCTCCCGGCGGCGACTACCTCGCCGCGCCTGGCCGGAGCCCACCCACAACGAGTCGTCTCATGCCTGGTCGCCACCTCCGTGTGCCCGTCCGCACGACGAGCATCCGCCGCTTTGCCCTCGTCCCCGCCCTCGCGAGCCTGACGGCCCTCGCCGCCTGCTCCGCACCGGATGAACCGACCGCGCCCTCAGCGACAGCTCCAACGCCGCTCACGCCCTCCGCCGCGATCTCCGATGGCAGTCAGGGCAACGGTGACGCACATTTCTTCTGGCTCCCGCCGATCGCTCCGTCGCGCACGTACCCGGGCACGTTCGACCCCGGCCTCCAGCCCCAAGTCCGCATCTGCCGCCTTTCGGCCCTCCCGTGCGCGAATCCGCTTGTCACGTTCCCCTCGAGCGCCATCGCGGTCAGCACGACTGCCAAGTCGTACTCTGTGGACTGGTCCACGAAGCCCACGAACATCACACCCGACGACTACCGCGCCGAGGTGTGGATCGCCAACCGGAAGATGGGGTTCGCCGACATCCGCGTCGCCCTGAACGCCAAGGACCTGAAGACCGTGCCCGCGGATTTCGCGGGCGTGCTCAAGAGCAAGAGCCTAACGCTGGCATTCCGCCTCGAGCTCGGGATCGTCGCGTCGATCGACCTCACACCGCTCGACCCCAGCGTCGACTCCTCGAACACCGTGCAGCTCTCGGCCACGGTGCGAGACTTCCACAACCAGGTGCTGCCTAACGCGTTCGTCGGGTGGGCGAGCTCGCCCGCGTCGGTGGCGACCGTGAACGCCACCGGGCTCGTCACGGGCGTTGCTCCCGGGAAGGCGGTCGTGACGGCGTCGAGTGGCGGCGCGTTCGCCGCGGATACCATCACCGTCACGCGGCCGCTCGCGGACTGGAGCGGCGCCGTCGAGTGGACGACCTACCAGGGGAACGCGAGCCACACGGGCTACAACCCGGTGTCCATGGACACACACGTGTTCCAGGAGCTGTGGACGAAGGCCGTTTCGTCGGCCGCGCTCAATCCCGTGACGGCGGGTCAGGGGCAGGTCTTCGTGACGACGAGCGCGTACTTCGGCATCGAGCAGGCGAAGTCCCTCGACGCGCGCACGGGGGCCGAGCTGTGGTCACGTGACTTCGGCGCGATTCACTCGGTGGATCCGCCGGCGTATGCGAACGGCACGGTCTACCTCCAGACCGGTGGTCATGAGGACTCGTTCCTGTATGCGCTGGACGCGGCGACGGGTTCCGTGCAGTACCGTACCGCATATCTCAACCAGTGGTCCCACTATTTCGCTCCGGTGGTCGTCGGGTCCACGGTGTACGCGGCCGGTGGGTACTATGGCGGCATGTACGCGTTCAACACCGCGGACCTGTCGCAGCGCTGGTTTGCTGTGCTCAACCAGTACGATCAGTTCACGCCGGCGGTGAAAGACACGTTCGTGTACGCCTACACCGGCAGCTATGCGCCCAAGCTGGCCGTCACGAGCGCGAACACCGGCGTCGTCGCGTACGAGATCGCCGACCCGGGCTTCGTGTGGGACGGCTGGTCGATGAATACCGCTCCCACGTTAGGCGGCGCGGCGAACGTGCTCGCGACGAATGGCGGGCGGCTCATCTCGTTCAGCCTGAGCTCGCGCAGCATCGGCTACGCGCTCGCGGGCAGCTTCCGCGGGCAGCCGACCGTTGCCAATGGCGCGGTGTACGTCGCGAACGGCACCCGGGTCGAGGCGCGGAACGAGAGCGACGGCTCGCTCCAGTGGTCGTGGGCGCCCCCGGAAGGTCAGCCGACGGGACCGATGATCGCGACGAAGAACCTCCTGCTCGTGAGCACGGTGGCGAACACCTATGCCGTGGATCTCGCGTCGCATGCGCCGGTGTGGACGTATCCGGCGGGTGGGACGCTGGCGTTGAGCGCGCAGGGAATCCTGTTCATTGCTCAGAGCTCGGGGAAGCTCACGGCCGTGTCGGTGCGTTGAGCACCGGGGTCCCGAGGTCGTTGAACAAAAAAAGGATGAGAGACCGGACGGGCCGTCGGAGCCGTCGCCGCACACGGAGCCAATCTGCGAACATCGGCGAAATCGATGTTCGAAATCCGCGTTAGGTCTTGCCGTTAACCGGCTGTCCCGGCCAGCCCCTTTGTCAATTCGGCTCACGGAATCGTAGCCTAACGAGCATCGGCGACCGCCGCGAGCATCGGGCCAGCCGACACGAGCCGTTTGCCAACCAGATCCACCTTCAGGTTCAACCCCTCGAGCGATCGCGCGCCGAGGAGGGTGAGGTCGCCGGGCTCGCCGAACACGACTTCGTCGGCGGTGAACGTGCCGCCGGCGTGGACGATCGCGAACCCTACCCAGCGCTCGAGGATCGTCCCGTCAGCCTGCTGAAAGCGAATCGGCTTCCGACGCGTGATACCGAGCGACTCCAGCACGCCAGCAGGCGCCCACGAGAGCTCCGCTGCCGTGTCTACCAGAACATCGCGAAGGAGCCGACGGTCGCCTTCCCGAACCGGGGACTCGATCTCGACATCAGTGCGCAGCATGCCCACGTCGTCGGCCATAGTACCTCCGGGTGCCCCGAACAGTAGTACCAGATTATTGCGGGCCGAGTCAAGCGGATGCGGCGGCTGGCAGGTGGGGCTGGTTGAAGGCGACTTGGAAGGCGGGCTGTGGCCGCGGAGGCCGCGCGAAGCGTGGTGGCGGGCCCAGGTGGTCGAGTGCCGGTTCTTCGGCGGATGTCGGAGGAGACGGCCGATGCGGTGGGGGCGAGCCTCCGCACCGCGAAGCGGGACTGGGCGCGGACGAAGAGCTGGCTTTAGAAGGAGATCCCACCGAACGCCCAGGGTGACAGGGGGTCGTAACCGCCCTGGCAGAGGAAGGCGCCACGAAATTCGACGCGACTGTCCCGCGGTGGTACAGGAGGTGCCCGGGATATCCCGGAATCGCTTTACGGTGAGGACTGACTGATGTACGACAGACCCAGGCTCGAGCGGTTGGGTACCTTGCGCGATGTGACTCGCGCTGGCGGCATGGTCTCAGCTGGTGACGCTGCAAATCCGTTTCACCGGTATTCCGCGACGGGGTGAGACAGCGCCCACCCGTCGCGTCGTAGGTTCTCGATCAGATCAGGGCTTCGGGTCGGCGGACTGCTTTGGCTTGCGGTCCGCCGACTTGTCGTCTCTATCGTTAGGCTTGCCGCGCCCCTTGCCCTGGCCGTTGCCGCGCTTGTCGCTCTGTGTTGAAGCCGTGTCGGGCTTGGAGTCCGCGCTGGTCGTCGACGCGGTGTCCGCCTTCGCCGGGGTATCCGACTTCACCGGCGCGTCCGGCTTCGCGGCGTTGCCCGGCTTGTTGGAATGATCCGACCTGCCCGGATTGTCCGGCTTCGCCGAATTATCCGACTTCCCCGGGTTGTCCGACTTCCCTGAGCTCCCCGGCCTTCCCGCATTATCCGGCTTCGCGGAATTGTCCGGCTTCCCGGGCGCGTCGGGCTTCGCGCTCGTCACCGGCAGCACCGGCGACGCCGAGCTGTCCTGACGCGCGATCCGAATCGGCTGGTTCGTGCGCACCGGCCACGGCGCCGAACGCGGAGGCTCACGCAGGACGTCCTTCGTCTCGGCCTTCTGCTGCCCCGGTGATCCATCGTTCTGACGGTCGTTGGGCTGATCAGCCTTGCGCTGCTGTCCCGGCGGGACCTTGTCGTTGCGATCGTTCGGCCGATCCGCGCGCTGCTGCCCCGGCGGCCCCTTGTCGTCCTTGCCGTCGTTAGGCCGGCGCGCACGACCGTTCGGATCGTTATCCGGGTGATCGGGATGGTCCGGGTGATCCGGATGATCCTTGACGCGCCCATTCCCCTGACGATCGTCGTCCGCGTAGCGACCGTTCCCCTGATGGTTGTCATCCGCGCCGCGACCGTTCGCGCGATTGTCCCAACCCGGCGGCTCCTTCACGCGCTGGATCGGCCCGCGCCCGTTCGACGTCGGCGGTTGGATCGCAACGCGACGACCGTTGTCACCGACCACCGAATCGGGACGGAACGGCGGCCGCCGCGAGCCCGTCGGGCCCATCGTGGACACTCGGCCTGTACCGTCCCACGTGTCGCGTGGCTGCGCCGGACACCACACGTGGTCCGCGAGGTCGGCGGGCACTTCGTACATCGACCCATCGCGGCAGTACACGCGCGTCACCTGGTATCGCTCGTTCACGTAGGAGCCCGAGAGCGTATAGGCATCCTCGGCCCATCGCTGGTCGAGGACCGGCGGCACGAAGTCACGAGCGATGGCACGCATCGTCGCGTACGGGTTCGTCCCGCGATATTCGGCATTCGCGAGCGTCTCGTGCAGGTAGCCATCGCGGAAGGCGCCCTCTGGAATGCGCAGCGGCTCATCCGACGCGAGCACGTAGATGTATCGCGTCGGATTCGCGCGCGACGACATCCCGACGCCGCGATACGTCACGCGCGTCGGCTCCCACCACACGGGAACGTCGCGCAGGCCAGCGACCACGAATTGCCGCTGCCGTGTAGACGAGGGATAGACGAGGGCTGCACCACGCTCTGGAACGATCTCGACGATCGCGACGTAGGCGGCGCGGTTCGTCTGAACGTAGATCTTCCCGTTATGCGGACGGGTGACGTCGACCTCGAGTGGCTCGATCATCACCGGCACCGGCGCCGGCGGCGGCAGCGGTCGACGAACGACGACCGTTCCGCCTGACGAGCATCCGGCCAGCACGAGAGTGAGAACTGCGACGAGGCGATCGCTGCGACTGCGCATGCGCAAAGCTCCGAGAGGATTGAAATCAGCGGACACGTGAGGCCCGGCGAGCGCGCCCCTGTCATTGGACGCTTCATAGAAGCGGAGGGACACGCTCTCGGGTCGGAGCACTGACTTCGCGTGAGGCAGATCACCTAACGTGGAGACCGGCGGCCGGCGGCCGGCGACCGGCGACCGGCGACCGGCGATGTGCTCGGAATGACGCGCTTTTCTTGCCTTCGCCCTTTCGCCCATCGCCCGTCGTCCGTCCCCGGCGGCCGCAGTCGCCGGCCGCCTGCCGCCTGCCATCCAGTCACGCCGGACATGAGATCGAGACCGTCTTCTTGCCGATCGTGAGCTGGCAGTACGTCGTGAACGACGGCTTGAACGTATGCACGTACGTGTTCGAGCCGACTGGATCGTTCTCGAGCGACACCTGCAGGATGATCCCGACCGTCTGCGTGGTCTTCATGGGATCGATCGAGAAGTCGTGCGCGTTGTCGCTGCTGTCGAGATCGTGGCGCAGCTCGAAGGTCCCTGTGGTGCCGGACACACTGTAGGCACCCACGACATCGGACGTTCCGCCATCGGCGTCATCCGACTGATTCGAATTCCCGTTGTCGAACCGGTAGAAGTCGCCGCCGACGTACGGCGTGTTCTGTGTCGGAAACGGTCCGGACAAAAGCACATCGTCTCCGTTTTCCCTGATCCCGTCGTTGTCGTTGTCGAACTCGAACCCGAGAATGTCGTTCGGGTGGAACGCGGACCCACGATCGAACCTCGTGGCGATGTAGAGATACCGGCGGTCCCGCGTGAAAGAGACCGTCACCGGAGTGGTCCCTCCAGAAGGGAGGCTGGCGGCGAATGTGACCACCGATCCGTCGGCGTACTCGCCCGGAGAAATGACGCCGTCGACGGCCGGCGGAGCGGGCGGTTTCGCGTAGCTCGCGCCATCGAGTCTCGACGGGTCGGGTCGGACGGGGGAGCTGGCGTCGCTGCAACCGACGGCGAAGAACACGACGGCCGGGATGAGCACTACGTGCTGGAGCGGACGCATTGGACCTCCTCGAACAGGGGTGTGGTGAACGGTGGAACGACGCGCATGCGGGAACGGCATCACCGACCCGATGCGCGGCGCAACAGGACGTCGGTCACGGCCCGGCCCGACGAATCGAGCCGGAGATAGCGCACGAGCGGACCGACGGCGCTCGTGACGCAGGGTTCATAGGCCGCGAGCCGGACTCGCCGGGACAGGACATACGTGGCCGCCGGCTGCGTGCTCGCCCGCGCGCCGAGACTGTCGCCGCCTAACGAATCGGCGCCGAGGAGCGGCAGAAGCTCGAGCGTCACCGTCGCGCCATCCAGGCGCGTCCGGACCGTGTCACCCGTCGGCTCTATCTCGATGACTTCCACGAGATGCCTGACCTTGAGCGTCCGGTCGTCGGACCCGGGGGGACCGATGAGCGCGACCACCCGGCCGCCCTTCGACGCCGTCGAGTCGGAGACCCACAGTCCCTGTGCGGGTGCAGCCGTGGCCGGACGGAGTGGGTCCCCGACGCATAGTGCCAGCTCACCACTCGCGGACACAGCTGCCGGTGCTCGGCCCTCAGGTGTCCTACGTTCTCGACAGGCGACTAGTGCACCCACTCCGAGAGCTGCCGCCACGGTTGCTGCTGTCATCCATCCAGACATCGTGCGTTCCGAGTATGAACGCGCCTACTCTGTCGGCATGCCGTCACCGGGCTGTATCCGGCTGCCGTTACGCCGCGGTAACGGGCTGCCTTTTCGGTGAGTTGCCGAGCCCTGGGGCGGCCGGTACTGTAGGTCCATGAGCGAGCTTCACACCCTCGGCCGCGTACATCTCGTTGCCGATGACGGCGCGGAGCTGCCGGGCGGCGCGCAAACGAAGCGAGTCGCGTTACTCGCGTATCTGGCGCTGGCGCGCGAGTCGCCGGTACGGCGCGACGCGTTACTCGCGCTCTTCTGGCCTGAGCTCCCGGAACCGGATGCTCGCGCCGCTTTGCGGCAGGCGCTGTACTACCTGCGGCGCGTGGCCGGGGACCTCTTCACCACGTCGGGCGACGAGGTCTCGCTCCGCGACGGGGCACTGCGGTGCGACGCCGTGGACATCGAGCAGCTCGCTCGAGCCGGTCGGTTCGAGGACGCAATCGCGCTCTATCGCGGCGACTTCTTCGATGGTTTTCACGTCGATGACGTGTCGCCGGAGCTGGAGGAGTGGGTATCGCGGACCCGATCGCGGCTCAAGCGCCGCGCCTCAGGGGCGGCGTGGTCGGCGGCGGACGCGGCCTCCGCGTCCGGTCAGACCGAGCGTGCTATCGAGCTCGCGCGACGTGCGTGCGAGCTCGACGTCGATCAGGAGGCTGGTTGGCGTCGGCTCATGACCCTGCAGGCCGAGACTGGCGATCGGGTAGGAGCGCTCCGGACGTACGAGGAGGTCGTCGTGCGCCTCGAGCGCGAGCTCGAGACGAAGCCTGCAACCGAGACGATCTCGCTCGCCGAGCGAATCAGGACCGCGGAAATATCAGGCTCTTCGTTCACTGCGACCGCTCCGGCTGCTCCTGTTGAAGTCACACTGGCGCAGGGGCTCGAATCGGTACCCCGACCGCTTCCACAGCGCCGTCGCTGGAAAGCTGCGGCTCTCGTTGGCGCGGTCGCAGGCACGTTTGCGCTCGCCGGCGCCGTTGGCGCTTATATAAGGTTGTCGGAGGACGTGCCGTCGCTCGTCGCCAACGGCTCGCTCGCCACGAGGGATCGCCTCGTCGTCGCGGACTTCGCCGATCTGGCGAGCGACAGTCTGCTCGCCGCCGGCATTACCGAGGCGTTTCGTGTGGACCTGAGTCAGTCCCCGATCGTGCGGGTGCTCTCCCCGCGCCAGGTTGCTGCGGCGCTCGGCCGGATGGAACGGGCCCCGGGCGCCGCGTTGACCGAGGAGTTGGCGCGCGAAGTCGCCGTCCGGGAGGGCGCGAAGGCGATCGTCACGGGCAGCGTCGCGAACGTCGCCGGCGCGTTCACCGTGAACGTGAAGCTGGTGAGCACCGAGCGCGGTGATGTGCTCGCGGCGTTTCGCGAGGCGGCGGCCGATTCAGCGCAGCTGCTCGCGGCGGTGGATCGCACGAGCAGACAGCTTCGCCGTCGCATCGGGGAGTCACTGCGGTCGCTGCGCGCGCTGCCGCCGCTTGCCGAGCAAACCACCCGCTCGCTCGCGGCGCTCCGGAAGTACACCGAGGCGCAGCGGCTCAACCGATCCGGGAGCCGAGCGGAATCCATCCGGCTCTACGAGGAAGCGATCGCGTTGGACACCGGGTTTGCCTCCGCGTACGCCGCGTTAGGCTCGGCGTACGCCTCGATCGCCGAGCCCGGTCGCGCCCGGGACGCGCTGCAGCACGCGGTCGCGCACCAGCAGCGCATGCCGTTTCTGGAGCGCAGCTTCGTCGTCGCGCAATACGCGACCGGAATTGGCGAGATCGAGACGGCCATCGACGCATACAGCCGTGTGCTCGAGCGGTATCCGGACGATTACCGAGCGCTCAACAACCTGGCGCTCATCTACCGCGATCGGCGTCAGTTCGCGATCGCGGAAAGCCTGTTCACTCGCGCGACGACGATCGATTCGACGATCTCCAACTTGTACTTCGGCATCCACAGCACACAGGTGTTGCGGGCGAAGTTTCGCGAGTCGCGCGCCACGCTCGACCTCATCGCGCGACGCTTTCCCGGGAATCCCATTCGGCTCAACGTCGAGATTCAGGACGCAGCCGCGCAGCAGAACTGGGAGGAAGCGGAGCGCCAGGCAGAAACGACCATCGCCGCTGCACAAGGCGATACGCTGACGCTCATCGACCCGTACGAGGCGCTCGCCGCGATCGAGATGACGCAGGGGCGACTCGCGGAAGCGGAGCGACACTGGCGGACGCAGCTTGCGCTGAGTGCGGCGGCCAGCTCGCACGGCCGTCATTGGTGGGGTGTGCTGCAGCTCGCGCGACTCGAGATGAGCTATCGCGGGGCGACGGCGAAGGCACTTGCGCTGGTGGACTCTGCCCTCGAGGCCACGCCACTCGACAGCGTACTCCCCGGCGATCGGCTGTATGACGAGTTGGCCAGGTTCTATGCCGTGACGGGTCGCCTAACGCGTGCCCGTGAGCTGGCGGCCGCCGCGGAGAAGAACGACAGGGTGCTCGCGCGAACGCCCGGTGCGGACCGCGCGTGGACGCGTGGCGTGATCGCCCTGGCCGAGGGGCGCACTGCCGTGGCGGAATCGGAGCTTCGTCAGGCGGCGGCGGCAACCACGTGCACCATCTGCGCTCTGCCGGACCTCGCCCGCGTGTACGAAGCGGCGCGCAAGCCTGACGCGGCGGTGGCGATCTACGAGCGCTACCTGTCGACGCCCTGGCTCTGGCGGTACGAGGCGGACGCATCGGAGCTCGGCTGGGCCATGAAGCGACTGGCGGAGCTGTACGATGCACGTGGTGAGTCGGCGAAAGCGTCGGCGATGCGCGGGCGTCTGCTGCAGCTCTGGCGTCGTGCGGATCCAGAGCTGCAGCCGGTGATTGCCGAGGTGCAAGGTCGCGTCAGGGGGTAATCGCCACGTTGCAGACCTTCTCGGCAAAGTAGGGATCCGTCTCGGGCCGCGAGCCAACGGGACCCCATGCCGACCCATCGAAGCGACCGCCTATGCTCGTTGCTGCGCTCGAGACGTCGCCGTCGAATCGCACCGAGTAGCTCGTGGTATGCGCGATCATGTCGGCAGCAACGGCATCTGACACGAGCACGGCCCCCGAGATCTCATACCGGCGACACGGGTCGTTCGGAAAGGCGCCGTTCAAGGAGGCGATCGGATACGCGAACGTATCACCGAGCCCGTCCATCAAGTAGATCCCGCCACCCCTGTAGAGCGCGCCGCCTTCATTGAAAATCTTGCCGCAGAAGGAGAGGACACTGGTTCCTGGCTCCGGCGTGATCGGGTTGGGTGGTAGACAGGAGTTGCCGACATCGAGTTGCGCGCCCAATCTCAGCTGCACATTGCCCCAACCGTAAATGGGGCTGGGCGGAAGAATGGGGTTCGGGGGAAGTGCGCGGAGTTGGAGGTTGATCACACTGGACGTCGCGATCGCGAGCTCTGGCGAGGAAACGGTCGAAGCCTTTGGTGCGGTAACCGAGTCCGGTGCGCACGCTGTGGCTAGTGCAACGAGCGCGATGCCGGCAAAGCGTCGCGAGGGGAATGGCTTGTGGCTGGACATGTGGGCATCCTGGATTCGAGGTCGACGCGGCGTCGGAGGTGACGCCGACGCGCCCACGATCGAGGACCGCCGTTACCGACATGCGTCTCGACGGCGTTATCTCCGGGTGACGGGCCAGCAGCTCGCAAAAAAAAGGCGGCGCCGACAAGTCGGCGCCGCCTTTCTCACTCAACCCGTGTTGGTCTAAACGACCGCCGGCGGCTAGTGCGTCACGCGATTCCAGGCGTCGCGCACCGCTTCCTTCATGTGCTCCCAGGTGCTCTGGCCGCGGTGCTCGTAGCGGTCCCAACCCGACCGCAGGTCGCTCTCGACGTCGTTCCACTCGCGCCCGCGATAGCGGTTGGCTGACTCGTACCCGTATTGGTAGCCGGGGCGGTAGTAGTCGTATCCGCGGTCCGCGGTCGCATAGGGCCGCGTGTTCCAGTTATTCCGCCAGTACTTATCCTCGGTCGTCCAGTCGGCGCTCCTGCCAGTTCCCGAGGTTCCGGTGGAGAGGTTTTCGCGATCGGCCATCATGCCTCCTCTGCTGCAGTTCGGTTACATCCGCCGCCCACGGCAACGGCCTGCGACGACCCACCGGGCCGTATCGCTGAGGACGCCGCGTTAGGTGCGGGGTCCTTTTGAGGTGCAGAGGACGTGCCGCCCAGGCGATCGCAACCATGGTTACCGATCCGAATCTGACGGCCGCGGCCGCTCCGAGCAGGCTCTGTCAGAACTCGTAGCTCCCCTCGGCATCCCAGATCGGAGCTCATGTCGCAGGCAGCAGGCGTTGAGGACGCCCACCAGCTCCAGGCGGCTCGCGGCACCCACCATCTCATCGTAGGTGCGCATCGCGGCCCGATAGTCACCGAGCCGCGCATGCAAGCTCGCGATCAGCGCGAGGATCTCGGCTTCCTCGCCCTTCGTCCCCGTGGCTCGTGCGAGCGAGAGCGACGAGTCGAATGCGGCGAACGCCCGGGCATAGTCGCCAGTCTGCTCGAACGCGGTTGCCAGCTGACCGAGTGCATTCTGTTCGCCCGGTATGTACGCGGTTGTGCGATACAGTGCGCGCGCGGAGTCGAGCGCCGGGATGGCGGCCGTCGCCTGACCTTCCCAGATGTCCAGCATCGCGATATTCGCCATCGCGTTCGCCTCGTAGCGAGGCTGACGCAACACTCGTCCGGAATCGCACAGCACGACCAGGTGCTCGCGAGCTTCACGCACGTCACCCAGGGCGGCGAGCGCCAACCCGAGGTTCCCCGACGCCTTCGCGAAACCCAACGGGTCGCGGATCTCCCGCGCGATGCGGACGGCTTCCTCGAAGTGGCTCCGGGCCTCGGCATACCGCTCCTCGTTCTGTGAGACGAGACCGAGCGCGTTATGCACCTCGACCAGATCACCGGACAGGCGGTGCCTGCTGGCAACCCGAAGTCCCTCGTCGAGGTACCTGTGCGCCGCTGGAGACTCTCCTTGCTTGTCCGCCCTCAGACCGAGTCGCGTCAGGATCCGCGTCTCGGCAACGGGATCGGGGCGTTGTCGACTGGCGGCGAGTGCGGGATTCAACAACGCGACGACGCTGTCGAACCTGGTCGCCAGAGCTGGTCGAGGGCGAACGCGTAGCGGTCGTGGACCGCGTCGTCATCGCCCCCGAGATGGCGAGCGACGCGCATGATGAGCGCGCTGTACTCGGTCAGGAACACGGCCCAGGCCTCGTCGAGCGACGTTTGGTCGCGCGCGGCGAACAATGATGACAGCGGCGCTGGCTGGGCGTCACTCATGATCGACCCCCAAAGGCCTCGGCTGGACGGCTGTGTGTCGTCTCGATTGTACCGGTGGCGCACGGGCGGAGTCAATGCACGCCCTCGCCCGGTACGGACGAAGCTCGGGATGATACTGCCGTCTGGTGCTCCGAGCGTCAGCTGAACCTCGGAGGCCGCAGAGGACGCAGAGGCTTCCAGAAGCAGTCGAGAAGAATCGTGACCGCTTGCGGCGAATCGCCTAACGCCACGGCGATCTCGCAGCCTCCGCGGTTAAATTCTGCCAACTATGATTGCGTGTCCAGTTGCTTACCCGCTTGCGCCGGGTGTTATTCTGGAGGCTCGAATGTCGCGCGTAGACTCTCGCCTCTCTGCCTCCTACTGAATGTCGTCCCCGCAGATCATCTCCACCGTCTCGCGCGAGCTGTCGCTTTCCCCGACACAGGTCGCCAACACCCTCACCCTCTTCGGCGAGGGCAACACCCTTCCCTTCATCGCCCGCTACCGCAAGGAAGTCACCGGCGGGCTCGACGAGGTTCAGCTCCGCGACGTCCGCGATCGCGCCCAGTACCTCACCGAGCTCGACGAACGCCGCTCCGCCATCCTCAAGAGCATCGAGGAACAGGGCAAGCTCGACGACACGCTTCGAGCTGCCATCAACGGTGCGGAAACGAAGCAGGTTCTCGAAGACCTCTACCTTCCCTACAAGCCCAGGCGCCGTACCCGGGCCACCATGGCGCGAGAGCGCGGGCTCGAGCCGCTCGCCGAGCTGCTCTCAGGCCGCACCGCGACCGACGCCACGCTCGATGTCGAGGCAGCGAAGTATGTTGACGACGAGAAGGGCGTGCCTGACGTCGCCGCCGCGCTCGCTGGCGCACGCGACATCGTGGCTGAGCGGATCGCGGACGATGCGGCGCTCCGCGGTCGCGTTCGTGACCTAACGCGAGCCGATGGTGCGCTCCGCTCACGCGTCGTCACCGGCAAGGAGAAGGAGGTCTCGAAGTTCCAGGACTACTACGACTTCGCCCAGAAGCTCGTCGAGATCCCGTCGCATCGAGTGCTCGCGATCCGGCGCGGCGAAGCCGAAGGCTTCCTGCTGTCGTCGATCGACGCGCCAGCGGAGCGCATTCTCTCGGGGCTCGAGCAGGAGATCGTGCGCGGCCACGCCGCCCCGGTGCAGATGCGGCTCGTCGTCGAGGACGCGTACCGCCGGCTGCTCACCCCCGCGGTGGAGCTCGACCTGCGCCTGGAGCTCAAGACGCGCGCCGACGAGGAGGCAATCGCCATCTTCGGGCAGAACCTCGAGCAACTCCTCCTCGCGTCGCCGGCGGGTGAGCGGCTGGTCATCGGGCTCGACCCGGGCTACCGCACGGGGGTGAAGGTCGCGGTGGTGTCGCGCACCGGCGCAGTCGTCGCGACGGACGCCATATACCTGCACCAGTCCGACCGATTCACGACCACGATCCTCGCGCTGGTGGCGCGGTTCACGCCGGAGCTGATAGCGATCGGCAACGGCACCGCGTCGCGCGAGACGGAGAGCCTCGTGCGTGAGACACTCCGCGACCGTGGCCTAACGAGTCCGCAGGTGGTCGTCGTGAGCGAGGCGGGCGCATCCGTGTACTCCGCGTCCGACCTCGCGCGCGAGGAGCTGCCCGACCTCGACGTGTCGCTTCGTGGCGCGGTGTCGATCGCGCGGCGTCTCCAGGACCCGTTGGCCGAGCTGGTGAAGATCGATCCGAAGGCGATCGGCGTGGGCCAGTACCAGCACGACGTGAACCAGACGCGCCTCAAGAAGCGTCTCGACGAGATCGTCGAGAGCTGCGTGAACCGCGTTGGGGTCGAGATCAACACGGCGTCGGCGTCGCTGCTCTCGTACGTCGCGGGTATCGGGCCCACCCTGGCGGCGAACATCGTGAAGACTCGTGACGAGCGCGGCGGCTTCCGCTCGCGTCGCGACCTCACCGACGTGCCTCGGCTCGGCGCCAAGGCGTTCGAGCAGGCGGGAGGGTTCCTGCGCGTGCGAGGCGGCACGCATCCACTCGACGCCACCGCGGTGCATCCGGAGCGCTACGCGCTCGTCGAGCGCATCGCCGGCGATCTGGGTGTCCCGTTAGGCGAGCTGTTGAACAACGAGTCCGCCGTCGCGCGTATCAGCGTCGACAAGTATGTGGCGGACGGAGTCGGTCTGCCGACGCTGCAGGACATCCTCTCGGAACTGCGGCGACCGGGCCGGGATCCTCGTGACCAGTTCGAGCCGCCGGCGTTCCGTGACGACGTGAAGGAACCGAAGGATCTCTCACAGGGCATGGTGCTCGAGGGCGTCGTGACGAACATCGTCGCCTTCGGCGCGTTCGTGGACATCGGTGTTCACCAGGATGGGCTCGTGCACGTGTCGCAGATGGCCGACCGGTTCGTGCGCGACCCTAACGATGTCGTAAAGGTCGGTCAGAAGGTGAAGGTCACGGTGATGTCGGTGGATCTGGAACGCGGACGGATTGCGTTGACCATGCGGAGCGGCGCGCCGCCTGGGAACCGGGAGCGGGGCGATCCCTCGCCGCGCTCGGGACAAGCCGGGAACCGTGACTCTACTCGGCGGCCGGATGCGCGGGAACGGGAAAAGCCAAAACCACCTGCGCCGAAGCCGACTGTGCCGAAGCCGGGAACGATCGCGCCGAACGGCATGCGGTTTCGCTAAAGCCGCACGCCGGGGCGTCTCGCGATCACCAGCGAGCTCGCGTTGCGGGGTCAGAGCCTGAATCATATCCCGATACGACCCAGGCTCTGACCGCGCAGCCCCTACGGCTTCTTGCCGCCGCTACCCGCCGCCACACTCACGGTGATCGCGGCCGAGTTGTTCGCTGCGTTAGGAT
>Ga0207674_10002660_pt1 | contig 22300 bp, 22 predicted proteins | sample KBSCornC72_FD_184303 | JGI IMG/M metagenome (GOLD analysis project Ga0207674, IMG submission 184303) | Corn rhizosphere microbial communities from Kellogg Biological Station, Michigan, USA - KBS Corn C7-2 (SPAdes) (version 2) | ecosystem: Host-associated > Plants > Roots > Rhizosphere > Soil ...
ACACGTTCACCAACACGGGTGTGGACCTCACGTCCTCGACCTACAGCGGGATGGCGAGCGACTCGATCGGCACCACAGCTGGCGCCGTGACGGCCCTCTCGGAGACGCGCGTCTGGACCGTCGGCACCTATTGGGACGCAGACGCCAAGCGCATGCGCACCCTTGTCGAGCGCTGGACCGGGGAGCGCTGGCGCCGGGTCACGAGCAGCAACCGAGGCAACAGCGAGCTTCGGGACGTCGCCGCGACGCGCGGAGCTCGGTTCGCCGTGGGAGAGTCGGGGCTGGAAAGCACTCGCACCCTCGTCTTGCACCACCGCGTGCGCACGCCTTGAAAGCGGAATGAACGCCTTTAGTTCGGCGGCCGCTCGTCGTGGCGCGGCAGGCCGTCGTCCGGGATCTTCTCCCAGCTCGCGGCGTAGGCGACGAATTGCCGATGTTGCGGACGGACTCCTGGGTCGCCGTCGAACGCTCCGAGGCGGACGCTGATCACCTCCGGGTCAGCGGGACTGCGGCTCCATAGCTGCGAGCCGCACTGCGAGCAGAATTCCTTCGCAAAGCCGTCCGGCGGCCGCCAGGCGCGCACCAGCTCCTCGCCGGAAAGGATCCTGAGCGAGCCCGGCGCGACGCGTGCCTGGGCGGACGCGGCCGTGCCGCTTCGACGCTGGCAACGCGTGCAGTGGCAGTAGCTCGCGCGCAGAAGCGGCTCGGTCACCTCGAAGCGGACGCCGCCGCAGAGACACCCGCCCGTCAGCGGTTCGGTCAGTCCTCGCTCCACCAGCCGGGAACCATATCCGCGTCCAGCGGGTCATCCCCCGCGCCGAACGCGAGGTACTCGATCCCGTCGGGGCCGGCCTCCATGTTCCGCATCGTGTCCCTGTCGAAGCGGACGGCGTCCCATTGCCGGAGCTCGACGACCTCGTCCTCGACCTTGACCCGCCCGGACCCGCGCACGACCACGTAGACCTCTTCCTGGTCGGTGTGCTTGTGCCCGAACGGGATCCTGAAGCCGGGGTCGAGCTTCATGATGCTGAGCCCTAGCGTCTCGCCCTCCAGGTCGCTGCGGGCGAAGCGTGCGTCCATCTCCGTCGGCATGTCGAACTTCGGCGCCACGTTCTCGACGTCCCTGAGATTCTTCTTCGTATAGCTAGCCATGAGCCGATTCTCCGCGGAGTCGGCAGATGGCAAACGTTTAGTCGTTCTCGGACGAGGGAGCGAGCGGTTCGTTGTCGAGGAAGACCTGCTGGAGTCGCTCGTCCACTTCGGCGAGGCCGTCCTTGGCCCACTGGATGCGCTCCTCGATGAGGCGGGCCTCTTCGCGGAGCCGCTCCTTGCGCACGCGGGCGTCGTCCCCGACTTGGCGCGCGGAAACGCGAGCCTCGTGCTCGATCGCATCGGCCTTGCGCCGTGCGTCGGCGAAGATCTGCTCGACCTCCTTGTCGGCCTGCAGCTTCTGCTCGCGCAGGTACGCGTCCGCTTCGGCCCTGGCCTGGCGGAGAATGTCGTCCGCCTCCTCCCGGGCGAGCGTGACGATGTGCTGGCCGGCCTTCTCGGCGGCCGTGAAGACCGCCGTGACGCGTGCGCCGATGCCCTGATCGTCCTCCGAGGCCCCCATTTCGGGAGCCTGCGGCTCGGCCTGCGCCTCGACTTCCTGCTCCTCCTCCGTTCCCTCTTCCACGGCCGCCTCCGGCGGCGCTTGCCTCATGTTCATCACGTCCGAGAGTATCGGCCGCTGCGGACGCCGGACTTTAGGCCGACCTGCGTTGGATGCCGAGGCGCTCGAGCTCGAGCCGGGCGAGCTCGTCGTACCGCCCCTCCTCCAGGTCGCGATAGGGCTGCTGGCTGACCGCGAGCAGACGGTCGTAGGAGAAGTTGACGACCGCGCGGCGGGCCAGGAACTCGGTCAGCAGGGGATCGTCCGGCCGGAAGCGGAGAGCCCGGCGCACGGCGCGAGCCTCGTGCGTCCACGTCCAGCGCAGCGGGAGGTACAGGCCGAGGAGCGGCAGCGTCGGGATGAGCCCGATGCAGAGAGCGAGCAGGACGCTCAGGTTCTCCGTCGAGTCGCGGCTGTCGCGTCCGCTCTCCTGCGCGCTGCGCCCGGCCGCCTCGACCTCGTCGGCCACGCCGGAGACCCGGCTGCCGAGGAACGGCACGTTTCCGAGCGTCCTGACGAGGCCGCCCGTCTGCTCGACGGCAACGCCGGCCGTCACCACCGTGTCGGAGAGCTCGCGGAGATTCCGCACCTCCCGGCCGACGAGCAAGGCGAGAACGATCCAGAGCGCGACCCACAGCACGGCGGCCACGTCGAGGACGCGGACGAGCCGGACTCCAGCCGTCGGGAACGCGAGGGCCACGTGACGCTCCTACCCGGGCCCGCCTGACGTCACCCCACCACGCGTTTCGAGCGGCAATCCCCGTGGGAAGAAGGAAATCGTGGACTTACGCAGGCTCATCCACAGACGGATCAGGCATGAGAGCCCGAACGCCTCGGTCGTTGCGGACGTGAACGCTCCCGTAGCGGTGAACGTCGGGGCGAACAGACACGCGAATTCCAACAACGATCGGGAGGGGTCGATGAAGAAGCCCGAGGAGCGGCGCGCAACCGAAGCACCGCCCGAGGAGCGGGTCGAGGACGCCGGGCGGGAGACGTTCGGCCGAGCGGCGCCGATCGACGAGGACGTCGCCGGCGAGCTCAACGCAGCCCTTCCGGAACACGAGCTCGATGGCGGAAGCGACGAGGCGGGCGGCTCGAAAGCCGCCTAGTCCTCGCGCCCGAGCAGAGCGCCGAGCACGGCGCCGAAGAGCGCGTGCACCGCGACCTCGTAGGCAAACACGCGGCCGTTGCGTGCGAGGGGAGGCCAGTCGCCGGTGCGCCGGTCTTCGTGGACGCGGTCGATCACGGCCATGAACGGCCACAGGCCGAAGCTTTCGAGCTGGCCCATGAGCACGCCGCTCGCCGGGCCGCGGAAACCCAGCCGCTCGAAGGTCGCGCCGAAGAGCGCACCGTTGGTCAGGTGGACGGCGATCGCCGTCTCGGGCCCGACGCGCAGCAGGCCGCCGAGGAGCCGGCGGTCGGAATACCAGGGCACGCCGAGCGCGCGCCCGAGCGCCGGCTCGGCGGCCGCCCAGACCGCCGCGGCCACGATCCCCGCCGCCATTCCCCTCATCGCACGGCGAGCATATCCTCACCGGCATGGCGGCTTTCACCCTCGAGCAGCGGCGCACGCTCACTCTGGCCGCAACGGTCCTCGGGTCGTCGCTCGCGTTCATCGACGCAACCGTCGTGTTCGTGGCGCTCCCGACGATCGCGGAAGACCTCGATCTCGGCCTGACCGGGCAGCAGTGGATCGTCCTCTCCTACTCCCTCGCGCTCGCCTCCCTCTACCTCGTCGGCGGAGCGATCGGCGACCGCTACGGACGCAGGCCGACCTTCATCGCCGGAGCCGCCGGCTTCGCCGTCGCGTCCGCCTTCGCGGGGTTTGCGCCGTCGGGCGGCCTGCTCATCCTCGCACGCGCGCTGCAGGGGGTCGCGGGCGCGTTCCTGACGACGAACTCCCTCGCGCTCCTGCGCGGAGTCTACGGCGAAGACGCCGGGCGGGCGATCGGCCTCTGGACGGCCTTCACGAGCGTTGCGACGATCGCCGGCCCGCCGATCGGCGGTGCGCTCATCGAGTGGGTCTCGTGGCGCTGGATCTTCTTCATCAACCTCCCCCTCGCGGTGCTCACGGTTCTGCTCGCCAAGGTCGGCGAGTGCAACGAGCAGAAGATGCTGCGGGTCGGGCGGCTCGACATCCCCGGCGCCACGCTGGCGGCGGTCGGGTTCGGGACGCTCACGTACGGCCTCGTCGAAGGGCCTGACAAGGGCTTCTCGGAGGTCTGGTGGGCGTTCGTCGTCGCCGCACCGGCGCTCGTCGGCTTCTGCCTCGTCGAGGCGCGCTCGAAGAACGCGATGCTCCCGCTCGCCCTCTTCAGGCGCCGCAACTTCGCCATGGCGAACCTGGAGACGTTCCTCGTCTACGGCGCGCTCTACGCGCAGCTCATCTACGTCCAGCTCTACCTGCAGTTCATCGGCTTCTCGCCGTTCGAGGCCTCGCTCCTCAGCATCCCGGGGAGCGTGATCATGATCGCCCTCGCCGCGCGCTTCGGGAAGCTGGCGGACGAGCACGGGCCGCGCTCCTACCTGACCGCGGGCCCCTTCCTCGTCGGAATCGGCATTCTGCTCATCCTGCCCGTGACGGAGAGGAGCGACTTCTGGACCTGGGGGTTCGTCTCGATCATCGTCTTCTCCTTCGGGCTGGCCATGCTCGTCGCGCCGATCACGTCGACGGCGCTCAAGTCGGCGCCCTCGGAGCTCGCGGGTATCGCCTCGGGCGTGAACTCGACGGTCTCGCGCCTCGGCAACCTCATCGCCGTGGCCACGATCGGCGTCGTGATCTCGCTGATCTACAACTCGCAGGTGAGCATCGGCACTCCGCTGGCGCGAAACCAGGTCGACCAGGCGTTACGGGACGCGTCGATCGACGGCTTCCGGGTCGGGATGATCGTCGCCGCAGGCCTCGCCTTCGCGGGCGCCGCCGTCGCGGCGGTCGGCATCGTCAACCGCGAGGACGAGCCGGACGAGGTCAGCGAACAGGCACCGGCGCCAGCCGGAAATTGAGGCCCGCGGCGCGCGCCCGCGCCCTTGCCCCGGCCTCTTCCCTCGTCTCGCCGGACTCGTAGAGGATCGCGAGCCGGTAGCTCTGCGCGTCGTTCGTCCCCTGGGCCGAGAGCGGCAGGCCGGGCCGGATGAGCACCTCGAGGTTGTCCTCGGGGTCGGGCACGGCCTCGACATAGGCGTCCTCGAAGACGCGCATCACGTAGCTGACCGCGGCGCCGTCGGGGAGCCCGGTCTCCCAGTGCGGGTCCTGCCCGCAGGCGAGCTCGAAGAGGGCGTCGTAGGTGGAGCGGCCGTGCAGCGCGAGGACGAGGGGCGCGAACTGCGAGGCGATCCGGCCGTTCACCTCGATGATCTGGGCGGGCCCATCCTCCGGGACGAAGAACTCGACGTTGAAGAAGCCGCCCTCGAAGCCGAGGGCCGGGAGGATGCGCGAGGCGATGTCGGAGAGCTCGGCCTGCCGCTCCTCCGAGAGCCGGGACGGATACTCGAACCGCTCGAAGCTGAACGTCCCTGGATACTTGACCGAGTCGGTGACGCCGATCGTCACGACCGACTTGCCGTGGACGTAGCCCTCGAGCGTGACCTCGTCGCCCGAGAGGAGCTCTTCGCCGAGGAACCCGTGAGCCTTCGCCGGGTCCCAGCCGGCGAGCGCCGCGATCTCCGCGTACCGGTTGGTGTAGAGGTCGGCCTCGTGCAGCTTCGCGAGCTCGGAGAGGTCGTCGATCCGATAGGTGTTCTGCGAGAGCCGGCCGACGACCGGCTTGACGAAGAACGGGGGATTGCACGGAATGCCGTCCTCGAGCAGGCAGAACTTCGGCGTCGACTCCGGGGCGACGAGCCTTTGCACGTCGCGGGAGGTCGGCTTGTGCTGGAGCGCGAGGATGCTCGCCGGCGTCGGTCCCGGCAGGCCGCGGCGCTCGGCCAGGAGGGCCGCGAGGAGCGCGGACAGGTCCTTCGTCCCGATGACGCCGTCTGCCGGGATCGACTCGGCGTGCTCGAGGAACGGCACGGGCTCGAACGCCTCGAGCTGGTCGAGGTCGGAGCCCTCGTAGCGAACGTCGTAGCGGCCCTCGAGCCCCGCGGCGCGGATGGCGACGAGATCCCGCTCCTGCGGGGAGAGGACGAGGATGTCAGTCATGCGCGCGGCCCGCGCCTGGGCGCGAAGCGGGAATCGTACCCATCCCGATTTAGAGTAGGTGCGTGCTCCTGGCCCGGACCGATGTCGTCGGCAGCCTCCTCCGCCCTGCCTCCCTGCTCGAGGCGCGTGAACAGCTGGATGCGGGCGCGCTCGACGAAGAGCGGTTCGCGCAGGCCGAGGATGCCGCTGTCGACGAGGCGCTCGCCCTCCAGGAGGCCGTCGGCCTCGACGTGGTCACGGACGGCGAGATGCGCCGCCTCTCCTTCCAGAGCCAGCTCCCTGCCGCGGTCGAGGGCTTCGGCGACTGGGACCTGGACGCATTTCTCTGGGGCGAATGGCACAGCGAGGAGCTCGGGGACATGAGCGTCGAGCGTCCGCCCCTGGCCGTGACCGGGAAGCTTCAACGCAGGCGCTTTCTCTCGGCGGATGAGTTCACGTATGCGCGGGACCGAACGGACAGGCTGCTGAAGGTAACGCTCCCCAGCCCCTCGTTATTCGCCAACTTCTGGAACCCGGACCGGCCTCCGGAGGCCTACGGGACACTCGAGGACTACCTCGGCGACGTGGCCGAGATCCTCCGCGAGGAAGTGGACGAGCTGGTTCGCCTCGGCGCGCGCTACATCCAGCTCGACGCGCCGCACTACCCCCTCCTCCTCGATCCCGGCTACCGGGACTTCTACGAGAGCCGCGGCTGGCCGGCCGACCGCTGGCTCGAGCTCGGCCTCGAGCTCGACAACCTCGTGATCGGCAACCACCCGAACGTCACCTTCGGCATGCATCTCTGCCGCGGGAACCAGGCGAGCCGCTGGCTCGTCTCCGGCGGGTACGACTGGATCGCCGCGCGCCTCTTCCCGCGCGTGAACGCCGAGCGCATCCTGCTCGAGTACGACGACGAGCGCTCGGGATCGTTCGAGCCGCTGGCCGAGGTTCCCGAGGACAAGGTCGTCGTCCTCGGCCTCGTGACGACGAAGAGCGACCGGCGCGAGACCGTGGACGAGCTGGCGGCCCGCGTGCGCGAGGCCTCCGCGTTCATGCCGCTCGAGCGCCTCGCCGTCTCGCCTCAGTGCGGCTTCGCGACGTCCATTCTCGGAAACGCGCTCACCCACGACGACCAGCGCGCCAAGCTCGAGACGCTCGTCCGCGCCGCCGAGCTGGTGTGGTCGGCATGACGGTCGTCCTGCGCGGAAGCGGTCTCACCGTCGAGGACGTCGTTCGAGTCGCCCGCGCCGGCGAGCAGGTCGAGCTCGCGCCCGAGGCGATGGAGCGCATGCGCGAGACGCGCGCGCTCGTCGAGCGCGTCGTGGCCCGAGGAGACGAGGTGTACGGAACCACGACGGGCGTCGGTTCGCGCAAGAAGATCCGCGTGCCGCTCGAGGAGATCCCCACCTTCAACAGGCGGCTGATCGAGAACCACCGGATCAGTGTCGGGCCCGATGCGCCGCCCGAGGTCGTGCGGGCCACGATGCTCCGCCACGCGAACATGCTCGCGAAGGGAACGTCGGGCGTGCGGCCCGAGATCGCGGAGCGCATCGTGCGCGCACTGAACGACGGAGAAAGACCCCGGGTGCGGATGCTGGGATCGGTCGGCCAGGGAGACCTCGCACCCATGGCCGACCTCGCGGGACAGCTCTTCGGCGATGTCGAGCTCCTGGCCAAGGAAGGCATCGCCCTCGTCAACTCCAATGCGTTCTCGACGGCGCTCGCGTCGCTGGCAGTCGCCGACACGAAACGGCTCGTCGACACCCTCGACGTCACAGGCGCCATGGACCTCGAGGCGTTCGCCGCCAACCTGACGATGCTCCACCCCGCGATCGGCGACGTGCGCCCCTACCCCGGGCTCTGCTTCGCGCTCGAACGCCTGCGCCGCTTGCTCGAGGGCAGCTATCTCTGGGAGAAGGACAGTGCGCGCAACCTCCAGGACCCGCTCACCTTTCGCTGCCTGCCGCAGATCCACGGCGCGACGCGCGATGCGCTCGACTTCAGCACGCGGCAGCTCGAGATCGAGCTCAACGCCTCCCAGGAGAACCCGCTCGTCATCCCGGACGAAGACCGGATCGTCTCGGTCGCGAACTTCGACATCCTCCCCCTCGCCGCGGCGCTGGACTTCCTCCGCACGGCCCTCGCCCCCGCGCTGACGAGCGCGTGCGAGCGCATGCTCAAGCTCCTGCAGGGGCCGCTCACGGGCCTTCCAGACGGGCTGGCGCCGAGGCAGGGCCTCGCGGAGAACTCGCTCGGGGAGCTCGGGGTGACCGCACAGGCGCTGACCGCGGAGGCCCGTCTGCTCGCACACCCCGTCTCGTTCGAGGTCGTCACCTCGACGCATGCCGAGGGAATCGAGGACCGCATCACGATGGCGCCGCTCTCGGCGCGCCGGCTCGCGGAGATGGTGGAGCTCGGTGAGCACCTGGCTGCGATCGGCTTTACCATCGCGGCCCAGGCGCTCGAGCTCCGCGACCCGCCGGCGATGGGCACGGGCACGAAGCGTGCGCTCGGCCTGGTCCGCGAGCGCGTGCCCTTCATGGGCGAGGGCGACCCGCTTCCCTCCGACCTCGAGCCGGTGCGGGACCTGATCGTGGCGGGCGGGTTCGTCGCCTGATGCCGCGTCCGGCGATGCTGCCCGTGTGATCGCGGGCGAGGAGCAGGCGTGTATTGCCGGACGCGGCATTAAACTCAACCGCATGGCCGGAGCCGGACTACTCGAGCGCCTCGAGCAAGGGCACGTCATCTGCGCGGAGGGCTACCTCTTCGAGCTCGAGCGCCGCGGGTACATCCAGGCCGGCGCGTTCGTCCCCGAGGCCGTCCTCGACCACCCGGAGAAGGTCACGGAGCTCCACCGCGAGTTCGTGCACGCGGGCTCCGACGTCGTCGAGGCGTTCACGTACTACGCGCACCGCGAGAAGATGCGCGTCGTCGGCAAGGAAGGGCTGCTCGAGGAGCTGAACCGAAACGCGCTCGCGCTCGCGAAGGAGGTCGCCGACGAGACGAGCTCCCTCTTCGCCGGCGACATCTGCAACACGAACGTCTTCGACCCCGACGACCCCGAGTCCAGGAAGGCCGTCCAGGCGATGTTCGACGAGCAGGTCGCCTGGGCCGCCGAGGCCGGCGTCGACTACGTGATCGCCGAGACCTACTCGTACGCCGAGGAAGCCCGCATGGCGCTCGAGACGATCAAGGCGGCCGGGCTCCCGGCGGTGGTGACGATGTGCATCCACCAGGAGCCGATGACCCGCGACGGCATGACCCCCGCAGACGCCTGCGCGATGCTCGAGCAGGCGGGTGCGGACGTGGTCGGGCTCAACTGCATCCGCGGCCTCAGGACGACGATGGACCTCCTCCCGAGCATCCGCGAGCAGGTATCCGGCTACGTGGCCGCGCTGCCCGTCCCGTACCAGACCACCGACGAGATGCCGACCTTCCAAAGCCTCCGGCATCCGCGCCACGACGGCATGCTCTTCCCCACCGCGCTCGAGCCCTTCGAGTCGACGCGCTTCGAGGTGACCGAGTTCGCCCAGGAGGCCGACGCGCTCGGGATCGCCTACCTCGGCCTCTGCTGCGGGAACGCGTCCTACCTGACCCGCGCCTTGGCGGAGGCGCTCGGACGCACCCCGCCCGCGAGCCGCTACTCCCCCGACATGTCCAAGCACGCCTACTACGGCACCGACCCGCTCCTGAAGCCCGCCAACATCGATTTCGCCGACCAGCTCTGACGCAGCGCGCGTGATCCCGGTCCTCATCGACTGCGACCCGGGCCAGGACGACGCGCTCGCACTGCTCCTCGCGCTCGCGAGCCCCGAGCTCGACGTCGTCGGCGTGTCGGCGGTGGCGGGAAACCAGACGCTGGACAAGACCACCACCAACGCACTGCGCGTCCTCGAGCTCGCGGGCAGAACCGACATCCCGGTTGCCGCCGGCGCCGACGGGCCGCTCACCGTCGAGCTCGTCGTCGCCGCGGACGCGCACGGCGAGACAGGGCTGGACGGCGTCGACCTGCCGCCACCGAGCCTGGAGCCCGTGCCGGAGCACGCGGCGGACTTCCTCGCGGCGAAGATCGTCGCCTCGGAGACGCCTGTCACGCTCGTCGCCCTCGGGCCGCTCACGAACGTCGCGCTCCTGCTCGACGCGCACCCGGAGGCTGCGGACGCGCTCGAGCGCATCGTGCTCATGGGCGGCGCGATCCACGAGGGCAACCAGACGCCGTCCGCCGAGTTCAACATCTGGATCGACCCCGAGGCCGCCGCGCGCGTCTTCGGGAGCGGGCTCGACGTGACGATGGTCGGTCTCGACGTGACCAACCGCGCAGTGCTCTCGAGCGCTGACGCCTCGCGTCTCCGCGGTGCCGGGCCCGTCGCCGAGGCCGCGGCCGACATGGTCGACTTCTATCTCCGCTTCTACAACGCGGCCTACGAGCACGGCGGCGCGCCGATCCACGACGCAGTCGCGCTCGCCTACGTCTTCCGGCCCGGCTTCCTGAGGGTGGAGCGGCGGCACGTCGAGGTGGACGCCTCCGAGGGGGTCTGCCGCGGCCGCACGGTGGTCGACATGCGCCGACGGACGAGCCTCCCCGAGCCGAACACGTCCGTGGCCGTCGACATCGACGTCGACGCCTTTCGAAGCCTGCTCCTGGAGCGGCTGCGCGCCTTCTCGCCAACTTCCCCGGAAGCGTCCCGTCTGACCTCCTGAGAGGGACGGGGCGCGTTGATTATGGCCGTGGGATGAGCTATAAGCGGGCGTTCCGGGCGAAACCCATGGTCGCACCCTGGCGGAAGGAGATAGGCGGTAATGGATGACACACAGCGTCGCGTAGACGCCATCCGTAAGGATCGCAGCGAGCTCGAGAACCACATCATCGACGAGTACGCGGCAGGCAAGATCACGCGGCGGGAGTTCGTGCGCCGCGGCACTGTCGTCGGCATGTCCATCCCGCTGGTCTCGTTCCTCGCGGCTGCCTGCGGAGGCGGCGGCGGAGGCGGAGAGACGTCGGGTGCCGGCACGACGCCGACGGCCACGGGCCAGGTGCAGGCCGGCGGCAACATCCGCGTCGCGCTCATCCAGCCGACGACGGAGCCGAACCCGCTGCTCGTGCAGGACGAGGGCGGCGCCGGGCTCCTCGGATCGACGGGTGAGTTCCTCTCCTTCTCCAACGAGAAGCTCGAGCTCGAGCCTCGCATCGCGGAGAGCTGGGAGCCGAACGACGACGGCACCGTCTGGACGTTCAAGATCCGCCAGGGCGTCACGTTCCACAACGGGTCGCCGCTCGTCGCGAACGACGTCAAGGAGACCTTCGACAAGCTGATCAACCCCGACGGCGGCTCCGCCAACGCCCAGTCGGCGCTCGGCGGTGTCCTGTCGCCTGGAGGGATCGAGGCGCCCGACGACGCGACGGTCGTCTTCAACCTCGACGCCGCGAACGGCAACTTCCCCACGCTCGTCAGCTCGGCGAACTACAACGCGATCATCATCCCGGCCGACCTCGATCCGGCCGACTGGGGCAAGACCTTCGAGGGCACCGGGCCGTTCAAGCTCGAGAGCTTCACGCCCAAGGTCGGCGCGAAGTTCGTGCGCAACGACGCCTACTGGGGCACGAAGGCGAACCCCGATTCGATGGAGCTCAAGTTCTACGACGAAGAGGGCCCGATGATCCTCGCCCTCCAGGGCGACGAGGTCGACTTCGTCGAGCACTTCTCCGTCTCGGGCGGCAAGGCGCTCCTGAACGACCCGAACGTGAACGTGATCGCGGTCAAGGCGGCGACGCACCGCGAGCTCCACATGCGGACGGACAAGGAGCCCTTCACGGACAAGCGCGTCCGCCAGGCGATCGCCCTCTCGATCGACCGCCAGGCGCTCGTCGACGGGCTCTGGGAAGGTCAGGCGGACATCGGGAACGACAGCCCGTTCGCGCCGCTCTATCCCTCCACCGACACGAGCGTCCCCCAGCGCGAGCAGAACGTCGACCAGGCCAAGCAGCTGCTCGCCGACGCCGGCATGACGAGCTTCACCGTCGAGCTGAACACGTGGAACGGCTTCGAGATCCCCGATCTCGCCCAGCTCGTGAAGCAGTACGCGGCGGCGATCGGCGTCACGATCAACCTGAAGATCACGGACGCCGGCACGTACTACGGCGATGGCGTCTTCGGGAAGTCGACGTGGCTCGACTCCGTCATGGGCATCACCGACTACGGTCACCGGCCGGTGCCCAACGTCTACCTCACGGCGCCGCTCTCCGGTGACCCGAAGGTCGGCGTCTGGAACTCGGCGCACTTCAAGAACGACCAGTACGACAGCCTCGTCAAGCAGTACGTCGCGGCGCTCGACATCGATTCGCAGAAGGGCGTCGCGAAGCAGATCGAGGAGCTCCTGCTCGACGAGACCCCGATCGTCTTCCCGTACTTCTACTACTTCCTGAGCGCCGCGAAGAAGAACCTGCTGAACACGACGTCGGCCGCGACGGGCCAGTTCGACCTCTCGAAGGCCGGGTTCACCAGCTGAGAACGAGAAGCTAGCGGGTCGGAGCTCGGCTCCGACCCGCGTAGTCTGTAGGAGCTCGGATGGCGCGCTTTCTCCTCACCAGGCTCGGGCTCGCGGCCATCACGCTGTTCCTGCTCAGCGTGATCGTCTTCTTCGGCTCGCAGGTGCTTCCGGGAAACGTCGCGCGCCGCAAGCTCGGCCCCTTCGCGGACCAGGCGGCGGTCGACCAGCTCAACCACCAGCTCGGCACGGACAAGCCGCTCTACGAGCAGTACTGGAACTGGATCTCCGGCCTCTTCCACGGCGACCTCGGCACGTCGCTCTCGTACAACCTCCCGGTCAACCAGCTGATCGGCCCGGCGCTCGTGCACTCGCTCAAGCTCGCCGCGTTCGCCTTCGTGATGGTCGTCCCGCTCGCCATCCTCGGCGGAGTCGTCGCGGCGCTGAAGCGCGACAAGCTCACCGACCGCGTCATCACGATCGGCGGCCTCTCGCTCACGGTCGTCCCCGAGTTCGTGACGGGAATCATCCTCATCCTCGTCTTCGGGCTCTGGCTCGACCTCTTCCCGGTGAGCGCCAACGCGCCCGACGGGAGCAGCATCCTCACGCAGCTCCACTACCTCTTCCTCCCGGCGCTCACGCTGGTCATCGTCCTCTTCGGGTACATCGCGCGGATCACGCGGGCGGGGACGATCGAGTCCCTCGACGCCGATTACACGCGGACCGCTGTGCTCAAGGGCCTCCCGCGGCGCACGGTCATCCGCAGGCACGTGCTCCGCAACTCGCTCCTGCCGACGATCGCCGTCATCGCGACGCAGACGGGCTACCTCATCGGCGGGCTCGTCGTCATCGAGACGCTCTTCAACTATCCCGGCATGGGCCGCCTGATCTTCACCGCCGCCCAGAAGAAGGACTTCCCGCTGCTCGAGACCGGCGTGCTCATCGTCGGCATCGTCTTCCTCGTCGCCACGCTGCTCGCCGACCTGGCCTACTCGCTGCTCAACCCGCGAATCCGCTACGCCACCGCCGAATGACGACGCTCGAGGACCCGGCCGCCCCGATCGCAATCCCGATCCGCCCGGACGAGACAAAGGTGGAGCGCCATGAGCGCTTTCGCCTGCTCCTCCGCTCGCCCACGTTCCTCATCGGCTGTGTCCTCGCGGGGATCTGGGTCCTCTGCGCGGTCTTCGGCTACCTGATCGCTCCGAAGGACCCCGAGGCGCCCGACGTCCTGAACAAGCTCGTCGGCCCGTCGGCCGACCACATCTTCGGCACCGACCGGCTCGGCCGCGACGTGCTCTCCCGCGTGATCGTCGGCGCGCGCTCCATCCTCGTGATCGCCCCGCTCGCCACCATCCTCGGCACGATCTGCGGCACGGCCATCGGGCTCGTCACCGGCTACTACCGCGGGTTCGTGGACGAGGCGACCATGCGGCTGGTGGACGCGATCCTCGCCATCCCGCTCATCATCACCGCGCTGCTCGCGGTCGTCGCGCTCGGGCCGTCGCGGGTCACGCTGATCCTCGTGATCGGCTTCGTCTTCACGCCGATCATCGCGAAGACGGTGCGCGCGGCCGTCCTCGGCGAGGCCCAGCTCGAGTACGTGCAGGCCGCTCGGCTCCGCAACGAGCACGGCTTCTACGTGATGTTCGCCGAGATCCTCCCCAACGTGACCGGGCCGATCATCGTCGAGTTCACCGTGCGCCTCGGCTACGCGATCTTCACCGTCGCCACGCTGTCCTTCCTCGGCTTCGGCGCCGATCCGTCCATTCCCGACTGGGGCCAGGACATCTCCCAGCACTACCAGTTCATCAACGGCGGCGTGTGGTGGGCCGTCCTCTTCCCCTCGCTCGCCATCGCCACGTTGATCATCGGGATCAACCTGATCGCCGACGCGATCTCCCAGGTGTTCGAACGGTGAACGACGCGGCGATCGAGCTTCAGGACCTCGAGGTCGCCTACCGCGTGCGCGGTGTCGACCGCCGCGTGCTCCGCGGCGTGTCCTTTGCGATCGGGCAGGGTGAGTCGTACGGCCTCGTCGGGGAATCCGGCTGCGGGAAGACCACCGCCGCCTTCGCGATCATGCGCTACCTCCCGCGCAACGCGAAGATCCTCAACGGCTCCATCCGCCTGAACGGCGACGACATGCTCGGGATGGGCGGCGGCAGGATGCGCCGGCTGCACGCGACGACCCTCTCGATGGTCTACCAGAACCCCGCCGCTGCGCTGAACCCGACCATCCGCATCGGGCCGCAGCTCAGCGAGGTCTTCACCCTCGTGGGCGTGCGCAAGGAGGAGGCGCTCCACCAGAGCGAGGCAATGCTCCACAAAGTGCAGATCTCCGACCCGAAGCGGGTCATGCGGCGCTATCCGCACCAGCTCTCGGGCGGCATGCAGCAGCGGGTCGTCATCGCGATGGCGCTCGCGAAGAACCCGACGCTCCTCATCCTGGACGAGCCGACCACCGGTCTCGATGCGACGGTGGAAGCCGAGGTGCTCGACCTCATCGATGCGCTGCGGCAGGAGTTCGGGACGAGCGTCCTCTTCATCAGCCACAACCTCGCGGTCATCGCGAAGATGTGCGAGCGCGTCGGCGTCCTCTACGCGGGCCGCCTCGTCGAGCAAGGCCCCGCGCAGGAGATCTTCCGCGACCCCCGGCATCCCTACACGGTCGGTCTCCTCCGCTCCATCCCGCGCGGAGGCGTGCGCAAGGACGCTTCGGCACTGGACACAATTCCCGGCTTCCTTCCCAGGCTGGGCGCGGACTTGCCCGGCTGCGTGTTCGAGCCCCGGTGCGGCCTCGCCCAGCCGGTTTGCATCGAGCACGAACCCGAGCTCTATCCGGTCAGCCAGGGACGGGTCAGCCGGTGTCACTTTCACGACAAGGCGCAGGAGCTGCCGAGAGTGGCGCCGGGTCGCCTCCCCGCCGCGCAGAGCGCCAACGGCAAGCCCCTGCTCGAGGTCGCAAACGGTTCGAAGACCTTCAAGCAGGAGGGACAGGACGTGCTCGCGCTCGTCGACGTCTCGCTCGCGGTCCGCCCCGGCGAGGTGCTCGGCCTCGTGGGCGAGTCCGGTAGCGGCAAGACGACCCTCGCGCGCGTCCTCCTCGGCCTCACGGCGCCCGACGAAGGATCGACCCTCGAGCTCGACGGCGAACCGCTCGCCGGCAAGGTCGAGCAGCGGAGCCGGGAGCAGGTGCGCTCGCTCCAGATCGTCTTCCAGAATCCCGACGGCGCCCTCAACCGGCGCCATTCGGTGCGGCGCATCATCGGGCGCGCGCTCGACAAGCTCCTCGGTCTCCACGGCCGGGAGCGCGACCAGCGGGTGAACGAGCTCGCCGAGTCGGTGCGCTTCGACGAGGCGCTCCTCGCCGCCAAGCCGGCGCAGCTCTCGGGCGGGCTCAAGCAGCGCGTGTCGATCGCGCGCGCGTTCGCGGGCGAGCCGCGGATCGTCCTCTGCGACGAGCCGACCTCTGCGCTCGACGTCTCGGTGCAGGCTGCGATCCTCAATCTGCTCGTCGAGCTGCAGACGCAGAAGGGCGTCAGCTACATCTTCATCTCGCACGACCTCGGCGTCGTGCGCTACATCTCGGACCGGATCGCGGTCATGTACCTCGGCCGCCTGCAAGAGGTGGGCGATGCGGAGACCGTCTTCAACGGCCCACACCACCCGTACACCGAGGCGCTCCTCTCCGCGGTGCCGACCCTCGAGGGCCAGGAGCGCGGACGCATCCGCCTCGAGGGCGAGATCCCGAGCGCGGCCAACCCGCCGTCCGGCTGCGTCTTCCACACGCGCTGCCCGCGCTTCCTCGGCGAGATCTGCGTGCAGGAGGAGCCGCCCCTCGCCGAGGTCGACCGCGGCCACTGGATGCGCTGCCACATCCCGGTGGAGGAACTGCGACGCCTACAGGCAGAGGTGCCCCCGGCCGTTCAGCCGAAGACGACGACCTGACGGACGACCTCGCCGGTGCGCAGCCGGTCGAACGCGTCGGGAAGCTCGTCGAGCCGCAGCGTGCGGCTGACCAGCCGGTCGAGCTCGAGGTCGCCGGACTGGTAGAGGTCGATGAGGTGAGGCACGTCTTCCTGGATGCGCGCCGAGCCGAGGAAGGTGCCTTTGAGCGTCTTCTCCGACATGAACTGCCACGGGTCGATCGTAAGGCTCGCACCATGAGGCATGATCCCGACGACGACGAGCGTGCCGCCCGCGCGCACAGCCCTCCAGGCTTCCTGAATGGCGCGCTCCGAGCCGATGGCCTCGAACCCATAGTCTGGCCCGCCCCCGGTGAGGTCCTGCACCGCAGCGACGGCGTCCACTCCTGCTCCCGCCTCGACGACGTCGGTGGCGCCGAGCGTGCGGGCAAGCTCGAGCTTCTCCGGCCGGGTGTCGACGGCGACGATCTGCGCCGCTCCGCGCAGGCGCGCTCCCTGGACGACATTCGCTCCAACGCCGCCGCAGCCCCACACGGCAGCGGTCGCGCCTTCCTCCAGGCCGGCCGTGTTCGCCACCGCGCCGTAGCCGGTGAGCACCGAGCAGCCGATGAGCGCAGCCGCGTCGAGCGCCACGTCGCTGCGGATCTTGACGGCCGCCGACTCGGGCACGACCGCGTGGCCGGCGAACGACGAGATCGAGTTGAAGTGATGCAGGGCCGTCCCGTCGAAGCTCAGGCGGCTCGTTCCGTCGGCGAGCGTCCCTTCGGCCGCCATGCGGGCGCCGAGCGAGCAGAAGTTGGGGCGGCCGCGCCTGCACTCGTCGCATTCGCCGCACGAGGGCGCGAGCGCGAGAACGACGTGGTCGCCGGACGCGAGCGATTGCACGCCGGGCCCGACCTCCTCAACGACTCCAGCAGCTTCGTGGCCGAGAACGAGCGGAAGCGGCTCGGGAAGGTGGCCGTCGACGACGTGCAAGTCGCTGTGGCACACACCGCAGGCTGCGATCCGGACGAGCACCTCGCCCTCCTTCGGAGGAGCCAGGTCGACCTCGAGCACCTCCACGGGCCTGCCCGCCTCCCAGAGAACGGCCGCCTGCGTCTTCATGGCGCGAGCCTACATCCGGCATCGGTGGCGCATGCGCGTCTTAGAATCGCTCTGTGCGCGCCGCTGTCTTCCGAGAGCTGCACCAGCCGATGACCGTGGAGGACGTCGAGCTCGCGCCGCCCGGCCCGGGCGAGGTCGAAGTCAAACTGGCCGCGAGCGGGGTGTGCCACAGCGACTGGAACGTCGTCACCGGTGCCACGGCCAATCCGCTCCCCGCAGTGCTCGGCCACGAGGGCGCCGGCATCGTCGAGTCCGTCGGCGAGGGCGTCGACACGGTGTCCGCAGGAGACCACGTCATCCTCTCCTGGCTCCCCGCCTGCGGGCGCTGCTTCTACTGCTCGCGTGGGCGGCAGGTGCTCTGCGATGTGGCCATGGAGGACATGTTCCGCGGCACGCTCCCCGGGGGGACGCTGCGGCTTTCGCAGAACGGCGGCCCGCTTTACCACTACTCGTACCTGTCGGCGTTCGCCGAGCGCTGCATCGTCCCGGAGGGCTGCTGCGTCCGGATCCGCGGCGACGCGCCCCTCGAGGTGGCGGCGCTCGTCGGCTGCGCGGTCATGACCGGATACGGTGCCGCCGTCACTCGGGCAGGCATCCGCCCGGGAGAGACGATCGCGATCTTCGGTGCCGGAGGAGTCGGCCTCTCCGCGGTCATGGGCGCGCGGCTCGCCGGCGCCGCGGCAATCGTGGCCGTCGACCCGTTCGCCTTCCGCCGCGAGACTGCCCTCGAGCTGGGCGCGACGCACGCTCTCGATCCCGGTTCGGAGGAGTTGCCGGCCACACTCCGCGACCTCACGGAAGGACGCGGAGCGGACGCTGCGATCGACTCGGCCGGCGCGCCCGGTGTCCTCGCGCAGGCCTACGCGAGCGTCCGGCGCGGAGGAACCGTCGTCGCGGTCGGACTTCCACCCGAAGGCCTCAGCGCCGAACTGCCCGCCTCAGACCTCGCGCGCGAGGAGAAGGTGGTCACCGGCAGCTTCTACGGCTCCTGCAGCCCGCAGCTGGACATGCCGCGGGTGCTCGATCTCTACATGGACGGGCTCCTCCCGCTCGACCGGCTGGTTTCCCGCTCGTACCCGCTGGAGGAGATCAACGACGCGTTTGCCGCCATGAACGCGGGAGAGGTCGCGCGGGCGGTGATCCACCCCTGAGTCCGATCCTGATCGGGGAGGGCTTCGCCGGCAGCGGGCCGAACGCGGCCCACATCAACACGGTGCTCGGGCCTCGGGAGGGCCCGGTGGGAACGGCGTGGGCGACCGCGCTCGCGACGCCGCGTGCCGGGCACGCCTCCTTCGTGGTCGTCGCGCGCCCGAACATGCCCGTGAAGCCGCCGACCCTCTTCGTCAACAAGGCGGAGATCCGCGAGGAAGCGCACGGATTCCTGCACTGGGGGGCTGCACAGGCGGCCGTCGCGCAAGGCGTGCTCGAGTCCGTCGCCGACGGGACGATCCCGCAGGGTCACGTGGACGAGCTCGCCCTCATCGCCGCGGTCTGGGTGGACTGGGCCGCCTCGGACGAGGAGGAGGTCTTCGCGAACAACCTCGAGGCGACCCGGGCGGCCCTGGCATCGGCCGCTCACGGCCGGCCGCGGTTGGAGGAGCTCCTGGCGATCCGGGGCGAACCGCAGAACCCCTTCTTCCGCCGCGCGTGAAGATCGCGCGCGTTCGCCTCGTGCGCCGCTCGATCGACCTCGACCCGCCGTTTTTCGCTGCCTGGGATCCGGAGCCGCGCCGATCCTTCGAGGCCACGATCGTCCTCGTCGAGACGGACGAGGGGCTCACCGGAGTCGGTTCCGGCGACACGATGGACGGCTTCGAGCGCTACGAGCACCTCTTCGTCGGCCGGGATCCGCTCGCGATCGAGCGCCACGTCGCCGTGCTCGAGACGATCACGTTCCACGCCGGCCGCTACTGGCCGCTCGAGGCGGCGCTCTGGGATCTCGCCGGCAAAGCGGCCGGCAAGACCGTCGCCGAGCTCTTCGGCGGCCAACTCACACGCCTGCCCGCGTATGCGTCGACCGGGGAGCAGCGCTCGCCGCCGGAGCGGGCCGATTCGGCGCTTCGCCTGCGCGAGGAGGGCTTCAAAGCTCTCAAGCTCCGGATCGACCGGACGAAGCTCGAGGAAGGTCTGGCGGCGGTCGAAGCGGTTCGTGCTGCCGTGGGCGACTCGATGGAGATACTGGTCGACCTGAACCAGGGTTGGCGCATGCCGGGCGACGTCGGCCCGGCCCTCGACACGGCGACCGTGTCCACCGCCGCCGCGCGCTTGCGCGACCTCGGCGTCTTTTGGCTCGAGGAGCCGTTGCCGCGGGAGGACATCAAAGGCTATGCGGCACTCAGGCGCGATGGCGCCGTCCGGATCGCAGGCGGCGAGATGGCGCGGACGACATCGGAGCTCGAGGCATTCGAGGCGGCGGATGCCCTGGACGTCTACCAGCCCGATGCCGTGCTCTCCGTCGGACTGCTCCGCGAGCGGGAGCTCGCCGAGCGCGTGACCGCGCGCGGGCACTTCTTCACGCCGCACACCTGGACGAACGGCATCGGGCTCCTCGCCAACCTCCAGCTCACGGCCGGGGTCGGCGGCGGGCCCTACCTCGAGTTTCCGTACGACCCGCCCGGCTGGACACCGGAGCGACGCGACTTCATGCTCGCGGAGCCTGTGCGCGTGGATGCGGAAGGATTCATTGCCGTCCCCGATCGCCCCGGACTTGGATTCGAGCTCGTCGATGACCTCCTTTGACGTCCATCAGCACCTGTGGCCCGAGCAACTCGTCGCCGCTCTGCGCAGGCGAAATCGTCCGCCGTGCATCGACGGGGACGAGCTCATCCTCGGCGAGGGCACGTTCGAGGCGGGGCTCGAGGCCCACTCCCTCGACGCGCGGCTGGGTCTCCTCGACGCGGTGGGCATCGACGTCGCGGTGGTTTCCCTCCAGCCCACTCTCGCCTGCGACGGGATCCCGCAGCTCGTCGACGCCTACCACGACGGCATCCTCGAGCTCGTGGCGGCCGCCGGTGGACGGCTGCGTGCTTTCACCGCCGCGGAGTGCCGCGACGGCTTCGCGGGTGCGTGCGTGCCCGCTCCGGCGGTCGTCGCCGGCATCGGCGAGCTGGCCGACGCGCTCGTTTCCGCGGAACAGACGCTCTTCGTCCACCCCGGCCCGGTCCCCCCGCCCCCGGAGGGCGCGCCCGCCTGGTGGGCGGCATTGGTCGACTACCCCGCACAGATGCAGGCGGCGTACGCCGCGTGGCTTACGCACGGGAATCCGGAGCTGCGCGTCGTCTTCGCCTTCTTGGCCGGAGGCGCACCGTTCCAGCTCGAGCGGCTGCGGGCGCGCGGAGGCGACGTACCGGCCAAGGCCGTGTTCTTCGACACGGCCTCCTACGGACCGCTCGCTCTTCGCCTCACGGGCGAAGCGTGCGGACCCGGCTGCCTGGTCTTCGGCAGCGACGCACCGGTGATGGACGCGGGGGCAGCTGTCGCCGCCGTCGAAACGGCGGGCGTTGCCGACACAGCGCTCCGCAAGAACCCGCTACGGCTCTTCTCGTGACGCCGACGCCGCTCGAGGAGACCACGCTCGCCGGGAGGCAGCTCCTCCTGAAGCGTGAGGACGTCCACGAGCTGGGCGCGTTCAAGTGGCGCGGGGCGCTGCCCGTGCTCGAGCGCTACGCGGCCTCCGGCGCCCGTGCCGTCGTGACCGCCTCGACCGGGAACCACGGGGCGGCAACGGCCTGGGCCGCGAGGCAAGTCGGCCTTGACGCGATCGTCTACGCGCCCATGACGGCCAGCCGCGCGAAGCTCGCGCTTATGGAGGATGGCGGAGCCGAGATCCGGCAGACGGGAGCCGACCTCGACGAGGCAAAGGAGGAGGCGCGCGCTCACGCGTCACGGAATGACCTTCCCTTCTTCGAGGACGGCGCCGAAGAAGTGCAGTACGAGGGCTACCGAGCAATCGGAGAGGAGATCCTCGCCCAAGCGCCCGAGACACCGGCAGCGGTGGTCGTGCCGCTGGGAAACGGTGCGTTGCTCGGCGGGATCGGCCTGGCCGTGTCGCGAGGCTCTCCCGAAACGGCGCGCATCGGAGTGGCTGCGAAAGAGGCACCCGTCATGGTCGAGTCCTGGGAGGCGGGCGCGCCGGTCGCGAGCGAGCGTTCCTCTACCTTCGCAGACGGTCTCGCCGTCCGCGTTGCGATCCCCCTCGCCGTCGAGGTGCTCGGCGAAGTTGCCACCCGCATGGTGACGGTCTCGGAGAGGCGGATAGCGGAGGCGGTCGGCGAGTACGCAGCGGCCGGCATCCGCGCCGAAGGGGCGGCAGCCGCGGCGCTTGCCGCGGTGCCCCATCTCGCAGATCTCCGCGACCCGCTCGTCCTCGTCGTCACGGGCCGAAATATCGACGACGATCTGTTCACGCGCGCGTGCGAGCATCCCGGCTCCTTCCCGGACTGAACGAGCGGTAGACGCCCTCCGCCTGCGCGGCGAGCCCCGCAAGTTCGAGCTCGACCAACGCTGCGGCAACCTCGGCGCTCGACAACTCGGAAGTTCTGATGAGCTCGTCCATGCCGGATGCGCCGTCCCCGAGCAGCTCGAGCAGCGCCGCAGCTGCCTCGGAGACGGCGGACTGACGAGCGGGAGTCGGCTCGATCCCGAGCGCTTCCAGAACGTCCCGCGCCGACGTCAGAGGCGCCGCGCCCTGTCGCAGCAGATCGTTCGTCCCCGCGGAAAGACCACTCGTTATCTCTCCCGGGACCGCGAAGACGTCGCGGCCGAGCTCCAGGGCGAAGTCGGCGGTGATCAGAGCACCGGAGCGCTCTCGTGCCTCGACGACGACCGTCGCCAGCGAGAGCCCGGCGATGATCCGGTTCCTGGCCGGAAACCGCCACGGTGCCGGCTCGACGCCCGGTGGATATTCGGACACCACCGCGCCGGAGGAGACGATTCTGCGCGCGAGCTCGGCGTGGCTCCGCGGGTAGTCCCGGTCGATTCCGCACCCGAGCACGGCGATCGTCCGTCCCC
>Ga0207674_10002661_pt1 | contig 22293 bp, 8 predicted proteins | sample KBSCornC72_FD_184303 | JGI IMG/M metagenome (GOLD analysis project Ga0207674, IMG submission 184303) | Corn rhizosphere microbial communities from Kellogg Biological Station, Michigan, USA - KBS Corn C7-2 (SPAdes) (version 2) | ecosystem: Host-associated > Plants > Roots > Rhizosphere > Soil ...
CCGCCTCCGCCGAGAGTGACATTGCCTCCGCCGCCAAGCGTTACGGTGCCACCAGCGCCCAGCGTGACATTCCCTCCGCCCCCGAGTGTGATGTTGCCGCCGGCGCCCAGTGTGATGTTGCCGCCGCCTCCGAGAGTAATGTTGCCTCCGGCCCCGAGCGTCACGGTGCCACCCGCGCCGGAGAAACTGATCATTCCGCCAGCAGGCACAGTGTATGAGCCTCCGGCAGCGGGAACTGTGATGATCGAGCCGCCGCCAGCGAGCGTAATGATGCCCCCTCCGCTAAGAGTGACGGTGCCACCCGCGCCGAGGGTCACGGTTCCGCCAGCTCCGAGCGTGATTGTTCCTCCACCACCCAGAGTGATATTCCCGGCTCCATTGGGCAGACCGATCACTCCGTTCGTCCCCGGCGTGATGTTGCCGCCGGCTCCCAGAGTGATATTGCCTCCCGTGCCGAAGGTGATGGTGCTGGCGGTGTTGATTACGCCCGCGCTGGGGATTGTCAAGCTTCCGCCGGCCACGGAGATGGAACCTCCTGCACCGAGCGTCACGGTTCCGCCCGGGCCTACGGATACACTTCCGCCTGGAGCGATATTGAGCGGCGTAGCGGAGGAGCCGAACGCGAGCACGCTGGCAAGAGACGCGAATTGGCCGCCCGTTGCTCCTACCTGCCGGAGATCGATGTTGGTGAGATCGTTGAATCCGCGCAGCGTGGAGTAGGGCTGCCCATCGAAGGTGATGTTCTGTCCGTTCGACCAGGTTGGAGTAATGGGCGCGATAAATCCGGTTACGCGATACCCGATATCGCCCCCGAGAGGAACACCGTCGCAATGCAGAGTGGCAGGGCTGGCGGTGGGATTCGGTGCAGTAGGCACATACCAGGTCGATGTTGGGAAGGTGGCAGGACTACCTCCGGCATCGAGCTGACTCACTGAACCCAACGAGGATTTGGTCAGAGTCGTGAGTGTCTGGTTTGAGAATGCGATCGCTGAGTCCGATCCAACTCCATCGAGTTGGAACAGGTAATTCATGATGCTCTGGTAATTCGGCTTGCAGTTAGCTTCGAAAGTAGGGACATAGTTGCCCTGGTCGTAGTAGAGTCCGCCATGGCCCAGGCCGATGGTGTGGCCGAGTTCGTGGAAGAGAGTTCCGGCAATGACGTTGGCGCGCTTGCTCATGTCCTGATTCGGTGCAGTTTCCCAGAGGCCGAGAGTGACAGCAGAGTCCGCGCCGCCAAGATCTGAATAGCCCGAGATGCTGGTCACAGTTCCAGAGGTGATGCCGATGACGGGCTCAGGAAGAGTGTTGTTCGGGTAGGTCCAGTTCGCGACCCCGGCCGGGGTAGCAATCACCATCGTGGAGGAATTGGGACAGGAGGATGTGTTGTATACGCCGTTGAGTCCCGGCATTCCGAGTATGCCCGCAATCGTGATGCGGCTCGGGCATTTGTTGACACCGTTACCGCGATCCGTGGTGGTGATGGTGGTCTGGCCACCTGCCACCGCGTTGATTGACACAAGCGACCCGTAGCGCGAGTTCCACGCGGGGATGGCAAGAGAATGGCCGAAGAGCACGTAGTGGTAACTGTCTTTCTGGCCGTAGGCGAAACGCGGAGAGCAATCGCCGCCTGAAGCGCAAGAACTCAAGTTACGCGGCCATACCTTGGAGAATTCGAGACTGTTCTTCCAGCCAACCACACCGGGCTGGTTGGGGAACTGGCAAGGCTGTCCAGGGCTGTCGGTGCACGTGTCCTCTGGAACCGCATTCCCGATTTGGAGATGCAGCGCGATCCCCGATCTGACGAAGGCTTGCTGGACCATGGCAAGAGGGTCGTTGCCCTGTGCGTCAGGCGATGGGAAAAGGTTCTCCTGATTGGGATCGCACGAACCGTCCGCGCGCACGGCGCCGCACATGTAATCAAGCTGAACGAAGAGATCTTTCTGGCCCTGCTTCGCACCGGGCAGCGCGACCCACAATCCAGTCTTCACGTCGTAGTAGCCCGGCTCGCCCGCATGGAAGTCACTGCCGGACGGACCGGCCTTCCATGCGCTGAGGATGCCATCCTTGTCGGGGTTGTTGACCGCAGTAGACAGAACGACTGCGCTGTAATCAATGTTGGCATTGAGAGGAGCGTCGTAATGGTCAGACTGCCCCAGCGGGGATGTTGTGAAACTGTTGTTCCAACCACTGGAATCCACAAAAAGCGTTGTGACCGTGCCTGAACCGGTTCCACCGCCGGCAGCGTCATAGAAACCCTGAATGGTCTGCGTCGTTGAGGAGGTTGGAATGGCTGAGCCGTCGTAAATCACGACAGCCTTCAACGGGAAGTTAGGCGACAGGACGCGATAGATGATGACAAGGCTCGCGCCTTCGGAAAGGAGTACGCCGCTGGTGCCGCTTCCTGGCAGAGACACGCTGAAATTACCGCTGCCGGTGCGAATGCCGTTTCCGCCGTTCTGAAAATATGGGTTGACGTTGGCTCGATAGACGCGCAGAGTTCCGCTGAGTTGCCCGTCGGTGTAGGGCAGATCGCTTCCGATCTGCTGACCGGAGATGGCATAGCCCAGGAAAGTTGCACCGCTACCTGAGGGCGATGCAGAGCTCTCAAGCGTAGTCCAGTAAAGAAAGCCATCGATGAGGTCAGCACCGGTGGGGACGCCAGGGCTGCCCGGCCCAGAGCTGGCCGGGATATTGATCGTTCCGGTCACCTTGCCGTTGACAGCAGCTGCTCCGTGAAGATTGACCCCGGCGGCTGCATAGTCGCCGGTGACGAAGTAGTTGTTCAGCAGCGAGAGTGGGTTCGGTGCGGGAATCTGACCAGGGCCGGTAGAAACCAGCAGTTTGACGGATGAATTGAGATCGACCTGCGTTCCGGCAGCCGGATTCGATGCGATGACATTTCCGGCTGGAACGACGCTGCTGGAGGCGGTGCTGATGGATCCTGTGAGCAGGCCCGCGTTTGTTAGAGCGGAGGCCGCTGCTGCCTGGGTCAGCCCAACCACGTTCGGAACTGCCGTTGTAGTTGCCTGTCCATTGAGCCCCCCGATGCCCGTCATGCTGAATTGCTGGTGCACGACAGCCGGCGAGAGATTCAAGGTGTTGTCACTGAAAGAGGCAGTGCCGGTGAAGAAGCCCGTGGTCTGCGGAGTGAAGCTGAAGCTCTCGAGACACATTGCGCCGGGATCCAGCGAGAACGAGTTGCAGCTGCCGCTGCCGGCGAAGTTCGGGGCAAAGCTCGATGCCATTGAGCCGGTGAGAGTCTGGTTGCCGACGTTTTGTACTGAAACGACTTTTGGACTGTCGGTGCTGGTGGTGCCGACGTTGGCCAGCGCAAAGCTGAGTGAGGGTGGCTGGGAGCGGACCAACCCGAGTATCTGATGGGTCGCCAGATTGTCGTAGAGAACATTGCCCGAGGAGTCCACCTTGACGGCAACGGTGTCTACTCCGTTGGCAAGCACAATCTGACAGGCGCTGCTGCTGCAACCAGCGGGAACTTCGACGATCTGCTTCAAGCCTTCATCTGCAACGAAAAGGTTGCCGGCAGCGTCTACCGCTACGCCGTCGGGCTGCACCCAGCCGCTCCCGATGTTCTTCACGCAGCTCTGGACATTGCATCCGGCCGGAACCTCGGCCACAGTCTTCAACCCGAAGTCGGCGATGTAGAGGTTGCCGGCAGCATCCGTCGTCAGGTCCACCGGAGAAGAGCCCGCTCCCGGAGCGTAGATGATCGTTTGGGCGGCTCCATTTGCTGGAACCTTCGCGACCTTGCCGTCGAGAAAGTCGCCAATGAAAAGATTGCCGGCACCATCGACGGCCACTCCCAACTGGCTTCGTAACTCCAGCGGGTTGGGCAGGGTCTTCTGGCAGGAGATGTCAGAGCAGCCAACGGGAAGCTCTATCACCTGATTCTGGTTGTTGTCCGCTACGAATAGATTGCCGGCACCGTCTTCGGCCATACCCTGCGGAAATTGGAATCCGCCCCCCAGCTGACTGACGGATCCTCCCGGCGTGATCTTCAGTATCTGGGGACCGCCGCCCTGGGCGCCTGTGTCGGAGATGAACAGATTGCCGGCTGCGTCGATCAGCAGGCCTGCCGGATGGGCCAGAGAATATGTGCCTGTGTTGACCGGGGCCACCGTGCCAGGACTGAATACCGCCATTGGCGCCTGGCCGATCCCGTAGATCTGTTGCGTTGCGACCGCGTTGCCCCCGCTGTCCAGGAGAGTGACGGCACCGGTACGCAATCCGGGTGCAAGCGGCGTAAACGTCACGGTTGCGGTGCAGGAGTTTCCGGCACTGATATCGCCGATGCAGGTACCCCCGCTTCCCAGAGCGAAATCGAGACCGGGAGTTCCCTGCGTAACCACCTGGATGGCTCCGAGGGTGGTTGTTTGCGGAATGGAGAACGTGAGCTGAAGGGGCTGACTGCATGGAGCCGGAGCGTTCTGGCCCTTAGGACAGACATTGACGTTGCCGAGGCTCTGCTGCTGGAAAGTTGCGCTGACATCGTATGCATTGTCGACGGTAAAGGTGCAGCTCGGTCCCGTTCCGGAGCAGGGAGTGCCCCATCCCGTAAAGGCCGACCCAGACGCAGGAGTCGCTGTCAGGGTGAGCTGCGAGCCCGCTGCGTAGTTGAAAGTGCAAGTGCCTTTGGCACTCCCGCCAGGAGCAAGGGTGCAATTGATGCCTGTTGAGCTGTCAGTAACAGTGCCGCCGCCCGAGCCAAGCAAGGTGACTGCGACGGTTTCGGGGGGAGGCGGACCCGCGACCGCGAAATTCGCGGAAATGCTGGTCGCCCCATTGACCGTCAGGACGCAGGTGGGGTTGTTTCCCTGGCCAGCGCAATCACCTCCCCATCCGGTAAAGCTTGAACCGTTCGTTGGGGTCTCCTGAAACGAAATCTGCGAGCCAATTGGATAATTGGCCGAACAAGCTCCGCTGGCGGACCCAGCAGAAATGCTGCAATCGATACCCGCCTGAGCGGAAGACACAGTACCGGTACCGGTTCCAGCGCCGGTCACGGAGACTGTGGTGAGTGGACTGTTGGGAGTGAAGGCGAAGCCCATCACCTCGTGCTGCTCATAGGCAAATCCGGTTGAAGCCGTGAATCCCACGTAAGCAGAATTACCGGAGGCTGGAGATAGCTTCAGGTATTTCGTGATGTCAAACGGACCCGAGAAAATGGGAATGGAACCCGCCGCGGGCGTATGGGTCCCCGGAACAAAGGCCGGGTCGAGGTACACGTATAGAGTATTGGCCGGCGAATCGTTCGGGCCGTTATAGATGATGACTACCTGATGAGGGTTTCCGTCGCTAACATTCACCGGTATTCCAGCCGAGGAAGAAGACGGATTGGACGCGATAGCAGCTGTACCATTGAGCGTTACCAGACAACTGGTCGGCACCAGGGGATTCGCGTTCTGGTCCAAATAGTGAGCAGGCGAGTTCTGAATCGGAATGCCGCCGCTATTCACTCCGCAGCTCTGCAAGGCCATATGGTTATCGATGTAAAAGCCTGTGCCGTTGTCCCATGGATCAAAACTGTTGGGGAATGTATCCACCTCGAGCGCAAGGCTGTTATCGATGCCTCCATAGCTGACGCCGCCGCCTGCCGTGCCAAGCACGGTGAGTCCCGATCCTAACTCCTGGCTACCCGTGGTTTGGAAATAGGGATCCTGAATGGAAGCGGCGCTGCCCTGGGCATTCTGAATCACAAAGGCGAGGCCGTCCCCGATCCCAAACTGGGAGTTCGTTACGTTGATCTTGAACGCGTACCAGGCGGAGAAGCCGCCCGAGACATTCTGCGGAATTGAGTACCACACGCTCGATCCCTGGTTGGCTGCGTTCTGGGTAATCTGCAATGCGTAGTATTGGCCGCCCTGGCCTCCGTTCGGATCAAGAGCTGCCGGATAGTTTTCAAGCACGTAGCCAGGACTGGCGCTGCCGGGTACGGAGTTGAAACAGAAGAACACGCCGGAAGCGGCCGACTGCGCAGTGCAGGCCGTAGAAGTCTGGGCTGGGTTTCCCGCAGGAGTATTGAAATCGTTGTAATTGACCTGCTGGGCCGCGCTGCTGAGAGGAACGAAAAGCGCCGCCGCCAGCGCCGCAAAAGGAAGGGACGAGCCGGATCGGAACCGGTTCGGCTCCCCGGCGGCTTCCGAATTGTATCTGCTGGTTGGAGAGCAAACAGGGCCTGATTCGGGCGACTTGCCGGCTGGCAGGTGGGACATAAACGCGGATCTCCTGAAAGGTGGGGAATGCAAGCAACTCTGGTTTTGGCGCTCGACTGACTGGACGCAAACTCGGTGAAACGATGATTCGTTCAGCGGAGGTCCAATGTCACCGACTCGGCATAGAGGTTCTGGGACTTGCCGAAACAGAAGTCAGGCGGGCATCGGAGAAGCCGCGTCGAACTGCGGCTCGTTGCTCCACAAGCGGACCACAAATCGGCTGCAGCGTGGGAAAAGCCTTTCAGGGTCAGTGAATTCACAATGAGGAATGGCAAGGGGCATTGTCAAGGCAGTAGGGGCCGGGCGAGGCGAAATTAATCATTTAAATCTGATCTATTTTTGCGATAGCAGCACGGTGAAGAGTCAGGCGCTCGTTCTTCAGGCAGACAACGAAACGGCAGCAATGAAACTGGATTTGGTTCCGGGTCGGCATAAGCTGCACATGGACGCTCGGTGCTGGCCCGGAGATTGGAAGGGCTGCACTTAGTCGTCGCACACGGCGCGTGACACAGAATAGAATCTGCACAGTGTCCCTGCAATTTACAAAGCCGAGCCTGCACTACGATGATTTCGACGGCGAGACTACGGTTGAAATCGACAATGATCGTACAACGACCATTGGCCGGTCCGCGGACCAGGATGTCGTTCTGAAAGAGGCATTCGCCTCGCGCCGCCACGCGACTATCAGCAGGCAGAACGGCTCATTTGAAGTCGTCGACCAGAACAGTTCGCACGGCACCTACCTGAACGGCAAGCGCGTCGATCGGGCCAAACTGCGTTCGGGCGACACTCTTCAGTTCGGCTCTATCAATGCCGTGTGTTATCGCTTCGAGCTGCCTGAATCGGCGAGCATGTCTGGAGTCCGGGCGGACGAGTTGCTGGCGGCTCTGTCGGGATTTGAGCCTCCCACAACCGGAAATGTTCCGAAGCCCGCGCGTGAAATTGAAAAGCTGAGCTTCCTGCTTAGCGCTGCCAGACAGTTGAACTCCGGCGGAGCAATCAACGACGTATTCCTGGCGCTTCTTAAACTCTCAATGCAACTCACTGGAACTGAGCGCGGCTTCGTCTTCCTCATGAAAGATGGAGAACTATCTTCCGCTCTGGGGCTTCGCTCAGACGGCACTCTGATCGACGAAGATTCTTCTGTGTCGCGCCGGGCCATGCAGAAGGCAGTTGAGAGTGATTCCAGGTTTTACCTCAGCGACACGCTCAGCGATGACAGCGCAGCGCAATGGGCCAGCGTCATGGCTCATTCAATCCGCAGCATCTATTGCATTCCACTGCGGAAGCACTCGCCAACTGAATCAAACAGCTGCCTCGGCGTTCTCTATCTTGATGCCCAACTCGGGGCCAAAAGCTTGAGCGACATCGATCAGCAGGTGCTGGATACGCTGGCCACTGAGGCCTCTACACTTCTGCACAACGCGCTGCTTGCCGACACTGAATTGAAGGCGCGCCAGGCGGAGGAAGAACTCGCGATTGCTGCATCAATCCACTCCGGCTTGATGTCCATCGCTCTGCCGCGTCTCGATTACGCCGAACTTCAGGCTCGCACAATTCCGTGTCATGCCATCGGTGGCGACTTCTACGATGTGATCCAGTTGCCTGACTGCGTTTGCCTTGCCATTGCGGACGTCTCGGGCAAAGGTGTGCCGGCATCGATTGTGGCTGCGACTCTGCAGGGGATCATTCATGCGCTGATGCTCACCGGGCAATCCCTGCCGCAAACAGCGGACCTGATCAATCGATTCCTCTGCACTCGTCAGGTCGGCAAATATGCCACGATGATCCTGCTCAAGGTCTTTCCAGGCGGATCCGTGGAGTTCTTAAACTGCGGGCATGTCCCACCGCTCCTCATCAGCTCTGGCGGCGAGATTGTTGAACTCGAGACTGCGAATCCCATCGTGGGGCTTATCGAACAGGCGACTTACTCTGCATCGGAGATCACGCTCAGATCGGGAGACCGGATTCTGCTGACCACGGATGGTGTTACCGAAATCAAGGACAGGTCAGGCAAATTGATCAGCACGGAAGGGCTGATTGCACTTGCTCACCTTCCAAGTCTCGATGAGATCGTGAACGGACTTCAGGAGATTCAGGCCTCGCCCGAGGCACAGGACGATTGGACGCTCCTCGACATTCGGTACACCGGCAAATAGATTGGCCGCCGTATCGAAGACTCGCGAAGGCTAACGCAACAATGCCGACGCGGACCAGAGGATTGGAGCCTGCCCGTGAAAGTCGCCGGTCTTCCGCCTACGCTCCAAGTAATACTGCAGATCGTTCTTCTTGTTGGTACCTTCGCAGACACTGGTCACGTCGCTGTTCTGGTCGACGTATCCGGCAACAGCAATCCAGGCCTTCCGAGCGGCAGGACCGTAGGTGTTCGGCTCCAGCCATCCATTCTTGACACCTGAGATCAACGCGAAGGTAAACATTCCCGAACTGGAACTCTCGGGCCACGCTTCTTCGTGATCGATGAGTTGCCGCCACATGCCGTCCTTTCCCTGATATCTGAGCAGAGCGGCCATCATCTTCTTATATCCATCGAGAATTCGCGCTCGCCGAGGATGATCGGCTGGCAGATCACGCAACATTTCCGCCATTCCTGCTGCCACCCAGCCATCGCCGCGGCCCCAGAAAAACGGCACATCAGGAGCGTGATAGAAGAGACCGTTCGGCTGCTGCAGCTTATCAAGATAGGAAGCCATCTCCATCGCTGCCCGATCCAGATACTTCTTATCGCTGGTGGCGCGGAACGCCTCCAGTTGGAGGATCGTGAGCATGTACATGTCATCGATCCAATATCGAGTCTCGGATGACAGACCATCTGGCTGAGGATTCTCCCATTGGCGGTCCGCATACTCCTTGCCGTAGGCGAGATACTTTGGGTCTTTGGCCAGAATTGAAATTTCCAATGGAATGACACCGAAGATTTCATCATCGACGTGTCTGCGTGTCCCGATCAGACTTGTCTCCGTCCCTCCAGGCATAAGCGGATCGAACCGCCTGATCAACTTCTCCTGCAGGTCATTGTCGCCGGTCAAATGCGCAAAGGTGAGCGCTCCATACCACGTTCCTACTTCGCCATAGAAGACGCGTTCTCCCTGATGCGGGCTGGTGACAAAGTGCTCGGCAACACGCTTGCCGACTTCCTGCGGAGAAGCGCCAGCAGGCCAATCGCGGAAGTAATTCTGCTGCGCTGCAGCCGCGACTGGTGCGGTAGAGAGCGATATTGTCATCGCGATGATTGCGTGAAGATTCGTCTTCCTCATTTACTTGCTCCCGCAACTTTCGATTAAAGGTTTCTATTCTCAGCGCTGCTAATGACCGTGTCCGCCGCAGCTCGGCTCCATCCGATTCGCATGTCCTTCACATTCCGCAGAGCGAATGTGCTTCCGGCAGCACGAGGTGCGGTGATGGCAAGGAAGTCAACACGCTCCACATCGTGAAGCTGGAATGCCGGCCGCGCGTCGGAGGTCGCATTAGCAATCTCAACATGGCTCATCTCGACATTACGCATGTGGCGCAGGAAGAAGCCCGAGGCCGGTATTGTTCCGAACCGGTGTGGATCTGGATACCCGTCTTCCAGTTCAGGGGGAACGATTCTGGCCATCTCCGCTGTTCCACCACCTGCGGTTTCAACATAGACGTTCGAGAGTTTCACATCTTCGATTGAGGCTCCGGGAATGCCGGTCAGGATGGATCCGGGAACAGGCGCGTTGTAACAGGCAAGATTGCTGATCAAGACTCGCTTCATGGTTCCAACCCTGGTGCTCTCTTTTGGGCCGCGGAGTCGCCGCCCGAGGCGCATGAAGATCGGCCCGCTGTACAAGTCGCGCATCGTGGTGTTGGTGATGGTGAAATCCTCGAGCAGAGCACCATCCACGCTCTCCAGCGCATAGCCGAGGCATCCCTCGAAGACGCAGTTAGAAATGGTGACGTTGATGAACCCACCATTGGATTCTGTGCCGCACTTGATGCGCCCGGTGCGGCCGACGCGCTCGCCCTCGCCATACTTCTTGAACGTTCCGTCCAGCACCGTGCCCAGGACGTACGAACCGGTCACGAGGCAATTTGTGATCGTCAGGTTTCGCGTCGGGCGTGCATAGCCGAGCGCATAACTCGATTTCGGACAGATGCCGTCGTCCCAGGGAGAATTAACCGTGCAGTTGGATACGCGCACGTTCTGGCAGCAGTCAATGTCGATGCCGTCGCGATCGGTGTCGATCTTCAAGTTATCAATCGTCAGGTTGTCTACGCCTGTGAGCAGCAGACAGAAGTGACCGCCCTTGAGCATCGAGAAGTCGCGGAGGATAACATTGCGGCAGTTCTTCAGCGCGATCGCCTTGTTGCCCACGCCCGCCTGCTCCGCAACATAGATGGGATAATCGCCGCGCGCCGGCCGGTCAGCTCCAAAACTGAGCCCTTTGCCGTAGATGAGACCGGGGCCGGAGATGCTGAAGTCGTGAATGTTCTCGCCCCAGATGAGCGAGTTGTGCCAGTGGTTGTGGCCGTAGTCCTGATAAGCCTCCCAGGGCGCATTCGGCTCGGCAGCATCATATTTGCCGCCGTTGTAGCCGGTTTGTTGCTCCGGTAAAGGAGAGCCTGCGGCAACGATGGCGCAGCCTTGCCCCAAAAAGACATGCACATGGCTCTTCAAGTGAATCGAAAAGCAGAGATAGTTACCTGCCGGAAAATGAACCAAGCCTCCGCCTGCTCTTGCAGCGGCTTCAATCGCCCGATTCACGGCATCGGTGTCCAGTGTCTTGCCATCACCGGTGGCGCCATACTTTCTCACGTCAAACATGCCCTGCATGGTCGTGCCCGCTTCTTCGCCCGGTGGAGTTGCCGCTGCAAAGGTCATGGACGGAACAGCGGCACCTGCCACCCCAAACCCGCCCGTACGCAAAAGCTCACGGCGCATTGCATCAAAGCTTTTCATGCATGCTTCCTTATCAATCAAACCTGTCGTGAGAATCTTACATCGCTCTGACGTTCGGCTCGTGAAACCAAGCTTCTCTTCGGGATCCTCGCGCTGATTTACCGTCAGTGAAAAGTGATCTGGATTCGCTCACTCAACCAGCTTCTTAGAGATTGCACTTCCCGGTCGATGTTCCTTATTCGAGAAAGCAAGAGGGGTCTCGCTGAATCCTGCGAGACCCCTCATTGTAGTGAAGCGTGAGTTTGAATACTCGCGCTAGAACTCGTAGCGAAGGCTGAACTGGAACTGACGTTCAGACGAATAGGTTGTGCCTTTGCTGGTCACTTTGCCGAACGTTGCGCTGGTTGGGTTCACGTCCGGGTTATCCCAGTTCGGGTGGTTGGGGAAATTGAAAGCCTCTGCCTTGAAAATCAGGGCATGACTCTCGAGGGCTGGTATTAAATGGAACGCCTTCTGAAGCGCGGCGCTATAACTCTGGAATCCAGGCCCGTATACGGCATTGCGAGAACCACGAGGGGCAAAGGTGCCGAGTGGCGCCGGTTGAAATACTCCCGGCTCGAAGAACTGAACGCCTGCCGCGGAACCGAACTTATGTGGCAATCCCGGCGCCCGGGTGTGAAGGTAATACTGATTGCCCGAGCCTGGCCCTACGCCCGCCTGATCGAGGTTGCGCGATACGTTCCCACCCGGAGGACGACCCGACTGGTCCTGAATCGTTCCAGAAAACTGCCAGTTACCTAACACCCCACGCGTAAGGCGATGTGTCGAATGGGTTGCGAACGGGAGATCCCACACGTAGTTAGCCACCATCACATGACGTGTATCGAAGTCGCTCGGTCCGTACATGATGCTGTTGTCGTACGCGTTCGGAATATTGGTGCCGTTGGATGATCCGTAATCGAGGCTCTTTGACCACGTGTAAGCGACACCGAAGAGAAATCCCTTCGTAAGGCGCCGTTTGAGGTTTGCCTCCATGGCGTGGAAGAACGATCCGCCGGTGTTCTCGGCCTCGATGATGGTTGAGAAGCCTTTGTAAGGCCGAAGGGCGTCAGCGTTCACGCCTTTGTTGGCAGGGTTCTGCGTCGTGCCGGGCTGCAGCTGATTGATGTTGGCCAACTGCTCGAGATGATACCCGCGCCGTCCCACATAGCTGAGAGTGAAAGTTGCGAATCCTGAGAACTCGTGCTCCGCCGTCAGATTCCATGCCCACGCCTCAGGGCTCGGATAGGTATACGCATGCGATGTGAACGCCAGCGGCGTGATGTTGACACCGATGCCGCCGGGATTATCGACGATGCCGCGTGTCACCGTTGATGCCGGCTGGAATGGGGCGTTGCCACCGACGTGTACCGTGTCGCTGATCCCAAGCCTCTGCACGTAGCGCCCTCCGCCCGCCCGAATCACGGTTACTGGATTGAGCTGCAATGCAAAGCCTATACGAGGCTGGATATCGCTGTAGACAGTCGGCGAGTAGCCGCTATCGTAGCCACGGAACAGCCGCTGATAATCCCCGTTGAGAATGCTGTCGGGCACGTGGCCTTTGGCCTCACTCGGAAATCCGCTGCCGGGAATCACGACACCGTCATAGCGATCGCCACCAGTCAGGAAGCCTGTCGCAGGATTAACCGCGGGAGCCGTATTTGGATCGTAATTCCGGGGGCTGAAGAACGCCTGGTTACCCCACAGTGAGTGATAGGGCATCATCACGCTGTAGCGCACACCGTACTCGAGCACAAACCTCTGAGTCATCCGCCACTGATCTTGCGCGAATCCCTCGAACATGTTGCCGCGGAATGGTGTGTACGACCGCTGGCCGATCTCGCCATAGGTATCGAACAGACCAAGGGCAACGTTGGCTACTGCGGCCTTTGAGGTCGGCACCGGCGACGAAGAACTTCCTCCGCGCGCATCGGTGAATGTGAACAAACCGTTCTGGTTGTTTGTGGTGCCAGGCCGCGTGTTGTCCACGCTGATCTGGTCATAGTTGTTCTCGCCCGCGTACTCCCACACTCCGCCGAATTTGAACGTATGGTTTCCCATCACCTTGGTAAGCGTGTCACCCACGTCATACACCATGCCGCCCGAGCGTGAAGGGTATGGACCACCGTCCAGCGTGCCGAAGTTGGCAACCTGAATGGTTGGAATCTTATTTGGTACCACCTTCGTGTCCGATCCGAAGAGATACGGATAGTTGATACCGTACTTCGTGCGATCGAATAGGCCGGAAGAGGTGTCGATGTCGATATTGACGTGGTCAGCCGCTGCGGAGACAAAAGCATCGTTCACAGTCGTCGGGCTGATCGTCCAGGTGTAGTGGAAGACACCGACCTGGTTTGGCCGGTCAAAGACACGAGGGTTGGTATTGAAGTTTCCGAAGTGAGGCTCGTAGTCGTTGTACTTGTAGTTCAGGAGGCTGAAACGGAAGTGGTGCGCGTCGCTGGGAACGTAATCGACGACGATGTTATCTTTGCGCTGGCTCTCGGTATACAGTGCCGAGTCGATCCAGTTGCTGGTGGGATTTCCTGTTAAGTTCGGTGCCGGATAAGCGTTCAGCAGGCCGATGCCATTTGGGCTGAGGTCGCCGGCCGGAATCACGTTGTTCGGATACGGCACGCCCGTCGTGGGATTCACGATTTGCACCGGGCTCTTGTAGAAAATGTTCGCCCCGAGAAGCTCGCTAAAGTCGCCAGTTCGCATAAGGGCGGTCGGAACCTTGAGGGTAGCCGAAGTGGTGTCATCGTGGTTGTACTTCACCCACTCCTGACCAACAAGGAAGAACAGCTTCCGCCGATCACGATTCAAATGACCGGGAATAAAAACCGGTCCATTGAAATTCCAGCCGAACTGGTTATAACGAAAAGCCTGCCGCGGTAGACCGGCGCCCGCGCGCTGCCACGTGTTTGCATTCAGAGCATTGTTCCGAAAATACTCAAAAGCACTGCCGTGAAAATTGCTTGAGCCGCTCTTCGGAACGAGGCGAATCAACCCGCCAGAGGTGCGTCCGTACTCAGCCGGATAACTCACGGCTAACACCTGTACTTCTGAAGTTGAATCGACGTTCGCCACGCCCACGCTGGTTCCGTTGGAGCGCGTACGGACCATTGGTGCGCCGTCAAACGTTTGCATACTTTCCTGGCTGCGCGCGCCGTTCACGTTGAGCGGGTTGTCAAGGCCAAAGCCGAGCGCCGCCATCGAGTTGCCACGAACGACACCAGGCTCCATTTGCGCCAGGTAGAGGGGATTCCGGCCGTTAAGCTGGATGTTCTTCACCTGCTCCTGCGTGATCAGCTGACCAACCGATCCGCTCTCGGTCTGAACCGTATTCGCGGACGCCTCCACAGTCACCGACGTGGTGGTGTCGCCGACTTTCAACGAAATGTCGACTCGTCGACCGATGTTCGGATCAACATGAACTCCATTGAGAGTCGTGGTTTGAAAACCTTGAGCTTCCACATGCACCGTGTAAGTGCCCGGAGCAATGTTAGGAAGCGTGAAGTTGCCATCTTCCTTGCTGACCGCATCTCTGCTGGTCTGCGTGGCTTCGTTCCGCACAATGATTTTTGCGTTCGGAACCACGGCTCCGGATGAATCTGTGATGGTGCCGGACAAAGACGAATTGTCTGACTGGCCCAGGGCTGAACTTGCCGCCGTGATAAGGCACACCACGACCATGATTGCGAAGCAGAGAACAAACCTATGGTTTTTCAACCAAGCCCTCCAGGGGGAAGATTTGTACAGCTCATTTCTTAATTGCGTTGTTGTACGCTCACCTGTTTACCTCCTCTTCGGTTCAAAGTCAACAGCATAAAGTTTGAAATTTGAACTAATCTGGAACCAGTTCAGATTGTGCAGCTTAGATCACTCGATGCGGGTAGGCGCAGGGACGGGTTTTTACGCAAAAAGAGCAAGACTTTAACACGCCGGAGTGCGCCGCAGGGGTAGCTTCAAAGGGAGATATGCCGCACCATTCACCCCTAAGTCATACGGAAGAAAGTGAACGGCGACCCGGACTAAATCGGTTTCCCTTCGCTGCCCCGATCAACCCCAGCGCACCATTGCAGAGCCCTCACTCGTGAGCAGAAAGTTGACTCTGTTGAAAACGATGTTGGACTGAGTAACTGGATTCCCAAAGAGAGAATCAATGTGGATAACAACTGATAGCCACTGCCAAGAACTCAGCAGCACATCTCGTCGTTCGTCTTCTCTCAGCGGGAAGTGATCAGGGGCAATCTGCCACCACTGCGGCGGAGGCAACGTTGTGCACAGCAAGGTAGACGGAACTCTCTAACTCATGACTTTTGTTTTCTCAGGGGAGGCATGAAACTACCCGGAGGTCCCGTGAGCGAGCCATCGTCGTGGATATTGAAGACAGTCTTACCGGCCTCGCCTTTGCAACTTAGCGTCAGCTGCCTCTCAGTTGTTTCATATGTGCATTCCTGGACATCGCCCAGGAATGTGAAATTGGCGCTTCCTCCGGACCGGAGTTCGAGGATGACCGCGCCGTTGGCGTCTGTGTAGGTCCCTTTTGGACCGGACTTGCATGCGGAGATCAGCAACACGAGAGATCCGGCAATCAAGAACATCAACTTGCAATAACGCATCGGCCTTGGCCTTTCTGGTGTACGCGTGTGGATGTGTTGTTTCAGTCGCGCTTGGCTACGAGTGCTCCCCCTCCGCTCAAAGTGGCCACACTCGTCTCCGCTGAAGGAGTGACTGTGATCCGCTTCAAGTTGTTCTCGTCCTGGACCAGAACCGAGAGACTGCCATCCGGCGCCATGTCCCACCATGCTTCTTTCGAGTTTGGAGACACTGCGGTATCTCCCTCCGCCACCGCCTTGCCGTCCACGAATATGCGCAGAGCGTCCCGGCTGGGTACACCCTGGGCCCACACGATGTGCTTGCTGTCGGCAGTGAACTCCAGTCTCTTCATGCCTGAATTTGCAACGACGGGCGTGTATTTGCCGTCAACGAAGATCCCGGAGGCAAACTCGCTGGTCGGTGTAGGTGGGGCAGAGTCAACTGCGATGTGCTGGCTATCCGGACTGAATACGTAGTGCGCGCGTGGAATACTTGGCGTGCCCAGGTTCGAATTCATCTGAACGACGCCGTCAACTACCAGCCGCTGAGCGCCGCCCTGGAAACCGGCTCGATAGGCGTAGTGCTGCCCGTCGGGAGAGAAGCGCAGGTCTGTCGCACCTAGTGCGCCGTTGGGAAGAGGCATCGTCCTGCCATCCATATATGTGGTTGCTGGCCCATTCGTGAGGCCGCAGATCGTACCTGCCCGCCCACCGACTGGAGCGATCATCAATGCACCGTGGGTTTCGACAACAGGAGGCGAGGGCTCAGCTAAACACGCCCCCGATTCCTGTTCGCCGATGATGGCGTACGGCTTCCCGTTGGAAAATGCGGTGTACGTGACCTTCGACGAATCAGCAGTGAAGACGATGTGATCGACAATCTGATACTCCTGCCCGGCTTTGCCGTCCACCAATACGTATTGGTGACCCTGGGCATTCGTAAATCTGGCCGCATAGTGCTTTCCGTCCGGACTGATCGTCACCTGATCAAAATTCACTCCACGCAGGTTCACGATCTCAGAAGTAGCGATCTTCTTCCCGTCTACTACCAGAAACTTGAGCGGGCGAAGTGTATAGGATGCCGCATTCACCTCCGCCACAACCATATTTCCGGTGGGCGCGAGATGAAGCCTGATCTGGTCGGCTCGCATGATGGGTTTGCCGTCGAGCATCGCCTCTGCGACTTGCCCCTTGCCCGGCACCGATGTCAGAAGAATCGTGTAAAGGTGCTGGCTGTCCGCGGTCCACTGCGGGTCTCCGCCGCGATACGGAGCGACCTTACCGTCGATCACCAGCGACCACTTCTGTTCGTCGGCAGGGTCAGTTGCAATATATGCGTAATGGTTTCCGTCCGGACTCAAGGAAAGATGGACCCCTCCGACATTTCCATCCGATCGGGTACGGCTGCCGGTATTGAGAGCCGCCGGTTTGCCGTCGAAAAAGAATCGCGTGAATGACCCGCCTCTCATCGTCGATGTCTCGACGTTCTGCGTCATAAAGACATGCTGGCTATTCGAGGTAAACCCCAGGCCACAACTCGACCCATTGAATTGGCCCTCAAGCGATTCAGAACTTCGCATCTGCTCCTTGCCATCTACCATTACGACTAGCTCGCTACCTGAGCGCCCGCAGTACGCATAGCGTTTTCCGTCCGGGCTGAAGGCAACGGAAAAATCTCCAGGCATATTGCTGGAACCCCCGATCACCTCATCGAACTTGGGGCCTGGCACGCCGTCGTAGTAGACCACCGCCCGGCTGCCGCTGTTCTCGAATGTCGCAACGTGGACTCCGTGCGGGCTGATGAAAAACTTTGCCTGCGGGGCCAGAGGAGCGAGTATGGTCTCCTTGACATTGGTGCCCTGCGGCGGATGGATTGGCCCCGATTCGTCCCGATCTCCTCCTGCCGCCGGGTGATTCCCGTGGTTAGAGCCTTGTTGTCCTGCCTGTCCCGGCTGCTGGCCGGGTGTCTGAGGTGGCTGCTGCCCTTGCTTTTGATTCATCTGGGCAAGAGCCTGACAGGCCTTCTGCAACCCCTGCTGGCACTGCTGTTGCAAAACGTTCTGCTTCATCTTCTGCCAGACGCTCTGCGCAGAACCTGCCGCTGCAAAACCCCAGAAAAGGATGAAAAGAAAGACGGCAAGCTCAAAAGACTTGATCAGACGACTGCGGACAGACATACCTGGCCTCCAGCGGGAAAATCGAACCTACTTCGGGAGAGCGCAACAAGAAATTGCCTTAAGAGCAGCGCGTCATCGGCTCGATCCCCAGGAGACGCGCTGCCCTTCCGCCAAAAAGTGAGTTGAAGTGGCTCGACTTGCGCTTATCCTGTAGGTCACTCCCCGAAACTGTCCTAACGAAACGCTGAAGATTTCTAAAGGAACCGGCTTCATGTCTGTTTCCCCGGAATGGCGACCACCGACTACCCAACGAGATATGTGGCGATTCGCAGACTGCGAGTTCGACGACCTGCGTTTCGAACTCCGGGTTCACGGCCGCGCGGTCGATTTGGAAAGAAAACCACTCGAGCTGCTTCGATATCTTCTGTCGCGACCGGGTGAGGTTGTTCGAAAAGAAGAACTGCTCGATGCGGTGTGGCCCGGCGTTTCTGTCGTGGATGCGTCCCTGGCTACAGCAGTATCAAAGCTGAGGAAGGTCTTCGGTGAACTGGATGTCATCCAGACTGTGCCCCGCGTCGGTTACCGGATCGCGGTGAATGTAACCCGGGTGACTCGGGAAGAATCGTCGATTGAACCTGCCGACCCGGAATCCGCTTTGCCTCAAACTCCAGCTGTTTCAGATATTAACCGGCATCGACTTTTCTCCGGCGGGCGGTTATTTTGGGCAGCTTTGGGCTCAGCTCTTCTCCTCGCCGTGACAATCGGCTTGGTAGCCAGCCGGCGAACTGTTCCTCCAACCCCGCAGCCGGTCAGCGTCGCAATTCTTCCATTTCAGAACGTCTCCGGAGCCGGCTCTCTCGACTTTCTCCGCTCTGCCCTTCCTGACGAGGTTGCCCACTCGCTCGCGTCGGCTCGGTCACTCACCGTAAGACCTCTGACTGCATCCGCGCGATTCACTGATGACCGCGTCGACTTGCGCAAGGTAGGCCATGACCTCGACGTGAATCGAGCGATCACAGGTCACTACCTCATGATGGGTGACCGCCTGCACATAACCATGGAAGCGGTGGATACCGTCGAAGACCGGATTATCTGGCACGACAGTTTCGATTTCGCGCCGAACAATCTGTTAGGTATGCAGGAGCAGATCGCCGCGATCGCTCACGGAAGTCTGGGCAGCGCGCTGGGAGTGCGGGAGTTTACGACGGACTCACCACCGCGTGCAACCAATGAAGAAGCTTATGAGCTGTATTTGAAGAGCATTGCCCTGAACTGGGATAACAAGACCGATAAGGAAGCCATCGACCTTCTCCGTCGCGCCGTTTTGCTGGACGCGAACTATGCTCCTGCCTGGGGAATACTCGCGCTCCGCTATTACTCCTATGCTCGATTCGGCGGCGGCGGCGCGGAGATGCTGGCACTTTCTGACGCAGCTTTGGACAAAGAACTCGCTCTCAATCCGGATTCTCTCGATCCAATCGCCGAGATGACAATTCATCGCACCGAGCGCGGAGATCTGATTAAGGCGCACCAGATTGCTCTCGATCTGCTGCGACGCAGACCCGACGACCCCAACCTGCACCACGTCCTGAGTTATGTACTCCGTTACGGCGGCTCTCTGGACGAAGCAGGACGGCAATGCGAAGTCGCGGTTCTGCTCGCGACAAAAGTCGTGTGGGGCTCATGTTCGACCACATTCAGGGAACTGGGAAACTATGACCGCGCCCGATTTTTCGTTCGCAAAGATCTCAGTTCCGAATGGTCGAAATCAGCTGCCATCGAATTGCTCCTGCGCGAAGGCAAAACCGCGGAGGCCCTGCGCGTCCCCGCGCCTCAGATTCCCCACTGGGACAGTTACAAGATGTTGCTGGCGTGCGCTGCTCATGCGCAGGCGGCGGAGATCAACTCACTGGCTTCGAAGATTGAGGTGAGTGATGATCCCGAGATGAACTACCTTTTCGCCGGACACCTCGCCTACTGCGCGCAGAACGAAGCCGCTTTGCGGATGCTCAAGATTGCCATTGACCATCACTACTGCTCCTACCCCACGGTCGACAAAGATCCATTCTTTGATGGTCTGAGAGCGGATCAGCAATTCCAGAAGCTGCGCGCCGCTGGCATGGCATGTCACGACCAGTTCGCGAACGACCACGATCTGAAGCAAACCACGACTGTTCAAGCTTCAGCGAAAACGCGGTCGGCGCGACCTGGCTCACCACACATTTGAGAGACGGCTCACAATGCTGCAGCTGACCTGATGCGGCTTGCTGGCCTGAGGACGTTTAGATACCGGCCTCTTCCATGGCCAGCGCACGCGGGAACAGAATGTTGTTCTCGAGGTGGATGTGCTGATGCAGATCCTGCTCGAATTCACGCAGGCCGTTGTAGAACGCGTGGAACGTCGGACACGCGCCGACTGGCGGGTTGTAGTCGCCTGAGAGCTGCCGGATCTCGGCCATCAACGTGCCGGCGGCGTCATGCTCTTGCGTCATCATCGCAATCGGGTTTGCGACAGTTCCGAAGCAGCCATGAGGCTTTGCCGTACCCTCTTCTTTGGCGCGCTCCAGCTTTGTGACGTATGGGAACAGCACAACCTCTTCCTTCGCGAGATGCTCGATCAGCTCTTCGCTGATCTGCGCGACTTTTGTCTGAATCTGTGGCAGTTCGGGCTTCGTGTCCCCATGCCGGTTCACGACCTTGCCAGCCAGCTCAGCGAGGCGCGGCAGTTCCCTTCTCACGTAAGCATGATGTCTATTGACGATATGCGCGGTTAGCGAGCCGAGCGATTTAGTATTCCAGTCCTCCGCAACTGGAGTTTCACTTGCAGCTCCGTTCTCCAGCGCAGCGATGACGGATTCCATGGGAATATTCTTTGCCTCGCACGCCTCGGCCAGCGGCTTGCGTCCGCCGCAGCAATAGTCGATTCCAAATGCTTCGAACACGCGAATCGATGCGGGATTCTCCAGTGCGATTTCGCGAACAGTCTGTGTGGTTACGGTCATTACGACCTCCTTGATTCTCAGCCTAGATTGTTCTGGTTTTTGCTTCAGCGACTTTGGTCACTCGGCGGCAGTGTTAGAAAAAAAAGCGGGAAGCGCTGCAAAGGGCCACTTCCCGCGTGTCAGTTGTTGCAGTTGCTTATTGTGCGACGAGTTCCCTTTCCTCGACCTCGATCGCCTTGCCATTGCGTGCAGTCTCCTTCTCGAAGGAGTGACCGGTCAGCAATCCGAGCACAAACCAGCCAAGAAGCGCCGCGCCCAGTGCGAACAGCACGTCACCGGGAACCCGCATCCAGCGCAGGAACTGCATGGTGGGCGTCTGCAGGAACTCAGCCGAACGTGCGTACCATGTTCCGTGCTCGATAGAAGCCATCGCCTGTATCAAGCCGATCGGGAACATGCTCAGCACAACCATGAAGATCAGGCCGAGATTGATGCACCAGAACGAACTCTTCAGCACGCCTTCCTTCCAGCGCCGCGCCGGCTGCAATACTCTCAAGCAGAAAAGCGTCAATCCGAGCCCGAGCATTCCGTACACGCCGAACAGAGCCGTGTGTCCGTGGACCGGCGTCAAGTTAAGTCCCTGCATGTAGTAGAGCGCGATCGGTGGGTTGATCAGGAATCCGAAGACGCCCGCGCCCACAAGGTTCCAGAATGCAACTGCAACGAAGAAGTAGATAGGCCATTTGTAGTTCGCGATCCAGCGCGCCTTTTCAGTTGGGCGAGCAAGCCGCAGGTTCTCCCACGCTTCGTAGCCGATGAGCGTCAGCGGAACAACCTCAAGAGCGCTGAACACTGCGCCGAGCGCAATAACGGCGGGTCCAGAGCCTGCAAAATACAGGTGATGGAAGGTGCCGATGATTCCGCCCGACAGGAAGATCGTGGTCGAGAACAGCACGGCCTTCGTTGCGCTGCGAATCTCCAGCAGCTTGAGCCGCGTGAACAGGAATGCGATCACCACTGTTGCGAATACCTCGAAGAAGCCTTCAACCCAGAGGTGAACCACCCACCAGCGCCAGTATTCCGCGGTGACCAGGTGGCTGCGCTGCCCATACATCAGGCCCGCCGCATAGAAGAGCGGAATCGCAACACTTGATACGAGGAACAGCGAAAGCAGCGACTTGTCCTCGATGTTCTTTTTGAAAGCGGGCTTCAGAGATCGAACCATGAGGAACAGCCACAGCACCAAGCCGACGAAGAGCAGTATCTGCCAGAGTCGCCCGAGGTCCACGTACTCAAATCCCTGCGCGCCAAACCAGAACCACAGGTTGCCGAGTTTTTGCTGAATTCCGAACCACTCGCCGGCGAGCGATCCGCCGACGACCAGCACCAGCGCGGCGAACAGCACGTTGACACCGAGCCGCTGATATTTCGGCTCATGTCCGCTAACCGCTGGACCGACGTAGAGGCCGGTTGCCAACCACG
>Ga0207674_10002662_pt1 | contig 22291 bp, 17 predicted proteins | sample KBSCornC72_FD_184303 | JGI IMG/M metagenome (GOLD analysis project Ga0207674, IMG submission 184303) | Corn rhizosphere microbial communities from Kellogg Biological Station, Michigan, USA - KBS Corn C7-2 (SPAdes) (version 2) | ecosystem: Host-associated > Plants > Roots > Rhizosphere > Soil ...
GGGGATCGGGGTCTGCACCGTCATGGCTGTTATATGCCAATAATACACCTGAAGTTCAAGCCTGACCCGAGCCGGGTTGGCCCCTGCGTTCTTATCGACCCACGACCGATGCGCCAACTACCGTTGGTCGAAAGACGAACGCGCGTAACATGGTGTGGCTTTTGGGTGCGGCAAGGCGGCACTTCCCCCTTGACCGCACTCCCCGCGCGCCACAAAGGGCGGCACTCGCTCTCCCGGCCCGATGGCGGAGTGGTTACGCAGAGGACTGCAAATCCTTGCACGCCGGTTCGATTCCGGCTCGGGCCTCCACCCACAATTTTGAGACTTAAGTCTCTGGTTTTATTAGCTAAAGAGTGGCGCGGTTCCACGCCTTTCTAGCGGTCAATCTCTGCGCGGAGACTGGTCTGCAAGGGTGACTATGCGTCGGATTCCCGGCATCAGTCTCTGCGCCGAATTCCTGGTGCACGGTTTCGCGCAAATGGCCCGGTTACTCCCTGGAGGCTCAGCCCCAGTGTCGGCTTGGGTCAATTGTGGACATTAGTCGTGGCTGGGACGGTGCTTCAGTACCGGTAACTGAGGGTCCCGAATATTCGACGCCCCGGAAGGCGGTAGAACTGAGCCTCACCAAGTTCGCTCTCGGTAACCGGATCGCGGCGATCTGTTAGATTTTCCGCTTCGATGAACAGGGCCCAGCCGGTCTCAAGTCGCCAGCCGATACGGCCGTCGACGGAGGCGTAGCTGCCCGCTTTGACGGTGTTGCCCTTATTCAGGAACCGGCTGCCGACGTAGCGCACGGTTGCCGACGCTTGCAGGCCTGCGGCCGGCGCGTAGCTGACGATCAAAGACGCCAGGTCCTTCGGCGAAAGCTCAAGGCGTTTGCCGGCCAATTGCTGAATGCTCCCGTCGGGGCGAAGGCGAGCGTAGTCGGTGAACTTTGCCAGGTGGTGCGCATAGGACGCCTCGACCGACAGCGCAGCCACCGGATTCCAGCGCAGTTCGGCCTCCAAACCCCGGAAACGCTCGCGGCCGGCGTTTGCCAGGCCCGGCAGCCCGTCAATATTTTCGCGGATCACCAGATTGTTGAAATGCGTGTCAAAATAGCTCGCCTCCAGCCAAAGGTCTCGACTCGCAAGACGGCCTTTGAGTCCAACCTCCCACCCATGTGCGGTCTCGGGCTTGAGGATGTCGGGCTCAGCTTCCGGCCCAAAGTCGATGGCCGCGGGCTTGAATGTATTCCGATAGTCGGCAAAGGCGACGAGCGCATCGTTGCCCGAGTTCCAGAGCCGGTAGCTCGCGCCGATTGAGCCTGAAAGGCGAGTACGATTGAGACGCTTGCATTCGTCCGGATCGGGTTGATCGCTTCCCTCCTTCTCGCCGCCGCACCGCCGCTCGTTCGTGTGATCAAGCCGCCCTCCAGTCAGGAGCGTCAGGGAAGCGGTGGGCCGTGCGACGACTTGGGCGTATGTTCCCGTGAAATCGCGGCGATCCGTGAGCACAGTCGATTCATCGATGTTCAGCGATGAGGAGTCCGGCACGTTCGAACCGTCGGGCAGCACGGCATACTCGAAGTTCTGGCTGCGCTGGCGGCCCGAACCGTGGAGCCAATCCACTCCAACGATCCAATCCAGTTTCTGGCTGGTCCGCGAGATGTGGCTGTCGGCGTAGACCTCGTTCAGCCGGAGGCGCTGGCGGAACCCGTCGGCGTTCGCCGTCGCGCCGCTGTCGTCGAAGTCCTCGCGCAGAAAGCCGCGGACATTGCGCCCCCAGGTTTTCGCAGCTGATACGAGCGTCGTCCACTTCGCCGCACCGATATGGCTGTCGTAACCGATGTTCGCTTGGAGTCGGTCCTGATCCTGACGAGCATCGCGCGGATTTACGTTGGCGTCTGTAGGGAACCGGTCAGATAGGCCGGAGCCTTCACGCGGATGGGGGCTGTACGGATGCTGATTGAGAGTCGTGCCTTCGAGATCGACGTGCAGCCGACCGGAACGGAAATCGGTTGCCCCGCGGTACAAGAGATGGCCCCGAGCGAACTTCCCACGATCCTGCGAAACGCCACGCCGCTCGATGCTTCCAAGGAACGACTGACCAAGCGAACCAATGGAAGCGTTAGTCGCGAATGCGGCGCGGCCGCTCGAGTGAGTCCCGATCTGCAGCAACCCGCGCGTCCGCTGATCACCTGCGTCATGCCGGATCACGTGGATCACACCGACAAAGCTGGAGGCTCCATACGTCACAGGCGCCGCGCCCCGCACCACTTCGATCCGGTCGACATCGATGAAGTCGAGCAGAGCAATGGCCGGATTGAAGGCACCCCCCAACGGAACTCCATCGACGACCAGCAGATACGCATCCATCTCGGCCAAACCTTGCGAGGCGACCACGCTCCCTGCAGGTCCGGCATCGCTGCCGGGGAGCACCTCGATGCCGGCAGCTGGACTGAGTGCGCCCCTGAGGTCTGTGACTCCGCGCTCCCGGATCGACTGGCCGCTGACAATCGTCTCCGCGACCGGGACGGTGACTTCTGGCTCTGGCGTCCGTGTCGCAGTGACGATAATGGCTTCCTGCGCTGTGGCCGGAGCGCCGACTGTTGCCGCGGTCACAGCCAGCCAACGTGCGATCTCTGATTTCATTCATCCCCTTATCTTGACTGGGTGTACTCATCGGTCAGCGGGACAATCACGCTTGGACGGTTCGGTCCGTCGTCCTTCCTGCGGGAGTCCTGTGACGAGACAAGGCCTAGCCGGTCAGCGGATCGGCGGTGGAGGGTCTGCCTCGTCATCACACCCGTCCACATCAGGGTGTTCGGTCCATTCATGGCGAGGATGATCTTGCTCGTCCCGTGTGTCGGGATTGTTTGCGTCCTCAAACGCTTGGTCGAAGCGCTTGATCGTATCCTCGAAGCCGGCCGGCCAATCACCGTCCCACCGGCCTATGCGGCTGCACGCCTTGATGGGGTGCAGCTCGTTCCAGCCATCATGGAAACTATCGTAGACCCATGAACCCATGACGTAGAGAAGGTCTGCGCCCAGGTTGTTCTGTGCTGGATCATTGGTGTGCAGGTTGCCGAGGCTGGGATCCACGTCCGCGGGGGAGCCTGTGTCGCCGAGTCCAACAAGCGCACCAATCAGAGCGGCCAGGAGAGCCAGCAGGGCGAGGATTGCTGCGATGATTACGCCCCAGGGCGGTGGGATGAATACGCAAGCAAGCAGCGCGGCGATTGAAAGGCCCAGTGCTACTTGTGCGCCGATTTTGAGATCCCGGATGCCCGCTCCCTCAAATTCCGCATGCAGCACCGCAGATTTGATTTGGGTAGCGACGTCGGTGGCCGTCTCGCCGGGTGTAGCCAAGCCCAATCCCGTGACCCCTGGCTGAGCTTTGATGAGCTCGCCATACGGCGGGTGCACTTCCGCAACTGCCTGCGTGACCCCCGGCAAGTTGTCGTAGAGCAGCAAATTGATGCTGTAGTCCGTGTCGAACGCGTTGAACCCGGATTTGCCGGTCGCGGGTTCGATTGTCACGAGCATCCCCACGGCCGATCGATCTCCGCCGAGGCAGATGAGCCGATCGTTCAACCACCACTCGCAGAACGCGACGGCCCCGGCAGCGGCGAAAATCTCGAGCGAAAACAGTGCGCACCATGGTTCACCGGCGGCGATTGCGATCGCTGCCAGGACGCTGGCCGGGATGAGGCCCTGGATAACCGCTGAAACATATTCGTTGATCGAAGAGTGATCCGCGGGTTGGACGCACTGCGTGTATTGGTTGAATGACATGTCTCACCCTTCCCCGATCACCGTGAGCGTCACTCCCCCTGCGGGGCCGAACTGATCGAAGGCATCGATGTTGAACGCCTCTCGTCCGACAAATCCGTCGGGCGGCGTGATCACGACGTCCACAACCGTGGACGCAGCGGGATCAAGGGTCGCAGCTTCGGGATCGATGCTGACCTTCCACCCGACTGGAATGCCATGTTTCTCTCGCCGGTGAGCCTCTAGTCGTTTTCGTCGACCATTGCGTTCACAGGGCTGCCGGGCGAGCGCGTACGCCGTAACGTCGAAGCGGTACCGACGGGTCTGTCTGCCGTCATTCTGCAGCGTGAATTGGAACGGAACCGGTGACGCGGCGACTTTGACGTCGGTGTTCTCCTGACCGAGATTGTTACCGCTGTCACGATCGTCCACGGGATCGAGCAGCGCTTGTAGGCAGAAATGCCCCGCAACACGTGGCGTGCGCCATGGGATTGACGCGAACGCCGGCTGAGTCGCGCTGCCCTTCACACCTATGTCGACGGTCGTCGAGCCGACTGGGTTGGACGTCGTACCGATACCGAAGTCCAGGAACGAGAGATGTACCTTGCAGTTGATCGCGGGCGCGTCGAAGCTGTCATTCCAGCAACGAATACGAACCTCGTATAAGGTGTTGGCGACTAGCTCATGGGACGAGACCGGGACACCCTCATGGAAGAGAATGATGTCCGGGTTGTCCCAAGTTACTGCGAGCCCCAGCTCCATTAGTCGTTTTTGCGAATAGATGAGCGGGTCGGGCCGAATGAACGCCGGGTCATGTATTGGCACGCAATGTGATCGTGAGGCGCGTTTATCCCGCTCCGATCGGTGATCGCCCATTCGTGCATGGCAGGCTCGCAGGAGCTTCAGGAGGGCGACAAGCCACCCGTAAAGGATCGTCCGGACTATCTCCAGAAAGGAACGGACGATCATTTTAGTTCTCCTCGCCTTCGTCGACCGAGCGCGTATTGCGATGGCCCTGCAGGCGTTCCCCGAACCGCTTGCCCTTGCAGTTGTGGGCATCCACCAGCGGGGCCAACCGTCTATAGGTGCAGCACGAGTGCAGCGATCAGAATACCCGCGATCGCCTGTGCTGCCACTGAAATCCAATAGCCCTCAACACAGACCGCACGACGGATTACACCGCCGGTTACCCCAGCCACGCCTGCGCGAATCTCCGCGTAAAGAAGCGTCGTAAAGGCGGCCGCAACAAACAGCAGCAACACTGTTTCGACGACGCTCATTGCCAATTTTGCCTGGCCCGTTTCCTGAGATAGGCCCGCGTCATGAAGGCAAGTATCGCGGCGGCGATGACCAAAACATAAAGCAACTCAGTCGTCCCGCTCCCAGCGTCGGGAGAGAAGCCGAACCAGTGTTCGATGAATTGCATTGCGTGACTCCTCCAAAAGGGACCTTCCTCGACACGGTTCAATGGGGCTGATCTGAGACCCCAACGAGCTCAAAGCACTTCCAATTCAACCCCGGCTGCTACACTGCAATTCTTATTTAACTACGGGCCCAGGTAACAGTGGACGGCCGAACTCGGTATAGGAATAGACGTACTTGCCGCGCCGCGGAGCGACGACTGCGGCGTCTTTCAGCACCGAATAGCCAAAAGCCCCGAAGTATCGCGTGTCTGGGTGCGCCAGTCGCACATGCAAATAGTCGCCGAACCGTGACACAATAATCTTTTTGCCCGCATCATCTTTGTCTTCGCGGAGCACGGTTGCGTCGCTCTTCGCGCCATACCAGACAACGAAGTCACCGAGTATGCCCACCGCGTGACTGCCGAAGAGCGTTGTCCCGCCACCCCAAGCAAGCGAAATGCCAACCTCACCATCCGAATTGGTTGTCAGGCTCGGGTAGGCGTAAGCATGGTCGCCATTCCACACTTGCATTTGGTCGACCCGTTCGAAGTCCTTGGCAATGTCGAACTTGGCGATCTGGATGTGCGGGTGAGGGAACTGGAACCCGCCATGACCGCCGTCTCCCTCGGCTGCGGTCCACGCGAACCACAGCTGCGTCCCGACCTGCGTCGCACCGGTGATCCGATGATCCTCGCTGACCCAATCGGGCGAATCGGGCGCCCTGCTGATGACATTGTCTTCGAACTTCTTCCCGTCGTCGCTCTTGTCGCGCGACCAGCCGATAAGCGGGCGCTCGCGCCAGGAGAAATTCGGATCCCCGCCGCGAGACCAGTAGATCCGCATTGCCGTGTTCTTGACGTGCCCAGCCCAGTAAAAATCGTCGCCTTGAACATTCTGCGCTGGCGAGCCCGGGAAAAAATTGGCATCGAACGCAAACAGAAAGTCGAACCCTTTACCGGCCTGCATCGCGGCAAGCGGCAGTTCGAAGAACAACTTCCCCTTATTAGCGGCGACGACATTGGTATTAATATGAAGAAAGTTCTGCCCGTAAGTGATGTCGGGAAAATCCATCCACGAGCTGCCCAAGCCAAAAGTGTCAGACGTGAAGTCCCATTGCCGCCACCACGCTGGTTTGCCACCAGCGAACTTCTTCAGATCAGCCTGGCTCGCAAGCGCTACCTTAACAACGTTCTTGTTGAACTCGGGGTTGGCCGTGCCATCAGGCTTTTCCTTGGGACCGGCAAACGATTGGACGTACAGGACGAAGCAATCGATCGCCGGGATGTAATGGACGACCTGATCGCCTGCCCAGCCCCCATACACAGTATCCTCAGCAAACAGCTTGGTGAAGTCGAGATCGGTGAAGGTCAAACCGCCATCGACCGATAGCTTCAACCACAGATTGCCGGACATCAGCACCACATCGCCGCCCCGCGCCCCGCTCATGTCCGGCGGCGAATTGTCCGCGAGCTCGGTCTGAGTGAAGGTGCGGAAGCCGACCGGAGCTTGCGCGCCGGGAGGCGTCGGCGCGCCGCTGCGATAATCTTGTGGGGCAGGAGTGGGCGCCGACGGGACCAGCTCCCCGGTGAACGCGCCCTGCGGTACGCGGGGAATGGTCTTGTCCTCGGTATGCCGGGGCCGTTCGGCGAATTTCCAAGGTCGATGCCTTTCGCCCGTTTCGCGCAGCTCGACATGACCCCGCGATTTCACCGACCAGCCATTGCCGCGCCCGTCCCCTGGCCGCTCGCATGGCTCATAGACACAGACCGTCGCGCACTTTTCCTCGGGCGGGCAGCAGCGCTCGATCTCGGCCCGGAGCTCGGCCAAACGGTCGGACTCGAGCGCGGCGGCGGGATTGCTCGTCCGATAGAGGTCGACCAGCGCCTCCATCGCCTGCCGGATTGCCTTCAACTCGATGCCATTGCGGTGCACGTCGTTGGCCGTCAGGCAGGCAATCCGGCCGATCTTCTCCTGAAGGCACGGGGTCAGTTCCAAGCTTGCCGCAATGTCGGCGAGCAGCCGGTTCTGATCACGCAGGAGAGCTTCCAGAGGCTGACGATTGCTGTCTGCCTGCAGAGGCGGCGGTGGTGACGTGATTTTCCTAGCCATTGCGCCTGGCCCGCGTGAGCGCTGGTCGCACTATCCGCTGAATTGCCGCGTCGATCGCAAACCACGTCGCGAGAAACGCTGCCGCCTCGAACGTGAAGCTGTGAAACTTGTAGAACAACTCTGCGATCGCCCATGCGATCAGCAGCGATGGGCCTTGTTCGGTAACGAGCCGTCGCCAGCCAAGGCTTCGAAGCAACTCGTACACGTCAGATCCCCTCGTTTAGCCAAGATAGCGGCGGTAAGCGCCGCACCCCATGGTGCTAACGAGCGATCATCGATCAGCGGCACGCTGAAGCCCGTATTATCTGCTCATCGAATAGAATCCGCAATGTCTAGACGCTGGGCACCATCATCTCGCCGCGGCGCAAGCCGCGCAGGGTCGGCATTGGCGCATCCCGCGCAGGCGGCGCGGTTCAACTGCGGTCGATCGCGGTTCGAGGCTCGGCCAGGACGACGGATCTGATCATGCGCTTCCCGCCGGCGCGGTCCAGCTGCACGAACACATCGACCGAATCTTCGACATAACAGCGCACATCCGCCCGGCTCAACCGGGTTCCGCTGTGCAGCACCAGCATGACGAGTTGCTCGATGGCCGATTGCGGCGAGTCGGCGTGGATCGTCGTCATCGACCCGGGGTGTCCCGAATTGACCGCCCGCAAGAAGGCGAAGGCTTCGGGCCCGCGCAGCTCACCCAACACGATGCGATCGGGCCTCATGCGGAGCGCGGCAGAGACCAGATCGTTGGTCGTCACCCGCGCTTCACCGAGCTCGCCGCGCACGCTCACCAGACCGATGGAATTGTCGTGGTGGACATTCAGCTCGGGCGTGTCCTCGATCAGGATCAGCCGCTCGTCGCTCGGGACCTCGCGGAGCAGCGCGTTGAGAAACGTCGTCTTGCCGCTGGAAGTGCCGCCCGAAACCACGATGTTCTTCCGTGTCCGCACCGCCAAGGCGAGCGCCTCGACGAAGCGGAATTGGGTTACGAGCTGACGCAGTCCCTCGTCATCCGGGCAGCGTGACGCGCTGGTCTTCGTGGCGGCGAAATGCCCGCCGGCCGCATAATCCTGAAGCGTCAGCGACGCGGCGACCTGGCGCCGGATCGCGAGCGCAAACGGGCCGCGCGTCGCCGGCGGCGCAACCACCTGGATCCGCGACCCGTCAGGCAAGGTCGCAGCGAGCAGCGGGTGCTCACGGCTGACGCCCTGATGGGTCAGCGCTGCGATCTGCCGTGCCAGCCGCGCCAGCACCAGCTCGTTGAGTGCCGGGTCCTCCTGGCGCTCGATGGCGCCCCCGAGGGTTTCAATCCACAGCTCGCCGGGACGATTGACATAGATGTCGGTGACGTCCGGGCGCCTGAGCGCCGGTGCGAATGGGGCGAGACAGGACTTCAGATAGATACCGGACGGAACAACCTCCATCGCGGCCGTGCTCATTTTGGAGTCCCCGCAGCGCTGAAGTCGAGATCATGGGCAACAAACACGCTGATGCTCTTGCCCGGCCGCACCTTCAGCGTCGGCACGTAGTTGGTGCTCGGAACAATCTGGCCGGCCGACGCGGTTGCGGTGCCGGACAGGACGACCACCGGTCCGGTGACTGCACGACCGGCAAGGGCTCGGCCGATCTCGAACGTCGACTGGAGGAGCGAGTCGCCGAGGCGCTGGAAGAAATGGGTGTTGACCGAAGCCGGGACGCCGCCGCTGCCGAGCGTGTCGACGGCCGGAGAGTCGAGCGCGATGGTCATGCCGTCCGGGCGGATCAGACGAGTCCAGGTTATGACCGCCCGCCGCTGGGCCTGCCCGACTTCGGAGCGATAGTCGCCGATCAACCGGCTGCCGCGCGGGATCAGGACATGTTTACCGTCGAAGCCACGCACGTCCCGCGACACGACCGCGCGGGCAAAGCCGGGCCTGGTCGAATCGAAGCCGGTTTCGAGGACCGCGGGGATCAGATATCCTTGGGGAACGGTCGTCGACCGGTTGTCGAACGTGCTGGCGCGCACGCGACTGATCGCCTGTCCCGGCACGACCACCGACTGCGCCCGGCCGCCGGGGGGCGCGCCCGCCGCCGCAGCTCCGGAATCGATCACCAGCGGTGCGCCCGCAGAGGTTCGGGGCTGCGGCAGCGGAGCGGGCGGCGGCGCAAGCAGTGGCGCCGGTTGCGGCGCATAGACCACCTGCGGCGGCGCAGCCTTCACGAGCGGAGCCGGGGCCGGCAGCACGGTCACTGCCGGCGCCGGCTTGTCGCTTTCCTGCGGCTGCGGAAGGACCTGTGGCGCGGGCGGAATGTAGAGCGGCTGAACGTCGAACGAAGTGGGCGCGGAATCCGCGGCCCGGCTCCGCACCGAAGGCTCCGTCCGGTTCGTGCGGCGCGCGTCGAGCAACGCGAACAGGATGATGCCGAACACCAGCAGGCCAAGCGCGAACAGGGCCGGCGACACGCCGTTGCGGGGCAATCGCACCGTCGGCCTTACGCCGGCATCGCGCGGGTCGTTCGCACCGAACAGGGCCTGGAGCCGCGGGTCGCCGATTTCCGTGACAGGCATCAGCGGCTCCTTCGCGGATTGATTCGCACGGCCCTGGCAACCGCGCGATCGATCCGGAACGTCAGCAGCTGCGGCGCGCCGTCGACGACGTAGACGTCGTCGGTGCCCATCATGCCGTTGACGAGCACTTCGTTGCCCGCGCGATCGACCGTGTAAGTGGCAGGGATCGACACCCCTCTCGGCCAGCTGATGTAGGTGCGCTGCCCGTCGTCCGTCACCGAGCTGGGCTGAAGCAGCCGATCGCCCGTGATCCGATATTTGCTGAGGCGGCGGGAGGCCGCGGAGACGTCGACATACTCGCCATCGTCGCGCGCTGCCTTGGGCGTCGGGTACCGGAACTGCACGGCGTACGGCATGTCGGGCGCCGGGACATCGAGAGCGAAGAGATCGAAGGCGTAGGTCCGCACCGACGTCACCACGGTCATGTTCGTGGCGGCGCCGGCCTGCCCCGGCTTGAGAAACAGCCGGTCGCCGGCCTTGTTGACGCTGACCTGCCACGCCGAACTGTCGCCGAGCGCCACGCTTTGCACCTGCTCGTCGGGCGACAGCTCGACCATCAATTGATAGCCGGGCGATCCGCGCAGCTGCACGATCTGTCCGGCCCCGTAGTCGATCACCTGCAGGTGCGGATCGCCGTCTCCGGGGACCGGCTGCACCTGGGCCCAGGCCGTGCTGGCGAGCAGGGCCAGAAGCAAGCCCATGCCCCGGGCCATCGTCACCGCACCGCTCCGGACTGCTGCGGCTGTACGACCGGCGCATAATAAGGAAGCGGGGCGGCATTTGCGGCCGGCGCGGCGGACGGCGGTGTGGCTGCGCTGGGCGGAACGGCTTCCGGATCCCGGCGGTAGCTGGTGACCTGGAACCCCAGCGGATTCACGAACCGGTCTTCGAGCTTCATCGGCTCGGTCGAATAGCGATAGCGGACCACCGCCACCCACGGGCTGGCCGGCTGCGGCTGGGCTCCCGCATCAGTCCGGACAACGTCGAACCGAACCAGCGCCGCGTTGTTGCCGATCGGCGAAACGCTCTTCACCCGAGCGTCGATGACGGTGGACCGCGGATATAGAACGAGCGGGCTCTGCGGATTGGAGACCTGGATCGTCTGGAGGTAGCCGGTCCGGGCCGCTCCGGACGAGAACAGCGCCACCTTGCGGTAATTTGCGTTGAGGGTGGCCATGTCGAAACCCTCGCGCGCAATCACATATTGGACGAGGAACGACTGGGTCAGCGCGGCATCGGGGGCGACGGTCGCTTTGTCGAGCGGCTTCAGCGCCTGCACATAGCCGGTGGTCCGGTCGACCATCAGCGTATAGGGTTCGACCGTCTTCAGCGGCATGAGCAGCACCAGCGCGAGCCCCTCGAGCAGGGCCAGCGCGGTCGCGATCCCCGCGATCCACCACGCAGTTCGGTGCGAGGAGCGCATGGCTTGCACACGGTCGCGGTTCCAGCTGGCGGCTTCGGCGTAATAAGCGTCAAGCGCTTCGCGGCTGTGCTCGTTCATGCGCTCATATCCCGCCTGGCTGCCCGGGCCGACACTCGTGCGGTCGCCCGGCGAACGAAGGTACGCCCGACCGGAGCAAGCGATGGTCGGTGCTCTGAATTCCTTTCCACGATCGACGGCCGGGCCGGGGCCAGCGAAGCGCCCGGATTGCCGGCCGAACTTTCGCGCCGGCTGGTCGCCATCAAGAGGCTCGCGACTTGCGCCGCCCGGGTCCGCTCTGGTTCGGCCGCGGCGACCGCGGACTGCCGGCTCGAGCTCATCGACCGCTCGGCCGTGTGGGTCGCGCGCGGCCCAAGCGGAATCAGGCTCGACCCGGCCGAGATCCGGAACGCGCGAGCGACCCGGGCGCACCCGTAGATCGCGGCCATGACGATGATCGTGAACAGGGTCACGAGCACGAACAGCTCGGTCGGGGCCGTCGGCACGGCCTCGCCGGCCATGCGCCGGGCCAGCACGCCGCCGAGCCACGGCTCCAGAAGCGCCAGCTCGAGCCCGAGAACGATCGTCACGCCGATCGCTACCAAGGCCGCTCCGGCAATGACCCGAATCCATCCTTCGAACAGGCTCCGGGTCGAGTCGAACATCAGGAAGGCGATGAAGAACGGCCCGAGCGCGAGCATCAGGCCCGTGACCACCCGCACGGCAGCCAGCGCACCGACCGCAGTCAGCAGGAACAGGATTCTCGATCCGCCGAGCGCGAACGCATTGAAGCCTGCGAAGGGCGGCGGAACAATCTCCGTCATCGACCCTGGCGGCGGGCTGCCCGGACCGAGAAGCGCAAGCTGCGCGAGGGCGCGGTCGGTCAAGTCCAGCCGCTGAAGCAGCGTCCCGTCGGAGCCGACGATGCCGGCGGCCGGCCCGATTTCGGCGACCAGCTGCGCCGGTCCGTCCGTGACGAGATCATAGACCAGGGTTCGATAGGCGGGCCAGCTGGTCGCGAGCGCAAACACCGCCCCGATCTTCACGAACGCGAGGGTCCCCTCGCGCACGCTCATCACGCGCCCGAACAGGAGATTGTAGCCGATCACGGCAATGAAGATCGTCAGGAAGCCGGTGAGCACGACGGTGAGCGTCGAGCCCGGCGCAGCCAGCGCCTGCCACGCGCCCGATCCGAGCTGCTGGGCCTGGCAGTCGATGTAGCCCGTCGTCGCACCGACGAAGCCGGCGGCTTGCGGGAGAGCCGAGCAGGCGTCCATCACGCAACCTCCAGCAGGCGCGGCAGCCACGCAGCCGGATCGTCGCCGGTTTCGAGCCGGATTTCGTCGAGCAGCCGAACCGTCCGCTCGCGGCCAGAGAGCACCGTCAAAAGCTCCTTTTCCCCGGTCAGGTTGAGGCGCGCGACGACGCTGTCGTTGCCGTGCTTCACCAGGAAGCAGTGCGCCGTGTCGGGAATCGTGCGCACCAGCTCGAGCTCGTGCTCGGTGAGGCCGAAGCCGTCGATATATTCGGCAGCCTGCGCCTTCGGATTGGACATGAAGATCTGGGTCGCCGCCTGCTCGATGATCGCGCTGGCGATCTTGCTCTCGAGCGCGTCCTGGGCGCTTTGCGTGGCGAAGCCGACGATGCCGTTACGCTTGCGGATCGTCTTTTCCCAATCCTTGATCACCCGGACGAAGACGTCGTCGTCGAGCGCCTTCCAACCCTCGTCGACGACGATGATCGCGGGGCTGCCGTCGAGCCGCTCCTCAACGCGATGAAACAGGTACATCATCGCCGGCGTGCGAACGACCGGATCGTCGAGCAGCTGGGTCATGTCGAAGCCAACCGACTCCGCGCCGGGGTCGGTCAGGTCCTGCTCGTTATCGAACAGCCAGGCGCGCTCGCCGTCGCCCCACCACGGCCTGAGGCGCGACCACAGGTCGGTGCCATGCGGCCGGGCGCCGCCGCGGAACAGCTCGACGATGTACCGCAGGCGACGATGCTCGCTCGGCTGCTCGTAATTGGCCGCGACCGCATCGCTGATCCGGGCGAGTTCGTCGCCGTCGGCTCCGCCGGCCAGCACGCCGATCCAGTCGGTGACGAAGCGGCGGTTCACCGGCGTGTCGGGCAGATGCAGCGGATTGAGGCCGGAGGGCACGCCCGGCCGCAGCACGTCGTAGCGGCCGCCGATCGCCCGAATGAACAGCTCGGCGCCGCGGTCCTTGTCGAAGAACACGATCCTCGGCCGGATCTTGCGCGCCTGGGCGAGCAGAAAATTGAGCACGACGGTCTTGCCCGAACCGGACGGCCCGATGACCGTGAAATTGCCGAGATCGCCCTGGTGGAAATTGAAGAAGTAGGGACCCGCAGCGGTCGTCTCGAGCAGGGTGATCGCATCCCCCCAATGGTTGCTGGCCGCCCGGCCGAGCGCGAAATTGTGGCAGCTCGCGAGACCGGCGAAATTCGAGGTCGAGATCAGGCCGCGGCGCGCGACATATTTGAAGTTGCCTGGAAACTGCGCCCAGAATGCGGGCTCGATCGCGATGTCCTCGCGCACCGACATGATGCCGAGGTCGGCGAGGGCCGCCTGCACCTCGGCCAGGCCTTCATCGACCTCGTCGGGCGAGCCGGCGCGGAGCGCGACGGTCATGTGGTGCTCACCGAAGGCCGCCCGGCCGGCCGCGACATTGTCCTTGGCGTCGGTCAGCTCGCCGCGCAGGCTCAGCGCCTCATCCTCGGCCGAGCGCATCCGCCGCAGGGCGAGATTCATTCGCGACAGCGCCGCCTGGCGCTCGACGAAGCCGAACGATTGCGCCACGGTCAGCTCGAACGGCAGGCGCAGCAGCTCATCCAGCATTCCGGGCGCGGTCTGGCCGGGATAGTCTTTGACCGAGACGATGCCGACGAATTGCCGGGGACTCGCCCCGGCGCGGCCCAGCTCGATCGCATCCTGTCCGAAACTCACCCGGCGGTAGGGCAGATGGTCGCCGAGGTCCTGCAACGGCAGCAGCACCGGCCGCATCTCGCCGTTGAACAAATAGGACAGGAATTCAAGCGGCTCGGAGCACGGCCCGTGGGCGCTGTCGTAGACCCCGAGCAGCCGCGGCTCGTAGCTGCCCAGCGCAGCGACCAGCGCATCGCGGGCCTGGGCCAGCTGCTGCAGCTCGTAGCGGCTGGTGTCGAGCGGCTCGGCGAGCTTGCCGAAGCGCTGCTTCAACCGGTCGAGCGCCCCGATTTTCCCCTGCAGCGGGCGGCGCACGAGGGTCAGGAACAAGTCGTTGATGTAGAGTTTGCGGGTGCCGAGGCGCGAGCGCCAGGCGCCGTCGAGCCGGCTGGAAAAGGCGTCCGGATAGTCGGCGCCCAGCGCAATGTCGGCCTCGCGCCGGACGATGTGATGGTAGAGCGCGAAGCGCGACGAGCCGATCGCCTGCAGCGCCGCGTCGCGCAGGCGCTTGCGATAGTTGATCTCGTCCCCATCGGCCGTCTCGAACAGCAGCCCGCGCACCTGGATGACCTGCAGCAGCAGTCCGTCGCGGGTCTCGATCGTGTGATCGTCGACGTGGCGCGCATAAGGCAGGTGGCGGCCCGCCGGCTGCTCGCGCGCGGCGACGTTGTGGTCGCGGGTCAGGGCCGGTAGGAGTTGCATCGCCAGATCCGGTAATTCTTGATCCGCGGGCATTTCGACACGCGCGCCAGCCACAGGTCGAAGATCCGCGGCTCCTTGAGGCACAGCAGCATGCTGGCCCCGTGCAGGACAAGCGCGGCCGCCACCACCCACAGCGACTTGAAGACGAGGAACAGTTCGGTCGCGATGACCACGTTGGCGACGAAGATGCTGTAGGTGACGCCGGCGAACATCTGCGGCCGGGTCAGGCCGACGAACAGCGTATCGCGCTCGAGCCCGGCGCTCACCCGGCGCTGCTCACTGGCCGAGGGTGGCGGTGGCGTGGATGCCGGCGACGATGCTCGACGCGCCGAACAGGATGAAGCAGCCGAGGATCACGGTCACTCCGTAGCGCCAGTTGATCCGGCCGGTCAGCATCATGAAGCCGACCGCCGCGACGGCGATCACCGCGACCACCGTCGCGATGGTCCCGAGCAGCGTTCCCGACAGCCAGTTGACGGCCGAGACCAGCACCCCCGAGCCCTGTGGGTCGGCGTAACTATCCTGGGCCGAGGCGGGCGCCGCGAGTAAGGTGGAAATGACCGCCGCGAGCGCGGCTGAACGAATGCCATTCGACATCGAAGGTGGAACTCCCCCGAGGCGATTCGGCGGGTCGATAGTGCGTCAGTAAAACGCGCTTGCCAACCGGGGATTTGGATTAAAATTTGGCGGTTTAATAGGAATTTTATCCTATCGCTCAGCGCTGCGGAACGGCCGCCCCGGCGTAGGGATCGTAGGGACTTTGCGAGGCCTGCGGAACCGCGGCGGCAGGCGGCAGCGCGGGCGGCGACGGCGGCGCGGAGCGGGCGGTTGCGGGCTCGCCACCCCCGCCCTGCAACGCGCCGATGATCCCCCCGGCGATGGTCGAGGCGCCGAAGATGATGAAACACCCCAACACCACCTGCGCCGCGCGGCGCACGTCGATCCGGCCGGTCAGCATGAGGAACCCGACCGCGGCGATGGCGATGATGGCGACGGTCGTGGCGACGGTGCCGAGCAACGTGCCCTGCAGCCACGCGAGGGCGGCGGTCAGCGCGTTTGAGCCTGGGTCGATGTCGGACATGCAATCGTCAGTCTGTCACCATCGCCGCCGGCTCTCAAGTGTCCGACTTAAGTCTCGCTTGCAGCACGGAACGTAGCGCAACGCGAGCGAACAATAGTCCCCCCGTCAGGTCGGCCCCGCGCCCAACGCGAGCTGCGGATTGGCGGCGGCGGCGGTCCGCGACCGCTGGTCAGGAATTGGCGTTGACGGCTGCTTCGATCGCGGCCTTGAGCTTTTCGCCGGCGTCTGCGGCGACCTCGCGGACGGTGCGCGCGCCGGTCCGCGGGTCCGTTTCATGGAAGCTGAACGCCTTGCCGGCGAGCGGTCCCGCGATGAGGTCGGCGAGCATGATCTCGCGCTGCCGGTTGTCCGCCGTGGCGAACGGCGCGATCAGGTCGACCAGCCAGATCTGATCGCCCTTGGTCCACTCGTCCAGGGTCAGGCGGTTTTCCGGCTCGATCATCCCGCCTTCGAGCTTTTTCACGCCCTCCGGCGTGCACTTCGCCCACAGCGCCAGGCCGACCGGCTTGCTGCCGTCGCGAAAGACGTAGAATTGCTCGCAGAGCAGCGCCGGCATGACCAGCCATTCGAGGTCGCCAATGCTGAGCGCCCGGTGAAGCGGCGACTGGGTCAGCAGCCAGGTCATCTCGCCGAGCATGTGGCTGACGGTCGGCGGCGCCGTCGCGGGTTGGGAAGTTTCGCTCAAGGTCCTGTTCCGTACTGTCCCCGGCATGCCCTCGTCGGCGCCAACGATCAAGCCGCCGAGCTGTGGTACCAGTCAAATCCCGAGAAGTGATGCGGCTGCTGCCGAAGCAGGTCCGGGCCGCCTTCAGCGACACCGAACGCCGCCATCGCCTGGATCATCCGGCCGAGGCGGACGTCCTGGAGGTGCGGAACATCGCCGGCCGTCGCGGGCGCCGGCGCCGGATCGGTCGGCGCCTCCGGCAGGGCCGGATTCGAGCCGCCGCTCGCCGGCGGGACCACCGGCGGTTCGACTTCCGGAGCTTCGCGCGGCAATTCGATCGAAGCGACGCCCGCGGCGTCGAGCCCGCGCAGCTCGAGCAGCTCGGCGCTGCCGTTGCGGTTCGAGTCGGTCCACAGGCGGAGGTCGAAATAGCGCGCGTCGGCGGCGGTGATCCGGCCGTCGCCGTTGGAATCGAACGGCACCGCCTGGCCGAGCGCAAACGCCTCGCTGCCGGGATCGATCACGCCGTTGCCGTCGAGGTCGATGGCGAACATGGCATCGTCCGGGAGTGCCTGATCGGCAACCGGTTCGACGCTGTCGAGCGGCGCATGCTGGATATGATCCCAGCGGAGTGCCACATCGCCGACCGCGCCCGTTGTGCCGTCCGTGCGCGTGAAGCTCGACAGTCCAAGGATGGCCTGCCCGCCATCGTCCGACGGCGACGCCGCGGTGATGGCCAGGTCGATGCTGGCGATTCCGGCGTCGGCCAGGGTCCTTAGCTCGCCGGCGTCGCTGACGCCGTCTTCGTCCGCATCCTGCCACACGAGGAACTCGCCAAACCGCGCATCCTGCGCATCGAGGACGCCGTCGTCGTTGCTGTCGTAGGCGCGGAGGCCCTCGAGGTCGGTGTTGGCGCCGACGAGGTCAGCCATGAACGAGATCTCCGAGCCGCCGTCGATCGTCCCGTTGCCGTTGCGGTCGAGCGCCAGGAAGGCCTGCCCGCCCGAGATCCAGCCGACCGAATCCTGCTCGCCGTCGCCGTCGACGTCGAACTGCGCCGTGTTGAAGGTTTGACGAATACCCGAGCCGTCAAGGTCGAGCACGACGGGCGGGAGTTCCTTTACATATTGGCCGACAAACGGATCGCCCTCCCAGTGGTAGCCCACCGTGCTGACCGCCGACACTCCGGTCCCCGCCTGATAAAGAATGGTGTCGCCGGTGTCGTAGGCGCCATTGTTGTTGTTATCGATGACAATGGTCTTCCAGTGAGCGTCATAACCGGACTGGAAATTGAAGCGCATGCATTCCTGGTAGAGATAGTTGCCCGGCAGATCGAACGTGTGATTCCAGTTCAGTGGGCTGATTTCCGGATCGTTCGCGGTCGGACTCCGCGGATATGCGACAGCGGCGTCCATGACGAGCTGGAGCTCGATGATGTCCGCGACGCTGAACACCAAGTTCTGCGTTGTGAAATTGTTCGGGTTGTTGGTCTGGGCGGCGCGGACCGTCAGCGTGATGGAGACCGGCGCCTGAACACCCGCGGCAGTCGCTCCACCGAGGCTCTCATAATCGATTCCGGAGACCACGTGGATGTTGCCGCCGGCATCGATCGAGAAGGCGTTGGCGTAGGTCCCGCTCAGCGAATAGGTGATCGCGTCGCCGTCGGCGTCGCTCGCCGCCGCCTGGGCAATGACCGTTCCAGCCACCGCGCTGTTTTCGGCGATGGTCGTCGTATAGCCGTTCTGCATCGTGATGCCGCTGATCACCGGCAAATTGTCGTCGAGGTTGCCGATGTTGACCGTCGCCAGGACTCCGCTCGCACTGAGCTGGCCGTTGGCATAAGCGTAGACCGTGACGCTGGCCGAGGTCTGCGCTTCATAGTTGAAGGCCGTCACGACATTGAGCTGGTTGTTGTTGATGATCGAGAAATTGCCCGACGTCGTCGCGCCTCCCGCGAAACGGTAGACGATCGCATCGCCTTCGGGGTCGGTCGCTCCGGAGAAGGTGATCCCGACGAGGCCGGTGGTGTTCTCAGTGATGCTTCCGGCCGGCGGCGCGCTCGGCGCTGACGGCGCTTCGTTGACGTTGAGCAAAGTGATCCGTCCGGTGGTGATGCCGGACACTCCGCCGCTCGCCGTCCGCGCAACGATCTGGACGTCGGCATAGCCAGCCGCGAAGGCCGTCGACGCGCGACCTTCATAGTCGATCGCGGTGTTAAGGCTGAGCTGGCCGCCCGGAGTGACGCTGAACAGCCCGCCCGGGTTGCCGCCCGCGGCGAAATCATAGGTGATTGCTTCGCCCTCCGGATCGGTCGACCCGGCGATGTTTGCGACGACACCGGTCGCATTCTCGTTGATGCTGCCGCTGAAGGCGCCGGGATTGGTCGGATTCTCCTGGACCGGATCGATGGTGACGGTCAGCGCCTGGTCGGCGCTCAGCCCGGTGCCGCTATTGTCGATGACGCGGACGGTCAGCACATAGCTGCGAACGCCCGCGTCATAATCGAACGGTGCGCCCGACGTCGCGGTCTTGATCACCCCGGTGAGCGGATCGATCGAGAAATAGGTCGAGCCGGTGCCGGTGAGGATGCTGTAGCGGTGGCTCGCCGTGCCGAAGGCCGCGGACGTGTCCGGATCGCCGGCGTCGATGTCGATGACCACCGCATTTTGCGGCGCTGTCTCGCTGAGGTGGACGGAAGCGGTGGCGGCGAGGGTCGGCGCCTCGTTGACGTCGGTGACGTTGATGATCATCGCCGCATTCTGGGTCGTCAGAGTGCCGTCGGTAGCGGCGACGGTGATCGCGACCTGGCCGTTGGTGGTCGCCTCGTAGTTGACGGTTTGCCCGGCAGCGACGGAGATGACGCCGGTGCTGGCATTGATGCTGAACCAGCCGTTGGGGTTGGTGACCAGCGAATAGGTCGGCGTGGTCCCGTCGGGGTCGGTGGCGCTGAGCGTGATGCCGACGGCGCCAGTCGCCCCTTCCGCGATGGTCGCAACGACCCCGCTCGACCCGGACCCGCCGGTCGCGTTGACGTCGGTTGGGACGGACGGCGCCTCGTTGACGTTGGTCGCAGTGATCTGGACGCCGGCCCGCGTGTAGGTCAGGCCGCCCTGGTCGGTAACCTTGAGATCGATGACCGCCGGTCCCGCCTCGTAGTTCAGCGACTGGCCCGGAGCGAGCGACAGATTGGCGCCGGAAATGACGAACTTCGCCGCATCCGCACCGCCGACGATCGTGTAGGTGAAGGTATTGCCGGCGTCGGGATCGACTCCGGCCAGCGTGGCGACCAGCGCTCCGGCGACATTCTCGTTGAAGGCGACCGGGCTGACGGTGATGCCCGTCGGCGCGCTGTTGAGGCTGATCGCGATCGTTCCCGAAGCTTCGACGGACGAGACCGCGCCGGTGGCGAGCTCCGTCGAGCGCGCACGCACGGTCAGGGTGAAATTCGTAGCGCCGGCAGGAGGCGTGACGGTCAGGGTCGAAAGGTTCCAGCCGGTAATGTTGGTCGAGGCAGTGGTCGAGCTGAACCCGCCCGAGCTAAGCGTCGCGCCGGCGGGCAAGCCGTCGACGTAGATGTAATAGAGACCTTCCGACCCGTCGTTGTCGATCAGGTTCGCGACGATGCCGTTGAGACTGATCGCCGATCCGGCGATGCCGGACTTGCTGGCGGGCACCGTCAGCGAAACGCCGTCCGGATCCGGAGTGACGCTGATCGGGACGACCAGCTCGTTCGAATAGAGCGCTCCGTCATAGGAGCGGACCCGCACATTTCCCGTCCCACTGGCATTCGCCGACGGCCGGATCGTTACTTCGCGTGTCGACGCGTCGATCACTCGGATGTCCGACCCCGGGACAGTCTGGAGCACCCCGTCAGTGATCACCACGATCGACAGCCCGGCCGCCGGGGTCTCGGCGTCCGCGACGGTGAAGCGGAGGTTGATCGACCCGTCCTCATTGACGGTGGTCGGATTGCCAGCAACCGCGGCGACGGTCGGGACCGCATTGTTGCCCCACGCCGTTTCGATCTGGTTCTGCTGAGCCGCGGTCAGCGCGCTGTAGCTCGCCGGTTCGGCCACTCCGTAAGACACTCCAAGGAGTCGGGCGAGGTCGACCTGCCGGTTGACCCGCGTGTTGGCGATGAACATGTCGACGTAGAAGTTGTCGGCCGCGATCCAGTCGCCGGCCGTCGAATTGATGAACCAGTCCTTGATCGTGGTAGCTGTGGTCGTTCCCAGGATCTTGACCACGAGATCCTTGCCAACCTTGGTGAACCACAAGTCCCGATAAGTCACACTGATGTCGTCGTAGGACACGGCGTCGAGCGCGCTGTCGTCGTCGTAATTGTAGATCGTGTCGTTGCCCGACGTGCGGCCGATCACATACAGGTCCGCGCCAAGCCCCCCGATCAGGATGTCGTTCCCGGTGCCGCCGTCGAGTACGTCGCCGGCGTCGCCGGCGTCGAGCACGTCGTTACCCGCCTCGCCGTAAAGATGGTCGGTGGCGCCTTCGCCGAACAGACGGTCGTCGCCGTTTCCGCCGTAGAGATTGTCATTGCCCGCCTGGCCGAAGGCGAAGTCGTTGCCGTCGTCGCCGTAGAGCGTGTCGTCGCCGGCGCCACCGTAGATGACGTCGTCGCCCGCACCGCCGCGGACGATACTGTTCGAAGAATTGCCCTGCAGCCGGTCGGCGAAGGCCGAGCCAGTGAGATTCTCGAAGCCGGAGATCGTATCGCCGGCCGCGTCGGCGTTGGCCGCCGTCTGAGCGAGCAGGTTTACGTCGACGCCGTTCAGCGTGCGGTCGACCGCGCTGACGATGGTCACGCCGTTGACCACCGACGACCCGATCGCGCCGCTCTGGAAATTAGAGCCGACTGCCGAGCCGCTGTAATTGAGCGTGTCGATCCCCGACCCGCCGATCAGCGTATCGGCCCCGGCGCCGCCCGTGATCGTGTCGTCGCCCGCGCCGCCGTCGAGCGTCTGGCTGCCCGCGCCGGCCGTCAGGCTGTCCCCAAACGCGGTGCCGATCAGCCCCTCGATGCTGGTCAGCTTGTGCCCCGCATTGGTGAGGTCCGCGGTAACTCCCGCGGCCGCGGCCGCGAAGCTTACCGTATCGGTACCCGATCCGCCGTCGATGGTGTCCTCGCCCACGACCAGCGCCAGGATGGTGTCGTTCCCGGCGCCGCCGAAGATGGTGTCCGTGCCGAGCTCGCCGGCAATCGTGTCGTTGCCCGCTTCGCCGTCGATCCAGTCGTTGCCGTCGCCGCCATAGATGACGTCGTCACCGGTGCCGCTACCGGCGCCGTCACCGTAGATCGTGTCGTTGCCGGCGTCGCCGCGCAGCGTGTCGGCGCCGTCGCCGCCCTTGACCGTATCGTTGCCGGTGCCGCCGAACATGCTGTCGATGCCCGCGCCGCCGTCGAGCACATCGTCGCCGCCGCTGCCGTCGATACTGTCGTCGCCCGCGCCGCCCGTCAGTTGGTTGGCGATCGCCGAACCGGTCAGCGTATCGCCAAAGGCCGAGCCGTCGACATTCTCGATGGTCCCGTCGCCGACGGCGTCGCCGAAGATGTCGCCGGTGGCATCGCCGCCGTTCAACGTGAAGGTCGTGAGGTTTACCGTGACACCGGCGGCCGAAGCCCCATAGTCGAGCGTGTCGATCCCGTTGCCGCCATAGA
>Ga0207674_10002663_pt1 | contig 22291 bp, 22 predicted proteins | sample KBSCornC72_FD_184303 | JGI IMG/M metagenome (GOLD analysis project Ga0207674, IMG submission 184303) | Corn rhizosphere microbial communities from Kellogg Biological Station, Michigan, USA - KBS Corn C7-2 (SPAdes) (version 2) | ecosystem: Host-associated > Plants > Roots > Rhizosphere > Soil ...
CATGATGTAGAAGCCGATAAGCGTCAGAATCGGACTGGCCGCCAGGTGAGCCAGCACGCGCATCCCCAGCTGCCTGCCCGAAAACGGCAGACGCCGATCGAACGCAATGATAAGAGGCGTAACCATGCCCCACGCCCAGAACTGAGCGCAGTACATCTTGAATTCCTTGTCGAACCCTCCAGTCATGAGATTCGGCAGCGAAAACATCAGCGCCAGCCCCGTCCAGCCGATGGCCGCAACCAGCAGCCTGCCCCACCAGCGCATCATGAGCCTGCCAAACCACGAGGTATACACCCGATCTTCCTCGATCGCGGTCCACTCGTTCGCTGGCGTTCTGACTGAGATCACATATCCCTCTTCCATCGCGCTCTTAATCGCTCAGACGCGCCGAATCCCCGTACCCTTGCCGTCCACATTATCTACCAGCCCCGACACCAATCCACGACCCGTTCCTGACACCTGCTACTCGTCGCCTGAAAAAGCGGGAGTGGCAACTGCGCCACTCCCTTTTTGAGGCGGACGTAACCCGCCGCAAACACTTCCACCCAGACTCCAACCCCCGCGCCTAATCCAGCGCGTACAGAATCCCATCCGTGCCGCCAAAATAAACGGCCTTATCCACCACTACAGGCGAAGAGAGTATCGGACCAACTGACATCATCCTGTAGTGGCCGACAATCATGTCGTCATAGAAATCGCCGTCGAAGGCCGCCTCGTAATTCGGCGATCCGTCCGGTTTCGTATAAGCAGGCCCGTTCTTCTTCGCCGCCTCGGTCTCAAAGCTCCACGCCAACTTGCGATTTGCCAGATCCACCGCGTTCAGTCTTCCCGAACTCGAACCTTCATACAACACCTCTCCCGCAACCGCCGGCGAAGAGAACGATGGCCAGCGCTGCAGATTCAGTGAAAAAATCACATCTCCGTTCTTCGCATCCAACGCGTACACCATCCCGGAGTCAGACGTCGCGAAGTATACCTTCCCATCGCGCACTGCCGGAGACGCAATCACCCACGATCCCTTCGTCCCGTAAGCCCACTTCTTCTCGCCCGTCTTCGCATCCAGCGCGTAGAGATGCGAATCGCGGCATCCGAAGTACACCACTCCATCCACCACCGCCGCTGACGACTGTATCCCCACCTGGTTGTGAATGTCCGGATCCTCGCCTGTCTTGAATCGCCACGCTTCCTTCCCCGTGGCCGCATCCAGCGCATAGAAGTTGCTGTCCCAGCTTCCGATGTACACCTTCCCATCGGCAATCGCCGGAGAAGCATGCACCACATCCCCGGTTTTGAACTTCCACTTCAGCGCGCCGCTCGCAGCATCCAGTGCATACACGTTCCCGTCACCGCTGCCGAAGTACACGACACCGTTCCACACCACCGGCGACGACAGATAGCAATCAAATACATCCGGCATCACTTCCTTTACCGGCTGCGAGCCATGCAGATGCGTGGCTGCATACCGGTGCTCGCCCTCAGTGGCGAACTTCCACTTCAAGGTTCCCGACGCTGCATCCACGGCATAGAAGTTCCCATCGTATGCGCCGAAGTACACTATCCCGTTCGCCACCGCGGCAGTCGATGCCACCCGCGCCTTTGCAGCAAACTCCCATTTCGCACTGCCCGTTTCGCGATCGACCGCGTAGAAAACCCCCGCTGTACTCCCGATGTACACCGTCGATCCATCCACAGTAGGCGACGCGATCAGCCGTCCCGCAGCCTTGAATGTCCACTTCACGCCGTTCAGCGCCGGGACACCGGCTGCCTCGTAAATCCCCGAGTGTTCCGGATTCCCTCGGAACGTCGGCACATTTTCACAAATCGCCGGAATCGCCGCCGTAATCAAAGCGAATCCAAGCACAGACTGAAGCACACGCTGCAACCGGGTTGTCGTGATGTTTTGCATGAGCCGCAGCCTAACGTTCCACCCATCGACAGTCTATGCATCTGTGACCAATCGCCGCTTTTGCTTGACGGCACGCGTGACCAGCTCGCATCAACTACCTGCACGCGTCTTTCACCGGGCCCTCGCTAGTCTGAACCCTACCGCCCCAGATCGCCCAAATCCACACCTATGTCGCCACTGGGCCTTGTTGCATTCCCACCCGGCTCATCCCTTAGTCAAACGGCCTGCACACTTTCCAGCTTTTCTCGCTGGCCTGCCTTCGCTTTCCTTCGCCTCTCGATTCCGTTAACATTGAAGTCGCGCGACACTCTCGCAACCAGATTGATGGAAAGAGGTTTTTACATTGGCAAACACCAAGAAGATTGAAGACAAGGCAGAACGCAAGAAAGTGAAGCGGGCCTCCCGCAAGAAAGCTGCCCCCAAGGCCAAGCGCACCACCCCGCGCGGCTCGAACAAGAAAAAGGTCAAGAAACTGGTACGCGGCCAGTCGAAGCGCTAAAGGACGCACGCAGCATCACCGAAATCCTCCGGGCCGCCACCTATGTGGCGGCCCGGTTCTGTTTCCGCGCAGAATCGTCCTCGCTCCTCGCGTCTTCAGCTCGGCTCCGGTTCCATACGCCTTTCCGCACCATGTAAACTTCCCCAAAAGGCTTCCTAACCGCGCCGGGACCTTCAGCGATCTCAGGAGAACCACCCTGCCCAACCAACTGTTTGCCTGCAAATCCATCGACAAGCTGATCAGCGAATCAGAAGATCCCGAACACGCGCTGAAAAAATCCCTCGGCCCCTGGTCGCTCACCGCTCTCGGTATCGGCGCCGTCATCGGCTCTGGCATCTTCACCGTCATCGGCACCGCCATGGCCGGCCAGAAGTTCGACACACCCGAAGTCAGCAACACGCCCCTGATCCACTACCTGCTCACCCACACCGCCATGGCCGGACGCCCCGGTGCAGGTCCCGCCCTCGCTATTTCGCTCGTACTCGTCGCCATCGTCTGCGTCTTCACGGGCCTCTGCTATGCAGAACTGGCTTCCATGATCCCCATCGCAGGCTCGGCTTACACCTACACCTATGCCACCCTCGGCGAACTCGTCGCCTGGATCATCGGCTGGGATCTGATCCTCGAATACGCCTTCTCCAACATGAGCGTCAGTGTCGGCTTCGCTGCGCACATCGAGGCGCTGCTCGAGTGGTTCGGCATCCATCCGCCCCTGCAATGGATCTCGCCCGCCTATCTGCCAACCGGCCTCACCGATTTCGCCGGCCGCGAGCTCTACCAGCCCGGCTGGCACTTCGGCTTCAACATCCCCGCCTTCCTCGTCGTGATGGTCCTCACCGTCATCCTCGTCCGCGGCATCCGCGAGTCGGCCCGCACCAACAACATTCTCGTCCTCGTCAAAATGGTCGCGATCCTCGCCTTCATATTCGCGGCGGCCAGTTTCATCAAGCCCGTCTACTGGCATCCCTTCATGCCCAACGGCTGGACCGGCATGCTCTCCGGCGGTTCCATCATCTTCTTCACGTACATCGGATTCGATTCCGTCTCCACCGCTGCCGAAGAATGCAAGAAGCCGCAGCGCGACCTGCCCATCGGCATCCTGGCCACCCTCGTCGCCTGCACGCTTCTCTATGGCGGAGTCGCCATCGCTCTCAGCGGCATCGTGCCCTGGAACTCCATCATGGGCGACGCCGCTCCCGTCGTAAACGCCCTCAAGCGCCTATCCACTCAGCCCGGCGGCGGCGCGCTTCGCTGGGTCGAGCTCATCGTCCTGATCGGCGCCATGCTCGGCATGATCTCGTCGATCCTCGTCTTCCAGCTTGGCCAGGCGCGCGTCTGGTTCGCCATGTCTCGCGATGGCCTGCTGCCCAAAGTGTTCGGTAAGATTCACGCCCAGTTCCGCACTCCCGCAGTTGCCACCTGGGTCGCAGGATTCGTCGTCGGCGTCCCTGCCGGCCTGCTCGATATCGGAACCGTCTCTAACCTCTCCAACATCGGTACACTCTTCGCCTTCGTGCTCGTGTCCATCGCCGTAATGATCCTGCGCTACCGCGAACCCGCCCGCCCGCGTTCCTTCCGCGCCCCGCTCGGCCCCGTCTTCCCGGTGCTCAGCATTATCTTCTGCATCGTGCTGATGATGGGGCTGGAGGTGCTGACGTGGACAGCCTTCTTCATCTGGCTCTTCACCGGCCTGCTCATCTACTTCTTCTACAGCCGCCATCGCAGCGAATTCGCCGGCATGCGGTAGAAGAGATCAACTGTGTTCGCCAGCCGAAAGGGCGTCAGTTGAACAAATACAGCCTCGCGTAAAACAGCAGCATGATCGTCTTCCCATCCTGGATTGAGCCGCTCGCGATTCCCTCCAGCGCCTCTTCCACATTCAACTCGATCGTCTCGATGTCCTCGCCATCCTCGAGCACGCCACCGCCACCCTCCGTTTTCGCTGCCTGCTCGTACTCCGCCACGTAGAAGAACAGCTTCTCCGTCACCGACCCCGGACTCATGAACGCCTCGAATACCTTGCGCACGTCATGGACCGTGTACCCGGTCTCCTCCGCCACCTCTTTGCGGATCGCCTCTTCCGGCGAACGCTCCTCCAGCAGGCCGGCAGGCGTCTCGATCAGCAGACCTCTATACCCATTCACAAACGCCGGGAAACGAAATTGCCGCGTCAGAACCACAGTCCTGCGCCTACGGTTGTAGAGCAGGATCGTCGCGCCGTTCCCCCGGTCGTACGTCTCCCGCGACTGCCGCTGCCATGTTCCATCGCTACGGAGGAAATCGAAGGTCGTCTTCTTCAGCACGTACCAGTCCTCGGAAAGCACCTCGACCGATTGAACCCGCACACGTTCGCTGACATCCCTCACAATGCAAGCTCCGCAACCACACCGACAGTTGGCACATCCTCAAGCCTGAAGTACACCGGCAGTCCCCTCTCGCGGGCGATCCGCACATCCTCATCCGCGCCCTTTGACGCACCCTCAATCCGCAGCACCGCATCGCACCGCTCCAGCAGCCTTCCCGCCACCGGATACAAATACTGCTCCGAAATTGCATCGCCGACCTGACTTGAACCGGCCTGCGCAGCTAGCGGCAGCGCCACCCACTCGCCAATAAGTGGAATGTGGCCCGCGTTATAGACGCCGAAAGCATGCCGTTCCAGTCGCTTCAGATTCCTCCGGATTTTCGCGGGATCCCCATCCGTTCCCGATCGGTAAGGCCCGGCCACAAGCACAATGAGGGGTTTCGTTGCATTCATACGACCTCCGTAAAACCACCATATCTCATTCACGCACAAACGTGCAATATCGTGTATTTTCGTGCAATGTCGATAAATCCGTGCGATAGTACTGCTGTGCTCACCAGCCATCGCCGCAAATACATTCTTGAAACTCTCCGTAAAACGGGCGCGATCATCGCCAAGGACCTCAGCGCCGAACTCAACATCTCCGAAGACACCATCCGCCGCGACCTGCGCGAACTCGCCGCCGAAGGTCTCCTCCAGCGCGTACACGGCGGCGCAATGCCCTCCTCACCCGCGATGGGAAACTTCGCCGCCCGCCTCAATGTCGCCACAGACGAGAAGAAAATCATCGGCAGCGCCGCTGCTTCCATGATTCGCACCGGCCAGGTCGTCATCCTCGACGGCGGCACCACCGCAGTTCAAATCGCGCGCCACCTCCCGCCCGATCTCCGCGCCACTGTTGTCACGCACAGCCCCACCATCGCTGTCGAACTCGTTGAGCACCCCAGCGTTGAAGTCATCCTCATCGGCGGCAAGCTATTCAAGCATTCCGTCGTGGCGGTCGGCGCGCCCGCAATCGAGAACATCGGCCGCATCCGCGCCGATACCTACTTCATGGGCGTCACCGGCATCCACGCCGAAGCCGGCCTCACCACTGGCGACTTCGAAGAAGCCCACGTCAAGCGCGCCCTCTCCCTGAGCGCCGCAGAAACCGTCGTCCTCGCCTCATCTGAGAAGCTGAACACCGTCTCGCCCTACGTGATTGCTCCCATCTCCGCAATCACCGGCATGATCGTCTCCGACCAGGTGAAATCAAAGACCCTCTCACCCTTCACTCGACTCGGCATCACCATCACCAAAGCCCAAGCAAAATAGTTGGGTGCCCAGGTCTCGCTTTGAGACCTGGGTGAATAACGACGGGTGCCCCCGGTCTCCACAGCACACGAACTAAACTCAAAGAGTGTCCGACATCGAGTCTTTCATCCGCCGCCTTCCTAAGGCCGAACTCCATCTCCATCTCGAAGGCACTGTCACTCCGACCACGCTCGTCGAGTTGAGCCAGCGCCACGACGTCGCGCCCATCACGCTGTCCGAAGCCGAGGCCCTCTACCACTTCATCGACTTCACCGGTTTTCTCCTCGCCTTCAAAGCCGTATCGGAGCGCCTCATCACTCCCGAAGATTACGAACTCGCCGCCTGGCGCATGGCCCAGCATCTTGCCGAACAGGGCGTCGTACACGCCGAGGTATACATCTCCGTCGGCGTTATCTATCACTGGCGCAATCCCGATCCCGACTGCTTCGATCCCATCTTCGCGGGACTCGAGCGCGCACGCCTCCGCGCCGAAAGCGAACTCGGCCTCACCCTCTACTGGATTCTCGATGCGGTCCGCCACTTCCCTCTCGACGAAGCCGAAAAGGTCTTTCTCAAAGCCGCGCAGCTGCACGCATCGCATCCGTCCGTCATCGGAATCGGCCTGGGTGGAGATGAACGCCGTTGCGGCTCCGAGCCTTACCGCCACATGTACGCCCGCGCCCGCGAATGCGGACTCCGCCTCACAAATCACGCTGGTGAAACCACCGGACCTGAAGCCATCTGGGAAGCGCTCTCCATCGGCTCCGAACGCTTCGGCCACGCTCTCTCTGCTATTCAGGACGAGAAGCTCATCCAAGATCTGAAAGCCCGCGGGGCATGCCTCGAGCTGAATCCCACATCAAACGTCCGCACCGGTGTCTGTCCCTCATTCCGTCAACACCCGCTCCGGAACTACTTTGATGCCGGCCTTCTCGTCACCATCAACTCTGACGATCCCGCCTTCTTCGGCTCCGATCTTGTCAATGAATTCCTGCTCGCTCACAGCGAACAGCAATTTTCGCGGGATGAACTGCGAGAACTTGCAGCCAACTCGATTCGCGCCAGTTTTCTGCCGGATGTAACCAAACGTTCATGGCTGTCTCAAATCACTGAGGCACACTGAAAACAGTGTTCCAATTCAGGCATAGTTATCAAAACGACACGCATCTCACAAAAGTTGTAGTCTCACCTGACGGGCGTGGGATACGTCAAAATACAGTTGGGCTATCATCGATCAAGGACCAAGGAGACCAAGCCACCATGTCCGCCGACACCGCACCTCTCTCACTTCTAGACGCCCAAGACGAGAGCAAGACGCTCAAGGTTATCGGCTGGTTCTCCGCCGGCATGGCAATCGCGGCCATCGGCCTTTATGTAGGTCGCGAACTTCGCCTTCGCTACAAGTTCAATCACCGCACGCCTTATGACTTCTACTCTAGCGCCGGCAATCAGCAGTCCAACGAATTCGGCGTCGGCATCTAACGCGCCGCTATCGTGAAATGAAAACGCCGCCTCGCGCGGCGTTTTCATTTTTTGAGAATTCGGCTCTCGTTCGTCCCGTCATCACGCAGTGAGCTTGTCGCCGGTTCGATGATGCCCGAGATCGCCACTTTGAAGTGCATACGTCTCACGACGCTCCTCTCCCAATGAGAACTCGACTGAGTTGATCCGCGATCACTCGCGATGCACATCGCCCGAGTATGGATTCATCCGCTGCGCTGAAAATTTCACGATCGCAGTAATCAACTCCTTCTATCTGCGTACCCATCCAGTATGGTTACCAGAATCTCTGCGTTCCATTGCGGCTTCCCCGAGTCCAACATGTACATCCCGAGATGCGCAGGCCACATCTCAAGGGAATGAAAGGGAGCTTAGATATATGCATTATTTATTGACCCACTGGCTCATCTCCCTGGCCGGAACATTATTTCTAGGCCTATGCGCAATGGTGCTCCACGAATTCGGCCATCTTGCTACTTCACTCATGCTCGGCATCAAGGTCAAAACAGTCGGCCTCTGCATGAAGGGCATGTACATCGTCCGCGAAGCCGGATCTCCCGCGAAGAACCTGCTCGTCTCGCTCGCCGGCCCGCTCACCAATGTCGCGCTCATCCTGCTCTTCTGGGGACACTCGCCAAAGTTCGTTCTCGCGAATGTTTGTCTCGCCGTCTTCAATCTCGTGCCGCTTAAAGGCTCCGATGGCGATCGCGCCCTCGCATGCCTCCAGCAGATGCAGAAGGAATCAACGACAGCCCCTCAAGCACATTGATCTGATATCAGTGAGCACACTATCGCTCACTGATGTCTCTCGTTTCATTCATTGCCTGTTTCTGTCCCCTTGTTCGTTCCCGTCTCTAATCCCAATCCCCAATTCCCCTAATCCCTCATGCCTGATCCCTGATCCCTGATCCCTCATGAATGATCTTCCCTGCTAACCTCATCTCATGGGGCGCATTCGAGTTCTCTCCGATCAGGTGGCCAATCAGATTGCCGCCGGTGAAGTCGTCGACCGCCCCGCTTCCGTCGTCAAAGAACTTCTTGAGAACGCACTCGACGCAGGCGCAAATCGTATCCGTATCGAGGTCGAAGCCGGAGGTCGCAAGCTCATCCGCATCGCCGACGACGGCCATGGAATGAATCGCGATGACGCGCTCCTCGCCTTCGAGCGACACGCAACCTCCAAGCTGCGCACCGCCGACGAACTCCTCTCCATCTCCACACTCGGATTTCGCGGAGAAGCCCTGCCCTCCATCGCCTCCGTCGCGCGAGTCTCGCTCGACACCGCAAGCGACGACGAGCCCTCCGGCACGCATCTCGAAATCGCAGGAGGCAAAATCCACCACGTCGACGATGCCGCCCTTCCTCGCGGCACCACGATCTCCGTCTCCGATCTCTTCTTCAACACTCCTGCGCGTCGCAAATTCCTCCGCGCTGAATCAACGGAACTCTCGCACGTCGCCGCGCTCGTCACGCATTACGCACTCGCCCATCCCGAAAAACACTTCGAACTGATCTCCGCATCGCATTCGCTGGTCACCGCGCCACCTGTCAGCCGTCCCGCCGAGCGCATTTATCAGATCTTCGGCAAAGACACCCTCGCGCAACTCCTTCCCGTTGCCGCGGAAACTCAGCTCGACCGCTCCGGCCTCCCCGAGCCGCCCCCCTGGAAACGCGACCCGGATCAGCCCCCCCGCACCCCCGGCGCGCTCCGCCTCTCCGGCTTCTACTCCAAGCCCGAACTTCAGAAGCTCAACCGCAATTCGATCTACATCTTCGTCAACAAACGCCTCATTCGCGATCGTCTTCTTCTCCACGCCATCAGCGAGGCCTATCGCAACATCATTCCTCCCACCAGCTACCCCGTCGTCCTTCTCTTCCTCGATATGCCGCCCGAGGAGGTTGACGTCAATGTTCACCCTGCTAAGACCGAGGTCCGCTTCCGCCAGCAATCCCTCATTCACGACTTCGTTCGCGACAGTCTTCGCAATGCGCTCATCGCAGCCCGTCCCGTAGCCGGATTCAAAGCCGCCCTCGAGTCCTCCCCGGCCGCCACTCCATCGCTGATCCCCATTCCCGGTTCGCGCCTGCCCGGTTCCCCCGGCGAATCCCCCGCCGAAGGCATTCCCGACCAGCCGGCCAGCACAGAAGCTGAGCCTTTCCGCCTCACGCCGCGTCCCCTTACCCCCCTACCGGGAAAGCTCCCCTTTGACGAGCGCGAGCTAGCCGTCCAGTTTGAACAGCAATCGCTCAGGCAAGCCGCGGCCGCCCTCCTTGAAGCTCCGCCTCCCGCGCACGATAACTGCTCCCCCGATGCACTGGACCCCCTCCCCCCTCCCCAGGAGGCCGCCGCCCAAATCGAAGCCGAACAGGCAGCCATCACCCTCAATCAGCTCGGATCCCTGCGCCCAATGGGCCAGCTACGCGACTCCTTTATCCTCGCCGCCGGCGAAGACGGCCTCTGGATCATCGATCAGCACGTCGCACACGAACGTGTGCTTTTCGAGAGAATCCTGCGAGACCGCCGGGTTGAACACATTCAGCGCCAGCGCCTTCTCATGCCGCTGCTCGTCGAGCTCAAGCCGTGGCAGATGGTTATTTTTGCGCAGATCGCCGAGGAACTTGAGCGCAACGGATTTGAGGTCGAACCCTTCGGCCCCCAGACACTTGCGGTCAAGGCCGCTCCGGTCGGGCTTGAGGGTGCTTCCCTCGAGCGCATGCTCAACGAAGTCATCGATCAGTCCAGCGAAGCCTCTCGCGAACCATCGCTGAATGAGGATCTTACCGCTCTTCGCACGCGTATCGCCGCCTCCATCGCCTGCCATTCCGCCATCAAGATAAATACCCCCCTTGACCCAAAACGAATGGAATGGCTATTGTTGGAACTTGCAAAGACCGAGCATCCAACAAGTTGCCCACACGGTCGTCCGATAGCTCTGCTGTATTCCTGGAAGGACATCCAGCGGGCCTTCCATCGAATTTAAATCGCATTTAAGATAAGAATTTGGGGGCGGCCCTCTGCCAAGGCATGAGAGCTGCCGGGCGTAAAAGCACACAACCGCTGCGGTTGCGCCAACCCGGAAGTGAGGTTTTTCTTTGACATCCGAGCAATTAGCACAAGCGCGCGCAGAAAGAATGCGCCAGAACGGCCTTGGGACTCTTACTTTGGAAGAAGCCCGCACCTGGATCGAGGAGACCGGGCTTTGTCTTTTTCTTCCCAGAAGACAATTCTCCACTTCTGTTGCCCCGTCCTTGGTTGAAGCGGTCGCTGGACGGCTGGAAGCCACTCCCGATCCAAAAACCATCGCCCTTGCAGAAGAACTGCTCATCCGTCTTGAGAATGAAGGGGTTGCTGTACGACTAAACCTTCATGGACAACCTGGCGAACAGCCCGATTTCGTCGTGGCCGCTTGGGTGCTGCCCTATGTCTATGCCCTTCGCGGAGATCGCGACTGGCGTCGCAGCCCTCAGCTAACCGGCTCGCGTCAGGTCTCGCAACTCGCCGTTCACGTTTATAAGCTGCTTGAGGCCAACGAGCTCACCGTCTCCCAGCTCAAGCAGGCCCTCGGCCGTGAGGTCTCGGAGTCCGCCGTCGTTCGCGCAATCACCGAGCTCTGGCAGCAGCTTCGCATCATCCCCGTAATCCCAGCCAAAGGCCAGCCCGCCAGGTGGCAGTTGCTTCGGACCCGCTTCCAGCGCGCCATTGCTGAAGGCGCTTCCACTTCCCAAGTCACTGCAATTTCGGTGCTTGCCTCCATCTACCTGCAAGCCGTCATCGCCGCAACCATGGAGGATGTCGAGCTTTTCCTGGCCGCCCTCACAGCCCGCAGCAAGATCCGCGAAGTCATCCGCGGCCTGGTTGCCACCCGTCAGGTACATACCCTTTCGCTGGGACACGCGCCGCACTTCTATGTGGCCGGAACTTTGCCCGAGTTCGAGCCCGTTTCCAGCTTGTTCGCCAACTCCACTCTTTCCGCCTCGTCTTATTTCACCCGCTCCTTCGATCGGGACGACGAGACCCCCAGTCCCGCAAAGTCGGTCCCGTTTGCCCAGCAACCTGCCGCTTTCCAGCCCAGGCCACCCGCTCCGGTTCCACCGCCGGCCCCAGTCGCAGCACCCGCTCCCGCCCAGCCGCAGCCTGAGCCCGCGAGTCATCACGTTCCGAGAACTCCGGTGCGTCGCCCTGTCTCAAACGGCAAACACGAGATCGCGCGTCCTCACCACAATCGCCCTGCTACTCACAAGGCCGGGCCGCACAAGCCCGCCGGGGCAAGCCGTTCCGCTTCCGCCAAGAGTCACGCAGCCCGCCACACTCCCGATACCCGGAAGAAGAACGGCTCCCGTCCCACCGCGGAATCCCGCTGGAATAGCGCCAAGAACGGAAAGCACACGCACTCGGGCAACGGCCATACGCCCGGTTCCAATGGACGCTCCAGCAGCAACGGGACTGCTTCGCATCGCCCGTCCAAGGCTTCATCGCAGTCCTGGACTAAGCGCGCCGGAGCCGCAAAGCCGAAGAGCGCCCCCTCTCGCAGCAGTGCGCGTCCGGCAGCTAAGAGCCGTCCTTCTCTAACTGCCGCGGGACGTTCCGGAGCCAACGGTAAAAGGTTCTTCAATAACCGCTCCAAAAACGGTGCACGTCCTGGAGCCAAAAAGCGCGGATGAGTCCGGAAGAGCCGCCCGCACATAAGCTACAGCGCAACTTCGTCGTAGCCATCGATGGACCGGCTGGCGCAGGCAAAAGCACCATTGCCCGCCATCTGGCCCGTCACTACGGCCTTCTCAATCTCGAGACGGGCGCAATGTATCGCGCCTTTGCCTTGAAGGCTCTCCGCCTTGAGGTTCCGCTCGACGATCCGTCAGCCCTGCAAAGACTCGCCAATGAGACCGACATTCAGCTCGAATCCGGCGAAAACGAAAACCGTGTTCTCCTCGACGGCGAAGATGTAACCGGCCAGATCCGTAATCAAACCGTCACCGAAGCAGCCTCGCGAGTGAGCATTTTTCCTGCCGTTCGCGCCAGTATGGTCAAGCGTCAGCAGGAGATGGCTACCAAAGGCGGCGTTGTCATGGAAGGCCGCGACATAGGAACCGTCGTTTTCCCCGATGCAGAAGTGAAGATCTTCCTCGATGCCGCCCCCGAAGTTCGCGGCATGCGCCGCTACGATCAGATCGGCCAGTCGGGCAAAGCCTCCGCTCCTCCAGAAGAGGTCATTCGCGATCTCCGTGCCCGCGACGAACGCGACCGCAATCGCGCCGATTCTCCCCTCCGTCCCGCTCCCAACGCTTTCATCCTCGACTCCACAAACCTCACCCTCGATGAGGCTCTGAAAGCAGCAGAGTCCGCCGTCGATGCCTGGCTGGCAAAGAACTCCCAGCACCGCTCCGCTGCCAGGCTGGATCGCCCAGAACTCACACCCTCCGAGTAATTTCACTCCTGCCAAACCCCCAGCCCGTTCCGCGATTCTAAGCACTCATGACGTGCCGAAATACACGCGGGAAACTGCGCAGCATTCCACCTGTCTTCCTTCTATTCTGTCTTCTGCTTTCCTGCCCCAGCGCCCATGCCCGTGTCGAGCTCAAACCGTGCAAGAACAGCATGTCGCCCCAGCAGCAGATCGACTTGGGAAAGAAGGTCGTCGACCAGGTCTATCAGCAGATGCCCATCCTCCCGGACTCCAGTCGAGTCACGCGTTATGTGCAGGCACTCGGCCAGAAGCTCGTTTCCGAAGCGCCCGGCTATCACTGGCCGTATAACTTCCACGTGGTCAACGTCGCTGATATCAACGCATTTGCTCTTCCCGGTGGTTCGATCTTCGTCAATCTCGGGACCATTCAGGCTGCATCCAATGAAGCTCAGCTCGCTGCCGTCATGTCCCACGAAATCTCACACGTGGCACTGCAGCACTCCGTCTGCAATCTTGAAAAAGAAAAACGCGTCGGCATTTTCGCGGGCCTGGGCCAAATCGCGAGCGGAATCCTTCTTGGCAATTCCACCCTGGGCGCCCTGGCCCAGAAAGGCATCGGCCTGACAGCGGGCCTGAGCTTCCTTCGCATGGGTCGAGAAGCCGAGCAGGAGGCTGACCTCGAAGGCGTTGGCATGCTTTACGACGCCGGCTATGACCCTCGCGCCATGCCTCAGTTCTTTGAGACCATTCAGGGAAAATACGGCAAAGGCGGCGCGCAATTCCTCAGCGATCACCCCAATCCGGGAAATCGCACCGAGTACGTAGGCCGCGAGATCTCCAGCTTCGCCCCTAAAACTCACTACGTCAAAAACTCCGCCGACTTCACGCAAATCCACCAGGCAGTCTCCGGGATGCGTGCCTACACTTCCAAAGAAGTGGAATCGGGTGTTTGGAAACGCAAAGATCCCAATCAGACCGTCAGCACCGGCGTGAATCAATACGACGCCTCGCTACCCGCAGACACCGGCGTGAACACCGCTCCTCCGCAGCAGTGGATTACCTTCACCGGAGACGGCTTCACCATGCAGGTTCCCTCCGATTGGAGAGCAGCCGGGAACCGCAACTCCGCAATGGTTGCGCCCCCCGGCGGTATTGCTCAATCTTCCGACAGTAAGTCCGCCAATCTTGTATACGGTGTCCTCACCGACGTGTACACCCCGGATCAATCGAATGCAGACGCGAACCCGTTCAGCACGCTCATCAATGAGCTAACTCGCGAGAATCCCGGCATCGAGCCCGGACGCATCAATAACATCCGAATTGGAAGCCTTCCGGCGCAATCCGTTGAGGCCGTCAATCGCTCCGCGAACGGTCGCGAGGAGCATGACTGGATCGTTGGGATTCAAGCCAATGCGACTATGCGCTACTTCGTCTTTGTCTCCCCGGAGTCCGATTTCCCTGCAATGCGCCCCACCTTCGAACATATCCTGAATTCAATACGTCTCGAGTAGGGCGTATAACTTCTGAACCGCCATCTCCTACAATGGCGGTAGTCCTCTGCGCCCTGCCGTTTGGGCGTATCGTATGTCCACCGGATCCCGCCTTGGGATGTGACATACTGACCGGGCCTCTCCCTAAAGCTGCGATGTTCTTCGGAGGCTGAATGTCCCTCTGCTGCCAGGAATGCGGATCGAGCGACCTGCGCACCGCGCATGTACAGCTTCGCGATTGGCTCCGATTGCTCACACTGAAATTCCCCATCCGCTGCCGATCGTGCAAAACCAGGTCCTATGCGCCGCTCCGCCAGGCCCTGCAGCTTCCTCGTCCCCAGCATCCTCGCAGCCGCGAAAAGCACGTCTTCTAGCACCGAAGCCCAGACCATCGCACATCTCGCACCCATCCTAATGCGTTAGGCTCTTAACTATGGAGACGACGTGCAATCGCTGCCACCAATCCGTACCCGCGGATAGCTGCTACTGCCCGTCCTGCGGATTGCCTCAACTCCTCTATACCTCCGAGCCCGGCGCAATTCCTCCATCATCCGAACGCTGGCCTGAAGCCGTTCGCGACGCGAGTTCAATCGACTGGAAGCTCGGAATTCGGGCGATCTTGATCCTCGCCGTTCCTGCCGGCCTTCTCACATCGCAGTTCTCACCCCTTCGCGGACTCGGAATCTTCTGGATGGCTGCGGCGGCGGGATGGGCCGTCGTGCTCTATATGCGCAGCCAGCGTCCCGCATGGATCACCATCGGCGCAGGCGCTCGCATGGGACTTGTCACTGGCCTGATTGCAGGATGGCTCGCCTTTGGGCTCAGTGGCGCAGCTCTGTTCGTGACTCGTGTCGTACGCCATCAAGGCAACCAGCTCGACTCCGCATGGGTTGAGGCAGTCACTGAGATGGACAAACAAACCCGGCGGGTCGAGGCCCAGATGTCCGTCCCCTACAATGCCGCCCAGGCCGAAGCTCAACGCAGGTGGATGCTCTCCCCGGAAGGCCAGGCCGGATTCCAGACCGTCGGGCTAGCCTGGTACTGCTCTCTCCTCACCCTCTTCGCGGTCGCCGGAGGAGCCATCAGCGCCCGCGTCGTCAGTCGCCGTCGCCGGCCCGAAATCTGATCCCCCTCGCGCTCACTTCAGCAGTATCTGCTCGAAGTACTCCAGCGCCCGCGGATCGTGTGTCTGTCCCAGCCAGAAAATCGCCTCTTTACGCACCGTTGGACTGGCATTTGTCTGAGCAACGTGCAGCAACTGCGGCACGGCCTCGTCCTTCGGCAGCTGGCTCAGGGCAAACACAGCCTTCTTTTTAACCCCAACCTCGGGATCGTTCTCCACCGTATCCTTCAGCATTGAGATTGCTTTCTTCCCTGCCTTCTGTCCGACCCAGAAGATAGCCTGCTCACGAACCCCAACATTCTTATCCGACTTCGCCATCCCGATCAGATCATCCACCGCAGCCGGATCCTTGCTGACAAAAAGATTAAAGCTCAGCTTCTTGCGGAATTCAGGGTCCGCATCGCCCTCCATCTTTTTCAGCGCGAGGAACCCCTCATGACCTCGGCCCGCACCCAGCCAGAACGCACTTTTCTCTCGCAGCCACAGCGGATTCGCCGAAGATGCGAAACCCTCCAGTGCCGCCGTCGCCTTCTGCGTCTCATGCATCGCAATCGCAGCCAGAGCCTGATCCGCGTGCCGCCTGTCATCCGTCGTCACCAGGCTCGACAACCAAGCCACGCTGTCGTCTGCCTTCACATCCGTGAGCCAAGTAAACGGCAATCCACCCGCATCCAGTTGGCAGCTGGTCCCGATAAAACGAATCTTGTCGATCGCACCCTTGTCGATCCTCGCAAGCACCTCAATGCTGGTCTCCGTTCCGTGATCTCCATCCGACGACCGGAAATTGTTGTTCTCCGCCTCCAGCCGATACACGCCGCAGCAACCGTTGCCACTCGACGAGTCATCCGAACACATTGAAAAATGAGATCCGGGAACGGCCGCCACGGCGTAGCCCAGCCACTGTGCTCCGCTCGAGTGTTTCAGTTGCTCCACCGTCGCCGGCAATCCCGCTCCGGCCGGCTGCGAGTGCATCTGCGCATTGATCACCTTGGGCTGCTGCGCCTCCGCGAACAACGACATCCCAAATATCGCCACCACCAACAAGATTCGTCTCATGGGGATTTCCTCTCTACTTGTTCAGAAGTTCCATCATGTACTTCGTCGCTTCCTCGTTGTGCATCAGGCTTAGCTGCTGCACCAGGTACTTCTTCATCTCCATATCCTTCTCACCACGCGCTAGCGTCACCAGGTCCGGCGCGTCATTGGCCAGAAACAATGACTGCGCCGCCGCCCGCTTTGTCTCAGCGTCCGAATTTTTCTGATACGTTTCCACCAGCACCGGAGCCACCGACATTCCGCCCGCAACCCCAAGGTTGCGTATTGCCCTTCGCCGCAATTGCGGATCCTGCTCCGACTTCGCAATTTCCGACAGCGGCCCAACTCCCTTCTGACCGCATGGGATGAGAGCACTGATGATGTCTTCTTTCGTCTGTGCGCTGTTCGTTGCCCGGTACATTGCCAGCAGATCACTCGCTGCACCCATGGCTCCCAGCGTGTGTACGGCCGTCTTCGCTAGCTCCGGATTGCTCTCCTGCCGTGCCGCTTCAAGCAGCTTCGACGAGTCCCCAGTAATCAAGTACGACTGCAGAATCGCCCGCTTCACCTTCTCATCCGTACTGTGCTGATAGATCGACGCCAGCGTCTCATTCGCGCCCTTACCCTTCGCAATCGCTAGCATCCGGATCGCCTTGATCTGCAGACCCGCGCCAGACTGTCCCTGCGCAATCTGCCCGATCAGCGCCTGAGCTTCCGATGAGTGATTCTCAGCCAGCACAAACAGCGCGCGGCTCTTCAACTCATCCGATTGGTTGCCCGTCAGGATCTTCTGCAGGATAGGCACCGCCTGCGTCTGGTCCTGCTGCATCAGCGCATTCAGCGCCAGCAGCTTCAGATTTTCATCAGGCTCAGCCTGTGGGGAAACCGGATGTCCGCTCTTGCCCCGGATCTCGATCTCCAGCGCTCCGCACTCGTCCAGCCAGTGGCTCTTCGCGTATTTCTTCCGCAATTCTCCGCAGGTGCTCAAAGCGCTTGCAGGCTGGCCTTCCTTGTTCTCCGCGTAGGCCTTCCAGTAGAGCGCGCCTTCGGCATGCTCCCCATGCAGCTGCGCCACGCGATCGAACAGCCCCGCAGCTTCACTCCAGCGGCTCTCATTGATGGCCCGCGTTCCATCCGCATACAGACTCGCTTCATCCGCAACGCCGCCGCCCTCGCCGCCAAACGAAACCAGCATCGGCGTCGGGTACTCCGCTCGCAAGCCGCATGGCGCCAACACCGCTCCGGCAACAAGAAAAATTGCAAAGTATCTCTTCGCGTTCATTAGATTGAAACTCCCTTCGCGGACGTCGGCCCGCCTTCCTGATTTGGTTTTCGAGCGAGAAGCACTCGCACTTCAAAAAGAATTCCGCTGGTATTCATGTCCTTGCGCACCCGATCGAGATCCGTCGCCGTCAGCTGCGGATCGTTCGCGATCTCCGCCAGCACCCGCTCCAGCCGGTCCAGTGCTCCCGCCACAGCCGGATCTCCTTCTTTGCTTGCGCTCACCCGGTACAGCCGGTTTGACGCCAGCAGTTCCCGCGCCTCCGTTTGCAGTTGCGCGCTCTCTGCCTTGTCCTCAGCATCCGCATGATTCAACTGCACCAGCAGCCGCTCCGTGCGATCCAGGTGATCCGTCAGCACCACCAGCACTACCCGCTGTTGGGGCTGGCCATTACCCGCAATCTCCGGCTGCTGACTCGCCCTGAGGTGCTCCCAATACCGCCCCCCAACAAATGCCGCCGCCAGCAGCACTGCGCAGCCAGCCGCCAACGCTGCAGCTCTCCAGGTCATCCACTTGCGCCAGTTCGGAGCCTTCTTCTCATATGGGATCAGCCGCGATTGTAGGCGCTGCCAAACCTGCTCTCCGTAGTCCGCGCCTCTCGTCGGAACCGCCTCAGGCTTGATCGCATCCAGGCTTCGCTTGAACTTTGCGTACTCCGCCGAACACTCCCGGCACGCCTTCAAATGCGCCTTCGACTCCTCAGATCCGTCCTCGTAATAAATATCCAACTGCTCCTCTTCGCTCAGGTGCTTCATGCGTTCCCCCTCAGCGGCGCAAGTTCCCGGCGCAACTTCTGCACTGCGCGAAACACAGCCTGTTTCGCCGCGTTCGGCGCCACTCCCAGGACCTCCGCAATCTCGCCCATCGAGCGCTCCTCCAGATGCCGCAGCACAAATGCGCATTTCTCCGTCGCTGTCAGCCTCTGCATCGCCAACTCCTGTGCCGCGCTTACCTCGCGCCCCAGCAACACTCGTTCTGGATCGGCATCCTGCGCCGCCACTTGCACCGTCTTCGCCTCCGGATCGCTTTCTTCGCCGTACCTGTATTCGGCCTCGATCCCCGGCTGCCCGACCCGGTTCAACGCGCAGTTCACAGCGATCCGATAAACCCACGTCCCGAATGTCGAACGCTGTTCAAACTTGTCGAGCCGCTGATACGCCCGCAGAAACGCCTCCTGCACAATCTCCTCCGCGTCCGCCTCATTGCCGGCTATCCGAAACGCCACCCGGAACACGGCCGCACTGTGCGCGCGGACCAGCGCCCCATACGCTTCCTTGTCTCCGGCCAGCACCGCCCGGACTATGGAGTGGTCATTTCCCTGCATTCAGCCCCTTTGACAGGAGGTTCAATATCGCGGTTAGGAGATTATTTTCCTCCGCCTTGCTAAGGCGAGGAGATGCGGCAACAGCTGCAAGCTACCGGCTACTGGCTGCTGGCTACCGGCTCTCGACCGCTTCTCCACAGCTTGCCCCCTCCCGCCGCAGCCTTCTATCATCCGGCAAGAGAGCCTATGAGCGAACAAACAACTTCAACGGCCCTGCGCGTCAAGGGCAGGCTGATGTCCGCTTCCGAGATCGAACGCACTCTGGTGCGCCTCGCCCACGAAATCGTCGAGAAGAGCAACGGCAGCGAAGAGCTGACCCTCATCGGCATCAAGCGCCGCGGAGTTCCCCTCGCCCAGCGCCTCGGCAAGCTCATCTCCAACATCGAAAAGCGCACCGTCGAAACCGGCACTCTCGACATCCAGTTCTACCGCGACGACCTCTCCACCGCCGATGTGCGCCCCGTGGTCACGCCCGGTGCTCTCGGCTGCGACGTTGAAGGCCGCGATGTCGTCCTCTGCGACGATGTGCTCTACACCGGCCGCACCATCCGCGCCGCACTCGACGCACTCTTCGACCATGGCCGTCCGCGCCGCGTCCAACTTGCCGTGCTCATTGACCGCGGCCATCGCGAACTGCCCATTGAAGCAACCTACGTCGGCCGCCACGTCCCCACCAGCAGCCGCGAAATCATTGAAGTCAAATTCCACGAGGTCGACAACGACGAGCAGGTACTCCTCGTCGAGCGGGTGGACTGAAGCACACTGGTACCCAGAACACTGGGTGCCCCATTCTAAACATGCTTCTTTCGCAGAAGAAGCGTGTTTAGGGTGGGAACAAGAACTCTGGGATCAAATACCATGAATGCCACCGCAACTCCTCCCGTCCGCCGCCAGCTCCAAACCCCGCAACCACCAGCCTCTTCATTCCCCTACAATCCCGGCTCGCTGCTCTCCGTGATGGACCTCGATCTCCCCGCGATCGGCCACCTCCTCGCCCGCGCCACAGCTCTCGAAAATCAAGACCCGCTCACCCGCGACCGCATCCTTCTCAAGCGCCGCATCGCCCTGCTCTTCTACGAGTCCTCCACGCGCACCCGCACCAGCTTCGAGCTTGCCGCCAAGTCCCTTGGCGCCGACACGACCCTCGTCTCCAGCCTCTCCTCGAGCATCGAGAAAGGCGAGACACTCAAGGACACGGGCCTCACCCTTCGCGCCCTCGGAGCCGAAGCCATCATCATCCGCCACAACTCCTCCGGCGCTCCCTGGCTCCTCGAGCAGGAAACCCGCCTCCCCATCCTTAACGCCGGCGATGGCATGCACGAGCACCCCACGCAAGCTCTCCTGGACCTCCGCACGATCCTGACCCATCTCGATCTCGCATCGAAGACTGTCGTCCTGAGCGAAGCTCGCCGGGCGAGCGCAGTCGAGGAACCCGCAGTATTGTCTTCCACCCTCTCCGGAGTCACCGTCACCATCGTCGGCGACATCCTTCACAGCCGCGTCGCCCGCTCCAACATGCTCCTGCTGCCGCGCCTCGGCGCTCGCGTCATCCTCTGCGGACCAACACAGCTCCTGCCCGACTCCGCCGCCAACGCCGGTCCGGGCATCGCCGTCGAGCGCGACTTCGAAGCCGCACTCCGGCAGTCCCAAGTCGTCATGATGCTCCGTATCCAGGCCGAACGCCTTGCGGGACTCCAAATCGACCTCGCCCAGTACAAGAACGCCTACCAACTCACCGGTCAGCGCCTTGCCGCCCATGCGCCAGAGGCTCTCGTGATGCACCCCGGCCCCATCATCCGCGGCCTCGAACTCACCGCCGGCGTAGCCGACGGCCCACAATCCGCGATCCTCGAACAGGTCCGCCACGGCGTAGCCATCCGCATGGCCGTCGTCGAACGCGCCCTGACCGTGAAAGAGAACTGAGGCGGCGAATGAATCAAACAGACATTCAGTGCCTAAAGACTCACATAGATCGTGTTGTGGAGATCGAAACCTTGAACGGCAAGCGTCTGCTCGTCAACGTTATTTCTGTGTTCGATAAAGAATCTGATCCGGACGTCTTCTTTCATGACGTCTCTGCCGATCCTGGGCAGAAGAATTTTGCCAACACACCTGGATTCGCACTCTCTTTGAACGAGATTGTGTCCGTTCGGGAGTACACGCCGAAAGAAGGCCGCGCATGAGCACACTTCTGATCCGTAACGGACACCTCATCGATCCCGCCGCCGGCGTCGACGCCCCCAAAGACATCCTGCTCAAAGACGGCCGCGTCGCCGAAATCGCCAGCCCCGGAAAGCTCAAACCGGCAAACGGCACTGAGACGCTGGACGCCACGGGCCTCACCGTAGCCCCCGGCCTCATCGACATCCATGTCCACTTGCGTGAGCCTGGGCAGGCCCACAAAGAAACCATCGCCACTGGCACAGCCGCAGCCGCAGCCGGCGGGTTCACCGCCGTCGCCGCCATGCCCAACACAAATCCGGGCAATGATTCGCCCGAGATCACACGCTGGATGCTCTCTCCCGACCGCGGCGCATCCGTCCGCGTCTACCCCATCGGAGCCGCCACCCGCGGATCAAAAGGCGAGCAGATTAATGACTTCGCAGCGCTCAAGGCAGCCGGAGCCGTCGCTGTCACTGACGACGGCCACCCCATCCTCAAAGACAACATCATGCGGGAGACTCTCGCGGCCGCTGCCCGCGTTGGCCTTAGCGTCATCCAGCACGCCGAAGACACGCGCATGACCCAGGGCGCCAGCATGAACGCCGGACCCACCGCCTTCAAACTCGGCCTGCGCGGCATGCCCTCTGAAGCTGAAAGCGGTCTCGTCGAGCGCGACATCCGCCTTGTCACCGAGCTCAAGGATTCCCGCGCCCACCTTCACGTGGCGCACACTTCCACAGCCGCCGCCGTAGCTGCCGTTCGCAAGGCGCGCCGAAACGGACTCCGCGTCACCTGCGAAGTCGCGCCGCATCACTTCCTGCTCACGGAAGAGCACGTCGGCCTCTACAACACCAACGCCAAGATGAACCCGCCGTTGCGCTCAGCCGCCGACCGCGATGCCATGATTGAAGGCATCCTCGACGGCGTAGTCGACGCCATCGCCACAGATCATGCCCCTCACGCGGT
>Ga0207674_10002667_pt1 | contig 22266 bp, 20 predicted proteins | sample KBSCornC72_FD_184303 | JGI IMG/M metagenome (GOLD analysis project Ga0207674, IMG submission 184303) | Corn rhizosphere microbial communities from Kellogg Biological Station, Michigan, USA - KBS Corn C7-2 (SPAdes) (version 2) | ecosystem: Host-associated > Plants > Roots > Rhizosphere > Soil ...
CTTGAGTGCCTTCAGCTCGTTGTACAACGGCTCGATGAGTTTCTTGTCGTTGGCGCGCGCGGCGTAGGCGGCACGCGCCGCGTAGGTATAGTCGTCCTGCTTGCCTTGCGCGAGAATGCGCGCCGCTTCCGCGTTGTCGCCGAACTGCTCGCCGAGCAGCGACGCATACGCCACGCGCAGACGCGTGTCGTTGTTGTTGCGCTTGAGCGCGCTGACGAACAGTGCGCGCGCGCCCGCCTTGTCGCCGGACTTGACCTTCAGCTGCGCCGCCCAGGCGTAGCTGTCGGCACTGTGGAACTTGTCGACCGCGTTCTGCGCCAGATTCAGCGCGAGCGCCGGCGCTTGCAGACGATCAGCAAGCTGGCTGGCGATCACCCAGTTTTCCGACCTGTCGCCGAGCAATGCCGGCGTAGCCAACCGCTCGAGCAGGTCCGCAGCGGCTTTCTTGTCGTTGGCATCGAGCAACGCCTGCGTGACCGGACGCCAACCCTTGGCCTCGGGCAGTTGCGCCAGGCGCAGCAAATCCGCGTATGCCGCATCGGGCTTGCCGTCATGCAGGGCGATCACCGCGCGCGCTTGCCACAACGCGGGCTCATCGCTCTTCAACTTTTGCCAGCGTTCGAGCGAGGACCGTGCGCGCTTCCAGTCTTTGGCGGCAATGGCCACGCGTGTGGCCTGGCCGGCGATGTCCGGATCGTTGCTTTCCTGCGCGGCTTGCGCGAACTCGTCGGTGGCGGCTTCCAGCTCGCCGCGATTGAGTGCGAATTCGCCGGCGAGCTGATGCGCGAGTGCATCGTGCTCGCGTTTTTCCTGCGGCAGGTTGATACGCTGCAGCGGCTGTGCCTTGGACGTAGAACGTGTCGATGGCGCGTTTGCGCAGCCGGCGAGCAACGCCAGGACCAAGGCTGGAATCAAGCGATGACGGTACAATATGGTCATTGTTGTTTTTCCACGGCCGGGCGTGCGCCCGCTGTCGTAGTGGTTTTCGTAGTCTAGTTTATCGCGCATGGCCCTGATCGCCCTTGGACTCAATCACCTGACCGCTCCGCTGGATGTGCGCGAGCAGGTGGCGTTCGCGCCGGAAACCATGCCCAGCGCATTGTCGGATCTTGCGCGCCAACCCGGCGTGAACGAAGCACTGATCCTGTCCACATGCAACCGCACCGAACTGTACGTCGATATCGAGCGCGGTGCCGAAGCCGCGCCGCAAAACTGGTTGCTCGGTCATTATGGCTTGGATGCGCGCAAGCTCGACGAGTTCCTTTATCGTCACGATGAAGACGCCGCCGTGCGGCATCTGTTTCGCGTTGCCACCGGCCTCGACTCGATGGTGCTCGGCGAGCCGCAGATACTCGGTCAAGTGAAAGACGCTTATCAGCACGCGCGGGTCGCCGGCACGTTGCGCGCACCGATGGAGCGATTGCTGCAGCAGACATTCGCCGTTGCCAAGCGCGTGCGCACCGATACGCGCATCGGCGCGAACCCGGTGTCGGTGGCGTTCACCGCCGTGCGCATGGCCGAGCGCCTGTTCGCGGACTTGCAGCAAGCCTGCGTGCTGCTGATCGGCGCCGGCGAAACGATCGAACTGGCGGCGCGACATCTGGCCGAATCGCGCGTGCGCCGCCTGATCGTGGCCAATCGCACGCTGGAGAACGCGCAAGCGCTCGCCAGCCGTTTCTCCGCCTATGCGATCGCGCTTGCCGATTTGCCGCAGCACCTGGCCGAAGCCGACATCGTCATCAGTTCCACCGCGAGCCGCGAACCGGTGTTGAGCAAGGCGATGGTCAGCGATGCGATTCAGGCGCGCCGGCGCAAACCGATGTTTCTCGTCGACATCGCCGTGCCGCGCGACATCGACGCGGCGGCCGCCGAGCTGGAAGATGTATACCTGTATACGATCGACGACTTGCGTTCCATCATCGACGCCAACTTGCGCTCGCGCCAGGTCGCGGCGCACGAAGCCGAAGCACTGATCGACATGCAGGTAACGCATTACCTTGATTGGCGCCGCGCGCTGGTGACGACCAATCCACTGGCCGGCCTGCGCCGCGACGCGGAAAACCAGCGCGATGAGGTGCTGGCCAAGGCGCGCGCGCTGCTCGCGCACGGGCGCACGCCCGAGCAGGCGCTGGAATTTCTCGCCCACACTCTGACCAACAAGCTGCTGCATGCGCCGAGTGCGAATCTGCGCGCGGCCGCGCAACGCGGCGACGCTGATTTGTTGCGCGCCGCGGAGCGTCTGTTCGACACGGAAAACAGCGCGAAACCGAAATCGGGTGAAGGTGCATGACGCCGTCGATCCGGCGCAAGCTCGAAACTCTCGCCGAGCGTCACCAGGAAGTCGCCATGCTCCTCGCTCAACCCGAGGTGATCAACGACAACGCGCGCTTCCGTGACTTGTCGCGCGAATACGCTCAACTGGAACCGCTGACGGCGTCGCTGCACGCCTACGACGAAGCCGGCAAAGCGCTCGCCGCGGCGCAAGCGCTGCTCGAAGATGCGGAAATGCGCGAGCTGGCCGCCAGCGAAATCGCCGATCTGGAATCGCGACGCGAGGCGCTGGACCGCGAACTGAATCTGCTGTTGTTGCCGAAGGATTCGCGCGACGATGCCAATATCTACCTCGAAGTGCGCGCCGGCACCGGCGGCGACGAGGCAGCAATTTTCGCCGGCGACCTGTTCCGCATGTACACCCGCTTCGCCGAGCGCGAAGGCTGGCGCGTCGAAATCCTGTCGGCAAGCCCAGGCGAACACGGCGGCTTCAAGGAAGTGATCGCGCGCGTGGAAGGCAAGGGCGTATTCGCCAAGCTGAAATTCGAATCGGGCACGCATCGCGTGCAGCGCGTGCCGGAAACCGAAGCCCAGGGCCGCATCCACACTTCGGCGGCGACAGTGGCGATCCTGCCGGAAATGGACGAGATAGAAGACGTGGATCTCAATCCCGCCGATCTGAAGACCGATACGTTCCGTGCATCCGGCGCCGGCGGCCAGCACGTCAACAAGACGGACTCGGCCATCCGCATCACGCATCTGCCGAGCGGCATCGTCGTCGAATGCCAGGACGAACGCAGCCAGCACAAAAACCGCGCCCGCGCGCTGTCGTTGCTCAAGGCGCGCCTGCTCGACGAACAGCGCGCCAAGCAAACCGCCGCGCAAGCCGAATCGCGCCGCCTGCAAGTCGGCTCCGGCGATCGCAGCCAGCGCATCCGCACGTATAATTTTCCACAAGGACGCATCACCGACCACCGCATCAACCTCACCCTGTACAGCCTGCCCGACATCCTCGGCGGCAATCTCGAGCCACTGATCGGGCCGTTGACGCGGGAATACCAGGCAGACCAGATGCAGGAACTCACGGCCTGACTCGTCGGTAATCGGCCATTTGTGGCACCATCCGCACGTGGACTTCGATCCAGTCTTGAGTCACGCCCTGAACGAGCTCGGAGCGCTGATGGCGCATGGCGAGCTCGCGCGCGCGCGCGAACGCGTGAACGTGCTGCTGCAACGTTATCCGGATCACACCGAGGTATGGCGGCTGTCCGGCGTGTGCGCCCTGCAGCAAGGCGATTTCGCGCCGGCGCGCAAAGCACTCGACCGCGCGATCGAAATCGCGCCGCAGTCGGTGGAAAGCTGGTGCAACCTGGCCAGCCTGCACACTGCGCAAGGCCATTTCGAGGAAGCAGAACGCGCGCTGCGACATGCGCTGGCGCTGATGCCGAACCATGCCGCGGCGTTGAACAACCTCGGCAGCCTGCTCGATGCGCGCGGTGATTATTACGGCGCGGCGGATGCGTTCGCCAGAGCGATCAGCCAGCGCCCGGACTACGCGCGCGCGTGGCTCAATCAGGCCGCCGCGTTGCTCGCGATTCGTCAGCTGGTGCGCGCAGAGGCGAGTGCGCGGCGCGCGGTGCAGCTCGATCCGAACTGGGCCGACGCGCAGTTCGTGCTCGGCAACGTGCTCGCAGCGGCGCAGAAGAGCGGCGCGCTCGACGCATATCGCGAAGCCGTGCGCCTGGCGCCGCGCAGTCCGCATTTTCAATATCAGCTCGGCCTCGCGCTCGACAAGCACGGCGAGTTCGCTGCCGCGGCGCGTGCTTTCGAGGCCAGCTTGCAGATCGCTCCGGAATTCTGGCCGGCAGTGTCGCAGCTGGCGTTTCTGCAACGGCGCATGTGCGATTGGCACGCGCTGCCGCCGTTGTCGAGCCGGCTGCTCGCCGGCATCGATCGCGGCGTATCCGGAATCACGCCGTTCTCGATGCTGGTGGAAGACACCACGCCCGCACAGCAGCTGCTCTGCGCGAAAAATTTTGCGGCTTCGCGCGAAGCGGAGGTCGAACCGCTGCAGGAACGCTTCGGCCCCAGGCCGCACGCGCGACGCGACGGGCCGCTGCGAGTGGGTTTTCTGTCCGCCGGATTCTGCGAACACCCGACCGCCCTGCTCATCACTGAACTGATCGAACGCCTGCGGAGTTCCGCGCTGCGCACATTCGGCTACGCCACGACGGCGAACGACGGTGGTCCGCTGCGCAAGCGGCTGAGCGCCGCCTTTCATGAATTTCACGACCTGGCGGCGACGCCGCTCGACAATCTGTTTCGCAAGCTGCGCGAGGATCGGCTCGACATCCTGATCGATCTCGACGGCTATTGCGAAGGTTCGCACCCGGAACTGTTCGCGCTGCGTCCGGCGCCGCTGCAAGTCAATTGGCTGGGATATCCGGGCACGCTCGGCGCAGCGTGGTGCGATTACCTGATCGCAGACAAGTTTCTGATTCCCGCCGAACAGCGCGCGCATTACAGCGAGAAAATCGCCACTCTGCGCGGCTGCTACCAACCTTCCGATACCACGCGCGTCGTCGGCGAAGCACCGTCGCGTGGCGAACTCGGCCTGCCCGACGGCGATGTGGTGTTTGCCTGCTTCAATCATTCGTGGAAGTATACTTTGCGCAGTTTTGCGCGCTGGATGAAAATCCTCAAGGGTGCGCCCCGCAGCGTGCTGTGGCTGCTCGCCGGTCCGCCCGGCAGCAGCGCCGATGAACATCTGCGCCGCGCCGCGCGGGCTGCCGGCGTCGACCCGGCGCGGCTGGTGTTTGCGCTGCGTGTGCCGCATGCCGAGCATCTGGCACGCTATCGCCGCGCTGACCTGTTCCTCGACACCAATCCGTACAACGCGCACACCACCGCCAGTGACGCGCTATGGGCCGGTTGCCCGGTGCTCACGCAGCCGGGAGTGACGTTCGCCTCGCGCGTCGCGGGCAGCCTGAATCACCATCTGGGGCTCGATGATTTGAACGCTGCGACCGATCAGGCTTATATCGACATCGCGCTGCACTACGCGCACGATCTGCCCGCACTGCGCACGCTGCGCATGCGCGTGGAGGAAGCGCACAGCAGCGGCGGCGTGTTCGACATGAATGCCTATACGCGTGACTTCGAAATGGCGCTGACGACAATGTTCCATCGCTTCGAGCGGGGTCTGCAAGCAGACGATTTCCAGGTGGGCCAATGAGTGCGGGAAGCGAATTCGTCGCCTTGTCGTTGTGCGTGCTGACGGTTTCCGATACACGCACGAGCGCGAACGATGGCTCCGGCGATTATCTTTGCGAATCGTTGCAGGCGGCCGGTCATCGCCTGCACGCGCGCGCGATCGTGCGCGATGACCGCTACGCCTTGCGCGCGGTCGTGTCCGGCTGGATCGCCGACGCTTCCGTACATGGCATCCTGATCACCGGCGGCACCGGCTTCACGGGCCGTGACTCCACGCCGGAGGCGATCCGCCCTCTGCTCGACAAGGAGATGCCCGGCTTCGGCGAGATGTTTCGCGTGCTGAGCTTCGACGAGATCGGCACGTCGACGCTGCAGTCGCGCGCGTTCGCCGGATTGGCGAACGACAAATTCGTGTTCTGCCTGCCCGGTTCGACGTCGGCCTGCCGCACCGCATGGGAAAAGTTGCTGCACAGCCAACTGGATGCGCGCACCAAGCCGTGCAACCTGGCGGGCCTGCGTCCTCGCCTGAAAGAGTGACCGATGAAAAGAAAGAAATACGAGGAACACCTCGAACAACTCGCGATCGAACTCGTCGAGATGCAGCGCTGGCAGATCCACACCGGCAAACGCATCGTCGTGCTGTTCGAAGGGCGTGATGCCGCCGGCAAAGGTGGTGTGATCAAGGCGATCAGCCAGTATCTCGACACGCGCCATTACCGCATCGTCGCCTTGAACAAGCCGAGCGAGAAGGAAACCACCCAGTGGTATTTCCAACGCTACATCGGCCACCTGCCCTCGGCTGGCGAAATCGTGCTGTTCGATCGCAGCTGGTACAACCGCGCCGGTGTCGAGCACGTGATGGGTTTCTGCAGCGCCGCGCAGTACAAGGACTTCCTCGCCGCGTGTCCGCTATTCGAGCGCCAGCTAACCGACGACGGCATCCTGCTGTTCAAGTACTGGCTCGCGGTCGACCAGGCCGAGCAGGAAGAACGTTTCGCCGAACGTGCGACCGATCCGCTCAAGCGCTGGAAAATTTCCGACGTGGACGTCGCCGCGCGCGAGCAGTATCGCGCCTACGGCGATGCGCGCGACAAGATGTTCGAACACACGCATACGGAATCCGCGCCGTGGCATGTCGTGGATTTCAATGAGCAGCACCGCGGACGCCTCAACTTGATCCGCCACCTGCTCGATCATCTGCCGGACCGCAAGATTCCGGTCAAACCGCTGAAGCTGCCGAAGCTCAAGCACAAACCGGGCGTGGAGAAACTGCGCAATCCGAAGTTGTGGATCAAGGAAACGTTCTAGGACGTCTGGAAGCCGCCGCTCACGCTCTCATCTGACTCCACGCGTTGCACGCTCGCCACCCGCGCCGCCGGCGGCCCGACGTGCAACCAGCGCTGCAGTTCATCCAGTGCGGCAGCATCGCCGCTGGCGAGGACCTCGACGCTGCCATCGGCAACATTCCTGGCGTAACCATTCAGGCCAAGCCGTAGCGCTTCGGTACGCGTGGAGGCACGGAAGAACACGCCTTGCACGCGGCCGCTGACGATGAATCTTGCGCACGGCATCAGCGGCCTCCGATCACCGCTTCGAGGTCCTTCGTGGTAATCGGGCCCATGAACGCCTTGGCGACGTGGCCGTCAGGCGCGATCACGTAAGTGTTCGGCAAGCCTTTCGGCGTGTCGAAATCCTTCGGCGGATTGTCGATGTCGACCTGCGCGACCGGGTAGCTCAGCGGATGTTTCTGCAGGAATTTTTCGATGTCGTCCTTTTCGGCGTCTTCGAAATCCAGGCCGATCGCCGCGACCTTGTCCTTGTGCGCGGCGACAAATGCGGAGATGTCCGGCAGCTCTTTCAGGCATGGCGAACACCAGGTTGCCCAATAGTTCACAATGACCCATTTTCCACTTTGTTTGGCGAGGTCGAATGTGTCGCCGTTGAGCGTTTTGATGCTGAGCGCCGGCTTCACAGAGGTCGCCGCGAGGCCAAAAGAGGCGCCGGCGAGCAGCATCGCAAACAGATATTTCATGCGCCTTGTCTCCCTTCTTGGATGGATGTTGTCTCGTCCTCAGACCGCGGCGGTGGAGGAAAAATTTCGCTCAGCGCGATATCGAGCGACTTGTGCAGCCCGCTGTTGGCCGCGTTCAGCGCCTGCCCGCTGCGCGCGACGATCTTCTCGTCACCGGGCAGCGGTTCGCCGAGCGGCAACCGATAGCCACTCGCCGCATACAGATCGTAAAGAGTAAGCGCACGCAAATCGCGGCCCAGCAGCCACGCGCCGGTCTCGTTGCGCTGAATCAGCCCGATGCGTTCCAGATCGCCGAGATAGCGTTGCACAAGATCGTCGGTGAGGAACGGTTCGAGCGCGCGCAGTTGCGCGCTATGCAACGCGTATCCGCCGTGTTGTGCCTGGGCGAAGCGCGCCAGCACGCGCAACAGCCCGCGGAACTCCTCGCCCGCGCGCACGCGCGGCGCGCTTGGCGGGCGATAATCGAATGCGGCCAGCGACGCGGTGATCGATGCGCCGAGCAGGACGAGCGTCCACGACAGATACATCCAGAAAATGAAGATCGGTATGATCGCGAGTGTGCCGTAGACCTGTTCATAGCTGCTGTTCGCTATGTACGAAGCAAAGGCGCGTTTGGCCAATTCGAGCAGAATTGCCGCGAGCAGTGCGCCGACGAGGGCGTGACGTACGTGCACACGGCGGTGCGGTATCAGCACATAGGCACCGAGCCAAAGCACGAACTGGATCAGAAACGGTGCGGCGCGCAGCACGTACGTCTTCAGCGATTCGGTTTCCGCCGCGTCGAGCAATGGCAGTGCGAATACCGATGAGCTCAACGCAAGCACGGTCACGAGCAGCAGCGGACCGACCGTCAGCACGGTCCAGAACATCAGAAAACGCGCGAGTGTCGAGCGCGGCGTCGCCACGCGCCAGATGCGGTTGAAGGCATCCTCGATGCTGAGCATCAGCGACACCGCGCTGAACAGCAATACAAGAACGCCAATCGCCGTCGCTTTGCTCGCGTTCTCGGCAAAACCGGTGAAGTAGTTCTGCACGACATCGCCGGCCGCCGGCACGAAATTGCGAAACACGAATTCGGTGACGCTTTCACGCCATTGCGAATACACCGGGAACGCCGTCAGTATGGCCAACAGCGTGGCGAACAACGGCACCAATGCGAACAGGCTCGTGTACGCCAACGCACCCGCGGTCTGCAGGCAGCGGTCCTCGAGAAATCGCTCCCACACAAAGCGCAGGAATGCGCGCAGACGATGCTGATCGAGCTTCGACATGACGGAATGATAGTCTATGCAAGACAGCGGTTTGTGCGAATACACACTATGATCCGCGCTCGACCGCGTTGATCGTCTGCAAAGCCATGCCGGAAATCCTGATCGTCTACTACAGTCGCAACGGCAGCGTTGCCCAGCTCGCGCGTCATGTCGCGCGCGGCGTCGAGGAAGTCGCCAACGTGCAGGCGCGTCTGCGCAGCGTGCCGCCGGTCGCGCCGGCGACGACAGTCGCGCAATCGCCGGTGCCGGATGCAGGCGCGCCGTACGCGACCTTGCAGGACCTGCGCGACTGCGCCGGTCTTATCCTCGGCAGTCCGACCCGCTTCGGCAACATGGCCGCGCCGCTCAAGCACTATCTGGATTCCACCGGCGCGGAATGGGCATCGGGCGCGCTGGTCGGCAAACCCGCCGCCGCTTTCACGGCGACGAGCACGATGCATGGCGGTCAGGAGACCACATTGCTGTCGATGATGTTGCCGCTGCTGCACCACGGTGCTCTGATCGTCGGTATTCCCTACACCGAGCCCGCGCTCAACGCGACGACGACCGGCGGATCACCTTACGGCGCCAGCCACGTTTCCGGCACTGATCACGATCGCACGCTCAGCGATGACGAACGCACGCTGGCGCGCAGACTCGGTCGGCGCGTGGCCGAGATAGCAGCGAAGCTGGCGCAGTGAACGCACTTCGCCTCGGTGCCGCTGCGCTGCTGGCGCTGCTGATTCTGCAAGTCTTCTGGCACGGCTGGTGGATGCCCGCACCGCCGACCCGATTCTGGCCGACGCTCGCCGTCGCCACGCTGCCGCTGTTGCCCGGCCTCTGGACCTGTCGCCGCAACTTGCGTCGCGGCGTGCTGATCGGCGGCATCGTCGGCTTGTTCTACTTCTGTCACGGCGTGAGCGTCGCCTGGGACGATGCACCGGCACGAATTCCCGCGCTGATCGAAATCGCTTTGACCTTGCTCGTAATCGGCGCCTCCGGCTGGGACGCCCGCAAGTACAAACGGCCGGCCAAATGATGCTTGTCGATTGCGCGGCGTCCGTGTAACTTCGCCGCACAAGAAAAAACGCCAAGGGACTCGCATGCCATTCGTACAGGCGCCGCCGGTACTGAGCAATCAGTATCTGGACGATCGAGTACTGCGCTCGTATCTGCGCCGCGTATTGCCGCCCGCGACGTTGCACTCCATTGAAGGCGACCTGACCGACCTCGGCGAATATGCAGGTTCCGCGTGGACGCTCGCGCGCTCGCGCGAGCGCTGCGAGCCCACGCTTACGCATCTGAGCGCATGGGGCGAACGCATCGACCGCATTGAACTGACGCCCGCATGGCAAGCCGCGCAGCCGCTCGCCGCGAAGCACGGTCTCGTCGCCGCCGGCCACGAGGCGACGCACGCCGCTGCCGCGCGCGTGCACCAGTTTGCGATGGTCTATCTGTTCCACTGCGCGAGCGAGTTTTACACCTGTCCGCTGGCCATGACAGACGGCGCCGCGACGGCGCTAAAAGCTTCCGGCAATCAGAAATTGATCGAGCGCGCATTGCCGCACTACCTGAGCCGTGATCCGGCGCAATTCTGGATCAGCGGACAATGGATGACGGAAAATGCCGGCGGTTCCGACGTCGCTGGCACGGAGACGGTTGCACGCGAGGAAAACGGCCGCTGGCGCCTGTATGGGCGCAAGTGGTTTACGTCGGCGATCAACGCGCAAACCGCGCTCGCGCTCGCACGTCCCGCGGGTTCGGCGCCGGGTTCCGACTCGCTCGCACTGTTTTATCTGGAACCGCAAAAGCCCGATGGGCGCTGGCGCAACATCACGCTCGATCGTCTCAAGGACAAGCTCGGCACACGCGAATTGCCGACAGCGGAGATACGTCTGGAAGGTGCGCCGGCCGAACTTGTCGGCGAAGCGAAATTCGGCGTGCGCCAGATCGCGCCGATGCTCAACGTCACGCGCACCTGGAACGCGATCGGCGCGTTGGCCACGATGCGCCGCTGCATCGCGCTCGTGCGCGACTTCGCCAATCGCCGCATCGTGTTCGGCAAGCCGCTCGCCGATCAGCCGTTGCATCAGGATACGCTCGCCGGCATGCAGGCCGAATTCGAAGCGGCATTCCATCTCGGCTTCTACGTCACCGAATTGCTCGGCCGCGTGCAGAGCGGCCAGGCCGATGAAGCGCAACAGAACCTGTTGCGCCTGCTCACACCGTTGGCGAAGCTGTGGACCGGCAAGCTCGCCGTAGCGATTGCCTCGGAAGCCTGCGAGTGTTTCGGCGGCGTCGGTTATCTTGAAGACAGCGGTATCCCGCAACTGTTGCGCGATGCGCAGGTGTGGCCGATATGGGAAGGCACGAGCAACGTGCAGGCGCTGGATTTCCTGCGTGCGTTCCGTGGCACCGGCGGCCTGCAACCGGTGCTCAGTGCGCAGCGCGCCATTCTTTCGCAAGTACAGGCGCCCGAACTGGAGTCTTGTGCACGCGCTGCGCGCGAAGGTGCTACGCGCATCACCGAATGGCTGCAGAAGGCGTCGACCGGCGAACGCGAGCGCATGGAAGCCGGCGGTCGTGAACTCGCGTTTGGTCTGGCGCGCATGCTCGGCCTGTCCCTGCTGACGCGTCACGCAGAATGGGCGTTGCGCGCCGAGAACGATCCGCGCCCGGCCGCAGCCGCACGTCGCTTCGCCGATCACGGCTTGCTGCGACTCAAATCCAATGGCCTGCACGATTCGCAGGTGCTGGCGTCGGATAGCTACTAGAATTCGAATCCCGAAAGCCGAGTCACGCCATGCTCAACCACCTCGCCATCGTCGCCACCGGCGGCACGATCGACAAGATCTATTTCGACGACAAGTCGAATTACCAGATCGGCGCGCCGCAGATCGGCGAGATCCTCGCCCAGCTCGGCGTCGCGTTCACGTTCGACGTGATCGCGTTGATGCGCAAGGACAGCCTGCATATGGATGATACCGACCGAGAGCTGATCCGCAGCACGATTCACGCGCAACCGCACCGGCATGTGCTCGTCACGCACGGTACCGACACGATGGTGGAGAGTGCACGCGTGCTCGCCGGCATTCCGGGCAAGACGATCGTATTGACCGGTGCGCTGAATCCCGCGCGTTTCCAGGGTTCGGACGCGGTGTTCAATATCGGCTGCGCGGTTGGCGCAATCCAGGCGCTGCCGGATGGCGTATACATTGCGATGAACGGACGCGTGTGGGATCCGGCGCGCGTGCGCAAGAACGTCGAGGCAAACCGCTTCGAAGCGCTCTGAGCGAAGCAAAAAGAGGCCGCGTCACCGCGGCACTCCAAGCATTTCTGAAACGGGGCCGCATCAGCGGCCTTTCGTTTTGCAGGTCACGGCCGAATCGTGCCTTCCAGCTTGCGACCGAATACGACCGTCAAAATTCGGGCAAAGAAAAGGGCCGCATCGCTGCGGCCCTCGTCTCCCTCCCCGCAAGCGAGCCGCTTGCGCAGCCCGCTTCGTATTGCAGTTGGATCAGTTGATTGTCGTCTTCAGCGTAACGCCGGAGTACGTCTGATACGCCTCTACGCCGATGTAGTACCTCGTACCGACGGTCGGCGAGTTGATCGTGCAGGTCTCGTTGTCGCCGGTCAGGTACGGACGGCAGGTATAGCTCGACAGCGTCGGAGCCGCACCAGCACGCACATACAGATCCGCATCACCCGTGCTGCCGGTGATCGTGACGGTCAGCTTGGTCGCGCCGGACGGAATCACGATCGAGTAGATCGTGCTCCAGCCACCGGTCGAGGCCGCCAGACCGGTCACGGTGCTGCCACTGCAGAGCGTGGTGCCCGACGGAGTGCAGGTGCCGCCACCGCCAGTCGAGTAGCTGCCCTTCAGCGTCACACCAGAGTACGCGGCGTAAGCGTTGACCATCACGTAGTACGTGCCGGCCTGGATGTTGCTAATCGTGCAGGTTTCGCTGTTGCCCGCGACGTACGGACGGCAGTCATAGGTCGACAGCGTCGGCGCCGAGCCGAACCGCACATACAGATCCGCGTCGCCCGTACCACCCGACAGGGTGAACGTCAGGCCCGTTGCACCCGCAGGAACGACCATCGTCCAATTCTGCTGATGGTTGACCGTAGCATCGGAGATCGTGATGCCCACGCCGTTCGTCAGCACACTGCCGCCGCCGGTGGTGGAGACCGTCACCGACTTGGTCGCGCTGCTGGTCTTGCCGCTGGCGCTTGTGACTGTTTCGGTCACGCTGTAGGTGTTGGCCGACGCATAGGTGTGGCTCGGGCTGGTAGCCGTCGAGGTGGCGCCGTCGCCGAAGTTCCACGAATGGCCGCTGATCGTGCCGCCCGAATCGGTGGAGCTGTCGGTGAAGTTCGCCGTGAGGCCGCTCGTCGTGAAGCTGAACCCAGCCGTCAGGACTTCACCGCCGTGCGTAACGATTGCATGCGAGAGCGCGCAGTTGCCGGTGTCGTTGGACCAGCTCGCCTGTTCGGCGAACGTGCCGGTCGCGAACGCCACATTGGCTGCGCCACCTGCGGTGCCCGGAGCGAGCCACGCGCATTCGTCGGAGTTTTCCTGGCCGTTCAAGCTGCCGCCGGTCTTGTTGGTCCAGCCGCCGGCCGGAAACTGGTCGGACATCATTTCGTGCCACTCGTGGCCGAGCGTCATCGTATAACCGTCGAGTGTTCCGGCGCTGCCGGAGTTGACGAAGTTCACGCCGCAGCTCGAACCCACGTCGATGTTGTACGGCTGGTTGCTGAACGCCAGATCGCCGCCAGGAGCCGTTACGCCATAGCCGTCACCAGTGTAATCGTGCCATGCGCAGTAACCCTGCGTCGGGCTCTGGTAGTTGTCCGGGTTGGTGCCGTGCGGCGACAGGATCACGTAGTAGGTGTAGCGGTTGGAACCGGTCGCCGTGTTGCCGAAATGCGCCGCGGCCTTGACCGCTTCTTGCGCGAGCTGCGTGCCAGTGGCCGCTGACGGCGATGCCACGGTGTTGTCGTACCACACGCCAGCCAGAATATTCTGCTGATATGGGACGAAGCTGGACGCGGGACGCGCCGAGCAATCGCTGGCGCCGGAGGCGATACCTTCGCACCACTGGGTCAGGTCACCCTGATACAACTCGCCATTGGTGCCGATGCCCTTGAAAAACTTCTGCGCCGCGCCGGCCGCGCCGCTGGCGTCGCCGGAGAATGCGTAGTAACCGCCGGTCGTAACCGGGTCCGTGCCGCTCTGCGTGCCCCACTGGGTGCCGTAGAACACCAGGTAGACCTTGTTCGCACCGCTCATCACGCCCACGCCGCCAACGCCGCCGCCATAGGACAGCTTGCCAGCCGACGATGTCGGCTGATTCGCCGCGAACGCCTTGCCATTGTGGTAGAACTCGTTGTTCCAGCGATCAATCGCCGACTTGCCTTCACGGGTCGGTACCACACCGTGGCGATACGGATGGTTGTAGGCGGGATGATGCGGATTTTGCACCCAGTTTTTGTCGCCACCGGGCGCGGCGGACGCGGTAGTGGCGGCCAGGCCGAGAACGGCCGTGGCCAGTGCTCCCCACAATAGACTGTTTTTCATGAAACCCTCCAAACGGTACGGTTTGTAGAAATAATCCGCGGCTGGCCGCGGTGCCTGGCAGTTCCATCGCATCCTCGAAAACCTGCAACAAACCGCCCACGCCCCGGCGTGCGAGTCGCCGGGATTTGAGCGGCCTGGATTCGTCCGTCCGGACCAATCCGCAAGCCTGCAAAGCTGCCAGGAACTTGTCTTCCCCCTAAAACGCGGCGCAACGTACCAGCCGCTGAGCCGTTCGTCAAGCGAAATATACCGCTAAGTGACTGATTTATTTGTTTTTTTATTGCTGCGCAACATGAATGTCCGGACAACATTGTCCGCAAGTCAAACCGTATTTTGGACATCCAGACGTACAAACGACGCGGCTCAAGGACCGTCCGGAAAACGTGACGCACGTCACGTATTCGGCTCGGGAACTGGCTTTTCAGCCCATTTCTGCGGTGCGCCGTCCAGCGTTTCAAACGCGCGCCGCCAGACGCACAGCGGCTAGTATACTTTGCGCACTTTTAGAGGAATTGCAAAAGTTTGCGGGCGCCTCACGAGGGGACTTCCCTCAAACCACATGAAGCGGTTCAATCCGCTCAGCGCCGTCCCATAAGCCGCACTTTCTTCGGCCGCCGCGTCCAGGCCACCAGAAATGCCAGGCCAAACGCCGGCGCCGCCCAGTACATGAACTTCATGAAGGCGTGCGTGCTGTTCCAGTTCTGCGAAAAGATCAGGTCCATGGCCACGTTGGGGTCGTCCTTCATGCGCGGAATGCCGGGTGCCAGGGCGGCCTGCGCACGCTGCGTGCCCCAGTCGTCCAGAAACGGTACCGCGGAATCCAGGGCATCTCCGCCGGCCATGTACATCGTCGCCAGCAGCGCGCTGCGCTGCACCGACGAATGCAATTTGTCGCCCACGTCGGGCAGGCGGCCAATCGCGCCCCAGACCGCCAGATCGTAGATCAGGGCCCAGGCAAACAGCAGCAGCAGGATCCAGTGCAGACGTTTCATCATGGCCCGACTCCGGTGGGTTTGCGCCGTTCATGCTAAACCGAAATGCACGATTTTTGCATTCGATTATGTGAGGCCGCTCACGGCCAAATTCGGTGAAATACGGCACTGTTGACGCCTGGCGACGCTAGACTGGCGGCGCCGGGACAGGGGTTGGAAGAAGAAATGACAGGACAGGACACCACTACGTTCAGCGGTGCCCAGCGCGCGCGAGAGGAATTGCGCGAACGCTGCCTGGCGCTGGTGCGGCGCTGGCAGCCGCTGGCCCAAGGCGGCTGGGACCACAGCGCCGCGAGCCGTCTCGGCGAGGAAGTGGAACAGATCACCGAGACGAGCGAACGGCTCGGGCTCGATGACGTCAACGGGTCCGCACTGGAATTGTCGGCATATCTGTGTTCGTTCGTCGACGATCGCTTGGTGCCGAATGCCAAGGACCTGATCCGGCTCGCCGACATGGTCAATCGGCTCGGCTTTGTTCTCACCGATTTGTCCGCCACCGCCACCGCCGAAGTGCACGCTCTGCCTGGCGCGCGCGCACCTGCACACGTCGAACCGACCGTCGCTGCGCCCGCGCCGAACGAATTGCCGGTTCCAGCCATTGAAGAACAGGAGTTGCCGGCAGCGTCGTTGCCCGAAATCGCCGGGTCCGGAAACGTGGCTGACGCACCAGCGCCGCTGGCCGAGGAAACGCCGGAATCGCCGCCAGTGCCTGCGACGGAGGAACGCGTACCTGCCGCTACCGGCGCAACACGGCCGACCTATTTGCCGCGCGCGGTGTGCATCTCGGGTGTGGCCGTCGGAATGGTGCCAGGACTTGCCGAAGGTTTGAGCGAACGCGGCTACGACGTGCGCGAATTCGCCGACAGCAATGCCTTGCTCGCTTTCCTTGCGCACGCGATCCCGGGCGCGTTGCTGCTCGACGCGCGCCAGCTGCGCGTGATTCCGCGCATTGCCCAGCAATACGCGAATATCGGCGTGAAAGACGGACGCATGCCGGCTGTCATCGCGCTCTCGCCCGATGGCGATCTTGGCCACCGTCTGTTGGCGATGCGCGCCGGTGCCAACGCGTTGTTCAGTGCGCCGGTGGATTCGCTGCGCGTCACCGCCAAGCTCGATGAACTGCTCGGCCACGGCGCGCAAACCGAATGGCGCGTGCTGCTCGTCGATGCCGATCGCGCACACGCCATGGAATCGGCGCGCGCGCTGGTCGAACGCGGCATGACCGCTCGGCTTTCGGGCAACGGTCAAGCCGCTCTCGCTGCGCTCGGCGAGTTCCGCCCCGACGTCATCGTCATCGACTGCGATTTGCCCGACGTCAGCGGCATTGAGCTCACGCAGCTGATCCGCCAGCAACACGAATTTGCCGCGGCGCCGATCATCCTTGCCGCCGATGCCACCGGCATCCGCCAGCGCTTCGACGCGATCGCCGCGGGCGGTGACGAAGTGTTGTTGAAGCCGGTGAAAGCACGGCACCTGATCGGCGCCGTGCAAGCGCGCGTGCAGCGCGCGCACTGGCTGCGCGAAGTGATCGGAACTCCGGGCGGGCGCGACGCGCGCACGGGCCTGTATTCGCGCACGACGCTGATCGAAAAACTCGAAACGGCGCTCGGCGACCGCTCCTCGGCGCTGCTCTATGTGGCGCTCGACCACGCGTCTTTGCTGCGCGAGCAGATCGGGCTGTCGGGTCTGGCGGCACTCGATGCACACGTCGGCAATCTGCTGCGCAGCCAGCTCGACGAGGCCGACATCTCCGCGCAATACCAGGACTTCCACTATTTCACTCTGCTCAGCCGGCGCAGCCGCAACGAACTGACTTCCGCGGCCGAGCACATCCGTGTCGCGCTCAACGGAGCGCCGTGGCAATTCAACGGCCGCACGTTCACGTTGAGCGGCAGTATCGGCCTGGCCTTGCTCGGCGATCAGCTGAACAGCGTCGACGTCGCCGTGACCAATGCGCAAGCCGCACAACTGGCCGCTGCACACATGGGTGGCAATCGCGTGCTTTGGTTCGAAACCAAGGAAGCCGCGCTGCTGCCGAGCGATCCACTGCTCGCCGTGCGCGCGGTGCTGAGCCGGCCGCTGACCGAAGAACAGACGCAGTTCGAGTTCCATCCGATCGCGCCGCTCGCCGGCAAGCTGCGCGGCCAATACGAACTCTCGTTCAAGCTGCGCAGCGTGCAGCATCCGGGCACCACCGTGCCGTACTCGGAACTGGCGCCGGTCGCGGCGGAATGCAATCAGCTCGGCACGGTGGATCGCTGGCTGCTGCAGCATGCGCTGGAAGTACGCGAGGAACAGCTCAAGCGCGGCCGCCAGCTGCGCCTGTTCGTGCCGCAGGCAGTGACCAGCGCGCTGGAATCCGAATTCGCCTGGTGGCTGGAAAAGGAACTGAAGTCGCGGCACCTGTCCGCCACCGGTCTGACCATCGAACTCGCCTGCTCGACGTTGATCGACGCCGGCGAACGCGCTGCGCGCCAGCTCAAGACCCTGCATCAACACGGCGTGCGTTTCTGCCTCGTGGATTTCGGCCGCGACTGGGCCGCCGTGCACGCGCTGAAGAATCTCGACATCGATTTCGTGCGTCTGGCGCCGAACCTCGTCGCTGAACTCGGCAACGCCAAGTCGATGACCGACACGCTGTTGGCTCTGATCCGCAAGGCGCATGCCAGCGGCGCAGCGGTGATAGCGCCGGAGGTCGACAGCATGCAGCGCGCGCATCTGCTGCTGCGCCTGGGCGTGGATTACGGCGTCGGACCCGCGTTCGCGCGGCCGCAGCCGCAACCGGATTTCGATTTCAACCGACCGCTCTGGTAGCCGAGCAGCAACAGCAAGAGCTTTTGGATGAAGCCTCATCCCTGAGTTCAATCGCGGCATCCCTGCCGCGATTTGGCGCTACCAGGACATGAACGTTTTCTCGGCTATCCAGTAGAAGAGTCAGAGCATTCCGGTCTCGAGCTTCGCCACATCCGACATCATCGACTGATTCCACGGCGGATCGAATGTGAGCTCGACGTCCGCCTCGGCGATGGTCGGGACCATTTCGAGTTTGGTGCGCACATCGTCGACGAGAATGTCGCCCATGCCGCAGCCGGGCGCCGTCAGTGTCATCTTCACGTCGACCTTGCGCGCGCCATCCTCGCGATGGCCGACATTGCATTCGTAAACCAGGCCCAGCTCGACAATGTTGATCGGGATTTCCGGGTCGAAGCACGTGCGCAGTTGCTGCCAAACCAGCTTCTCGACGTCTGCATCGCTGGCTTGCTCGTCGAGCGCGAGTGCGGCCGGCTCCTCCTTGCCGATCGCGTCGGCGTCGGCGCCGCGAATCCGGAACAAATTGCCATCGACGAACACGGTGAAACTGCCGCCGAGCGCCTGCGTGATGTAGCCGTTCTGCCCCGCGGGCAACGTCACCTCCTGCCCTTGCGGCACCATCACGGCGACGCAATCACGCGCGAACACGATCGGTTCGGAGGTTTGGGAATAGCCGGCCATGAATTGGGAAGCAGACGTCTGAACAATGATTATCGCAGGATATGTGCGTCCGCGCGCGCATGGATCAAGTCAGGTTTCGCGCAATACTTCCGCAAAAATCTTCATTGCCGCCTGCAAATCCGCCGGCGGCAGATCGGCGTAGCCGAGCAGCAAGCCGGGCCGCGCCGAAGCTTTGAGGAAATACGGCGCGATCAGATACAAGCCGAGTCCACGTTCGCGCGCGCGCGCGACGAGCGCCTGTGCCTGCGCGTGCGTGTGCCGCGGCAGCCAGGCGAGGATATGCATGCCGGCGCTGGAGTCGGCCACTTGCACAAAATCCCCGGCATAGCGGCGCAACGCGGCGAGCAAAGCCATGCGACGCGCCTTCAACACTTTCGCCGCCTGGCGCAGATGGCGCTCGAACGCACCGCTGCCGATCAGTCGCGCGAGCGCAGCCTGGTCGATCGCCGGACAGCCGCGGTCGGTCAGCCATTTCGCCGCGACGAACGCCTGGCGCAGGCCCGGCGGCAATACCATATAGCCGAGCCGCAGCGCGGGAAATATCACTTTGGAAAATGTTCCAATGTATAAAACGCGGCCGGTGCGATCGAGCGACTTCAGCGCCGCCAGCGGTCGCGCGTCATAGCGGAATTCACCGTCGTAATCGTCCTCGATGATCCAGCAGCCGCTGCGCTCGGCGCGCGCGAGCAGGTCGATGCGCCGCGCCAGCGACAACACGGCCCCGGTCGGGAACTGGTGCGAAGGCGTCACCACCGCCAGGCGCGTGCCATTGCCGCTCGGCAACGCGTCCGTGACGAGTCCGTCCTGATCGACGCGGCAGGCGATGATTTTCGCGCCGCGCGCCTCGAACAGCTGGCGCGCGCCCTGGTAATGCGGGTCCTCGAACACGACGCGATCGCCCTCGTCGACAAGCACGTCGGCGCTCAGCGCAAACGCCTGCTGTGTGCCGGCGACGATCAGCACATCCTCCGGCGCGCAGATGATGCCGCGGCGGCGCGCCAGGTACGCGCAGACTTCGCGGCGCAATTCCGGCAGACCTTGCGCATCGGGATAATCGGTCTGCGCATGCGCGGCGGCATGATTGAGTTCGCGCCGCCAGGCGCTGGCCAGTTGCGGATTCGTCATCGGCAGGCCGTACTGCAGGTTGTAACGCAGCCCGCGATGCTGACGCCCCGGAATCGCGCGGGGATACAAAGCTTCGGCGCGCTTGCCGCGACGCGCCAGCGCCGGCCTGCGCGCGCGTGACATCGGCGGCGTCGCCACTGGCGCGGCGCGCGCCTGCGCGAACGTCGCGACATAACACCCGGAACCGACTTTGCCTTCGATGAAGCCCTCTGCAGCGAGTTGCTCGTACGCCGCGAGCACGGTGTTGCGCGAGAGATCGAGCTCGCGCGCGAGCACGCGTGTAGCGGGCAGGCGCGACGCCGGAGCACAGCGGCCGTCGAGGATCGCCTGCTTCAGCGCGCGCGCGAGCTGCAGATAGCGCGGACCGCTGTCGTCCAGTTGCAAAAACATTTTGGCCCCGAAAATTCCGTGAAAACTGGTTCTCGCTGGTGCCAATCTGCCGGCTTATGCTGGTCGCGTCAAGTGACTTCAGGATGAAGTCATCCCGTGCAGCCCATGGAAGGCCGATGACACGGGATCCCCCTTACACGGAGCCGCCGATGAAACCCAGACCACGCCATCAGGTGCGCCGCATCCCTGATCGCGCGCGTTACGACCGCGCCGACGCCTATGCAATCCTCGATGCCGCATTCATCGCGCACGTAGCTTTTAGCATCGACGGCCAACCGTTTGTGATCCCGATGTTGTATGCGCGCCAAGGCGACGCGCTGCTGCTGCATGGATCGATTGCCAGCCGTCTGATCACCCAGCTCGGCACCGGTGTCGAGGCATGCATCGGTGTGACGATCGTCGACGGCCTCGTGTTGGCGCGCTCGCATTTTCATCATTCGGTGAATTATCGCTCGGTCGTCGCGTTCGGACGCGCGCGCACGATCGCTGAACCGGCGACGAAAAGCGCCGCGCTCGCGCACTTCGTCGAAGCGATGTTGCCGGGCCGCAGCGCCGAAGCGCGCCCGCCGGATCGCAACGAACTGGCTGCAACCAATGTGCTGCATTTCGAGATCGCCGATATCTCCGCCAAAGTGCGCAGCGGCGGTGCCAGGGACGACAAAGCCGATCTTGATTTGCCGTATTGGGCTGGCGTCGTGCCGATCGCACAGCGTTACGACGCACCATTGGCGGAGGAAAACTGCGGTCCGCAAGCGCGCGTCCCGAATTCCGTGCAACGCCTGCTCGACGGAACGAGCGCATGAACGTGGTCGTGCGTCCACTGATGCCAACCGATTACGCGGACTGGCGCGCGCTGTGGGATGGCTACAACGCTTTCTACGGCCGCGCCGGCACGACGGCTCTTGCGGAAGAGATCGTGCAAACGACCTGGACGCGCTTCTTCGCCAGCGACGAACCCGTGCACGCGGTGATTGCGGAATCAGACGGACGCATCGCCGGCCTCGGACATTACCTGTTTCATCGCAGCACGATCCTGCGCGAGCCGATTTGTTACATGCAGGACCTGTTCACCGCCGAGGCGCAGCGCGGACAAGGTATCGGACGCGCACTGATCGCGCGTGTGTACGAGGAAGCTGCACACGCGGGCTGCACGCGGGTGTACTGGCATACCCACGAGAGCAACAGCAACGCGAAGCGCCTTTACGATGCGGTGGCGGAGAAATCCGGGTTCATTGTCTATCGTCGCGCGCTGTCTCCGGCATGACATCGAAGGCCGCGCCAATGATCGAATACCGCAATGACGTTGTTCCCGATCTCGACAGCGCCATCGAGTTGTACCGCGCCTCCACGCTCGGCGAACGCCGGCCGATCGAGGATCGCGAGCGTTTCGCGCGCATGCTCGCGCACGCAAATCTGACGATCACGGCCTGGCAAGGCGATTTGCTTGTCGGCATTTCGCGTTGCGTCAGCGACTTCGCCTGGACGACGTACCTGGCCGATCTTGCCGTACGCGCATCGCACCAGCGCCGCGGCATCGGCAAGGAGCTGGTTCGCCGCACGCAAGCTGCGGCGCCGCAAGCGAAACTGTTGCTGCTCGCCGCGCCGGCGGCAGAAAACTACTATCCGCACATCGGCTTCAAACATTTTCCGCAAGCGTGGATGCTGCGCGAAAACGAGTTATTGACGCCCGGTTGATCTCGCCGCGCGCAACTGCGTAACATCCGCGCTCCCTTTGCCGGAGCCTGTCGTGCCCACTCCCACTCCGCCGCCACGCGGCGGCGCATTAGTCGCGACCGGGACCGTGCTCCTGACCGGACTTGCCGCCGGCGCGCTGTGCTGCCTGCTTGCCTTGCTTATCAAACTGGATCCGGCATGGCTGATGCTGCCGTCCGCGCTGGGGATCGGCGCGTTCGTGCG
>Ga0207674_10002669_pt1 | contig 22251 bp, 13 predicted proteins | sample KBSCornC72_FD_184303 | JGI IMG/M metagenome (GOLD analysis project Ga0207674, IMG submission 184303) | Corn rhizosphere microbial communities from Kellogg Biological Station, Michigan, USA - KBS Corn C7-2 (SPAdes) (version 2) | ecosystem: Host-associated > Plants > Roots > Rhizosphere > Soil ...
GCCGACGAGACCGACGTTGGTCACCTTCGGATCGGTGCTCCACCCGCCGAGCTGCTGAACCCAGGTCGGCTCGAAGTTGAGCAGGTGCAGCCATCCGGTCGGGATGAAGAGGGCCGTGATGAGGCCCCATGCGATGAACGCGGCGATGTTGGGCAGAACCATGCCGCTGACGAAGGTGCCGAATTTCTGCACGAATACTCGCCCGCGGGACGATCCCGCTGGGGCTTGAGCAAGGATGGACGACGTTGTCATTGCTACTCCGATTTCTCTGTGGTGGTGCTGCGGGGGGTTGCCGCCGCGAAGACCGCTGCGCGGGCCTCGACGGCGCTGTGCGCCGAAAGGGCGATCTCGGCGAATCGGGTTGCCTGCTCCTGGGTGAAGCGCGACAGTTCGGTGCGGACGTCGGCGAGCGCCGCGGGCGACATCGACAGCGATGTCGCTCCGAGGCCCACGAGGACGACCGCGAGCAGGGGATCCGCGGCGGCTTCGCCGCAGATCCCGACGGGCTTGTCGAGCGCTGCACCGGCCCGACCGACCTCGCCGACCAGACGCAGGACGGCCGGATGCCATGGATCCTGGAAGGAGGCGACCGAGCCCAGCAGGCGGTCGGCAGCCAGCGTGTACTGCGTCAGGTCGTTGGTGCCGATGCTGGCGAAGTCGGCGTCGGCGAGGATCCGGTCGGCCAGCAGGGCGGCCGCCGGGACCTCGACCATCACGCCGGCCGTCTTCAGACCGAGCTCCTTTGCGAGGCCGACGAAGTAACGGGTCTCCTCCACGGTCGAGACCATCGGAGCCATCACCCACGCCTCCGCGCTCGTGACCGCGGCCGCGTTGGCGATGGCGGTGAGCTGGTCGCGCAGGATCGACTCGTGCGCGCGGAGGGCTCGCAGGCCGCGCAGACCCAGGGCCGGGTTCTCCTCCGGCTCGTCGTTGAGGAAGCTGAGCGGCTTGTCGGCGCCGGCGTCGAGCGCCCGGACCACGACCTTCTTGCCCGGGAACGCCTCGAACAGCGCGGTGTAGCTGGCTTGCTGTTCGTCGACGGTGGGCGCCTTCTCCGAGTCGAGGAAGAGGAACTCGGTGCGGAACAGCCCGACCCCCTCGGCTCCGAGCTCGACCGCCGCGGCGAGTTTGTCGACCGATCCGAGGTTGGCGAGCAAAGGGATCGGCGTGCCGTCGGCGAGCTTGCCCGGTCCGACCGGGGCCGTCGCGGCGCTAGCGCGAGACGCACGCTCCGCTTCGGCAGCCGACCGTTCGGCCTCCGTCGGGTCGACCGTGACGACTCCGGTCGCGGCGTCGACGATGACGACTTCGCCGTCGTCGAGCGACAGCGCGCCCGCCGCTCCGACCACGGCGACGATCGACTTCTCGCGCGCCAGGATCGCGGTGTGCGAGGTCGGTCCGCCGTCGCTCGTCACGAGCGCGAGCACCTTCTCGAGATCCAGCAGGGCGGTGTCGGCCGGAGCGAGATCGCGCGCGACCAGGACGAAGGGATGGTCGGGCGTCGGCACGCCCGGCGCGGGCACGCCCTGCAAGTGCGCGACGGCGCGCTGCGAGACGTCATCGAGGTCGGTGGCGCGCTCCCCCATGTATCCACCCATGCTGGTCAGCAGCTCGCGGAACTGCACGAACGCCTCGAACACCGCGCGCTCGGCGGTCTTGCCGGCGTCGATGCGCGCGTTGACGTCATCCTTGAGCGTCGGGTCCTCGGCCATGAACGCCTGCGCGTCGAGCACATCCTGGGCCGAACCGCCCGCCTTCTCTCCGCGGAGCCGGATGTCGGCCGCCGTCGCCGCGAGCGCTCCGGCTGCCCGCACCTTCTCGGCGTCGGGCGTCAGCGCGCTCGGGGCGTCGGCCGGCTCGGGCAGCGGGTCGGGCATCCGGAGCACCGCTCCGACGCCGATGCCGCGGCCGATGCCGATGCCCTGCAGGGTGGCGTGCGTCGATGTCATGCGTCCATGTCCGTGGTGAGGAGCTCGACGAGCGAGTCGAGCACGGCGTCCGCGTTCTCGCCCTCCGCGGCCAAGGTGATCTGGTCTCCGTGCTCGATGCCGAGCGAGATCACGCCGAGGATGCTGGCCGCGTTCAGGGTCTTGTCGCCCTTGGTGAGCTGAACCGGCAGGCCGGATGCGGTGACCGCCTGGACGAACAGCGAGGCCGGGCGCGCGTGCAGCCCGTGAGCCGAGGCGATCGTGACGGTGCGTTCAGGCATGGGGGCTTCCTCCGCTGGTCGGCGTGCTGGTCGTCGCTAGCAGGGCGAGGGCCTGGTCGAGGGCGTCGGACGCGCCCTGGGATCCGTATGCCGTCGCGGGCAGAAGCCCCGCGGGTACGCCGCGCGCCGCCGCCTCCGCCGCCAGTTCGGCGAAGCTGGATTCGAGATGCGGGCCGACGAGCAGCACCCGAGCGTCTGGCAGGTGCGAGGCGAGATCGAGATTGCTGGCCGCGCGGGCGGTGACGTCCAGACCGCGTTCGGTGGCGAGCATGCGCAGCCGGCTCGCCAGGAACGTGCTCGCTGCCCCGGCGCCGCATACGACAAGGATCAGATCCATGGGATCGCCTCCTTGCGTTCCTGGTCGTGCGGGGGAGCGAGCGCGGATCGCTCCGCATCTCGGGAACCATGATCGAGCGAGCGCATGGCCACGTGCCAACAGAGATGCTTCCGGGGGTGCGGAAAAGCGGTGCGGACGGACGGCTGTTCCCGTGGCCGGTTACAGTGACTGGGAATGAGCGACAAGTACGAGCGCCTGCTCGATCACCTGGTCCAGTCAGACGGCTGGGTCACGGCGAACGAGTTGGCAGACCAGTTGGGCGTGACGACGCGCAGCGTGCGCAGCTATGTCACGGCCGCCAAGGCCGCCGCTCATCCCCTGCCGATCATCTCGGCGTCGACCAGCGGATACCGCCTGAACCGCGACGCATACGCCACGTTCGCGTCCGGGGCGCGCGCCAAGGACGGCGATGTCGACACGCCACGGGATCGGGTGCACTACCTGATTCGGCGGCTCACCGAGGCACCGCAGGGCCTCGATATCCACGATCTCGCCGAGAGCCTGTTCGTCAGTGAGTCGACCATCGAGTCGAGTCTGCGCAAGGTGAAGGCACTGGGCGAGGATGCGGGGGTCACCCTGGTGCGTCACGGAAGCGTCGTCACGCTCACCGGCTCCGAGGCGGGGCATCGTCGCCTGCTCAGCAAGCTGTTCCACAGCGAGAGCGCGCAGGGATTCCTGGAGCTCGAGAACGTGCAGCGCGAGTTCGCCTCCGAAGACCTGGGCGCCTTAAAGACGGACCTGATCGCCATGCTCGACGACCAGGGCTACTTCGTGAACGAGTACGGCGTCAACAGCGTGCTGCTGCATGTCGCCATCGCCGTGGATCGCGTGCTCCGAGATCAGCGCCTGCCCTCCGCCGCGCCCCACGCCCGCGACCCCGAACGCGAACCGATCACGTTCGGGCTGGCGACCCTCATCAGCACCCACTTCGACGTTCAGCTCGCCGACGCCGACCTGGAGTATCTCGCGAAGCTCCTCACCACCCGGGTCATCACACCGGGGCAGGGTCAGCCCGTCGAGGAGGTCGCCGAGCACTATGTCGATCCCGACGATCTCACGCTCGTCCGCAGCGTGGTCGCGCAAGTGAGCGAGGAGTACCTGGTCGACCTCCACGACGAGGGCTTTATGGTCCGATTGGCTCTGCACCTGGGCAACCTGGTGGCGCGCGCGCAAGACAACTCGTTCTCGAGAAACCCGCTGGTGCGCTCGATCAAGACCTCGTATCCGATGATCTACGACGTGGCGGTCTTCATGGCCTCGCAGATCCAGCGCGCCAAGTCGATCACGATGAACGACGACGAGATCTCGTACATCGCGCTGCACCTGGGCTCATTCCTCGAGCGCCAGTCACGGCGCGAGGAGCGTCTCACCGTCGCCATCGTCTGCCCGGGGTACTACGACATGCACACGATCCTGCGCGAGCGGATCGAATCGGCACTCGGCTCCGAGCTCTCGGTGGAGGTCGTGGTCACCCGCACCGACATCGACTGGCTCGACTTCTCGACGGACCTGGTGCTCACCACGATCGCGGCCCGGGGCGGGAGCGACAACGTCGTGGTCATCCAGCCGTTCCTCACCGACAGCGACATCGACGCCATCCGCCGGGCGATCACCCGGGTCCGGCGGCATCGCCGGCGTGCCCAGATCAAGGATGACCTGCTCCTCTACTTCTCGGACGGCCTGTTCCTGCGCAACGCCACAGCCCGCTCCGAGGAGGAGATGATCCGCACCCTCGGTGCCCTCATGGTGGAGCGCGGCATCATCGACCAGAGTTACGTGGAGGGCGCCGTCGAGCGCGAGCTCATGTCGTCGACGGCCTTCACCGACACCATCGCGGTGCCGCACGCGATGGTGATGAGCGCGTCACGCACGTCGATCGCGATCGCCGTCAACGAGGCACCGATGACGTGGGGCGAGAACCGCGTCAACGTCATCGCCCTCATCGCGTTCTCGTCGAGTGGGCGAAGCTCGTTCCAGAAGGTTTTCGACCAGTTCGTCGAGGTCTTCGCCGATCGCGGTGACGTGCAGGAGCTCATCAAGCGGTCGACCGACTTCGCGACGTTCATCGAGGAACTCGTGCGGGTCATCGACAAGTGACGCCCCGATCGGGCCGGTCGTCGCCGGACGATGAGGGCTCATCCGGCTCGCACAGCGGGGCCTGCCCGCCACCGCCTCACGGATGCAGAAGGCCCGTCTCTCGACAGGGGCCTTCTTTGGGTTGCGGAAACAGGACTTGAACCCGCGACCTCTGGTTGGTTCACCACGTGCGGTGGCCGCCGAAAAGGCCAGGGCTCGTGTCTTTTGCGTCATCATTTCAGGCTTGTGCTTGAGCCAAAGTCTCGTGGTAGATGCGAAGGAGGTCGGCCGCAAGCATGTAGGTCCACGAAACGCAGGATTCAGCTTCCGCCTGGCCGACGATCGTATGAACTCCCTTGCTGGCCAGGTCGTCGAGAGACTTCAGGCGGGTCCCGAGAGCGGTGATATTTCCCGCGAGTAGGTCGGCATGCGCAGACCGTCCTCGCTGACGATGCACGAACTCGACGAGCCGGTTCCTATAATGCGGCTCGTCCATCACACGCGTGACTCCATCGTCATCGGTGGTGGGCTCGCCCGGGGGATAGAGGACATCGGCGAGACTCTTGATCGCTCGCCGACATGACGTTGCTGCCTGACTCAATGACTCTGCCGTGCCCTCAGCAAGGCGGTCCTGTGCCGCAAGCAGTGCCGCGAGGGCCTCGGGGCTGAGAGCGGAGAGTTGGCTCTCGACGAAGCGCTGGCCTTGCGCCAAGACATCGGGAATAGTCTGTCCGCGAAGAACCTCCGACTCTGCAGTAAGAAGGTACTCGTAGGCTGCCGCTCGGACGCGCTCGAGGGTTTGTCTTTGCTCCCAGAGCGTCGGCATCAGCGTGGCTCGCATCTTGTCGCGGGCGGCGACAGCCCTCGCCGTCTCAATTTCTGACAGCCCGGCGGTGACCTCCTCGTCATACATTGCTTGCATCGCGAGGTGGTGGCTTTCATGTTCGCCGACGCCGTAGCTCGAGTAGGCATCCTCGCCTTGCTGGCTCACCTTGTGGCGAGACATCAAGGCTGAAAATGCGGCCTCGCGTTGAATGTCGGCTTCCTCTGCTCCAACAAGGGCAACAAGGCGACCTCGCAGGTCCAGGGCGGCTTGCTTGTGACCCTCACGGACACCATTCGCTTCGATTCCGAGCCAGAACTCGCCTAACGGGTCTCCCCTTAGTACGGCGACACGCAGCGCGGCGCGAACCAGCACACTTGCCGGTTGACTGCTGCTCGCCGCAGCCAGCCCGGCGTCAATAGCTGATTGGACCCTGTCAGGAAGATTCATGGTGCGGACAAAACTAGTGGCTGGCTATCTCAGAGGTCGACGAAGGGCTGCGGTCCCTACTGAACAATGGATCGCGGACGACTGGTTCTGCGGGTTCGCAGAGGCGGCGACGGCGCTGGACTGCGGAGCCGAAGAGCTTGGGGAGCGATAGATTCCGTTCATGAACCGAGGCCGGGCTGAGCGGACTTCCAGCAGCCCGGGCCAATCTGAGCGGATCCATGCACCCCGCGACGAACCTGTCCGTGTCACGGACGATGCCTCCCCGCCAAAACGGCTACGGCTTCTCACTGTCGCAATCGTGGCTACGTTCGCCGTGGCGTGCGCGTGTGCTCTTGTCACCCGATCCTTCGCACCCGCTGAGCTCGCCGCCCAAGGAACTGTAGGGCTAGTCCTAGGTGTGCAGATTGCCCTCTTCTGGCGAAGTGGATTTCCGAATCGATCGGTGATCCCTCTATGGGTCGTCGCCGCGTTCGCGACCGTCGCACCACCCGCGGTTTTAATAGTCTGGCTAAAGACGACACTGTCGCCTGAGGTCGGGATGCCCCTACTGGCAATCATGTTTTGGGGTGCAGTTTCTTTGGCGGCTGGGCGTACCGTGGAGCGCCGATTCAGGTTGTGGTCTATCTCGCGGGGCCGCGAGATGAGTTGGCTGCCGGTCGCGGCCCTCGCGGTCATCTCCGCCCTCGGTGGAATCGGCCTGCCGCTCGCCGCATTACAAAATGTCGCCGCACCGGTGCCGCACCGGAATTTCGTTACCCAGTACTCCTGCAACGGTGCTATTGGTCCCTACCGCGTTCAGAGCCAAGTGACTGTGACCTACGATCAGGATTTCCCCATCACGGAACCGGTAGCGAACGGGACCGTCGAGTGGAACGCGCCGTTCTACTGGGGTCAAGAGGACATCGTGCTCGAGTTGTTGGATACCGAGCCGCCCACGGTGCAGGACCACAAGGTGTGGGTTCAGGACTCGCCGGCCCTATACCTAGCGATGGTTTGGCGGATTGCCAGTCTGGGTGTAGGTCAGCCCAATGCCAAAACGACAGGAGGATGGGAGTTCACCGAGCAGCCCTGTCCCTGATCAGACACTGGTATGACCCTGGAACTGCATCACGAAGTCCGTACAGCGACGCTTTCGTTCCGTCGGCATCAATGTCTCTAACTCGATTGCGCTACCGCGATGTCAGCCTCAAGCGCTAGTAGACCGGTCTCAATCATGATGCCTGCCAGCGGACCCGGCACGACATCGATCTCATGGAGATCGAGATGCGCGAGGTCGACGACTAGTTGAGCACCGCGAGCGTCATCGGCTCCCACCTGGTCGGCGAGGATCGCCGACCTTTCGACGGCCGCCACCCATGCGGGCGGGTCGCCGACCACTGTGGTGAGGGCGGCTGGGAGTGGATTCGGATCCGCGCCCCGTGGCCATTGCGCAGGCCGATGCATCCGAACGTTCTTCTTGTTCGAGATCGAGACCAACTGATCGACGTAGTCGCTCATGGTTGCCCGGTACTCACGGGGAATATCTTGCAGGCCGTGGGCGGATCGTGCCAGCTGCAGGTACTGATCGATTGCGGGAACTCCCCGCGAACTCGCTCCGAAAAGAACGATGCCGAAAGGGATGGATAGGTTGCCGTCTCGAGCAGACGCTATGACCTGGCTGTCGAACCCTGCAGCGGCGCGCTCGTCGGGTGTCCAGTCCATGAGTGCCCGTTGAGCGTCTGCCCAGTCCGCCACGGCAACGATGATGCTGACGCCGAAATAGTTCCAGGCCGGCACGGGGTCTGAGATTTCGTACATGGCAGTCTCTACCTGGGTTACGCCCACTTCGCGCAGCCGCGCCTGCACCGCATCTCCTGTGGCGGCCGCCTGCTGACGTGCGATCTGAGCCAATTCCGCGCTGAGTGACTCGTCCGCGATGGCGTTCGCCCGGAATGCGCTCCTGGGAAGGCGCTCAAAGACAGTGAGCAGACGCGACGCGGCCAATGCCGCCGAGCGCAGCGCGGCCGGGAGGGTCGGGCCGACAGCAGCGTACGACGGGAGTTGAGGCTGAACGGTCGCGGCGTCGAACACTTTCGGCGTATCGGCGAGTCGAAGGCCTGCACCGTGAGTCGCATTGTGCTCGAAGTCGTTCTGAACGATCTGGAGGAGCGAGCCGGTCACTCCGTCGAAGAACTTTCGGGCCCTGTCGGACTCGCGGATGCGCTGTTCCAGGTCGGCAGCGTTGGAGCCGAGCAGCGGCACGGCTTCGTCGAGGAAGGGCCGTGGCGCGGGAATCCCTGGGATCCGGGCAGTCTGAGCAGCAGCGTGGCGCACTCTGGCTGACCAGTCGCGTCGCCGGCCGGCGTTGTCGTTCGGTGCGAATCGGCGCGGGAGTTCGTCGATCAGGGCGATGACTTCCTCGGCGAGCGCGGCTTGCACACGGCAGCGGTCCGACCACCGTTCGTTGTTTCGTAGCGACATCGCAGCGGCCTGTACGGCGATGTTCCTTCGCTGCTCGACCGCACGGGGAATCACACCTGCGCGGATCACTTTGTGTCCGTCGGAGTGCACGCCCATCATCGCGAGGCCACCGTCAGCCTGGACGACGTCGACTGTCACGAGTTCGAGTTCTGGGCACATGTCGAACAGCCGTCGAACGAATCGCACAGCCTGGCTGTTGATGGAGGCAGGGTCTGCTCCGGGCTGGTCCGGATATGGATCGTGATCGTCGACCGATTCGGTGCGGGCGAATGCCTTCGCTTCGGCCACATACGCGGGGTCAGAACGAGGGGGCCGCGCGAGCGTGCTGACGGACTCCGGGAGGGCTGCGGCCGCGGTGGTCGACACAGCGACTTCAAAGGAGTTGGAGTCTGCAGCGACCGCGAGAAGCGCACGCTCCTCGACGGGACCGAATAGGCGCTCCGCTTCCTCATGCGTCGGAGCGTGCGCGGCATGCAAAGCAGCGACCAGTTGGGCGCGAAGACCGACGCTGCGCAGATCACTCGGCTCAACCGGGTGGGCGTCGAGGATCCGTGAGACATCTGCGGCCGATATCTGCACGCGTCCCTCGATCGCCTCCGTCAGCGCGATCGATGATTCCACGTCGGCTGCTACAAGGGCCTGCGCCGCAGCAACCGGATCCACGGCGACAAGAGCTGCCTGGATCGAGTTGTCAGACCAGCGCGGCAGCCGGGCAGCGAGGTCTTGGATGTTTTGAAGCCTCTCAAGTCCACTGAACATGTCCGTGGCTTGTTGTGTGTAGGCCAGAAGCAGGAAGTCTGTTGGATCCGCGGTATCTGAAACGGAACTGCTCACCATCGGCAGTGCCACGTTGACGTAGCTGAGGGCATCGAGTCGCTCAGCGACCTGGAGCCATTCCGCGACGGATCGTGCAGTGCTTGTCGTCGGGCGTTCGAGATCTTGACGGATCTGCTCTCGAATCATCTCACCGAGAGCGGCGAACTCCCTGCCCAGTCCAGCAGCGCTCGACGATCGTCGCGTGAGCCGAATTGCCGCGCGCCGGGTTAACTCTGGGCGCAGGCGAGTGTTCACGGCGGCGATCGCTCTGGCGTACGTGGCGCCTAGGGTGGGTGGCGGCGATTCATGGAGAACCTCCACCAAGACTTCCGCTCGTAGGTCGTGCAATGCGCGCCATGCCGTCGCGTCGTCGATAGCAATCAGGTGCTCATCCTGCAGCAGACGCAGCGACCAGGACAGGTCGCCTTCCTCGGAACACATCGTGACAAGGTCCTCCGCGGGAAGAGCGTGCCCAAGGGTGTGCAGAGTAGCAATGTTGCGAAGAGCCTCGAGTGCGAGTGGGTCTCGTGTCGACAGGCTTGCTACTTGCTCAGTGAGCACCTCCCGAAGATGATGACCTGTGGTCGCGAAGGCGATCATCTCCATCATGTATCCATCGCCGCGCTCGATCGCCTCCTCGGGCTCGACGACGAGCGCGAGCCCTGACTCCTGCAGTCTCTCGATGACAAGTTGCCCGGATTCGCGTGTGAGCCGCGAATCCACTAGCGCAGCTCGTCGACCGATCTCGGGGGTTAGGTCCTCCTGCCGACAGGCGCCCAGGATGGAGACTCCTGTCATGCCGAGGAGTTCATCGCGAGCCGCGGGCCAAGCCGCGGTCCGCGCGCGGCCCAGGTCATCGACGCATACCATTACGGGACGCGTCGACTGCGGAACAAGGGCCGCAACGTGGTCTACGAGTAGCGTTACGTCAGCGTCAGAGGACACGCGAACCACGCGGATTACGCGTGAGCCGTCTGATATTAATGATGCGGTTCGCCACAGGAGCGCGGATTTCCCCGTGCCGCTCGGGCCGACGATGAGCGCTTGGCGAGATCGAGTGAGTGCCGCGAGGGCATGCTCGGTCTCGGACTGACGGAGCACGTCGAGCCGGGATGCGATGTGAGAGGGCAACACGGCAACTCCGGCGAAGAACGTGGCCGAGTCGTCAGATGTGCCGTGGGATAGGTCGGCGGATTCGCATACGCCGGCGTCGACTGCGCGTGAGAGCCGAGTGAGGTCCGTCGCACGCTGCACTTCTTCGACCAGCCGATCGACGCCAGTGCGTTCAAACACCAGGGCGTCGTGAAGGCTTTGCGACCTCTGCCCGCCAGCCATCTGTCCGAGTTCGTGGACGAGGTGGGCGTGGACCGTGACTGCGACCGTTTCTGCGGCGCCGTACCCGTCCACCACTCCTCGCACAATTCCAGGCTTCAGTGGCGCCGAAACGATGACGGTCGAGGTCGCCGAGAGCGCGTTTTCGACCTCAATGTCGTTCATCCCGCGGGCCGTGAGCGCGGAACGGATGTCGTCCACGTTCGATTCACCCGACAGATTCCCGCCCCAGCCCGTGGCAGGAACGTTCGACGCAAACAGTTCATTGGTTACGACTGCGACCCGGGGCGGTTGTCCGGTGGATCGGAGCTCGAGTGCGTGAGCGATGACGGCGGCTAACTCGACTGCTCCGAGGGGATTGCTGCGTGATCGCTCCTTGGACTGCACGAACAGCCAGCTGCCGTCGGAAAGGCGGCAGTCGATGTCCTCGAATCCCTCGGGTCGGACCGCGGTGACGTCCGGCCAATCCTGAATTCCGGCACGGACGAGCATGGCCGCGGATAGACCCACCTGGTAGGTAACACCGGCGACATTCCGAGCACCCTGCCGCAGCCGGGCGAACAGATCCTCCGCCGTCACCGCCACTCTTGACTCATGCGGGGTGGCCGCTGCGCGTCGACCGGCCCGGCGCGCGGCTTCCCTGTCGCTTCCCCGCGGACCGCTACGCGGCATCGCCGTCCTCTCGTAACCGCCGCCGCGGTTCGTCTGGCTCCGAGATCGGGACTCCAGCAAAGCGGGAGTCCACAGCATCGACCTCGGCCTGAATCGAGCGTAGAGCCTTCCTCCGAGCACGTCGGGATGAGTTGCCTCGATAGGAGGTCGCTCAACCTCTGCGCAAGGTCGACGACATGGAATGACCTAGAAGTACGTCACACTTCAAAACGACCGCCTAGTACCCGATCGAAGGCGTCAGACGGATCCCGTAACGACCTTGGCGCCCTTGGGAAGCACAACGTAGCGAGCATCGAAGGAAGCGGACATGGGACCGACCGCGCGATCACCAATGCTCAGGCTGGGGGCCGCCGCCTGGACTCGTTCGTAGATCCATCGCTGGGCCAGCTGATAGTCGTTTGCCCAAGACTCTCGTAGCCCCGAGTTCGCGGCTATGACGTCCACCCCGTTGACAAAGAGTTCAGCCACTAGTTGGTCCGTCGTCTGAGACTGCTTGAGATTCCACCGCACTAGCGGACCGCATTCGCGCTCGACGTAAGCGGTCAACGCATCGTCGCCCGTTGAGTCCTGACCTGTCGCCTCGCCAGCCAGCCGAGCGCGGATCTCAGCTGGCCGGTTCTGATCGCGATCAACTATGTCCATGCGCCAGCCTCTAAAGCTGCTCGACACCCACTGTCCGGCGGTTAGATCGCCTGACGGGAACGAATAGCCCACGACAGTAAGGTTCGTTGAGGTTGAGAGGTCCACGGCCGCTTGAGTCCACTGGGCGCGCAGCGAAAGATTGCTGTAGTACGGGCCCTTCGAATACGTCGGCGGAATGATCAACGGAGTCAGATCGCCGAATCGAGACTGGTATCTCAGCGCTGGCGGACGGTCTGGAGACACCCGAGGAGCCCACGGCAGGAAGGAATCCGTGAGCACGATCCGATCGTTCGGCGGTGCCCCGAGTCCACCGAATGCCCAGTTGACTGACCCGTGCAACTTGAACAGCTTCAGGGTCGGACCGTGGGGCTCTTCAGCTCCAAAGACTGCGCCGTCGCCGGCCGCGACTCTTTCCATCAGTGGAGCCGCGTAGATGTCGGCGAAGGTCTGTACCCTTCCGAAGCTTGCCAAGCAGCGTTCGACGAGGGTGTCGTAGTTGAACGTGAAGACTGCTGCTTCGTTTTCGCACCATGTCCAAACGAGTCTCAGAAGCCAGTCCGGAGGGTCAGCGGCAACCGCTCGTTCCTCTGCTTCTACGATCGCGTCGGCCAAGACTGTGCGGACTCTTTCGAAGAGGCTTCGGTTCGAAAGATTGTCAGCGGCGTTCAACCACGGCTGATCGAGGGCGATGAAGGACATCCACTGCTCGAGATTTCCGCCGAACTGCTCGAGCTCGTGGTCTCCAATCCCAAGCGCGTTGACCACAACATCGCGAAGTTCAGTCAACGTGGGCATAGATGAACTGATCGCCCTTGAGAACCCAGAGCCGAGCACAACGGAATGGGTGTGTCCATCCGGGTCAGTCACGCGACGAGGCTATCGCCCAACCGCAACGGCGAATGGGACTGCATTCACTGCCCGGCGAAGGCGACGCAACACCGTGTGTAGTCAGACGCGTAGTCAGCGGGACAAAGATCGGGCCCCGGTCGATGACCAGGGCCCGTATCTGTTGGTTGCGGGGCGCCCCACCAGGCTCCCCCACCCGCCGCTGAACGCGGCGCGCGGGGCCCCTCGCCGGCGTGGGCCCGCCTGACTCCTCACGCAACAGAAGGGGGCCCTGGTCGTTAGACCGGGGCCCCCTTCTGTTAGTTGCGGGGACAGGATTTGAACCTGCGACCTCTGGGTTATGAGCCCAGCGAGCTACCGAACTGCTCCACCCCGCGGCACGAAGAGTGACTCTATCACGCGCCGCGGGGTGCTGCAGGTTCGGCGGTCGGGCGGCCCGGCCGCGCCCTACTGGCCGATCGCGGCCAGCGCCGCCTTGATGGCATCCTGCATGGCCTGGTCGGCTTGCGCGGCCTTGACCAAGTCGTTCGCCGCATAGGCCGCGGTCCGAGCCGCCAGGGCGGCCTGGTAGTCGCTCAGAGCCTTGTCGAGCGCGGCCTTCTGCGCAGCGGTAAGAGCGGTACCGGTTCCGGTGCCCGTGCCCGTTCCGGTGCCTGTACCGGTCCCTGATCCCGTGCCCGACGACCCGCCTGCGCCGGTGTCACCCGCGTTGGCGCCCGAGTCACCGCCGAACAGCGAGTCGAGCGCGGCATCCAGGGTGTCTTCGAAAGCGATCTTGTCGCCGAACGCGACCAACACCTTCTGCAGCAGCGGATAGCTCGTGTCGGCATTGGTGCTCGACTTCACGTAGACGGGCTGCACGTAGAGCAGGCCTCCGCCGACGGGCAGGGTCAGGAGGTTTCCGTAGATCACCTCGGTCTGCCCGCCGATGCGCAACTGGTTCAGCTGGGTGGAGACGGTCGGATCGGAGTCGAAGGTGTTCTGCACCTGGCCGGGGCCGGGCACCGTGTCCTGCTTGGGAAGCGTGAGCAGCGTCATCTTCCCGTAGTCGGGACCGGCATCAGCGTCGACCGAGAGGTATCCCGTCAGCACGCTCCTGCTCGACGACGAACTCGACTTCGGGATGTAGGTCGAATAGAGCGTGAACGCCGGCGACTTCGTGTCGGGCACCTGCATCGTCAGGTAGTACGGCGGCTGCGCCACCGCGCTCGACTTGGGCTGCGTCGGGTCGTTCGGCACGCTCCAGGCGTCGACGCCCGAGTAGAACGAGCCCGCGTCAGTCACGTGGTACGTCTGGAGGATCGAGCGCTGCACCTTGAACAGGTCGGCCGGGTAGCGCACGTGGGCGAGCAACTCGGTGCTCATGGCGCTTTGCGGCTTGACCGTCGACGGGAAGATCTTCTCCCAGGTCTTCAGCACCGGATCCTTGTCGTCCCAGGCGTAGAGGGTCACCTTGCCGCTGTAGGCATCCACGGTCGCCTTCACCGAGTTGCGGATGTAGTTCACATCGTCGAGCGCGTAGCCCGGCTGCGGCGTGTAGGTGTCGACGATCGTGTTGCTGAGCTGCTCGACCCGCGAGTACGGATAGTCGGCCGTCGTCGTGTACCCGTCGACGATCCAGACCACGTGGCCGTTGACCACAGCCGGGTACGGGTCGCTGTCGAGCGTCAGATACGGGGCGACCTTCTCGATGCGGGTCTTCGGGTCGCGGTCGTAGAGGATCTGCGAGTCGCTGTTCACGGCATCCGTGAACAGGATCTCCTGCGCCCCGAAGTGGATGGCGTAGGTCAGCTTCTTGAGGAAGGTGTCGAGCTTCGGCCCGCCATTACCGGTGTAGGTCGTGGTGGCGCCATCGGTCTCGGCATCGGAGGCGGTCGAGCCGCCGCCGGAGGGGTAGTCGAATTCGATGTTCTTCGAGCCCTTGGGGGCTCCCACGATCGAGTACTCGGGCGACGCCTCACCGAAGTAGATGCGCGGCTGGAAGTTGCCGAGTGACCCCTTCGGAGGGATGTCGGACTCGAGGAACTTCGGCTCGCCGTTCGCGGCGCGCTGGTTGCCGTACGCCGCCACGATGCCGTAGCCGTGCGTATAGACGAGCGTGTCGTTGTACCAGCTGTTCGAGCTCTGGTTCGCCGAGTCGAGCTCGCGCACCGCGATCACCGTGTCTTGGGTCTTGCCCTTGATCGTGTAGCGATCGACATCCAGCTGCTTGGGGAACTGGTAGTACTGCCGCACCTGCTGCAGCTGGGCGAACGTCGTGCTCACCTGTGCGGGATCGAGGATGCGGATCTGCGCCGTGGTCTCGGCGTCGGCGCGCAGCTGGCCGGCCTCGACATCCGTGGTCGCGTTGTACTGCACGACGTTGACGTCGTCGACCCCGTATGCGGTGCGGGTCGCCTCGATGTTGCGCTTGATGTACGTGGCCTCGAGGGTGCGCGCGCTCGCGTTCACCTGGAGGTTCTGCACGAGCGCCGGGTAGATCGATCCGATCACCAGGCTCGACACGATCAGCAGTCCGGTGGCGATGAGGGGCAGGCGCCAGCGGCCGATCGCCGCGGTCAGGATGAAGAGCACCGCGACCAGAGCGGCGATCCCGGCCAGGATCACCTTGCTCGGGATGGTGGCGTTGACGTCGGTGTATCCGGCGCCGGTGATGGTGGCACTGGCCCCGATCGGCGACTGGTCGGTCAGGGTGGCGTACTGGTCGAGCCAGACGCTCACCGCCTGAAGGCTCACGTATATCGCCGCGGTCAGGGCCAGCTGGATGCGGGCAGGTCGGGTGATGCGCACCTCGCGACCCGAGATCCGGATGCCGCCGTACAGGTAGTTGGTCGCCAGCGCCGCCAGGCCGGCGACGATCACGGCCGCCGAGGCGTAGGCCACGATCCCCCGGAAGAACGGCAACTCGTACACGTAGAACGAGACGTCCTGGTGGAACTGCGGGTCGACGGTGCCGAAGCTCGTGCGGTTCAGGTACTGGAGCACGGTGGGCCAACGGGTCGCCGTCGAGACGCCCATGAAGATGCCCAGCACGATCGGGATGCCGTACATCGCGAGCCGGCGAAGCGGCTCGATCACCTGCTGATAGCGGTCCAGCTGCGAGTTGAGCTTGGCGTACACCGGCCTCGACCGGAACGCGATGAAGATGCTCAGCCAGACCAGCAGCGCCATGGCGAGGAATCCGACCAGGAACATGACCACCGCGGCGTACCACTGCGTGGTCAGCACGTTCAGGTAGCCGAGCTGGTCGAACCACAGGACGTCGGCGTACAGCCCCGAGAAGATGAAGAACAGGATGATCAGGACGGCGATCGCTGCGGCCGTGATCGCGAAGGCGGCGCGGCTGCGATTACGCGGGACCTTCGGCTGGGTACTGGCGGTGGAGGACGTCACGCCACGATCCTAGGGTCGCGAGCAGGTAGCCAGCTTGGAGGTGTCGCCGCCGGAGGTGATCACCGCGATGTCGGCCAGCGAGTCGTCGAGCGTCTTCACCGAGAAGACGGTGAGCCCGCTCGGGATGTGGCCGCGCACCTCGTTGCAGTTCGAATCGGGCGCGAGGAACCATTTCGCCCCCGCGTCGCGCGCGCCGTACAGCTTCTGCCGGATGCCGCCGATGGCGCCCACGGCTCCGCTCGGGTCGATGGTGCCGGTTCCCGCGATGTGGGCGTGGCCGATGAGGTCGCCGGGCGTGAGCTTGTCGTAGATGCCGAGCGCCATCATCATGCCGGCGCTCGGGCCGCCGACATCCTGCAGCTGGATCTTCACCTCGAAGGGGAAGGTGTACGTCGATCCGGTGTAGATGCCGACCGCCGGCTTCTTGCTGTCCGGGTTGATCGTGGGGGTGATCTCGAGGGTGCGCAGCTCACCTTTCCTGCGCACCACGAGCTCGACCGGCTTCGAGGTTCCGTTGCCCTGGATGGTGTGCTGCAGCATCGTGAGCCCGGTCACCGGCTCGCCGTTCGCGCTGACCAGCTCATCTCCGGCCTTCAACTCTCCGGATGCGGGCGTGCCCTTGATGACCTGGGCCACCACCAGCTGCGAGGCGTAGTCGATCTTCAACTTCGTCAGGGCCGCCGCGATCGCGTCCTGCTGCGAGTTGGTCATGTCGATCGCGCTCTCGACGTTCGACTGCTGCTCGGTCTGGCCGGAGGGGTAGAGCTCGTCGAGTGGCACGGCGGCACGGCTGGGGTCGAACCACGAGCCTGCCAACTGGATCCAGCTCACCCGGTCGTGCGGCGTTCCGTCGATGTAGACGGTCAGCATGTCGAGGGTGCCCGTCGTCGGGTAGGTCTTCTCGCTCGGGATCTCGATCAGCGGCACGGTCTTGCCGTTCACGTCGGTCTTGCCCAGCACGTCGTACACCGGGCCGGGTCGCTCGACGGCGTAGGGGGATGGAGACATCCCAAGCACAATGGCTCCGACGACGGCGGCCACCAGCAGAAGCCAGCCGAGCGCTCGACCCGCGCGTCCGCGATCGGAGAGGAAGCTGCGCACCGTGTTCGTCCGCCTGTCGTGGTGAGGTCTGTCGGGTGTGTTCGCTGCGGGCGGAGGCCGCTCCGGCCCAGCCTAGGCGAATCCCCCGGACTCTCGAGCGGGCGAGGGCTACCTTAGAACGCATGGCTGATGATTCGCGGGACGAGCCGTCTGAGGACGACTTCCGCGACATGCTGCGCGATTTTCTCGCCGGCAACACGGAACTCGACCCGGCGAAGCTCGCGAGCGCTGCCGGGCTTCCCAACGATCCCGAGATGGTGCAGCGGCTGATCGGCCAACTGCAGCAGGCGCTGCAGAACAGCGGCGAGGGCATCAACTGGGGTCTCGCGCTCGAACAGGCGAAGGGTCTCGCCACCCGCTCGGCCGTGGTCAGCACGCCCGCCGAGACCTCGGCCATGGAGCAGGCGCTGCACGTCGCGGCGCTCTGGCTCGACGAGGTCACGTCGATCGCCGAGCTCACCGTCCCGCCCGTTCTGCTGACCCGCGCGGGCTGGGCCGAGGCGACCATGCCGGTCTGGACGCAGCTCGCCGAGCCGGTCGCGCACTCCATCGCCAACGCGCTCACCGGGGTGCTCGAGGAGCAGGCGCCCGAGGAGTTGAGCGGCATGCTCGGCAACGCGGGGCAGCTGATGCGCAACGTCGGCGGCACGCTGTTCGCGATGCAGCTCGGGCAGGTCGTCGGCCAGCTGGCCGGCGAGGTCGTCTCGGGCGGGGATGTGGGCATCCCGCTGCTCGATGGCGAGGCGCGCCAGGCGGCGCTCGTGCCGCAGAACGTGGATGCCTTCGGGGCCGGGCTCGACATCCCGGTGGACGAGGTGCGGCTCTACCTCTCGGTGCGCGAGCTCGCGCACGCGCGGCTGTTCCGCCACGCCAAGTGGCTGCGGCTGCACCTGCTGACGCAGATCACCGACTTCGCCCGCGGCATCCGGATCGACACAGAGCGTCTCGAGGAGCTCGCCTCGGACTTCGACCCGCAGAACCCCGAAGAGCTGCGGGCCGCGATGACGAGCGGGGCACTGATCCCGCCGAAGAGCGAGGAGCAGTTGGCCGCCCTGGCCCGGCTCGAGACGATGCTCGCGCTGATCGAGGGCTGGGTGGATGTCGTCACCGCCGCCGCGACCTCCCGCCTTCCGAAGAGCGACGCGATCGCCGAGAGCGTGCGCCGCCGCCGGGCCGCCGGCGGACCTGCGGAGTCGGCGTTCGCGACCCTGGTCGGCCTCGAGTTGCGCCCGCGCCGGCTGCGCGAGGCCGCCGCGATGTGGCAGAAGGTCACGGATGCCGCGGGCGACAACGCGCGCGACGCGCTCTGGGCGCATCCCGACCTGATCCCCACCGATGCCGACATCGACGACCCGTCGGCCCTGATCGCGCGCCTCACCTCCGACACGCGCATCCCGGATGACGTCGACATGGCGATCGAAGACCTGCTCAACGACGACGGAGAGAACCGGCCGCACGAGGTGTGAGCAACCGGGGACCGCGGCACGTCGTCTCGCAGTTCCGGAGCGCCTCCCCTCTCGCGCTCATTTCAGTTCGCGCGCAATTCAGCGCGAACTGAAATGGCGAATTGACACCAGACCACCCCCGTGAGGAGCGCGCATCGCCGCCTGTGGAGGGTGAGCACCGTGGCGCGACGCATCGCGGCATGCTGTGCGCATGGTGCTCAAGGTGCGGGAGGGCGTGCCGCTGGTGTGGCGGAGCCCAAGCAGCCTGCAGTTCGGGGTGGATGAGCCGCTGGTCGTGCTCGACGCGGTGGATGCGGGCACCGAACGGATGATCGCCGCCCTGGTCGGCGGCATCTCGTCGACCGGCTTCGACATGATGGCGCGCGGCGCCGGCGTTTCGACCGATGCGGCAGCCGAGCTGCTGACTCAGCTCGAACCGGTGCTCGCGCCCGAGGCCGCGCATACGTCGGCACGCCGGGCTCGGGTCGCCGTCAGCGGCGACGGGCCGCTCGCCGACGAGCTGCGGCGGGTGCTGCGCGACGAAGGGGTGCTCGCGGAATCCGACCAGAGCACCCCCGACCTCGCGGTCATCGTGGCGGGCTGGGTGATCTCGCCCGAAGATCACGGCACTTGGTTGCGCCGCGACATCCCGCATCTGCCGGTGGTGGTCGGCGATGGGGGCGTGACGGTCGGGCCGCTGGTAGAGCCGGGCGACGGGCCGTGCCTGTATTGCGTTCAGCTCGCCCGCACCGACGACGACCCGGCGTGGCCGGCCATCGCCACGCAGCTGTGGACCCGGCCGACGCCCGAACTCAGTGGGGTGGCCGTCGTCGAGGCGGCCGGGTTCGTTGCGCGGACGGTGCTCGAGCGGCTGAGCGGAGGCGCCGGCGCCGCGGTGAGCCGGCGACTCGCCACCTCGACGGGCGAGGTCAGCTCGCGCGTGTGGATGCGGCACGCGATGTGCCGCTGCGCAGCTCCTGCAGAAAGCGACTGGGCTCCCGCTGCTGACCCCGGGAGCCGATCCGCGACCACGACAGCAGCAGCCGTCGCCGTGCCCGCGTGATCCCGACGTAGAACAGCCGACGCTCCTCGTCGATCGCCGCCGGCGTCTTCGCGTAGTTGATCGGCAGCAGCCCCTCGCTCAACCCGACCAGGAACACGGTCTGCCATTCGAGCCCTTTCGCGCTGTGCAGCGTCGAGAGGACGACGGCCGAGACGGTCAGCTCGTTGTTGCTCTCCTCGCGGTCGGCCAGTTCGGCGGCGAAACGCTTGAGCGACACCGAGTCGGGCACCTCGTCGGCGAACCGCACGATGGCGTCGAGGGCATCCCAGCTCTCGCGCGGCAGCGACGAGTCGTCGGGCAGCAGGCTCCAGCCGAGTTCGCGCGCCAGGTTCGAGACGATGGCGCGAGCCGGCTCGTCGGGCTCGGAATGCACCTGCACCCGCAGGGCGAGCAGCAGCTTGCGCACGGCGGGTAGCTTGAAGAACGTGCTCGACCCGAGCTGGCGCACCGCGACGCCGCTCTGCTTGAGCGCCGCCTCGATCGCGACCGCCTGCTCATTCACGCGGAACAGCACGGCGATCTGCTCGGGCCGCGTGCCCGCCGCGAGCTCGGTCGCGATCGCACCGGCGACGGCCTGCGCCTCGGCGACATCGTCGTCGAACACGGCGACAGCCGAGACCTGCTCGGGCGAGGCGCTTGTCGGGCGCAGCTCGAGCGCGCCGGGCCGGTCGCGCATCAGCCGGTTCGCCAGGGTCAGCACGGCCGGCGTCGAGCGGTAGTTGCGCTCCAACCGCACGACGTGGGCCTGTGGGAACTCCCGCTCGAATCCGAGCAGGTACGCGCTGGTCGCGCCGGTGAAGGAGTAGATGGTCTGGCTGGCATCCCCGACCACGCAGACATCGGTGCGATCGCCGCGCCACAGGGTGAGCAGTCGGTGCTGCAGCGGCGAGACGTCCTGGTACTCGTCCACCGTGAAGAAGCGGTACTGGGCGCGCACCGCGGCGAGCACGCGCGGTTCGGAGTCGAGCATGCCCGCGGTGGCGAGCAGCACGTCCTCGAAGTCGAGTCGGCGGCGCTCGTCTTTCAGCTGCTCGTACCGGGTCTGGATGTCGACGACCGCTGCCACGTCGAGCCCCCCGGGCATCGGCCGTTGCTGGTCGATCACGGCGGCGGCGTAGCGCTCGATGCTCAACTCGGACGTCTTGCGCCACTCGATCTCGCCCGCCAGATCGCGCAGGGTCGCGCCTCCGAGCCGCAGGTGCAGGGCATCCCCCGCCTCGGAGATCAACCGCGACTTGTTCTCGACCAGCTTGGGAGACGGACCGCCCACGACATCCGGCCAGAACTGCCCGAGCTGGGCGAGGGCGGCCGAGTGGAAGGTGCGCGCGACCGCCCCCTCCGCCCCGAGCTGGCGCAGCCGCTCACGCAGCTCGCCCGCCGCCTTCGTGGTGAAGGTGAGCGCCAAGACGCTACCCGGCGAGTAGGTGCCGGTGCGCAGCCCGTGGGCGATCCGGTAAGTCAGGGCGCGGGTCTTGCCGGTTCCGGCTCCGGCCAGGATGCAGACCGGGCCGAGCAGGGCGACCGCGGCTTCGCGCTGCTCGGGGTCGAGGCCGGCGAGCAGCTCCTCGTCGAGCGCGGGAGTCATCCGCGGGTCACCAGCGCCCGTGTCACCATCGCCCGCCGTCCGGCAGCTCGCCGCCGTACCACTCGTCGATGATCGCGCGCGCGATGGAGGTGCTGCCGGGCAATCGGATCTCGCGCGCGGCGTTCGCGGCGGCCAGCTCGTCGCGGCTGAACCAGCGCAGCTCGAGGATCTCCTCGCCATCCGGCCGGCCGACCGTCGAACTGCCGGGGGCGACCCGCGCGCGGAACCCCACCATCAGCGACGCCGGGAACGGCCACGGCTGGCTTCCGCGATAGACCGGGTCGACGACGCGCACGCCCGACTCCTCGTAGACCTCGCGGACGACGGCCGCCTCGAGCGACTCCCCCGGCTCGACGAATCCCGCCAGCAGCGAGAAGCGGTTGGACTCCCACAGGGCGTTCGAGCCGAGCAGCAGCCGGTCGTCGTCATCCGTGATCCCGACGATGATCGCCGCGTCGGTGCGCGGGAAGAGCTCGGTGCCGGTGACGGAGTCGCGGCGCGTCCAGCCCGAGGCCTCGGGGATGCTGGCGTGCCCGCTGCGCGGCGAGAACCCGTAGCTCGCGTGCCAATTGGCGAGGGCGAGGGCCTCGGTGAAGAGTCCCGCATCCCGGACGCTCAGCTGAGCGCCCAGCAGCCGCAGGTCACCCCATTCGGAGTCGTCGGCCGCCAGCTCGGCGGCGGTCTCGGCATCCACCAGCAACGCCGCGATCGGCGAACCGGCGGGCAGATCGGGCTCGTGCACGATCGACCGGCCCAGATACAGCCCGAGGTCGTGGCGCGGCACGCGTGTCGGCTCGAGCAGCGCGAGCTCGGCGGGGCCCGTCAGGAGCGCCTTGCGCTCGTGGAGCACCACCACCCGGGCCAGCGGATCCGCGAGCACCGCCTCGAGCCCGAGGCCGCGCGACAGGTGGTCGCGATCGATCGACGCGCGGGCCAGCGGCAGCCGGGAGCCGAAGGAGTCGGTCAAACGGCTACCTCCGGAGCGGGCGAGAAGGGCGTGG
>Ga0207674_10002672_pt1 | contig 22238 bp, 27 predicted proteins | sample KBSCornC72_FD_184303 | JGI IMG/M metagenome (GOLD analysis project Ga0207674, IMG submission 184303) | Corn rhizosphere microbial communities from Kellogg Biological Station, Michigan, USA - KBS Corn C7-2 (SPAdes) (version 2) | ecosystem: Host-associated > Plants > Roots > Rhizosphere > Soil ...
AGCGTGGGCGGTGACGGCGATCAGGAGAAGACAGACGGGCACGAGATAACGAAAACGCATACGGGCTCCCGGGGTTTGGACGTGTGAGACGGGCAACTCGCCGCATTTTAGTCGAGAGCGGGCGGGATTACAAACAGGCGAAACCCGGGGACGTCTATTATGATAGAATCCGGGACCGGAGGCGAAACCCGTGAAGCTTCTCTTGCTCGCACTGCTGCTCGTGACCTCGCCGGATCAAGGCGCCGGCACCGACAGCGTGCAGGTCGCCCCGGTCGACTTCCATACACCTGCATCCCCCGGCCTTCAAACCAGCCTCGGCGACTACCTGCTTCGCAGCGGCGGACCGACCGGAGGCTATCTCACCGTCTCGCTCGACCCGCGCGGGCCGCAGTGCTATACGCCCACCAACCGCTTCAACGCCATGTTGAACGGCGCAGGTGCGGCGACATCGATGGCCATGTTCCTGGGAGCGATCGGCACCACGCTGGGATGGTTCAGTGAGGACACGTCGTGGGCCATTACCGGTGCGATGGCGGCGGCGGGAGCGATCTACGCGGGGACTCACTTTCAGGCTCAACCCACGCTCCAGTTCAACTGGAACGAAGAGTCGGTAATTCCGGTCTCACCCTCGCGCTAGACCTTCGACTCGATGCGGCGGTCGGGGGCGAGCCAGACCAGAGCCACCAGCACGTACAATCCGATCGATAATGGCGGCCATACGAAGGCAAGCGGTACGGCGGCCATGTACGCCGCGAATGATGCCTTCCCCTTGAGATCGGATCCCACCGCCTCGCGCAGGCGTGTGTTGGCATCGAGCCGCACGATTCGTTCTTTGAGTATCAGCCACGCAATCGACGCGCACAGGAGCACGCCGCCGTAGACCGCCACCGGCAGCGGTGCCTCGTGATGCTCGCTCATCCACGCCGTGGTGAACGGAATCATCGAGAGCCAGAACAGGAGATGCAGGTTGGCCCACAGCACGCTGCCGCTCACGCGCTCGGTGATGTGCAGCAGGTGGTGGTGGTTGTTCCAGTAGATGCCGAGGATCACGAAGCTCAGGAGATAACTCAGGAAAACGGGCAATAGCGGGCGCAATGCGGCCAGCGTTGCCTCGTGCGGCGTCTTGAACTCGAGCACCATGATCGTGATGAGGATCGCGATCACGCCGTCCGAGAATGCTTCCAGTCGCGTGGTGTTCAATGCTAGCGAACCAGCACAATTTTCTGGTTTCTGACCTCCGTCTTCGTCTCCATGCGCACATAATAGACCCCGCTTGCTACGCGACGGCCCGCATTGTCACGACCGTCCCAGTCCGCTGAGAAGTGCCCTGTCGGGCGCTGCCCCTCCACGAGAGTACGGATGCGCGCGCCTGTGACGTCGTACACGCCGATGCGCACGTGGTCGCTGGCCGGCAGCTCGTAGTCGATGCGCGTCGACTGCGAGAACGGGCTGGGCACGCCCGGGTGCAGGGCAAGCTCGGCGGGCGGCGTGTCGTGCACGCCGGTGACGCCACCGGAGAGATCCACCTTGAGCGAGTAGTTCCCGGTCTGATCCGCGCCGACGTCCTCCACCACCACGGTGTAGTAGCCGTCCATCGGCAGCGTGGGCGAGATGTTGTCGCTCGACGTCGTGATGAGTGACGAGCCGCCGTTGGGCGGATACAGCGCCACCTGCGTATCCATCAAACCGGCCGTTGTGATCGCGGTGATGGCGGCGGTCATGCCGGTGATTCCAAAGAACGTGTAGCCATCCGCATCCGCGATCGAATAGATCGTCCCGAGCTTGACCACATTGTCCGCAATGGGCCCACCGTCGGTCTCACCGCTTCCGGAGTGCGGGCCTGCGGTCACGTTCAGCACCGACATCGTGTAAGTGCCCGCTGCGTCGTAGCCGTTGTCCTCGATCACGATGGTCCAGGTGCCGCTGGCATTGCACAGAAAATCGAGCCGGTCGGCGCTGGTGGAGGTCAGATTGGCGGCGCCGTTGGGCGGGTAGGCGACGATCAAGGTGTTGAAGAGCGCGCCACCGGTGGCGACCGCGTCCACCAGAATGCGTTGCCCGTACGTCGCGCTGATGGTGTACGCGTCGAGATCCGCGATTCCGCTCACGCTTCCGCTGAACACCTGATTCGATACGACCGGTCCGCCGTTGCTGTCGCCGCCGTTTGTCAACGGACCCGCGGTCACGTTGAGATACGAAACCGTGTACGTGCCCGCATTGTCGTTGCTCAGATCTTCCACCACGAGCGTGTAGGTACCCGAGCGCTGCAGCAGCACTTCCATCTGATCCGCGGATGTGGTGCCTTCGTTGGTGATTCCGCCGGGCGGATACAGCGTCATGTTTGTGTTGTTACTCGCGCCGGTCGCGACGGCGGTCAGGACGACGCGCTGCCCCGCCGTACCGGCGAAGGTATAGGCGTCGAAGTCGACACCCTGGTTGTGCTGACCGGTCTTGATCTCATTGGAAAGAATGGGTCCGCCATCCGTGTCGCCGCCGGTGGTGAGGGGACCGCCGGTCACGTTGAGCAATGAGAGCTCGTAATTGCCCGCGTCGTTGAGGCCATTGTCGTAGACCATGAGGGTCCACGTGCCGGTGGCAGGGAGCTGGAGCTCGAGACGATCACCGGTGGTGGAGGTGGCGGCGGGGCCTCCGGTGGGCGGATAGAGGGCGAACGAGCTGTTGTAACTGGCGCCGCCGGTCGCGACGCAGTCGACGATCACACGCTGCCCGAACGCTCCGCTGAAGGTGAAGGCGTCGAGGTCACCCACGCCGCTGATGGTTCCCGTCTTCACTTGCGCCGACGCCATCGGACCACCGTCGGTATCGGCTCCATCGGTGAGCGGCCCCGCAGTCAGGTTCAGATACGAAAGCGTGTAGGTGCCCGCGTTGTCATCGCCGTAATCCTCGACGACGAGTGTGTAGGTTCCCGTCTGCAAGAGCTGCACGTCGGCGACATCACCACTGCTCGACGTGTACTCGTTGATTCCGCCCCCGGGCGGATAGAGCGTGAGGTTGGTGTTGTTGGAGCCGCCGCCGGTCGCGAGCGCCGTCAGCACGACGCGCTGCCCCGCCACACCCGCGAATGTGTAGGCGTCGAGATCGACACCTTGATTGAATTGTGCGTTCCGGATCCCGTTCGACACCAGCACGCCGCCGTCGGTATCCGAGCCGGTGGTGTGCGGCCCCGATGTCACGTTGAGAAGCGACATGTCGTAGCTGCCCGCCGCGTCGAGCCCGTTGTCCTCGACGATAATCGTCCACGTTCCCGATGCGTTGAGTTGATACTCCATGCGGTCACCGGTGGTGTAGGTTGAATTGGCGCCGCCGTTGGGCGGATACAATCCAATGAGCGTGTTGAAGCTGGCGCCACCGGTCGCGACCGCATCAATGATCACGCGATCACCGATGGCTCCCGTGAACGTGTATGTGTCCAGATCGCCGACACCGCTCATGGTGCCGCTCTTCACCTGCGCCGACACGATCGCACCGCCATCGGGATCGCCGGCGCTGGTGAACGGGCCGGCGGTCATGTTCAGGAACGAGAGCGTGTAGGTTCCGGCGTTGTCGTTGCCGTAGTCCTCGACCACAACTGTGTAGGTGCCGCTGTTCAGCAGCTGATAGTCGATCAGATCGCCGCTGCTGGTGGTGGTTTCCGCGATGCCGCCACCCGGCGGGTACAGGGACAGACTGGTGTTTTGCAAACCGCCGCCGGTGGCGATGGCGGTGATGGCCACCCGCTGCCCCGCCGCTCCGGTGAACGTGTACGCGTCGAAATCGACCGGCTGTTGAAACTGGCCGTTCTTGATCTCGTCCGACGCAATTGCTCCACCGTCGTTGTCGCCCGTGGCCTTGAGCGGTCCCGAGGTCACGTTCAGGAACGACAGCTGGTATCTTCCCGCCGTGTCGAGACCGTTGTCCTCGATCAGTATCGACCACGTTCCGCTCACGGTGAGCTGGGCATCGATCTTGTCTCCCGTCGTGTATGTCAGGTAGGCGGCGCCGTTGGGTGGATACAGACCGATCAGCGTGTTGAAGCCGGCGCCCGCCGTCGCGATGGCGTCGATCAGCACACGATCGCCGAATGTTCCCTGGAAGGTGAACACGTCGAAATCACCGGCCCCGCTCATGGTCCCGGTCTTGGTCTCGGCGGACGCCATCGGCCCGCCGTCATTGTCTCCCAGGCCCGTGAGCGGACCGGCGGTGAGATTCAAGAATGAGAGCGTGTAGTTGCCGGCGTGCGTGTTGCCGTAGTCCTCGACCACGACCGTGTACGAGCCCGAGGTCGCGCACTGCCAGTCCATGACGTCGCCGGTGCTCGTGGTGGTCTCCGCGGGCCCGCCCGCTGTGGGATAGAGGGTAAGATTGGTGTTGGCGCTGCCGCCGGTGGCAATGGCGGAGATAAAGACGCGGTTGCCCGCGAAGGCGTTGAACGTAAACGCATCGAAGTCGACGGCATCCTGCAGCGCGCCGGTGCGAATCTCGTTGGAGGTGATGGCTCCGCCGTCGCTATCGCTTCCGCTCGTGAGCGGACCCGCGGACACATTCAAAAACGAGAGCGAGTAACTTCCCGCCGTGTCGGCGCCGTTGTCATCGATCACGATGACCCACGTGCCGGTCGCGTTGAGCTGGATGTCGATCTTGTCGCCGCTCGTGTACGTGAGATTCACGCCGCCGTTGGGTGGATAGAGGCTGATGTACGAGTTATAGCCCGCACCTCCGGTGGCGATGGCATCGATGAGAACGCGATTGCCCTGCGTGGCCGTGAACGTGAACACATCGAAGTCGGCCGGGCCGCTGATGCTGCCCGCCTTGACCTCCGAGGAAACGATGGCGCCGCCGTCGGTGTCGCCGCCGCCCGAAAGAGGTCCCGCCGTGATGTTTGTGAACGCCAGCGCGTAGGTGCCGACGTCGTTCAAGCCGTAGTCCTGCACCTCGAGGGTGAACGTACCCGTAGAGGCGAGCTGGTAATCCAGGCGATCACCGCTCTGCGTGTCCAGCACGATTGAACCACCGCCGGGCCCCCTGAGAACGAGCGTGGTGTTCATCAGCCCGCCGGTTGTGATGGCGTTCGCGATCACGCGGTTCCCCGCCGTTCCCGAAAATGTCCACGACTCGATATACGACGGCCCGGAGACGCTCCCGGCCACGGTGGTTCCGGACGTGATGGGGCCCGCAGCGAATGCGGCACCGGCGACGAGGGACATGGACAGAACGATGGGAACGACGAGGTGGAGGCGCATGGGTGGATCCTCGACGGTTGTAGGTCAGGGGTTCGGACATCGCGCGATAGCGCGACTTTCAATCGTATCACATGGCGTTTGACCGCTTCAACTTATCGCAAATCGAGCCCCATGAAAGCAGTACCCCGCACCGGATTGAAGCGGTACGCATCGATCGTCTCGAAGCCGAGAGAGCGGTACAGCGCCTGCGCCGCCTGCATGGTGGGAAGTGTGTCGAGCACGAGTCGTTCAAAGCCGTGCTCGCGACCGATCTCGATGATCCGGCTCGCGAGCGAACGGCCGAGATCGCGCCCGCGTGCAGCGGGTGCCACGTAGAGACGTTTTATTTCGCCGGTCGTTTCATCGTGCGCGCGCAAACCCACGCACCCGACCGCCACATCGCCATCCAGCGCGAGCAGCATGGCACCGCGCGGTGGACCATAGTGCGCGGACAGGTGTTCGATCTCCTCGTCAAAATTTTGAAAGCAGAGATCGACGCCAAGGCTCGCCGCGTACTCCTCGATCAGCACTCGGGCCTGCGTCCAGTGCAACGGCGTGGTTGCCTCAACGATGCGCACGACGACGATGCATGAAGGGCCCGATGAAGAGGTACGATGCCCCGATGGCAAATCCGAGCAGCGCCATCCACGGCGTGGTGGCGCGGGAGCGCAGGAAGTGCGCGTAGCCGTAGATCGTCATCGGTATATAAAGGAGAGTGCCCGTCGCCATGCCGGGCGAATAGCTGCGCGTCTTCCAGGCGCCGCGCAGGTGCCAGAGGGCGTTGGTAAACATGATCGCGGCCACCGTCATCCACAGCAACGGGCCGGTGTCATGGTGGCGCAGCGCAAACACGTCGTAAGCAATTACGAGCAGCAACACGTTCACGATGATGTGCAATCGTGACGTGATGCTGCCCGCAAATTCAGGACGATAGCGCCGGTCCCACTCGGCGAAACCGCCGGGCAGGAAAAACTCCTCCGTGATGTGGAGGCACGCGGCCACCAGCGGCGCCGCGTACAGCCAGCCCATCGGCTATTCGCCGGTGGTCGGGTCGATGACGCTCTTGATCTGCGTCACGGTGTCGACCGGAAACCCGCCGCGTTTGGCATGCTCGCGCACGAGGTCCTCGTTCGCGGCCAGGTACACGCAGAACAGCTTGTCCGGTCCGACGTAGCTGTGCTCCCACTGCACATCCGACATCTCGTGCAGCACCTTGTTGGAGCTGGCAGCAAGATTCTTCATGGCGTCCGCGTTCAAGCGGTGCACACCGGGAACGGTGCGCTCGATGACGTAACGTGGCATGGTTGTCTCCTATGGATTGGTGTTCAGGCCGCGGCGCTCGAGAAGCGGTCCGATCTCCGGCTCGCGGCCTCTGAATTTCTTGTACAGCACCATCGGGTCTTCGGTGCCGCCCTTCGAAAGAATGTATTCGCGGAAGCGATCCGCCGTTTTCTGATCGAACAGGCCGGCTTCCTTGAAGGCGTGGAAGGCATCAGCATCAATGACTTCCGCCCACACGTAGGCATAATACCCCGCCGAGTATCCGCCCGAGAAGATGTGGGCAAAATAGGTGCTGCGATAGCGCGGCACGATTTCCGGAATGAGGCCGAGCGCGTTCATGCGCTGCGTCTCGAACGCGTCCACGTCCTTGGGAGCGTCGCCCTTGATGGTCTGCCAGTCCATGTCGAGATAGGACGCGGCCAGATATTCAACTGTCCCGAAACCCTGGTTGAAGAGCTTCGCGTTCTGCATCTTCGCGATCAGGTCGTCGGGAATCGGCTGACCCGTCTTGTAATGGAAGGCGTAGGTCTTCATCACCTCGGGCTCCGTGGCCCAGTTCTCGAACACCTGCGACGGGAACTCGACAAAGTCCTGCGCCACCGCGGTACCCGAGAGCGAGTTGTATGTCACGTTGGAGAGCATGCCGTGGAGCGCGTGGCCGAACTCATGGAACAGGGTCGCCACCTCATCCAGTGAAAGCAGCGCCGGCTCCTCCGCGGTAGGCCGCGAGAGGCTGGCGACGTTCACGATCACGGGCGTCACTTCCTTGCCGTGCTCGCGCGACTGCTTGCGGTACTCGCTCATCCAGGCGCCGGCACGTTTGCCGGAACGCGGATAATAATCCACATAGTAAACCGCGAGGTGCTTGCCGTCCTTGTCCTTCACCTCGAAGGTGCGCACCTCGTCATTGTACTTGGGCAGATCGTTGCGCTCCTCGAAGGTGATGCCGAAGAGTTTGTGCGCCGTCTCGAACGCGCCCTTGCGCACGTTGTCGAGCTGGAAGTACGGGCGCATGACCGAGTCATCGAAATCGTACTTCTGTTTCTTCACGCGCTCGGCGTAGTACCACCAGTCCCACGAGGCCAGCTTGAACTTGCCGCCCTCGGCATCGATCATCTTCTGCATCTCGTCGCGCTCGGCCTTGGAGCGCGCGAGCGCGGGCTTCCACAGCTCGTCGAGCAGGTCGTAGACGCGCTTGGGCGTCTTGGCCATGTTGTCGTCGAGGACGTAATCGGCGTGCGTCTTGTAGCCGAGGAGATTGGCGCGGCGCGCGCGCAACGTCGACTCTTCGCGCAGGATCTCCTTGTTGTCGAGGTCGTCGTTGTTGTCGCCGCGCATGCAGTACGCCTTGTAGATCTTCTCGCGCAGCGCGCGGTTGTCGGCGTACGTGATGAACGGGATCATGCTCGGCTTCTGCAGACCGAAGACCCACTTGCCCTCTTTGCCCTTGCTCTTCGCAAGCTCGGCGGCAGCGTCAATGACGCCCTGCGGCAGGCCGGCCAGATCCTTCTGGTTGTCGATCACGAGCTCGAAGCGATTGGCTTCCGCCAGGTTGTTCTCCTGGAATTTCAGCGACAGCACCGACAGGCGCTCGTTGATCTCGCGAAATTCCTTCTTGTCGCTCTCCTTCAAGTTCGCGCCGCCGCGCACGAACTGCTTGTAAGTCTCCTCGAGCAGGCGCTCCTCTTCGGGCGTGAGCTTGAGCTTCTTGCGCTGGTCATACACGGCCTTGACGCGCGCAAAGAGCTTCGCATCCAGGTAGATGTCGTCGTTGAGGGCCGAGAGCTTCGGAGCCACGCGCTTCGCCACCGCCTGCAGCGAATCGTTGGTCTCGGCGTCGTTGATATTGAAAAACACGTCGCTCACGCGGCGCAGGAGCTGGCCGCTCTCCTCGAGCGCCACCACCGTGTTCTCGAACGTGGCCGCCGCCTTGTCGTCGCGGATCGCCACCATTTCGCTCTTCTGCTCGGCAATCCCCTTCTCGAAGGCCGGCATGTAATGCTCGTCGTGAATCTTGTCGAAGGGCGGCACTTCCCACGGCGTGGTGTAGGGAACGAGGAACGGATTGTCCTCGGCCCGGGCGGCGCTGGAGAGCGCGGCAAAGGAAAGCAACATCGTCATCGCGAGAACACCCGTTTTCATTTTGGAATCTCCCTGGGTTGGTTTAGCCGTGGTTTACGGCCGATGGTACCCCGAAGTTGCGCCCGTCGCCATACCCATCGAGACGCCCATACAAAGGTGGGCCCGGCCGCTTCAGGACGATTCGAGATCTGGATTGCCGTCGAGCCATTTCAGGTTGAAGCGCATCTTCGATATTTCCCATGGACCCCGGTCGCGCGAAAGCTGGAAATCGTAGGAGCCCACGAAGGTGCGCGTGTTGCGGCCGCTCGGGTTGGGCAAGTAGTGAAGGGCGATGCCGTAGCAGAACACGGTGGCGCCGTTGCCCTCCATGGTGACCACGTAGTTCCCCGCCTGGTGGTGAATTCCCTTCAGTCGTGACAGACCCGTTTCCCACATGCCCGCGATCTCGGCCGGCTTCATCTCGCGCGCGGCGCCGGCTCCCACCGACGACATGTCGATGGTGACGGGATCCGTGAAGCACTGCTTCACCGTTTCCCAATCGCGCGCGTCGGTGGCGATAAAAAGACGATTGATGACATCGATGATGTCGAGACGATCGGATGCGGACATGATTTCACTACTCATCGTGATGACTTCCGCGTCATATCGTCTTGCTGCGCAGTGTCTGCAACGCGCCGCCCCACGCGTTCAGCTGATCGAGAAGTGTGGCCAGCGTTTTCTCGTGGCGCGGATGCGGCTTGAACGCCTCGTAATTCTCCCAGTCGGTGGCGAGCATGAGCGCGACCGCGGTGCGAACCGTCGCGATCTGGAGCTCGGCACAAACGTTCCGAAGGTGCTCCACCGAGCGCGCACCCCCCGCATTGCCGTACCCGACAAATCCTGCCGCCTTGTTGTTCCACTCCTTATATAGGGTGTCGAGGGCGTTCTTGAGCGCGGGGCTGACGCCGTGATTGTACTCGGGTGTCACAAACACGAATGCGTCGAACGGGGCAACCTTTGCCGACCATGCCTTGGTGTGTTCCTGCACGTAGTCGCCCTGTGCCGGAGACTTGGGTTCGTCGAGAAACGGAAGATTGATTTCCCTGAGATCGATGAGCTCGTAGCGGGCGTCGGCGCGTTTGCTTGCGAGGTCGAACACCCACTTGCCCACAGTCTCGCCTTTGCGAACCGGACGCACACTTCCAATGACGATTGCGATGTTCAGCATGTTGGAATGAGAATACCCGAGCGCCGCCGCGAGCGGCACTCGGGTCAACTCTGTAGGAGCTATTTCATGGGAATGGCGCCGGCGGCGGGCCAGTCCGTGTCGCTCACGCGCTTCAGGTTCATCTCGAAGAATTGAACCGGCGCCTGTCCGGGTGCTATGCGCTCCCCCACTTCTTTCCACGCACCGTCCTTGATGGTGGCGGTGTAGCGAATTGTCATCGGCCCCGCCGGAATCTCCCACACGTATCCGTCCGCGGTGGGTGTGAGCTTGAAATCACCGGCGCGCCCCAGCGCGTGCGAGTGCAGTGTGTACTCTTTCTTCGCGGGATCGAACGACACAATGCCGAAGGCATTGAAGCCGACGGTGCCATCGGCGTTGTAGCCGCGTCCTTCGAGCACCTTGATCTGGCCATCCAGGAACGGCCCGATGCGCTCGGTCTGCGTGATCTCATGCTTGCCCGTCGGCAGCATCGTCCACGCCGGACCGCGCCACACGCCGTCCATCACGGCGAGCGGCTTCATGGCAGCTTTTTGTGCATCCATGGATGCGAGATCCGGTCCCTGCGCGTGCGCGGACGCGGCGCAAAGAGCAATGAGCGACGAAATGAAAAACGTGGAACGAAGCGTGCGAGTCACAAACACGTAGGACCTCCGGGAAAAAGCGCGCGGCGGGCGCCGCGCGCAGACCCGGAGTGTAGCGATTGGGTTCCGTCCGCGTCAATGCGGCGGCACGTTATTCGCGCGTGAGGGACACGATCTCATCGCGCGCGGAAGGATACGCGGATAGAAGCGCGTCGCGCGCGCCGAGCTCGAAATCGGCCGCGTCAAACCCGGGCGCCATGGTGCAGCCCATGAGGGCGAAGCGGCCGCCGCCGCGCAGCCGGCATCCCTGCCACACACCACCCGGCACCACCACCTGCGGTTGCAGACCGCGGGTCAGGTCCCCGCCGATCACCACGTGGCGCACCGAACCGCCCGGCCATAACTGCAACATCTCGACCGTGTCGCCGAGATAGAAATGGAAGATCTCGTCGCCTGGCAGACGGTGGAGCGCGGAAAACGTATCCGGAGTGAGTAGATAGTAGATGGCCGTCGACGCGTTGCGGTCGGCTCCCGGTATGCGCAGCTTCGAACGGTAGGTCTCGCGAAAGAAGCCGCCTTCCATCGGATGCGGCTCGAGCGCCAGCGCGCGCTTGATGCCGTCGGCGGTGAGAGACACGCTAGAGATCCGGGACGCCGTCGAAGAAATCCACTTCGCCCGTTTCCAGCGAATACTCGCCGCCCACCACGCGCAGTCCCTCGTTGGCGATCAGGCTTTCCAGAATGGCGGAGCCGTGGCGCAGATGGTTGGCGGATGCGCGCACGTTGGCGCGCACCGCTTGATGGATGAGCGCGTTTTCATCCTGCGCCAGCGGCGATTCGAGCAGCGGTTCCACCGAAGGGCGCACGCGCTCGACGATGGAGCGCAGGTTGATGGACTGATCCTGGACCGGTGTGCGCAGCTCTTCCAGCGCGGCCAGAATGGCGCCGCACTGCGAGTGGCCGAGCACCACCACGAGACGCGTCTTGAAGCGCGTGGCGGCGAACTCAACACTTCCCACCTGCGACGGCGCCACGATGTTTCCCGCCACGCGGATCACGAACAGATCGCCCACACCCTGGTCGAACACGAGCTCGGCGGGAACGCGCGAGTCCGAACAACCCAGCACGATCGCGAAGGGAAACTGCCTGTCGACGAGTGAGGCACGGCGCATGCTGAACGACCCGTCCACCTTGCGCACGTCGTTGGCGAAGCGCTGATTGCCTTCGCGAAGTTTTTCGAGAGCGTCGCGTGCGGTAATCATGATCTACCGCGTCTCGGCGCTCATCATCGTCTGCAGGTCGACCATGGGTTGCTGGCTCAAGCGCATCCTGCCTTCGTGCGGCCGGTCGAGATCAGCCACCAGACAAATTACGAGTGCGAAGGAAATCGCCACCAGCACAATGGCCGGCGAGCGGGCGGTACCTGTCAGCGCCACGTGATAACCCATGGCAAACATGGCGAGGAACGACAGCACGTACAGAATCAACCACACGGGTGCGGCCACGCGCGTGCGCACGGCCAGGAGTCGCTTCGCGTAGCTGTTGACGGACTGGTTCAAGCCCTCGACGAACAGGGCGGCCTGCTCGGAGTTTGGATTTTCGATGCCGAGTGCATTGGCGTGCTGCCAGAGCTCGGCGTGGATCGCGTCCACGCGTTTCATCAACTCGTTGGTTCGCTGGACTTCCACGCCGGCGATCTGCGTCTCCACGTCCTCGCGCAGGAGTCGCCGGATTTCACTTCGGTGCGGCTCGGGCATGATGCCGGCGCGGAGCCAGGTGGTGCTGATCGCGTTGGCTTCGTCAATCAGTGCGACGCGGCGCGCATCCACGCGGCCAGCCGCAAAGTTGAACACGAAGGCGAGCATGAAAGCGAGCAGGCCGAGCGTTGAACCCACCATGGTTCCCACCGCGCCGGCTTGTTCCTCGGTCGCCTTCCGGTGACGCCGGCGTCCGAGCAGGAAACCCGCCTCGACGGCGATCAGAATGAGGGCCCCGGTCAGGACGAAGATCCCCCACAGCGGAATCGCGTCGAGTGGGCCGTTGGGCAGCATGGAGGCGAATGGGGGCTAGTCGGCTCCGGCGGCTTCAATCAGTCCGACGCGGTAGTCGCCGTCGGTCTCCACCGCGGCCAGCCACAGGTCGAACGAACCGCCGTCGTGTCCTTCGCCGGGGTTGAACTGAATGCACAACCAGCCGCGATAGTTGGACTTGGTGATCTGGTTCGGGCCGCCAAGGTCCTCCACGCCGAGAAATCCCTCGTCGAGGGTCCAGGTGCGGGCGCTCCCGGCTCCGACGGCGGAAACCAGGTGCTCGATGTCGGACGGGCTCATGGCCTGCTGCAGCCAGGGGGCAAAAAGAGCGTGGGCTTCGCCGAAATTCTTCTCAACAACGCGCTTGGCGAGGGCGTCGCACAGCGCTTCACACTTCTGTTCCAAGATGGGACTCCCGGGAGATAAATGGGTTCGGAACGCACGACGTGAGCGTCGTGTTCATTCACCGGGAGATTATTCCCACCCCGGCGGGCCCGGCAATCAAATTATTGGGATATATGAAGATTCTTATCCCGGCACGGACCGGCGGCGACGAAAGGCCCTTTTTCCCCGCCTAGAATCCTTTCGCGTGCAGCCAGTTGAGCGTGTACTCGGCCAGCTCCTTCCACCCGTGATCCATGATCAGCGAATGGCCGCGGTTGGGGAATTCCTTGAAGTCGGTGATCGCGCGCGAGCGCCGGTACGCGCGCAGCATTCCCTTCACCATCACCGGCGGCACGGTGTGATCCGCAGCGCCCGCCACCAAAAGCAGAGGTCCTCGCTTCGCATTACGGACATCAACCTTGGTGGCGGCGCGCGGATTGAAAGGCGCGGTTACGGTCTGGAACACCGGCCGCGCCGGCCCTGGAATGGCGTACTTGTGATAGAGCTCGCGGGCTTCGGTTTCCGACACCGCACTCGCGAAACCCGAGCGGAACTGTGGTTCGGTGAGCGACAGAGTGCGCTTGTAGTTGAGCGGATTCATGAGCACCGGGGTGGTGGTCTTGATGGCCGAGAGCGACGCGTCGGCGCCTTTGAACGGAGTGGCGTCGATGGCGACTCCGGCCGCGCCCAATCCGCGACCCAGCAGTGTCTGCGCGAGCAATCCTCCCACCGAATGCCCGATGAGCACCGGTTTCTCCTGGAAGAGACTCAATTGACCGGTGATGAAGTCGGCCACTTCGCCGAGTCCGTAGCCCGCCATGAAGGACGCGTTCTTGCGCGTGGCCTCCGGTGTCGCCGCTTCGCCGGGCCACTTGGCTGCCACGGCGTCGTAACCCTTGCGGCGGAACATTTCGATCCACGGCCGCCATGATTCACCGTGGATCCACAATCCGTGAATGAAAACAACGGGCGTTCGGGCTGCTTCGGTCGACATGGCGCGCGCTCCTTCTCGAGACCGGTTCGGGAAATGCTCAACGTCACACCGGGAACACGTGCAGAACTACACACATATTGCTGAGTACGGGGGACAAACGTCAAGAAGACGGGCGTCAGGCCTTTCAGGTACGACTATGTAGGGCGACTACTGTGTGCGACTGATCGCACGCGTCGGGAGAGTACTTAGTGGGGACCGATGCGGAGCGAAGCCGTGGCGACGAATATCTCGCGGAGAAAGAACAGCAGACCGACAAAAAAGCACAACATCGCGGCCACGAACAGCGCGGCGACCGTGAGCGACGCGTTGAATTCGTAGAAGGCGCCCACGAAGAGCGTCACCACGACGGCGCAGATCAGGCAGGCCGTAATCGTGCAGAAGGTAATGGCCCGGTTGATGAGACTGGCCCGGCGCGAGTAGAGACGCAGGTTATCGTGCGAACGCGCGAGCTGGTCCGGCTCGATCGTGGAGAGCCGGTTCTCCAGCGCGCGTGCTCGATCCACGATCCGCGCGAGACGGTTCGTCATCACCGCCAGCATCGCACCGATGCCCGAGAGCAGAAATACGGGTGCCACCGAAAGCTGGATGGCGTGTCCGACGGTGGTAATGCCGCTCACAGGCTCCATCGGCTCTACTTCCCTTCCACCGCGGCGCCGCGAGCGGCAAGCAGCCCGCGCAGGAGCGAGCGGTGGCAGCGCGATTCGTCCTCGCAATAACACCCCACGGAGAAATTGGAACCGTGTGACAGCGCGGCGAGCATATCCAGCGTGCGACTGTTCTCCGGAGTGCTCATCTCCTTGCGATACTTCTTTACGAAGCTGTTCCACTGCGCGGGCGTTGTTGCGGAGAGTCCGAGCTTCATGGTGGCGACGCTCGGCGCCAGGTTGGGATACCACACGTCGTACCAGTTTTCGGATGCGAATCTGGCCTTTGCTACGCCGCGCGGCGGACGCCGCACCGTGCCGATGCGAAGCCCCTCGTTTTTCGTGCGCGCGGTTCCCAGTCTCACAATGCGAATCGCCATGGCGTGCGGAGCATGCCGCACGCCGCAACGTCGCGTCCAGAGGATTACTTGCCGGTGACGGCCGGGAAGATGAGCTCCGGCATGATGTGGCGAATGGGTTTGTTCATCGCCTTCTCGGCGTAGTTGCCGCAGTAGAACGCCACCACCATGTCGAGCTCGGGAATCACGATGACGTTCTGGCCGCCATTGCCGAGCGCCGCGTAACCTTGGATGCGACGACCTTGATACGGTGAGTCCGTGATCCACCACAGGTATCCGTACATGCGCTTGGTGCCGTTCATGTCGACGAGCGACGATGATGAGCGCTCGACCCATGCCTTCGGGAGAATGCGGCGGCCTTTCCAGGTGCCCTCATCGAGCATGAGCTGTCCGAACTTCATGAAGTCACGCGGCAGAAAGCGCATGCCGCCACCCATGTAGGGCTCGCCGTTCCCCATGAGGCCGAACCAGAAGCGATCGATCTGCATGGGCTTCGCGAGGAGATCGTTGAAGAGATCCGTCAACGGCCGGCCGCTCGAGCGGCGAATCATTCCGCCCACCAGATTGGGTGAAAGGCTGGCATAGCGCGCCGAGGTTCCAGGATCGCGAACCGTGTCGAGCGCGAGCGTGAATTTCCACACGTCTTTCACGCCGGACTCCGAGACGCGATCTTCCGCGCCTTTGGAATTGTCATCGTTGTCATCCATGTCGAGGCCCGAGCTCATGGTGAGCAGGTGCTCGAGCGTCAACGCCTGCTTGCGCGCTTCGAGACCGGCGGGCATCGTGCCGCCGTTCATGACCTCGTACACTTTCGATTGCGACGAAAGACGGACGCCGGACTGCATGGCTGCGCCCGCCAGCACATCGGCCACGATCTTGGCCGCCGAGCGTGTGTCGTGCGGCTTGTCGCGGCTCTCGCCGTGGAAGTATTCCTCGAGCACGAGCTTTCCGTGACGAGCCACCAGCACGCCGTGCAGCTCGAGCGACTGGACGCTGTCGATGGGCATGTCGATGCACGTGCGCACAAGTTTCTCCAGCGCCTCGCGTGACATTCCCACCGCTTCGGGTGTCGCCACCGGCCAGCCGTCATTGAGCGCGACCGGTTGGTGATACACGTAATCTTTTCCGACACCGGGGAATGAACGCGGGTAGTAATCGATCGCGGTGCTGTCGTTCACGAGGGAGAAGTCGTACGTCCCGCCGCGCAGCGGAATCGACAGCATGTTGTCTCCGGGGTAGAACGTACCCTCCGAGAGCTTCTCCTTCTTCCCATCCTTGTCCGGCTCTCCGAGGAGCTGCACCGTGTCGCCGCTGCGCTCGAGGAAGGCGACGCGCGTGAACCAGCCGATGTTGCGCTCGGGGTTTTTCAGAAACGCGCGCACCGAGCCGTCCGGGAGCGGCACCACCTTGAGATACATGGTGAACTCGTCGTCGAGTGGATCGATCCGGCCGCGCCACATTTCACCCGAACCCACGCGCTCCAGCCGGCACGGTGATTCGAACCGGTTGCCGTTTGTAATCATGCGCGACTGGAGCCAGAAGCCGTCGATGGCCTTTCGGTTCGAGCTGAGATGCCCGCGAAAATCTCCCTGCTCGCTCGGCAGCGCAAAGGTGAGCCGGTCGCCGGTCGCGCTCACCGGCGCGTCATAGCCGGCGATGATTCCGCGCCAGGCCTTGCCTTCGTGAACAATGGTAAGTGTACCGCGTATGTCGGGGCCGTAGCGCAGCTTGGCCGCCCATAGACCGTGGAGGTCAGAGGCCGTCTTCGACGTTGAAGGAGTGCCCTGCTGGGCAGCGACTGGCGCTGCAACCAGCAGGGCGGACAGTGCGAAGGCCAGGGGTAGAGTCGGCGTTTGTGTGCGCATGCGCGTTGGACGCGCGCTACCCGCCAGAGGTTTACCGGGGATGCTGGAGTTTCTTCATGAAGCGCGCGCTGGTCTGTTCGTAGCCGAGGTGGCGGTAGAACTCGTGGGCATCCTGGCGCTGGTGATTGCTCGTGATCTCCAGGATTCCGCATCCAGCCTCGGCAAGAAACTTTTCAGAAGTTGCTACCAGCGCGCGACCAATTCCCTTTCCGCGGTCGGATTCATCGACAATGAGCGACGTGATGCGCGCGAGCGGCTTGGGCCGGTGCAGAACCCACGTCTTGTGCACCGTCGCCATTCCCGCAAGGGTTCCATCCGGGCGAGGGGAAACAAACGCCGTATTTCCCTCTCCCTTCCACGCCGACCATCGTACGCGAAGATCCGATGCGTCGGTCTCGTGGCCGAGCGCCGTGAGCAGGCGCGCCAGCTCGGGCGCGTCCTGCTCGTTGGCTTCACGGATCAACGACACGTCAGTCGACGATCGAGAAAATCTCGCGGTGCCCGCCCGTCATGAGCGCGCGGAATTCCGGATACCATTGCTTCCACTCCGGCGTATCGAACGCCGAGGAGATGCTCTTTTCAAATGTGGCCATGTCGGGAAACTCGGTTTCCATGACAAGCGTGTAATGAGTCGACACCAGATCGGTCATCACCTTCGGCATCGGGTGGTTCAACTTCTTCGCCATACCGCGGAACTCACGCATTTTTTCCTTGGCCTCTTTCATGGACTCAGGGTCGATCGAAAACACTTCGCGAACGAGGATAGGCATCTGGTTTCCTCCTGTGGAAATGAGAGTGTAATTATGCGCGGCGTTTCTTGGCCGCGCCGGCACCCTTTGCGGCAAGAGCCGCGTCGAGAACTTTCTTGAGCAATGCAGCCGACATGGGCTTGTCGATGGGGATGCGGATGGTGCCCTTGCTGGTTTCGTAGCCCTTGAGCTCTTTCGCGAGCTTCTTGATGGGCCCCGCGCCGGGGAAAATCGAAATGTGATTGGCCATGGCGGCGATGCACAGGGTGCCCTTTCCTTCCATGCGAAACGCGGGCATCTGGTAGCTGATGCCCTCTTCGGCATCGGGCAGCGCATCGAGAATGGCGCGGCGGAGTTTCTTGAGCGCCGCGCGCTTCGCGGGCGTCAGCTGAGCCACGTACTCTTCGAAGTTATTGTGCCCCGACGGCATGGCGGGCATCTTGCGCGGTTTTCCCGAGAGCTCATACGACGCCGCGAGCCACTCGCGCAGCTCGCGGTTTACTTCGCGCGGTGATTTGACCCGGATCTCGTTGTAATAGCGCTTGGCCGACATGCGCTCGGCCTTGTGCACGCGCTCGCTGTCGATGGCGTCGTTGGACTTGAGGGTCAGGATCAATGCATCACGACGCACGGTCACGCCGGCGAAGGTGGTCTCGCGCATGAGGTGAATGGACGTCTTCTTGGGCGCTTCGCGTACCTTGCCGAGCTCACGCGAGGCCTTCAGGATGGCATCGTAGGTGGCGCGCACCGACGGCGCCGCCTTCTCGAACTGATCGAAATGGTTATTCATCGGTCGTCCTCAATTCGGCGAACCAATCGCCATGGCGGTCCTGGGTGACGGTTACCTGCCACGGACGGCAGCACACCGGGCAGTCTTCCACGTATGACTGGCGGCTTCCACCGCTTTCGTCGATGTCGACCGCGACGGTCTCTCCGCAATACGGGCAGTAGAGCTCGAGTCCGCTCTCTTCGCCGAACGGTTCGTCGTCTTCCAGCTCATCCATCATGAATCGTGCTCCGCCTTCACTTCGGGGCTGTCGATGTCCAATTCGCCGGCTGCAATCTTGCGCCGCGCATCGAGCGCAAGCTTCGCGTACCGTTTGCGAAAGCGTTCCAGATCCTTGCCATCCAGCTCTTCCAGGGCAAGCAGCGCGTTGTGCGCGCCCTGCGTGGCGCGGATCAACTCGTCGAGTTTGATCTGCATGGCCTGAGTGTCCTGGTTCTGCGTGTTCTGGATGAGGAACACCATCAAGAAGGTGATGATGGTGGTGGTGGTGTTGATGACGAGCTGCCAGGTGTCGCTGTAATGAAAAATGGGACCGGAAGCGAGCCAGGCAACGATGAGCAGAACTGAAAAACCGAAGCTCGCGGGGCGGCCGGCAATGTGCGCGGCCACTTTCGCGAAGTGGGTGTACCAACTACCGTGTTTCATTGAGCCCTCCGGAGCGACTGTCGATGAGAAGGCCGGGCCGACGTGCTACGGAAATATTAGCGCAAGCGGGCGGGGCGTCAATGGTGCCGCGGCAGACTCTCGTAGGCGGGCGGACGCGGGTTGGCCTTGATGCGCTCGTCGATGGTTTCGGCCAGCCACTGGTAGTACTCGCTCATGAACGGCTCGTTGTCTTCTTGCCGTGTCGCCACGGCGAACGATTTGTACTTGGCCCATGTCGTCACCACGAACGAGCCCAGCGTCTCATCGACCAGATCGAGGTCGATCATCTTCTCGGCTACGAGGATGCCGAGGTTTTCCATCTGCATAGTGAATTGAATGATCATGGTCTGCTCGGCCGCCGGGCGCGTGCGCAGGTCGGGGCGCGATTTGGGCGCCGGATGAGTCTCGACATACTGGAGGAGCTCGGCAAATTCGCGCGAGCCGAAAAAGCGAAGGGTCTCCAGCGTGAGCCGCTCACGGCGATCACGCCCCGCGGCGCGCACCTGCGAAATGCCGAACACGAGCGCAACAATGAGCGACAGCGCCAGCGAAATGTTTGCAATGATTCCAATCAGCTCGGCGTTCATGCGGGCATGATGGCACAAACCGGCGGGACCTGAAAAGTCCCGCCGGTTTCTCGCTGCGCAGTCAAAATACGGGGTGTTACTTCTTGGCGGCGGCGCGTGTGCTGGGATCGTCCGCGGGATCCACATATGTGAGTGCGAACGGTCCCATGCCGTGCACCTGCACTTCGCACGCGGTCTTCGCCATGGCGTAGTGGTGCATCTGCGCGGGCAGCAGTGAGTAGCCGCCGGCCGGCAGTTCCGTCATCGTCGCCGGATCCAACTTGTCGCCCATGCCGAGCGCGAAGGTTCCCGAAATGACGGTGACGTGCTCGTCGGTGGGATGCCAGTGCGGCATGATTTTGTAGCCCGCGGGCATTTTCAGACGAACGCAATAGAGGCCGGGCTTGCTCGGGTCACCCGAGACGAGCGCCATCTGCGCGTTCTGTTCGAACACCGCCGGAGGCGGGCCCCACGTAAGCTGGGCGGGTGTTTTCATCACGTGCGACGGCGTGCCGCCCGCGGTTGCGCCCGGAGTGGTTTGTGTTCCCTGTCCGATGGCGACTCCGGCGAGCAATAATCCGACGGCGGTGCAAAGAAGAGCTTTTCGCATAGAGCAACCTCCTGAAGATGGGCACCTGCTCCGGTAGCATACTACAGAATGGCCAGCAAGTTCCCGTCGGTTACTGGCGTTTGGCGGCGCGCGCGGCCTCTCGCTTGAGCTCGCCCAGGATGCGTTCTCTTTCCGCGGGTGGGAGCGTGGCGAGGCGCGTCGTCGTGCTGTACATGAGCTCGGTGAACTCGGCGGTGGCCAGACTGTTGCCGGTTTCCGCCTTGGTCGGCGCGCGCAGGGAGATGTCCTGGGGAAGGAGATCCGCGAGCTCTTTCACATAGGCGGCGCCGGTGCCGAAGGCCTCGGGCGCCGCATTCTGAATGGGAGCCACCTCGAGATAGGTGTCCACCCAGGCGTTGAGTTGCTCCGCGGTGTCGTTCGCTTCCACGGCAGGCATGTGGCGAAGCTTCGCGCACAGACTATCCAGACCGCTTTGCATCTTCTCCCGCGTGGACGCTTCGGCGAGATCGGGCGGATCGAATGTGGCCCAGTCGAAGCCGAAGGTCGAATCGCAGATGGCTTCGCCCTCGGGCATCAGCTTTCCGGCCGCGCACAGAAGCGGCGCCGGATGTTCTCTCATCATGGCGGAGAGATCACCGCTTGCGCACAGATCGACGCGCACTTCGGGCGCGTCCTGGGGTGGCGGCGTGCTTGTCTCTTCCGTCTTCTTGTGTTTCGAGCACGCGGCGAGTGCACCGATCGTGACAAGACAAACCAAAACGCTTCGCGCTCTCACTCTTCATACTCCTTGAGCGCCGGCGCCGGCGGCACCTTGCTGTCGTCGGTACGGATGGCGCGCACGTCGCGCGCCTTCTCTCCCCCGGGCAGAATGATGAGCGCGCCGATCAGTGAATCGCCTTGCGCCGTGAAGGACCACACGCCGTGCGTGTTGCCGACCTTGAACTCGGAGTGAATTCCGCCCGTCTTGTCGTCATACTGACAGATGAACGCACCCATCGGAAGACGTTTGCCTTCGACAATCTTGTCGCCCAGGAGCCGGGTTTGCCAGGGCGCTGCCGGAAACGGCATGAAGCGGTAGACGATCACTTCGTTCTTGCAGGCGCCACGATTCTTCGCAACACACGTCGACGTTCCCGTCCACGTGCCCGTATAGGCCGCGATCTTCGCTTCGCGCTTGGCGAGATCGGAGTCCTCGGGTGAAGGTGACTGCGATGGCGTCGGCGAGATGGTTTGTGCGAGCGCTCCGGCCGCGAGGATCAACAGCAAGCCCACCAGGATTCTCAGTCTCATCATGGCCCCTCCCTCGGATAGTGCTACTTCAAATATAGCGCTTCGAACAGGGCCAGTGATCCACCAGTTTCATCCATGAGCTCGAGCGTGTTCCCCAGCACACGGACGCGCCGCGCCCGGGACAAGGCGTCGATGTAGCGCTTCTCCAGCGCATCGACCGGCGCGGCACACGCCATGAGCGTCATCGGCCCGGACGTGAACGAGAGACTCTCGCCGCTCAGCGCATAGCTCCCCGCCATCTGGTTGCACCCGGCGCTGGCTTCGTACACCGCACCCGTGTCACCGTCGCGCAGCATGAGGTACGGCTCGCGCTGTGCGCCGGTAAGACGAATCGTCTCGCGATCGATGCGATCGAGCCGCCAGCGCGTGTTGACAAGTGAAGCATCCGATAGCGAGCGCTCGCAGCTCTCCATGGGCCAGGTGTTGATGAAGCGACGCACGACCACCGTCGTTGCATGCAGCGTGCCTTCGATGGTGACGTACACGCTGTCGCTGTTGATCACGATCATGGCCTGGCGCGCGGCGGCGGTTTCGCCTTCGTCGGCCACGAAGAAGGTCCCGCCCGTGAGACACTCCGTGAAACGAAGGGAGCTGCCATCCGCCGCGAGCGTCCCGCGCAGCGGCAGCGTGATGTCGACCGCTTCCAGGAGCCCTTTGGACGTCAGCGTGTAATTGAGATCGGACTCGATACGATTGCCTTTCGTGTCCAGAAGGCGGAGCGTGCGCGGATGCACGGCTTCGAACTGCATCAGCATCTCGTCCCGGTCGATCGTCTCCCCCACGGCGAGCGGCACCATCATCGCCTTGTAATCCTTGGGCGATCCCAAGCCGTAGATGCACGACACGCTGGCCACGATGATCACATCCTGCCGGCTCACGAGCGAGCTCGTCGCCGCCAGCCGCAGCCGGTCGATCTCCTCGTTGATCGAGGCGTCTTTCTCGATATAGATGTCGCGCTGCGGGATGTAGGCTTCGGGCTGGTAA
>Ga0207674_10002674_pt1 | contig 22236 bp, 19 predicted proteins | sample KBSCornC72_FD_184303 | JGI IMG/M metagenome (GOLD analysis project Ga0207674, IMG submission 184303) | Corn rhizosphere microbial communities from Kellogg Biological Station, Michigan, USA - KBS Corn C7-2 (SPAdes) (version 2) | ecosystem: Host-associated > Plants > Roots > Rhizosphere > Soil ...
CAACGCGGCGGCGTTCTGCACGAGCGACACGTTCAACTACACGAGCGGCGTCGCCGTCACCTGGTCGCCCTGATCTCGACGCCAGTGAACATCGGCGACCTTTTCATTGTCGACGCCTCGCGACTCCCGACCGCCGCCCGCCAGATCACCCACGTCAACGACGCGCTGTTCAGCACCCTCGACGTCCCCGTCCCCGAAGAATTCTCGTACAGCAGCTTCGACGGAAAGCGCATTCAGGGCTGGATTCTCAAGCCGCCCGGCTTCAGTGCTTCGAAAAAGTATCCGATGATTCTCCAGATTCACGGCGGTCCCAACTCGGCGTACGGCTACACCTTCACCCATGAATTCGACTGGATGGCGGCGAAGGGCTACGTCGTCGTCTACGTCAATCCGCGCGGCAGCACGTCGTACGGCCAGGACTTCGCCAACATCATCCAGTTCCATTATCCCGGCGACGACTACAAGGATCTGATGGCGGGCGTCGACGAGGTAATCAAGCGCGGCTACGTCGACTCGACCCACATGGGAGTGACGGGAGGAAGTGGCGGCGGCGTCCTCACGAACTGGATCGTCGGCCACACCAATCGGTTCGCTGCTGCCGTCTCACAGCGCTCGATCGCGGACTGGTCGGGCTTCTGGTACGCGGCGGATTTCACGCTCTTCAACCCGACGTGGTTCTCGGGCGCACCGTGGGAGAATCCGAAACAATTCGCCGAGCTCTCGCCGATCACCTACATCGCCAATGTCACGACGCCGTTGATGTTGATCGAGGGTGAGGCCGACATGCGCACCCCGCCGCCGATGGGGGGCGAGCAGATGTTCCGCGCCCTCAAGTACCTGCACAAGCCGACGGTGATGGTGCGCTTCCCCGACGAGACCCACGAGCTGTCGCGCTCCGGCAAACCGTGGCACCGTGTCGAGCGGCTCAGGCACATCGTGGGGTGGTTCGATCGGTACCTTCAGGGGGAGAAGAGGCCGGAGTACGACGTTCAATAACTGCAACGGAACGGGTGCGAGATGCCAGTAGCGAAGTGGCCGGTTTGTAGCTCACGACGTCGGGACGTCACCGGTGGCGATCGGAGCACAGGCAATGGCTTGCGCTGTCTCAGGGGTAGAAACGTCCCGACGTAGTGAACTGGTCACTGGCAGCCATGCCACTGACATCTCGCACCCGTTCAGTTGCACTTGGTTGTTGCAGTTGGTTGTTGCAGTTGGTTGTTCAGTTGCAGTTCTCGCTCGCCCCTGGGTAAACTTCGTTCCCCCCTGTTGGAGCCCGAATTGAACGTGCAGCAGTCCATGATGACGAAAGCGCTCCGCCGCTGGCGCATCATTCCGGTGATCGTGATCGACGATGCCGCGCAGGCGGTTCCGCTCGCCAGCGCGCTGCTCGACGGCGGCTTGCCAATCGCCGAGATAACCTTGCGCACCCCCGTCGCGCTCGAAGCGCTGCGGCGCATGACCCAGGAGCGGCCGGAGATGTTCGCCGGCGTCGGCACCGTGCTCAACGTCCGGCAAGCGGAGCAGGCGCGAAAGGCGGGCGCGCACTTCGTGATCTCGCCCGGATTCAATCGTGCCGTCGTCGACTACTGCCTCGAGCACGACGTCCCCGTGTATCCCGGTGTCGCGACCGCCAGCGAGATCGAAGCGGGGCTCGAGACCGGGCTCAATCTCTTCAAGCTGTGGCCGATCGTCACGCTCGGCGGCATTGAGTACCTGAACCTGCTCTCCGGTCCATTCGCCGGCGTCGAATTCAATCCCAGCGGCCGCATCACCGGCGCGACCTTCGAGTCGTACCTCGCGCTCAAGAATGTCGTCGCCTGCGGTGGCCCCTGGGTCGCGCCCCAGGACTGGATCTCCGGCGGTCAGTTCGAAAAAATCCGCGCCGCCGTCCGCGACACCATCAATCGCGTCGACTCACTCGGCGCGACCCAGAAACGGGTCGTTGAATCGCGGGAGACTGTCGGCTCAAGGTAGTCTCGGATTCTGGGACCTGACCGCCAACGGCTCGCCACTCGAGTCCAAAAGGCGGCAGGTAGGAGACATGGTGAGAGGCACAGGGATCAGTTTATCCGGCGCGTTCCAGAGTGGCGCGACGCAGCGAGAATGCGAGTAGAAAAACTGCTACCAGAGCATCTCTGCGCATCTCTCCCACCTGCCACCTTTTGGACTAGGGGTGCCAGCCGAAGCGCTCAGGTCCCAGCCGAACATCTAGGTCTCACCCAAACGGGTATCAGCTTCGAGGTACCCCGACGGCAACCCGACATCGAGAAAATCCCCACGGACGACACAGCCGGTGAGCCGTCCACCGGCGAGCAGCAGCTGCATGACGGGAATGTCGTCGAGCTCCTTGCCGCGGGGCAAAGTTGCATCGACTTCGTCGATAGTGTCGAACACCTCGGGCAGAAATACGTAGCGACCCACTCCCGTGAACGCCGACTGCGCCCCGCCTAGCTCGAAGGTCTTGCTCTTGGGACCCTTGTCCGGAATTCGCTCGATGATGAACTCGTTGCCGTTCACCTTTCCGGGATAGATCGCCGTCGGGCCGTACTTGTCTCTGTTGTCGGCGGTGAGCTCGACGATGGCGACCACGCCTTTTCCCGTCTGCTCGTACACGTCGACGAGCTGCGCGAGCGCCGGCTTGTCGCCGATGAAAAGATTGTCGGGCAGCGCAACCGCCATGGGCGACCTACCGGCGAAATTGCGGCCGAGCCGGATCGCATCCGCGAGTCCACGCGGATTGGTCTGGACCACGACGTCGACCTTCGCCGGCATTCCCTGACCACCAGCCGCCGCGCGCACCACTCGCTCGAGATCCGCTTTACCGGGCGCCGACACGATCAGCACTTCGCTCACGCCGCTCGCCGCGCATTCCTCCATTACCCGCAGCACCTGGGGCTTCCCGCCGATGGGCAGCAGCTCCTTTGCGCCGCCGTGGGTCAGCGTTGCCATGCGGGTGCCTTTTCCGCCGCACGGGATGAGTGCCTTCCTCACCGTCGCTCGCGATTCGCTCATTTGGCCGACGTTTCGACTTTTGCCCCTGCCTCGGCGTTGGTGAGCCAGGTTCTGGCGTCGAGGCCAAAGGTCGATTTGTAGCTCGAGATCAAACTCGACTGCGCGCCGCTCAGCGCCTCCAGCTCGCCGACCGCGATCGCGCACCCGCCCCAGCCCGCGCCGGTGAGACGCGCACCGCGCACCCCGCGAATTTTTCGTGCTTCATCCACAAACCAGTCGAGCTCGGGCGTCGAGCATTCGTACAGTGTTCGCAGCGATTCGTGGGACTGGTACAGCAGGTCCCCGTCGATCTCGCCTGTCTCCTTCAGCGCGGCCACCAGACTTTCGACCCGCCGCGTCTCTTCCGTGACGTGCAGTGCGCGCTTCTCCAGATTGCTCGGAAGGTGCGCAGCCCGGACTTCCCCTGGTGTTGCCGCGGCGAGATTGGAGAGCTCTGGATTCCGTTGCCGCAGCAGCTCGAGTGCTTCCTGACATTCACGCTGTCTGACGTTGAACTGTGACCCGCGCAGTGATCGCGGTGAATTCGTGTCGAAGATGAGCACTGCTTCACGCATCCTTACTTGCTCGGTGGCGAGTGTGTCGCACCAGAGGTGCAGCGCGTGGCCCTTCTCGCCGAGCGCCGAGGCGAACTGATCCATCACGCCGCACGAGACGCCGACGAATTGTGTCTCCACCCGCCACGCCAGCAGTGCCAACTCCTTGAGCGATCGCCGATCGCCGGCCAGCTGCGCAAGAGTGATGGCCGTCGCCATCTCGAGCGCCGCCGACGAGCTGAGCCCCGACCCGGTTGGCAGATTGCTCGTGACCGCGGCGTCCACCTGCGGCAGCGCTGACTTCTCCTCCGCGAACGCAAACACGCCCGTCACGTAATCCCACCACTGGCCGCTGCGCTCGACGGAGCGGGCATCGAACTCTGCCCCTTCAGTCGCCGTGTCGGAGATGATGCGACTCTTCCCGTCGTCGCTGCGTCGCTTCATCGCGACGTAGGTGCGCCGGTCGATCGCCAGCGGGAGCACCTGTCCACCGTTGTAGTCGGTGTGCTCGCCGATCAGGTTCACCCGGCCTGGCGCCGAGCCGATCGTGTCGGGCTCGCTACCGTAGGCTTTGCGAAAGAATTGTCGCGCCGTCTCTGCGTTCATCGTCTCCACAGCTCGCCACCATGCCGGAATTGTACCGGATGAGACGGGAATGGTATTCTTATCCGATGAAAGACGCCAAGCCGGCCAACGCGGAGTATGTCCGCCGACTAGGCGTCTTCGACACTACGATGGTCGTGATCGGCGGGATCATCGGCGCCGGGATTTTCCTGAATCCGGCGATCGTCGCGCAGCGAGTCCACACCACGGCGTTCATTCTCACGACCTGGGTGATCGGCGGAGCGGTTGCCCTGATTGGCGCACTCTACTTCGCCGAGCTGGGCGCGCGACGCCCGGAGGCGGGCGGCGGGTACATCTATCTCACCGATATTTTCGGTCCGTTACCGGCGTTCCTCTACGGGTGGACCTTTCTCTTCATCATCAACAGCGGCGGGATCGCGGCAGTCGCCGTCACCTTCGCGCGGTACACAGTCGATTTGTTCGCGCTTTCCCCGAGCTTCATCAAGCCCCTCGCCGCGGGAATCCTGGTCGCCTTGTCGGGCGTGAATTACCTCGGGGTTCGGTCCGGAAGCATCACCCAGAACATTTTCACTGTGCTCAAGCTGTTGGCGCTGGCCGTCCTGATCGCAACCGGGATCTTCTTCGGGCGCGCCGCCATTCCCGGCATTGCCGGCGGTGGCGACGTCATCCAGGGTGCTGACGTCGTCCGAGCGCTTGGGTACGCGCTGATTCCGGTGCTCTTCGCCTACGGCGGCTGGCAGTACTCGAACAACATCGCCAGCGAGATCGTCGCGCCCGAGCGCACCATCCCGCGCGCGATGACGATCGGAATGTTCGTGGTCGTCGCCGTCTACGTGCTCGCGAACGTCGCCTACGTTCGCGTACTCGGCCCGACGGGTCTCGCCACGAGTCTGGCCCCCGCCGCTGATACCATGAGAGCGGTGATGGGACCGGTCGGCGGAGCGTTGATGGCTGCGGGCATCGTGGTTTCTACGATTGGATTCGTGAACAGCGGTATTTTGTCGGCGCCGAGGATGCTCCAGGCGATGGCGGCGGACGGGCTGTTCTTCAGGTTCGCGGCGAAGCTTCACCCCAGGTACCACACTCCGGCGGGTGGAATTCTGATTCAGGCGGTGTGGGCGATCGCCCTCGTTTTGTCGGGCACTTATGGTCAGCTGCTCGACTACGTGGTATTCGGCGACTGGATCTTCTTCGGCCTGATCGTGGCGACGGTGTTCGGCTATCGGCGTCGCGATCGGCGCGACGGGGAGCACGGCTCGGACAGCGCGCGCGACGTTGGGTCTCAGGCCGGCACCTACCGTGCGCCCGGGTATCCGGTTTTGCCCGCGCTTTTCGATCTGGTCGCGGCGTTCGTAGTTGTCAGCGCGATCTGGTCCAATCCGCGCAACGCGATGCTTGGAGTCGTGCTGATGGCGCTCGGCGTGCCCGCGTTCCTTTACTGGCGGCGGCAGAACCGCGTCGTCGTGGAGGTGGGATCGTGAAGGAGATGCGGAAGCCGGGACCTCGGCCGACCGCCGCGCGGCCACTGACCAGCAGCCACCTCGAGTGGTCCAAAGCGCACGGAAACGTGAAGTACAATCTCGCGGTGAGCGGAGTGACGCCGCTCGACGTGCGGGAGATCTCGCCGTCGGTCGACGACTTCACGATGGTTGCGGACAACGAGTACGGCTGGCAACCGCTGCTCGATCGAATCGGCCGGCGCTACAACGTGGCATCGGAGAACGTGGTGCTCGCGCACGGCAACTCGATGGCGAACCATCTCGTCTACGCCGCGCTGCTCGACCCCGGCGATCAGGTTCTGGTCGAAAGTCCTGGCTACGACCCGCTGCACGTGGTGCCCGAGCTCATGCAGTGCGACGTCCGCACATTCGAGCGGAGAGTGAAAGATCGCTACCGTCTCGACGTCGAGCTGATCGAGAGCGCGCTGACTCCGCGCACCAGCCTCATCGTCGTCACCAATCTTCACAATCCATCCGGAGTTCTGGCGACGCGCGGCGAGCTGGAGGCGCTGGCGCAGCTCGCCGATACGTACGACGTCGATGTACTGGTGGACGAGGTTTACCTCGAGTGGGTGTACGGCGGCGGCGAGCCACACTCGGCGATCAACATCTCGCCCCGATTCGTGACGACGCGCAGTCTGACCAAGGTGTACGGGATGGCGGCGCTTCGCGCCGGCTGGATCCTCGCCGAGCCCGGATTCGCTGAGCGGTTGCGAAAGCTGAACGGACTGTTCACGAACTCGATGGCGCATCCAACCGAGCGCCTCGCCGCGCGCGCCCTCGACCACGCCGACGCCTTACTTGCAGCCGGACGGGCGCGAGTGGATGCGCACGCGAAGCTGGTCGCCGATTTCATCGCCGCCAATCCCCGGCTGTCCTGGACCCCGCCCGCCGCCGGGACCGTCGGCTTCGTGAGACTCGATACGGGCCGGGTCGATGAATTTGTCGAGGAGTTGCTGGCGGAGGAGGATACGGTCGTTGTTCCCGGCAGGTTCTTCGGAGCCGACGATCGTTTTCGGATCGGGTGGGGGATGCCGGGTCCGATATTGGAGGAAGGATTGAGGCGGATTGGGAGGATTTTGGCGAAGTAGCGGATCACCTCTCGTACATAAGCTGGCAGCCGCAAGCTTTCCAGCAGCTGAGACAACAGGCTTTCTCGGCTTCTCGGACCTGAGCGCTTCCTCAGCATCTAACGATACTGAAGCGCGGAGCCGTTAGCTGGTGAGCAGCTACGCCAGGAGCGAGCTGGTGTCGCATCGTTGCGCCGAACCAAGAACGACCAGACGCGGGACGACCAGGCGCGACGATCAGACGCGAGACGACGAGACGCGATGCGTCCCGAGAGCTCTCGGCATAGCAGCTGTCTCGCTATCGGCTCCCCGCTTTCTCTCGTGTGGTGGCCAGCCGAAGCGCTCAGGTCCGAGAAGCCGAGAAACGCTAAGAGCCGTGCGCCCCCGGCGAGCCCCCCGACCTCGTCCTCCCTCTAACTATCTCGACCCTCAACTCGTACCACCCATCCGCCTGGTAGTACAACACCCGCACATCGTGATGGCCTCCGGCCAAAGGCGCGAAATCGACGGTAGACTCATGCGCCTTCCAGTTGTCGATTACCATCACGCCGTCCACCCACACCCGAATTCCATCGTCACTGATCGTCCGCAGCGTATAATCGCCCGGCGCAAGGTCGACCGACCCCGACGCATCGACCACGAAATTCTCGCGCGGAATATTCGGGAGCGCGCGGTAACCCATATAGTCGAGCCGCGGAACGTGAAGGGTCAGAACGGAATCGAGCGAACCGATTTTCTCGGGGTGGGATCGCGGATCGCTGGTGGTGTCGTTCCACCTCGAGAACCTTGCCGTCCAGTCGATCCTCGGCTCGAAGCGAGAGTACGAGAAGGTGTAAGGCCGGCCAACCGCGAGGTCGGCGCCGAGCGGAGACACGGTCGCGGCGCCGAGGTATTCCAAGGTCAGCCCCCAATCGCCGGTTGAATCCGGTTTCGGCGTAACGGTGATAGTGTCGCCGATCACGCCATTCTCGGTCGACAGCGAGGCAATCCCGCGTCGGGCGCTGACGCGCCACCGTCCACTCGGCCCGACGACGCGGAGTCGCAGCGGAATCTCCCTCGTGCTGTCGACCGGCCAGAGCTTCGGCGAGCGATAGTCGTACGGTCCCCACTCATCGACTATGATCGCTGAGCGCGGCCGGCCGGCAGGCGATGTGTCGGGACGCGAGGGCATGAAACCTCCGGGCAGCGGCAGCACACTGTCGACCAGTTCGCGCGGGGCGCGCAGGAATCGGCGCGGCCATGGCGCGGTGTCGATGGCGGTGTTGCCGGCGAACGTAAACCGCGCCGTGTCGCGCAGCGCCAGAACGGAGTCGACTTCGATGAAGCGATTGTTGACGACGGAGAGTCCGCTGGTGTTGGCGGCGCGCACGCCCACTCGCGCGCGGCCGATCAGATTGCCGTCGACGACGTGGTCGCGGCTCCTGGTGTCGCGGTGCTTCGGATAACCCCAGTCGGACGGCTCGATCGAATCGGCCCACACTCTGATGCCGGTAGAATCGCCAACGATGATGTTGGCGACGATGGTGTCGTTCTGTCCGTGCTCGATAGCGATGGCGGTGCGATTGTCGACGAACCGGTTGGCGACGATGCGCGACGAGAAGCTGTAGCCGCCCCACATCCCGTACTCCGAGCCCTCGACGAAATTCTGAATGAAGGAGTTCCGGCTGAAAGTCGCCTCGATGCCGTTGGCAGGCGCGAAGCTGAAGTCGTTCATGTAGAAGACGTTGTCGTTGGCGCCGCCCTCGCCGGTATCCATGGTGCTCTGGCCGGCCCACAGGAAGACACCGTCGCCGCCGTGGGTCATCGAGTTGTAGGCGACGATGTTCCTGTTGCTCTGCTCGTAGATCAACAGATCGGCGGCATCCTGTCCGCGGCGATAGAAGCCCTCGCTGTAGCCGCGGACGTTGTAGTCGGCGCGGTTGTGCATGATGGTGTTGCCGCTCGAGCGGTAAAGCCCGATGCCGACGCCGGAATTGAACGAGAAGTTGTTGTTCCAGATCCGGAGCGCACTCGACCGAACCAGCATCAGACCGTTCATTCCCTGAGTGACGGTGTTGCCGCGGATCTCACCGCCGGCAACATCCACCAGGTATGCGCCGGCGCCGTAGCGCATCCACTCGTTCTGCTCGTTGTGGTGGAATGACAGCCAGTCGATCAGGCTCTCGTGCTCCACCACGCTGTACAGCCTCGGCTTCCAGTTGTAGCTCAGATCGTTGTCGATGAGCGTGAGTCCGCGGGTTCCGCGCGCGACGATGCCGAACTTGTAGCCCCGCACGTGCGCGTTGAGTACTCGCACGTTGCGTCCGCCGTCGATCAGGATCGCGATGCCGGCGCGCTCATCGGGGTTCGTATCGAGCGCCGATCCCTCGAGGGTCGCATCGCCGAAATCCACGGTGATGTTGTCGCCGCGAATGACGACGACGGGCGAGTCGGCCGACGTCGCGGGCAAACGATAGGTGCGCGGTGCGACCCGTCCCGATCTGCTGATCACCAGGCCCTGTCGAAGCTCGATCGGCGCTTGCGCGTGAGCGACTCCGCTCAGCGCCGTCCAGCCCGCGAGCACCAGGAAAATCGAGCGCATTTTGGCGGTTATGACGCGCTCTATTCTTCGGGCCTGCGCGGCCAGGTGCCGCGCTCGGTATGCTGAGGCGCGTCGGCTTTCCTTTGCGCGCTGGCGCCGCGGGCGCGCTCGACCGCGATCTCCCCGTAGAAAGCCTTTAGAACCCCGGTGAAAATGAGCTCGTGCATCTTGCTGGGCCGGAAGCGGATGTCCGAATCGCGTCGCGGTCCCTCGAGACTTTCGGCTAGAGTGCAAAGAGCTGCGACCACGGTCTCGATCGCCTCCTGCCGATAGCGCGCGGCTGCGACGTAGAGAGCGACTGCGTTGGCAAATGTCGCTGCGTCGCCGTCGCGCAGGAACGAGCGCATTGCGTCGACTGCATTCTCCGTGTTTTGCGGAGCGGTTATCGTCTGGTACCGCTCCGGCGCAATGCCGTGACTCGTTTCGTTCATCGTGAACAGGGCGTCGTGGGCGAATTCTCGTTAAGGGGGCGGTAAATCGCCAGTAGTAGCCGCCCCGCCATTCATACGCGCCAGACCGTGCGCTGCAGCCATTACCTGACTAGACAAATTCTCTCGGGCCGCTAGTCGCCAAATAAAAACCCTTGCTCAGCAGCACTGACACTCCGATATTGGCGCGCTCGCAACCGAGAGGAGACGTGCTCCACCCGCTAAGACTCCTCGCAGTGCTACCACTGTCACTCTCGCTCGTTGCGGTCTCCGCTCCGAGGGAGCGAGTGCGCGCGCTGCCAAAGCGCGACGCTGAGCCGCCGGCGCTGATCAACATCTCGAAAAAGCCAAACACCGTCGAGGTGAACATCACTGCGTCGGTGACGACCTTGTCGCTGGTGCCGGGCGTCAACAGCGAAGTCTTCGCTTATAACGGACACGTTCCGGGGCCGACCCTCGACGTCCGCGAAGGCGACCACGTGATCGTGCACTTCCACAACCACCTGTCCGAGCCGACCACCGTGCATTGGCACGGCATCCACCTGCCATTCGAGTCCGACGGCAGCCCGTTCTATCCGATCAAGCCTGGCGAGAGCCACGACTACGAGTTCACCATTCGGCCCGGCACCGCCGGAACCTATTGGTATCATCCGCACCCCGACCGCCGCACCGGATTCGCCATCGGCAAGGGACTCTTCGGCGCAATCGTGGTGCACGCCGCCGACGATCCACTGCCGGCAACCATTTCCGAGCGGCTGCTCGTTCTTTCGGACAACCGTTTCCTGCAGGACGGCTCGATCGATTTTCCCGACGCAGCATCCGCCTCCGGCGGGATCGACGAAGAGAACGGCAGGGAAGGGCCGGTGCTGTTCGTCAATGGTCACGTGATGCCGACGCTCAGCATTCGGCGGGGCGAGGTGCAACGGTGGCGCATCATCAACGCGTCTGCGGGACGGATCTACCGAATCGCACTTGCGGGTCACACCATGCTGCACATCGGCAGCGACGGCGGATTGTTCGAGACACCGCGTGAGGTGAAGGAGCTTTTGCTGACGACGGGCGAGCGCGTCGAAGTTCTGATTCGGGGCACCGATTCGGCTGGCACCAAGGCGCTGCTGCAGGATCTTCCTTATGACAGGTACGCGCCGCAGACGAGACCCAAAGACTGGAAGAAGACTCTCGATCTGCTCACCCTCGAGACGACCGACGAGGCATCCGTCGCGCCGATCGCGATTCCGGCGCATCTGCGCACCGTTCCGCCACTCGATACCACCAAAGCCACCGCGGTGCGGACGGTCGTCTTCGGCCAGGGGATGATCAACGGCAAGACCATGGACATGGCGCGCGTCGATGTCAGCACCAGGGTCGGCGCGACCGAGATCTGGGAGATCGAGAATGTCGTCGGGATGGATCACCCATTCCACCTGCACGGATTCCAGTTCCAGGTTCTGGATCGCGATGGAGTCGCCGAGCCTTATCGGAGCTGGAAGGACATGCTCAACATCCCGAAACACTCGACGGCGCGCATCATCGTCCGTTACGACGACTATCCGGGGAAGTGGATGTTCCACTGCCACATCCTCGACCACGAAGACCACGGCATGATGGGAGTTCTCGAAGTCAGGCAATAACCTCACGGGAGGCAAAGTGACGCGACGGTCGATGGAGTCCGTGCAGCATGCATTGTCGTTTCTGGCAGTTTCCACCATCGCCGTCGGCTGCACCGCGCCGGGCTCGTCGATGTCCTTCGGTTCGAGCTCGAACACCGCGCAGAACGCGGTTGCGCAACAGGATCAGATCACGCGCGGTCGCTACCTCGTCGTCACCCACGATTGTGGCGGCTGTCACGGCGGAGGCTCGGATCCCGCCTCCACACGTTGGCTGACGGGAGTCAAAGACAGCCTGGACGAGTTTCATATCGGTCCGTTCATCACCCGGCCCAAGAATCTCACGCCGGATAACACAACCGGCATCGGCCGCTTCTCCGAGCGTCAGATATTCAACTCGCTGCGTTACGGGCTCAGACCCGAGGAGACGCCCGACGTCGAGATCACTTCGACGACGCCCGGACAGGGGAATTTTCCGGCGCACCCCCACTATCTCGCGCCGCCGATGCCGTGGATGGCGTGGCGGCACATGCCGGATCAGGATCTCTGGGCCATCGCGGCTTACCTCAAGAACGGAGTCAAGCCCGTTCGCAACAAAGTCGCGGACAGCGAGGGACCCCCGGATTTCTGGGCCAGTGAGATGACGCCCGACAAGATCGGCGCCTATCCGGTCGCTCCGTTCCCGACCGCGAACGAGCGCCGCTAGCGATTTCTATTGGCTCGAGGCAGGTCGCGGGCCCGGCGGCGGGCCGTCGCCCGCCATCGGCCTCGGACTGCCTCGGTGGCACGTCATGCAACTCACCGTCGGCGGAGGGCCGCGGTCGTTGGGGACCTTGGAGATGTAGTCGCGATTGATCGTCTGCACCATCGCGAACATCAGTCGCGCGGTGTTCTTATTTTCCTTGTCGTCCTGATCCCACTTCCCGGGTACGTGACAGAATCCGCAGCTCACGCCGAGTGAGCGCCCGAAGCCGTTGTTCATGATGTTGACGAGCCGGCCAGCCGGCACGCCTTTGAGGATCTTGATGTTCTTGAAGACGCTCTCGGCCGGCTCGTTCTCGTGGCCCACGATCGAGCGCAGCACCATCGCGGCCCCGCTGTCGCGTCGCGCGGCGTTCACGCTGTCCCGCACACGCCGCGCGGAGTCCGTCATGGGAACGCGCCCATCCGGGCCGGGCAGCTGTTGCGCGGAGGGCTGACCGGTTGGTGTCGGCGATTGAGTCGGAGTCGGAGCGGTCGCGCACGCGTAGCCGACGATGATGATCGAGGAGATCGTCGCAATCAGGGCTGGAATTCGGTCGCGCATCTTTCCCCCTTATCAGGAATGCAAGAACCGCAAGAGAACGGGTGCCAGCGCTTAGTGGCGTAGATATCAGTATTCAGTTCAGAACGTCGGGACGTTTCTATTCGCGTTACGGTACAAGCGGCTTTGCCTGGAATGCCTTCTTATGACGTCCCGACGTTGTGAACTATCGACTCCGAGCTGTGCTACCGACTACTGGCACCCGTTCCGTTGCGGCTCCGAGCGCAGCCGTTCGTTTGCGGTTGCGGGCATCCCGTCAAATCAAGTCCTACCCGCGAACCGCCACATCGACGGAGTACCCGTCCTTCGCGAGCAGCATCCGCAATAACTCTACCGCGCTCTCGTTGGCGTGGCGAAGGAGATCCAGTTGGGATCCCGCGGCGGTGAGCTGCGCGCGCGCCTGGCGCTGGATCGCGTCGCGATCCTCGGGAGTGAACGGATTCCAGAGACCGCCGTGCTCGTCGTAGGTGCGCATGTCGCGAATCTCGACCGCGATCAGCTTCGCGGGTGGAATGCGAATGGTGATGTGCCGGTTCGCGTGATCGATGACGACGTCCGGATTGTCGCGCAGATCGATGCCGGCGAGCAGCCGTCCAGTGACTACCACCAGCGAGCGTTTGGTCGAGCCATACCAGGTGTTCTGGTAGACGATCACGTCGCGGACCATCGCCTCGCTCGAGACGAGCTTCGCCACCGCTTTCACTTGCTGCACGACGACGTCGTTGGTGATGCTCGTGCTCGACGCGCGCCCGCTGAACGCGCCCGGCACCAGTCTCGTGGCGCAGTACCCGAATGCGATGAGGATGATGAGCGCGACGAGAACGAGGCTCGATCCGACTCCGAAGATCCGGGAGCGGGGGGAGGGGGAAGGCGGGGCGGTCATCTCCGAAAGACGGAGTGACCGGGCGAAGTGCAACTTGAAGTACTGGAACAGAACGGGCGCCCGCTCACCTGACGCCTCCCGCCCGTTCAGTTGTAGTGCAGTTGCGCTTGCCTACCGTGCCGTCTTCCCCCGCTCCTCCCCCTTTATCTCCCCCGTCTTCCTCCTCACCGCCGGCTTCGCCATGGCGCACCACTGCTCGATGGTCTCGTCGTCGGCTCGGTCCCAACCCTCCGGCACCGGCGCGAGCCGACGCTTCTCGCCGAGCGTCTCGAAGCACAGCCAGCCGTAGGCGAACTCGGCGGCGACCGGCGCGCGTGTATCGCGTCCACTCAGACGACGATCCTCGCCGCTGCGGCGCTCGCTGCTATCCGTGCGATCCTCGTCGAACACCCGCCGCTGGCTGAAACGACGCTCGGCCGCGGATGGATGGACTTGCCACACGTCCCAGATTCGTCCCTGCAGGTCCTTGAATGTTCTGTGGGTCACCGATTTTTTCGCGCGCGCGGAAGTTGGGGGAGGCGCTGCGAATTTCTTGCCAACAGTAGCGGGCGGTGATTTAACTGCGACTGAACAGGGGCGCGGGGAACTCCAACTGAACGGGTGCCAGTAGTCAGTTGGCATAGTCGCCAGTCACTAGTTCAGGACGTCGGGACGCTCCTACTCGCGTTGCGGCATAGGCATTTGCCTCTGCTACGAATGCAGTCACGTGACGTCCCGACGTAGTGAACCATCAACTGGAGACTCTGCCACTGACGTCTGGCACCCGTTCAGTTGCCGTCCCCGCAGTCCTTCCGGTGTTCTCCGGACTCGGCGGATGCGCCGGGCCCGCCCCCACCCCGATCTTATCGATGGCGCTGGCAATATCATCGAGATCCGCCGCGGCCAGCTCGAGCGTCGCCGCTCCGATCCAGCCGTCGACCTGCGCCGGCGAGCGCGCGCCGACGATCGCGCCGGTCACCCCCGGCCACATCAGCGTCCACGCCACCGCGACCGCCGCCACCGTCGTCTCGTGGCGCGCGGCAATCGGACGTAGCGCGTCCCGGAGCTTCACGTTCTTCTCCAGCTTCGGCGTCTGGAAATTCGCCGAGCGCCGCCGCCAGTCGTCGGGCGCCATCTGCTTCACTTTCGCGGGCGAGAACGAATCGGTGAGGATCCCCGACTGCATCGGACTGTAGACGATCACTCCCGTCCGATGCGCGTTGCACCACGGAATCTCCACGGCCGCCGCGTCGCGCCTGATCATCGAGAACGGCGGCTGCAGCGAATCGACATGACGGAGCGAGTCGATCCGGCGCAAGAGCGACGCATCGAAATTGGATACGCCGATCGCGCGCACCTTACCCTCCTCGACAAGCTGCTCCATGATGCGCCACGATTCCTCGACCGGAATTCCAGTGTCGTCGGGCCAATGGAACTGGTACAAGTCGATCCGGTCGACGCCGAGCCTGCGCAGCGAATCTTCGCATTCGCGTCTGATGTGGCCGAGCGACCGGATCGGGTCCTTCATCCGATCCTTTTCGTCCCAGACCATCCCGCACTTGGTGAAGATGTATGGCCGATCGCCTTTGCCCCGGCCCTTGAGCATCCTGCCGACGACTTGCTCGGAGTGGCCGAGGCCGTACACCGCGGCGGTGTCGATCCAGTTAACGCCGCGCTCGATGGCGTGATTCATTGCGGCGATCGATTCATTGTCGTCCTGCGGTCCCCAGCCGAATGACCATCCACCGCCTCCGATTGCCCAGGCCCCGAAACCGGTGCGGGTGATCTCCATGTCGGTGGTCCCGAGTCGGCGGACGGGAAGAGTCGTTTTCAATTCGAGCTCCTGACTGAGGCGTGCTGTCGAGTCGTCGCGTTCATCTTACTCGACACCGGTGGTGAACGCGACATAGAATAAAGGTGTGCGCGATTCACTATCCGTACCCGTGAGTGAGGCGTGGCCCGAGCTTCCGCTGGAGCAGTGGGCCGATACCCAGACCACGCTCCATCGCTGGACCCAGATGCTCGGCAAGACGCGGCTCGCTCTGGCCCCGATGCAGAATCACTGGTGGCAGGTCACCCTGTACCTAACCAGCCGCGGCCTTACCACCTCACCGATACCGTACAATGGCGGGACCGTCGAAGTCGCCTTCGATTTCGTCGATCACCAGCTCATCGCGAGTACCAGCGACGGCGACGAGCGCGCTCTTCCGCTGACGCCGCGCTCGGTCTCCGATTTCTACGCCGATTACATGGCGATGCTTCGCGAGCTCGGCGTCGACGCGAAGATTTACCCGGTGCCGATGGAGCTGAGCGACGCACTGCCGTTCACCGAAGACACCATCCATCGCGCGTACGACCCGGACGCGGCGCACCGCTGCTGGCAGGCGATGGTGCACGCCGATCGCGGGCTCAAGGATTTTCGCGGCAGCTTCATCGGGAAGTCGAGCCCGTCGCATTTCTTCTGGGGCGCCTTCGACCTGGCGTGCACGCGCTTCTCAGGGCGCACGGCGCCGCCGCACCCCGGCGGAGTTCCGAACTGCCCCGACTACGTCACGCGCGAAGGCTACTCCCACGAATGCATCAGCGCCGGTTGGTGGCCCGGGACCGTCGGCGGCCCGGTCGCCGAACCCGCCTTCTACGCGTACGCCTACCCCGAGCCGCCCGGTTGCGACGTGGCTCCGCTGCGCCCGGAAGGCGCGTACTACAATACCCAGCTCCACGAGTGGATTCTGCCGTACGAGAGCGTGCGCACAGCCGCGGATCCCGCGCAGGCGATGCGCGACTTTTTTCAGAGCACTTATGACGCGGCCGCCGATCGCGGAAAATGGGATCGCGCCGCGCTCGAGCGGCCGGCGGGCTGGCAACCGCCGCCGTCGGCGGCGCGGCGGTCGTGAAATTGCCCCTGTACAGGAACGAACTTCGCGGTAGTTACCCGCAACATCGAAACAGCCAGACCATCCAAGGAGCCGAAACATGAGAGCCCGAGACATCATGACGAAGAAGCCCGAGTGCTGCACCCGCGACAACACCGCGCGTGAGGCCGCGAGGGTGATGCGCGATCGCGATTGTGGGGTCGTGCCCGTCGTCGATGACGCGGGCCGCGTGGTTGGGGTCGTCACCGACCGCGATCTCGCCGTGCGGGTGGTCGCCGCCGGAAAGGACGTGAACACCAGGCTCGCCGATGTGATGACCGGATCGGCCGCGGTTTGCAATCAGGACGATGATCTTCGAGACGTCGAGCAGAAGATGGCGGAGCTCCAGATTCGTCGCATCCCGATCGTCGACGCCGGCGGCCGCTGCCTCGGCATCATCTCACAGGCGGACATCGCCCGGGCGGCCAGCATCGATGATGGCGTCGTCACCGGTGAAGAGGTCGCCCTGGTGCTCGAGCAGATCTCCCAGCCAACGCACCGCGCGCGCAGCCGTTCCGAGATCGATCAAGCTTCCGGGTTAGAGCAGCCTCAGATCTGAAGCAAATCGCGTTATCGGCCCGCGCGGTCGCTCGTCCTCAGATAGGAACACCACGAGGACGAAGTGAAGAAATACTGCAATTTCTGCGGCGAGCCGATGCAGGCCGATCAGAAGGAGTGCAAGCAGTGCGGATGGGACATCTCGCACAACGGGCCGCCATCCACGGATCCGGGTGACAACAAGGCCCGGGTCGGAGTCGCGCTCGGGCTGATCGTCGCGTATGGCGTGATGTGGTTTCTCGTCCAGGGCGCCCCGGTTTCGGCGCGCGCCGACGAGGCGCCCCGGCCCGAGCCGGTCGCAGCCACCGAGTACGATTATCAGCCGGTGAGTGAGCCCGCGACGGCGATCGGAACAGTCTCACCAGCTGTCGCTACCGTCGCTCCGAGTCCGGCCAAGCCTTCGGCGCTCATCAACATCAAGATCGCGGATTCGAGGAGCTCCACCATCGGGCCGCGCGACGCGTTGCAGTACACCTTCGAGCTTCCCGAAACAGATCAGAAGTGCAGGCTCGTCGGATCGACGAAAGGCGTCGGTGGGTTCGGCCGCAACATCGAGGTGTTCCTGCTGACGGACGACGAGTACGTCTTCTGGCACGCCAACCCCGCGGCAATCGCAAACTCGTCGTGGGAGACCTTCCGCGGTTCCGAGAACACGCTCGGCTACGACCTTCCCGGGGCGGGCGTCTACCACTTCATCGTCTCCAACGAGATGTCGGCGACACCGCAGAGCATCGCCGTAAAGGCACAGGTTCGCTGCACCCATTGATAGCGCGGCCGGGGGCCGCGGGCGCCCAAAACCAGTGCTGATTTGACACCAACTGGTAAGCGCATCGGGGAATCTGCGGAACCCTCTTTGCAACCAGTCGGCAGTCCGCCCGAGCGTCCGAGGACCCGTGAATCGCATACTGATCAAGTGCCCGCAAACAGGAAAGATGATTTACACGGGCTACGCCATGGATCCGCAGACTTTCGAGGCGTCACCGATCGAGGAGATGGACCCGATCGAATGTCCCGCCTGCCACCAGGTCCATCGCTGGACGAAGAGGGACGCCCGGTTCGAGCGGGATCCCAACGAGTAAAGGTTGAAAGGGCGCAACTGCAACTCAACGGGCGGGAGTTGAGAACTGCAACTGAACGGGTGCCAGTATTTAGCGGCGCAGATGCCAGACCTCAGTTCACTACGTCGGGACGTTTCTTTTCGCTCTTACGTACCTGCGGTAGGTGACGTCCCGACGTCGTGAACTATTGACTGGCCACTCTGCCACTCACGTCTCTGGCGCCCGTTCAGTTTGCGCTTTCGGCGGCCCGATTAAAGCCCGAAACCCACCTCTAATCCATTCCCTGAAATCCGCCCCGCTCACTCCCCGAAAAACCCGTTTCTTTTCACCGCTTTCTTCGTGTTGATAGCAGCCGCCCCTTCGCGGCAAAACACACAAAGGAGCGCACCTTTTTATGAGATTCAGAACTCCAATGCTGTCCGCCGCCGCGATGCTCTTGGCGGTCGGGGCAGTTGCTTGCAGCACCGACCTGGCCGGCCCCGCGCCGACCCTCGATGACGTGACCATCGACGCCGACATAGCAGCCACTTCGGGCGACGCCGTCGCTTCGCAGATCACCGGCTTCACCGCCAACGTTGCCGCCGCGGGATCCTTCGCCATGGTCTCGCCGAGCTACAACCTCGTGACGACTGGCGCCTCGGCCACGCCCGCGTTCAACGGCATCTCGGCTACCTGCAGCTACGCCGACGGCCGCTACAGCTGCGCGGCGACAACCGAGCAGGGCATGACGGTCACCAGATCGTTCGCCTTCTATGACGCGCAGGGCGCCACCGTGCAGAACTTCGACGCGACCAAGGTCGAATCGGTGAACTTCCACGCGCAGATCGATGGAAACTTCCAGCGCGATCTCTTCTGGAGCGCCGGTGTCCACAGAAGTCAGGACCTCACCGTCAGCGGCCTGATCAGCATGAGCCCGCAGCGCAAGTGGAACGGACTCGGCAGCGGCGCCGACACTGTCACGCACATCGGCTTTGACGGCATCCGGAGTCTCGCCGGTAACGCGGCGGACACCGTCAACAACGTCCTGATGCCCGGACCCGATGCCGCGAGTCAGGTTCCTCTCAGCGGCAACATCGTGGTCGGCGTCGACTACACCGCGTCGCTGGAAGGCGCTACCGGCAGCGTCAGCAAGGAAGTGAAGCGTCGCGTCGTCGTCACCTTCGATGGCACGAACACTCCGACGCTGGAAATCGGCAGCATGACGTGCCTGCTCCACCTCGACACCCACACCGTCGATTCCTGCCAGTAAGCTCGATCAACGCTAAGCAAAAGCGCCGCGGAGAAATCCGCGGCGCTTTTGCGTTCGACGATCAACCAGCCGCAGTTTCGCATCGCGCGGGTAGCATCTCGCGCGCACCCATCCCGCTTCCCCTCCATCCGCGCACATGGCATCCTGAATACCGGTCAGTACTGCCGTCGCCCGCCACGGAGATCAACCATGAACCGCTGGACACTCGCGCTCGTCCTGTTCGCCGCGCCATCGCTCGGCGCGCAGTCGTACTACATCACCCACACCTACAACGTCGGCGGCGAGGGAGGCTGGGATTACCTCCTTACCGATGCCCCGCGCCACCGGCTCTTCGTCGCGCGCCAGAACCGCGTGATGGTCGTCGACATGAACGACGGTCATCTGATCGCGGAGCTCCCGGGAGTGAATGGCGCACACGGCGTCGCGCTGGTGCCGGACATCGGCCGCGGGTTCGCGACTTCTGGGAACGACAGCTCGATCCTGATGTTCGATTCCAGAACCTACAAAGGGCTGCTTAAGATCCACGCCGCCGAAGACGCGGACGCAATCATCTACGATCCGACATCCAAACGGATCTTCTCGTTCAACGGCGACGCCAACAATTCCACCGTCGTGGATCCGCGGCGCGGCACCGTCGTCTCGACCATCGCTCTCGGTGGAAAGCCCGAATCCGGAGCTTCGGGGAGGAACGGAAAAATCTACGTCAACCTCGTCGACAGCAGTCAGATCGTCGAGATCGACGCCAGGACACTGGCGGTCCTGCGTCGCTGGCCAACCGCGCCGTGCAGGAACCCGGTCGCGATGGCGATCGACACCAGACATCAGCGACTCTTCTCCGGCTGCCGCAGCGGGGTGATGGCGATCTCGGATTACGTGAAGGGAAGCGTGATCGACACCGTGACAATCGGCGCCGGCGTCGATGGCGCGGGCTGGGATCCCGTGAAGAAGGACATCTACGCATCGAACGCCGACGGAACGCTTACCGTGATCCATCAGGACTCGCCCGACAAGTATCACGTCGTCGAGAGCGTGCAGACCGGCGAGCGCGCGCGCAACATGGCAATCGATCCGGCGACGCACAGGATTTACATCGCCGCCGCGAAATTCGGACCCGTCCCCGCCGAATCGACGGCGACCAATCCGCGACGGCGCGCGCCGATGCTTCCGGGCACCTTTTCGATCGTGGTGGTCGAGCCCGTCGGGTCGCACTAGCCGCGGGGGAACTTCAACGACAACGGAAGACTACCAGCTGGGAGCAACCGGCGGACCAGCTGGCGGCTCCGAGCGCGGGTTTGATTTCATCATATCGATGCTCGGAGCTCCCCGCCGCTCCGCCCGTTGCTCCAAGCTGGTAGTTTTCAGTTTCAAACTCCGATCGCGTATGAAACCCCTGATCCGTTCCTGCATCCTCTTGTCCTCAGTCATATCCGCGACGACCCTCGTCGCCTGCGCGCCAGCAACCGTTACCACGGAAGGCGCTCCCGCTCCCGCAACTTCCGCCGCGAGCTCCGGCAATCCGTTCTTCGTCGAGAGCACTCTGCCGTACCACGCTCCGCGCTTCGATCTCATTCGCAACGAGGACTACGAGCCCGCGTTCGAGGAAGGGATGCGGCAGGATCTCGCCGAGATCGATCGAATCGCCAAGCAGACCGCGCCGCCGACCTTCGAGAACACCATCGTGGCGATGGAGCGAGGCGGCGCTCTTCTCACCCGCGTCTCGAAGGCGTTCAGCGGTGTGTACGGCGCGAATACGAACGACACCCTGCAACATGTGCAGGAAGTCGAGGCGCCCAAGCTCGCCGCCCACAACGACGCGATCTATCTGAACGATCAGCTGTACCAGCGAGTGAGGACGATATATGACCGCCGCAACGACCCCGATTTCACTCCTGAGCAGAAGGAGCTGATCGATCGCTACAATCGCAACTTCGTCCGCGCCGGCGCCCGTCTGTCCGAGCCGGACAAGGTTCGGATGCGCGCGCTCAACAAGGAGCTGTCGGAGCTATCGACGGAATTCACGAAAAAGCTTCTCGCCGGGACCAAGGCCGGCGCGCTGGTCGTCGACAACGTCTCGGATCTCGCGGGACTGACCGCCGACGAGATCAAGACCGCGTCAGAAGCGGCAAAGGATCGCGGTCTCACCGGCAAGTGGGTGTTGCCGCTGCAGAACACCACCCAGCAGCCGGCGCAGGCCGAGCTCACCAACCGCGCCGTGCGACAGAGATTGTTCGAGCTCTCGACTCTTCGCACTTCACGCAACGACAGCAACGACACCAAGAACACCATCAAGCGGATGGCGGAGCTGCGCGCCGAGAAAGCGAAGCTCCTCGGCTATCCGACATGGGCGGCGTACGTGCTCGAGACCCAGGGTGCCAAAACTCCGGAGAACGCGATCAAGCTGTTGACGGACCTGGTCCCGCCGGCGACGGCGAGAGCGCGCGCCGAAGCGACCGACATCCAGAAGCTGATCGACACCCAGGGTGGGGGATTCAAGCTCCAGCCGTGGGACTGGCAGTACTACGCCGAGCAGGTTCGGAAGGCGAAGTACGATCTCGATGAATCGCAGATCATGCCCTACTTCGAGCTGAACAACGTGCTCCAGAACGGGGTGTTCTACGCCGCCAACAAGCTTTATGGGATCACCTTCAAGGAGCGTCACGATATTCCGGTCTACCATCCGGATGTCCGGACCTTCGAGGTGTTCGACGCCAACGGCCAGCCGCTGGCGCTTTTCTACGCCGACTACTTCAAGCGGGACAACAAGCAGGGCGGCGCGTGGATGGATCAGTTCGTCGACCAGTCGAAGCTGATGGGGACGAAGCCGGTGGTCTACAACGTCGCGAATTTCACCAAGCCCGCCGCGGGCCAGCCGGCGCTGCTTACATATGACGACGTGACTACGATGTTCCACGAATTCGGCCACGCGCTGCACGGGATGTTCTCGAACGTGGAGTATCCGACGCTGTCGGGCACGAACGT
>Ga0207674_10002676_pt1 | contig 22235 bp, 15 predicted proteins | sample KBSCornC72_FD_184303 | JGI IMG/M metagenome (GOLD analysis project Ga0207674, IMG submission 184303) | Corn rhizosphere microbial communities from Kellogg Biological Station, Michigan, USA - KBS Corn C7-2 (SPAdes) (version 2) | ecosystem: Host-associated > Plants > Roots > Rhizosphere > Soil ...
GACGGCTCCCCGATGCGACTTTCCCGCTTGTCCGCCTCGGCGCTCCTCCTCGTAGCGCTCCCCCTTCCGCTCCTCGCCCAGTCCGCCCAGAAAAAGCCCCTCACCCAGGCCGACTGGGACCGCTGGCGCTCCATCAACAACCCCACGCTGTCCAACGACGGCAAATGGGCCGCCTACACCCTCCAGCCCCAGGTCGGCGACGGCGAATTCGTCGTCCGCGCCACCTCCGGCACGACTGAATACCGCGTTCCCGTCGGCTACATCGGACGCCCCAACAACGTCCCCGGCGCCCTCCGCCCACCCACACCCCCGCCAACGGGCGGTCCTCGCGGCGGCGGACGATTCGGCCCCGCCGCGCCCGCCTCCCCCTTCTCCGCCGACTCCCGCTACGCGTTCGTCATCGCCCAGTCCAACAAGGCCGAGATCGAAGCGCTCCAGCGCACCTGGCGCGCCGCCCGTGCCTCCGGCGGCAACCCGCCCGCCACCGACACCGTCGGCACCCAGACCCTCGTCATCGTCAGCCTCGCCGACGGCAAGACCACTCCGATCGCCAACGTCCGCTCGTTCCGGCTGCCCAAGGACAACGGGAAGTGGATCGTCTACACGCCCGATACCTCCCACAAAGCTTCGGGCGGCGACTCGGCGAGCCGCGCGGGTGGGGCCGGCGCGGCGAACCGCGGCGGTAGCCGTCCGGGTGGGGCGGCCGCGCGCGGGCCTCGGCGCCAGTACGGCGCTGCCATCGTCCTCCGCAACCTTGATACAGGGGCGGAGGAGCGGCTGAACGACGTCCTCACCTACACGTTCGACGACAGCGCCAAGGTCTTCGCCTACACCGTCGTGGCGCACGACTCGACGAAGAACGGCGCGTACATCCGCGACCTCGCGAAAGGCACGACGCAGACCCTGCTCGCCGGCCCCGGGAACTACCGCGCGTTCGCGTTCGACCGCGCCCAGCAGCAGTTCGTCTTCACCTCCGACCGCGACGAGTTCGGCAAGCCTAACGCGCGAGCGACGCTGTACTACGGCACCATGAAGTCTGGCAAGGCCGAGAGCCTCGTCGCCTCGAGCCAGCTGCCGCCGAACATGCACCTGGCCGACAACCAGCCGGTGACGTTCACCCGAAGCGGGACCGCACTGCTGCTGAACATCGCGCCGCCGATGGCGGACACGATTCCGGCCGACTCGCTCGTCGGCAAGGCCCAGTTCGACCTCTGGCACTACAAGGACCCGGAGCTCCAGCCCACGCAGAAGCTCCAGCTCTCGCGCGACCGCAACAAGACCTACCAGGCGATCTACAACCTCGCCACGAAGAAGCTCGTGCAGCTCTCCACCGACTCGATGCCTAACGTGCTCGTCTCCGACGATGGCCGCACCGGCATCGCGTCCACCTCCGTCGCCTACAACATCCAGCGCATGTGGGGCGACGACGGCACCGACGTCTACGTCGTCGATCCCGCCACGGGCAAGGGGAAGCTCATCAAGCAGAAGATCTCCGGCCAGGCGTCGCTCTCCACCGACGGCAAGTACGTCATCTTCTTCGACGACGGGCAGTGGTTCACGTACGCCATGGCGACGGGGAAAACTGTTGATATCACGGCTCCCCTGCAGAGCGTGCACTTCGATCAGGAGACGTGGAGCACGCCGGACATTCCGTCGGCCTGGGGCATCGCGGGCTGGACCAAGGGCGACAAGTCCGTGCTCGTCTACGACCGCTTCGACATCTGGGAGCTCGACCCTGCCGGCGTCAAGCCGGCCGTGGTCGTCACCGACTCGTTAGGTCGCCGGGAGCACATCGCCTTCCGCCTCGTGGACCTCGACCGCACGGATGACGACCACGCCATCGACCCCGCGAAGCCGCTCCTGCTCCGCGCGTTCAGTGAAACCACCAAAGCGAGCGGGTTCTACCGCGACGTGCTTGGGGCACAGAAGGAGCCCGAGAAGATCGTCATGGGCGACCTCGCCTACGGCGTCCCACAAAAGGCGAAGAACGCTGACGTCTACATGGTCACCAAGAGCACGTTCGTCGACTTCCCGAACCTCTGGGTCGGCCCCAGCCTGACGTCGCTCACCCAGATCTCCGACGCGAACCCGTTTCAGAAGGAATACAACTGGGGCACCGCGGAGCTCGTGACGTGGACCTCGGCCGACGGCGTGCCGCTTCAGGGCATCCTCTACAAGCCCGAGAACTTCGACCCGAACAAGAAGTACCCGATGATCTCGTACTTCTACGAGGATCTCTCGGACGGACTCCACAACTACGTGCCGCCTACCGGGCGCAACATCATCAACGCCACGCACTACGTCTCGAACGGCTACCTGATCTTCGAGCCCGACATCCACTACGAGATCGGGTATCCGGGGCCGAGTGCGGTGAAGTCCGTCGTGTCGGGCGTGCAGAAGCTGCTCGAGCGTCCATACGTCGACCCGAAGGCGCTCGGCCTGCAGGGCCAATCGTGGGGCGGCTACCAGACGCTGTACATCATCACGCAGTCGCAGATGTTCGCCGCCGCCATGGCGGGCGCGCCGGTCGTCAACATGTTCTCGGCCTACGGCGGCATCCGGTGGGGCACCGGCCTCGCGCGCGCATTCCAGTACGAGAAGACGCAGAGCCGCATCGGCAAGTCGATCTGGGAAGCGCCTAACCAGTACATGGAGAACTCGCCGCTCTTCTGGCTCCCGCGCGTCACCACGCCGCTCTTCACGATGAACAACGACGCCGACGACGCGGTACCCTGGTATCAGGGCATCGAGCTGTTCGTCGCGATGCGCCGGTTAGGCAAGGAGATGTACTTCATCGACTACAACAACGACGTCCACAATCCCGCGAGCCGAGCGAATCAGAAGGACATCGCAATGCGCATGCAGCAGTTCTTCGACAACAAGCTCAAGGGCGCGCCGGCGCCGGACTGGATGGTCCACGGCATCCCGGCAAAGGATAAGGGACGGGATCAAGTTTCCATGCAGTTACAAAGTACAGTGCCTTGACAGCCGGCGACGGGCGACGGGCGACTGCTGGGAACCGGGAACTGGCGCCCTCTACCGGGAGGACGGCGATTCCTCGACTCGCTGCCGCTCGCTCGGAATGACCCGCGCCTTTCCCCCGTCGCCCGTCCCCGGCTCTTATGGTGCCACATTAAAGAACGTCAGCACCGCCCCATGCGCGCCCTCGAACGAGATGCTGGTTTCACCCGTCACCATCTTTGCCTTCTGTCCCCCGATCGACAACGTCATGTGGTCGAGCCGATACGACGACGACGCATTCTCCCGCACCGTGACGACCACATCATCGCCTAACGCCGCCGGCGGAATCGACGCGATCTGGGTGCATTGACCAGCCGCGACTGACAGCGGGTGGAACTGATCCGCCTGGCCGATCTGGAGCTCGAAGTTGCCCGTCAGGCCCTGCTTGCAGAGCGTCACCAGCGCGTTGTTGAAGTACGTCACGACCGCCCCGTGCGAGCCCTCGAACGAGATCGACGAGGTTTTCGTCACCTCCTTCGGCGCCGCCGTGCCCTGCTGCAGCCGGATGTGGTCGAGCGCCGAGAAGTTCGTGGCGTTCTCGGCGATGGCAATGATGACGTCATCCTTGGCGGCGACGGCGACCGTGGCGACGTCGACGCATTGACCGCCATCGACTGACACCGTTTTGGACGTGGGGTTCGGCCCGTTCACGCCGACCTGCACGACGAACGTCGCGCCCGGACCAGCCTTGCAGAGCGTCGTCACTCCGGGTTTGACCGGAGCCTTCGGCGCGCCATTCTCGGTGCCTCCGTTGGGCGGTGGGGGAGTCGGCGAGGTCGGTCCCGAGTTGCACGCGTAGACTGCGACCGCCGCCGTGACGAGAAGCAAGAGAGCGATGCGTGACTCCACCGATCCGGATCGCCCGGCCATCTGCTTCGAGCGGGTAAGCATGTCCCACCGTCCTGCATGACCTCCGCGCCGACGATCGCGTCGGCAGCGACCTGACCCGCTGGGTCATCCTACCCATCCGCAAGGTTGTTGCCGATGGCACATTGGTCACCGGTCGCGCGACGCCGCGCGCCTCGACAGACCAATACGCCCTCGCTGGGCGTTGCCCTTTAAGCGGATCCTGCCATGAAAGTCATCGCCATCACCGTGATCGGACTCGGCCTCGTTACTGCGTCGGCGGCCGTCCGCACGACTCGCCCGGTGTCCAATCCGACCCACGAGCCGAGCCTGAAGGAAGTACGCGCTGCTACCGAGCGCTTCCGCGATGTCAAAGTCGCTCTCGCCGAGGGCTACGTTCGCGACCCCGGCAACATGTGCGACGCGGCCGAGATGATGGGGAAGCCGAAGGCGCTCGGCGTCATGGGCATCCACTACGTTCGCCCTGATCTACTCGGCATCACGGGCCCGCCGAACCCACGGGTGAACGGGACCAGCACGCACACCGACTTTACCGAGCCGGCGGTTTTGATTTACGAGCCTCAGGCAGACCAGTCGCTACAGCTCGTCGCCGTGGAGAACCTCGTGTTCATCAAGTCCTGGGAGGCTGCCGGCAATTCGGCGCCCCCGTCGTTCCAGGGCGTGCCGTACGACAAGATGGTCGACGACCCGAAGACCGAGGTCGACGAGGCGCACGGGTTCGAGCCCCACTATGACAGACACGTCTGGATCTATCGCGACAACCCGAACGGCATGTTCGCGCAGTTCAACCCTAACGCGACGTGTAAGTGGCACCGTGGTGGGGAGCATAAACACTAGAAGAACCGGCGACTGGCGACCGGCGACCGCTGGGGAACTGGGAACCGGGAACCGAGGCCCTCTACCCGGAGGACGGCGATTCCTCGCCTCCGCGCCTTCGGCGCTGCGCTCGGAATGACACGCCTTTGCTGCCGCCGGCCGCCGGCCGCCTGTCGCCTCGTATCCCGTCGCCCGTCGCCCGTCGCCCGTCGTTACGACCCTGGTACAGCCCGGTTGCCCTCGTCTGACTCACGCCATCGATCCTCCGTCCAATCAGATCAGGGGAGATCATGCTGCCAGCCAGACCACCGAGATATCGAGTCCGGCAACCGTCGCGAATTCACCGCAGCCGCCGCGTTCGCGATGACGCGCTCGGATGCATCGTTGTCCGCCACATCACCGACGACGCCGGTCGCGCCTGGCGTGTTCGAGAGTTCCACTCAGCCGCCGGAGTCGGACTTTTCTTCCGCTGCGACGTCGCCGGCATCCGCTCCGAGACTCGCGCTGCCTTCGCGCCGCTCGAGTCCCTCGACGACGAGCGGCTCGTCGACCTCCTGCAGTCCGGGGCCGAGTATAGTCGCTCTCGCCGCGCCGGCGCGTAGGATTCGCCGGCGCTCTTGACCGTGTGGTATCGTTCGAGTCATGCCACTTGGCACTCGGTCACGTACCCGGTCGATGTTCGCGACATCCGCCACGCGGAGGGTCGCGATCCGAGTTGCGGCGTGGCCGCTCGCGTTATGCGTCTTCGCCGCGTGCGGCAGCGGCACCGAGAAGGCACCGCGCACGAGAGCGACTTCCAGCGGTAGCGAGGATCGCCGCATCGTCGTGTACAACGCCGGCAGCCTCGCGCTGCCGCTTCGCACGGTGCTCGACAGCTTCGCGGCCCGCGAGCACGTCACCGTCGAGCAGGAAAACGCCGGCAGTCTCGAGACGGCGCGCAAGCTGACCGAGCTCGGGAAGATTCCCGACATCGTGGCGGTCGCCGACTACGAGGTCATTCCCCTCCTGCTCATTCCATCACAGGCGACGTGGTACGCGAAGTTCGCGCACAACCGAATGGTGCTCGCGTACGAGGATCGCTCGCGCGGTGCGGCGGAGATCACAACGAACAACTGGTGGCAGGTCGTGACGCGTCCGGGTGTGCAGGTGGGACGCTCTGACCCGAGTCTCGACCCTAACGGCTACCGCACGCTCATCGTGTGGCAGTTGGCCGAGCGGTTCTACAAGCAGCCGGGGCTGGCGCAGAAGCTGCTCGCGACGGCTCCGCCGAGAAACGTTAGGCCCAAGGAGGCCGACCTCGTCGGCCTGCTGCAGGCGGGCGAGTTCGACTACATCTGGTCGTACGAGTCGATCGCTCAGGGCGTGGGTGCGCGGTACGTGACGCTGCCGACGGAGATCGACCTGAGCGCGTCGGCAGATTCGGCGGCGTATGCGGTGGCATCGGTGCGCGTCGCGGGCAAGACGCCGCGCGACTCGGTCACGATGCGTGGTCAGCCGATCGTGTACGCGTTCACGGTCCCGACGCGCGCCCCGCACCCCGCGATCGCGGCGAAGTTCGCGGAGTATCTCGCGTCGGAGGATGGCAAGCGTGTGATGCGTGGGGCGAAGCTCGATGTGCTCGATCAGTTTGAGATGGTAGGACCTGGCGCCCCGACAATCGGGACTAGAGACTAGTCAGGCCTCCGTCCCGTTCGCTCGACCGGCGAACAACTCCAGAAGTCCCGTCCAACCGTTAGGCGCACCGACCGCCGTACGCATCGCCTCGGCTCCGGCACCGTGGCGAGCGAAGAACCGATGGACGAGGTCCACCTGGGTGCCGCCGCCAGCCGCTGGAGTGAAGGAGACCTCGACCTCACTCGATTTCGACAGACTCGGTTCGTATCCCCACGCGTGCGTGATCTGCCACGCCATGACGAAGCGGCGCGGCGGATCCCAAACGAGGACCTGACCCCAATCGCAGTCCGTCCCATCCTCCTGCTCCGTGTAGCATCGCCCGCCGTTGCGCTCCTCGATCAGCACGCGGCGCATCGGCGATTTCCCGATGTGATGGGTACGCGGCCACCAGGTGTCGATCTCGCGCGTGAAGATCTCGAATGCGCGCGCCGGCCGCGCCCGAACGGTGATGCTCTTGCGGATCGGCAGGTCCTCGGCGGACAGGGACTGCTCAGCGGGTTGCGTCGGCTGGATCTGTGTCATGGGTCAGTCTCTCGCGGGTTCGGCGTCCGCCTTCCGCTTGAAGGCGTCGAGCGCGGTGGTCCAGAACTGATCGAGATAGGCGCGAACGGATTCGAAACCGGCAGGGTCGAGCTGATACAGCCGCCGTGTGCCTTCGGGGCGGTCACTCACGAGTCGCGCGTCCTTGAGGATCCTGAGGTGCTGCGAGATCGCCGGCCGGCTGATGGGGAACGCCCCGGCGAGGGCACCGACGGACTGCGGGCCCTTCCTCAGTTGGCCGAGGATGGCTCGGCGGGTCGGGTCGCCGAGGGCATCGAGCTGGGAGCTTGAGTAAGTATTCACTTACGGTAAGTATATACTTACTATGAGCCGGCGTCAATACGCTTCTTTGGGGGTCAGACTCCTGAGGGATCGAACGAACGCCGGCTCTTGGCCGGCGTTCGTTCGATCCCTCAGGAGTCTGACCCCATACGGCGCAGTCGAACGCAGCTTAGAAACCAAGCATCGCCTCGAGAGCACGAGCGAGCCGAAGCGACGGAGTGCCGGCGTCGACCATTTGCCCATCCTCCACGAGCCAGGTTGCCGACAGCACCGCCTGCGCGAACGCCCAGCACAGCACGCGATCGGCATCGCGACCAAGACGAGCGCTCACCGTGCCAATCCGGCGCTCGATGATCGCGGGGTTCGTTACGATATCCGGCAGCTCGACCGGGTTGCGCAACAATGCGCCCACCTCATACTCGAGCTCACCGACCACGCCCTTGGGATCGATCGCCAACCAGCCGCGCTCGCGGTCCCGCAGCACGTTGTAGTGCTGCAGATCGCCGTGCAGGAGTCGAGCGGCACCTTGCGTCTCGCACAGCTCGGCGAAGAGGTCCGAAGCCCGGGCGACCAACGACGCCGGGATCTGCGTGTCGCCGGACTCGACGTACCGGGCGAACCCGCGTCCCCAATCGGCCACGCTCGGACACCACGGTGGCGCGGCGTTAGGCGCCATGGCCGCGATGAGATCGGCGAGGATCTCCGTGGCGGCGTCGTCGTGCCCGCTGCGGGTGAGGTCAACGAGCGACGTGCCCGGAACAATGCAGTCGAGCAGGACTGCACCGTCCTCGTACTCGAGCGCGCGGACCACGCCGCGCGCGCCAAACGCGTCGACGACTTCGCCGGACTTCCACTCGTCACCCGGCCGCTTCACCACCTTGAGCACTACCTGCTCCGCCCCTCGGCGCCCAAACGCGATCAGCGAGCTTTGGGTCTCTATCCGCGAGTCGATCTCGACGCTCCAGCGCCGAGCCAGCCGATCCGCGCGGACGTGGACTTCGTCCACGCGTCGGCGTCAGGTGGACGCGTTAGGCATCACGGTCGAGTCGGCGAGCTCATCGTTCGCCGAGAAGTAGATCACCGGCCGGATCTCGTACGCGCCGCCCGGGTTCACGGCGGCAAGCTCCTTCGAGAATTCGACCGCTTCGTCCTGCGAATCGAAGTCCACTATGTAGAACCCGAGGATCTGCTCCTTCGTCTCGGCGTAGGGGCCGTCGGTGACCATGAACGGCGTGCGGTCCTTTCGGACGGTGCGCGCGGTCGTCGTTGGGCCGAGCCGCGCGACCGGACCGAGCTTCCGCTTGCGGGCGAGCTTTTCCTGTACGGCGATCAGCTTCTCCATGACGGAGTCGTCCTCTTCCTTGGTCCAGGAGGTGACCATCGTCTCGGAGTTGTAGCAGAGAATCGTGTAGAGCATTGGCGTGAATCCGACCTCGAGGAATTGCACCACACGCGAACAAGTCCCGAAAATGCCCTGATTCGTTGGTCAGCGCCAGTCCGGAGTCGCTGAACGCAACGGGGCTAACCACGAACGCTGAATACGCAGACGGCGCTACGCGCCGGGCGCAGAGGACGCTGTAGTGCCTTCGGCGGCCAGGCTGCACTCGCGAGCGGCCGGGGGCACCTTTGCCCACTGCCCCGGGAGGCTCAAGGCCGCTCGCCAATCACCATCACAATACGCCAGCGGCTTCCGCGCCGGCGCGCAGCGGCGTTAGCGTACTCAGTGTTCGTGGTTCCGTTTTTCGCCCGGCCGGTCAGCGCCGAACCATCACCTGAGCGCTCAGGGCCAGGCCCACACCGTTCGTCCAGCCGAATCCGTCCTGGGTCGGGTATTCGCCGCCGCCCGCCCGGCGCGACATGTCCAGGACGTCGTACTTCTCGGTCATCTTGTGGGTCGTCTCGTAGGTACGGCGGTTGAGAGCGAGCCAGCGCGCGCGGGCGGAGTCGGCGAGCTCGGCGCGGCCGTAGCGGCGCACGCCCTCGATGGTGAGCCACTCGAGCGGCGGCCAGCCGTTAGGCGCATCCCACTGCTGCCCCGACACGATCAGCGTGGTGACGAAGCCACCGGCCCTGTAGAAGTCGCGCTCCAGCTTCGCGGCAACGGCGCGCCCTTGCTCCTGGGTGGCGAGCCCGAAATACAGCGGCGACGATGCAGCGAGCGTCGGTCGGTCGAGCACACGCGCGCCGGTTCGCCATCGGACATCATAGAAGAATCCGCTGTCCGGTTCATACGCCGCTGCCAGCAATGCCTGACGACGCGCGTCCGCCTCCGCATTGAACCGCTTTGCAGCATCCGCATCGCCCTGCTGGCCGCGGAACGCGTGCAGCGCGGCGATCGTGCGCTCGGCGTGATAGAGGAGGCTGTTGAGATCGACGGGAACGAGCTCCGTCGTCTCGAGGCTGCGTAGGTCCTTCGGGTCGCGCATCCAGCGCGTGGAAAAGTCCCACCCACTCTCCGCCGCGGCGCGCGTGTTCCGATAGAACAGCTCGCGCTGTTCCTCGGGCAGCGTCTGGCCGCGCTCGAAGTCCGGCTTGAAGCTTTCCGGCCTGGGGTCGGAGCGGTCATCCCAGTAGCGATTGAGGATTGCACCATTCCTGAGCCTAACGACTCGCCGGTGCGCGTCACCGGGCGCGAGCTTGTCCGCCCCTTCCATCCAGAACGCGTGCTCGAGCTCCAGCGCGTCCAGGTAGCGGAGTGCCTGACCGGTGTCGGTGGCCGAGGCGTAGAGTCCTACCATCGCGCCGAAGTAGGGCGGCTGGCTGCGGCTCAGGTAATACGTGCGATTCCCGTTCGGGATGTGGCCGACCGTGCGCACGAGATACGCGAAGTTGTCGAGCATGCTCCGCACGAGATCCGCACGACCACTCGCGACGAGACCGAGCATCGTGAAATACGAATCCCAGTAGTAGATCTCGCGGAAGCGTCCACCGGGCACGACATACGGATACGGCAACGGGATGAGCGACGACTCCGCTTTGCTGGTGTCGGGGGCGCGCGTGAGGGCGTCCCACAACGCCTTCGCGTGCTGTTCCATGTTCAGCGTCGTGTCGATCTTCACACCCGCACCGGCGGCACGCGGCATCTCGAAGTGCTTGTCCACGAACGTGCGCAGGGAAAAGCCGGGGGCCGACTTCTCCGTCGTATACGCCGCCGTGATCTGGGCCGGTGCCTCGAGCGGCCGAGCGTCCACGAACGTCTTGGAGTCCGGGAACACGCCGGCGAGCTGCACGTCGTGGAACAGACCGTCCAGCGCACGCGACGGCTCGTAGACCGCGGTCTGTGCCGGCTTGCTCGGCGCCGGTGCCGGCGTCGTCGACCGACACGCGACACCAAGGACGACCGCGACCGAGAGCCTAACGATGCTCGGTCGGATGCGAGCGGATGGCGGGCAGCTACCGGACGTAACCACCCTTCGCACTCCGCTTGCCTCCGGCGCGATGCGCCTCGTCAGAGAGACGATGGACTCCGCTGGCGTCGATCCAGCGATTGTAGAAGTTGAACAGCGCGCAGACGGTGATCGCGTAATACAGTTCCTCATCAGTCCACCCGATGGCGCGCAGCCGCGCCATGTCCTCGGCCGTGATCGTCGTCGACCGGTGATTCACCTGGTCGAGAAACAAGAACAGGGCCTTGTGCTTGTCATCCAACCGGGATGTCGACGGATCGCGCAGCACCTCCTGCACGAGCGCCTCATCCTCCATGAGCTCCGCCGCGACCGCGGCGTGAGAGGCGATTCAGAACGGGCAGGCGTTTCGTGTTGACGTGTACGCCGCGATGAGCTCGCGGAGTCCGGGAGAAAGCGGCGCCGGATCGCGGAGCACGGCCTGGGTGAAACGCGCAAGGTGAATGGTCGCGTCGGGCTTGTAGGCGAAAAGATGCCAGATCTGGGGATACTCGAGCATTCCGGCGTTGCGAGCCGAGTCGATGACGTCCTGCCAGCCGCCGGGTGCGGGGTTCTGCTCGACATCGGGCAGAAACATCGGGTCCAAAGTCACCTCCTGCGTTAGTGTCATCCCGAGCCGACAGGCGAGGGATCCTCAGGGTCCCGATAGAGAGCCCTCTGCCGGGACGATGAAGATCCCTCGCTGCGCTCGGGATGACATACGACTACTCGGGATGACGTACGACTATCGGAAGATGATCCACAGGATGCCAATGATCAGCGCCAGCACCACCGAGCCCACGAGGTCCGGCCCTTCGCCACGCTTCTCCTCTGACACCGGCGCCTTCGCCCTCGGCTGCCGCGTTAGGCCCGCAATCTGCGCCGGATCCGGCGCCGGTGTCGCGAGACTCACCCCCACGAGAATCACCGTCGACAGCACGAACAGGAGCGCCGCGAAGTGCAGGAAATTGATCGTTGCCAGCCACATCCACATGCTGCCCGGCGTCAGGTGCGCCCGGCCGAGCTCGAGGCCCAATCTCAGCGCGCCGAGCACGAAGCCCACCAGCAGCGCCGACATCGCGCCCGTGCCATTCAGCCGAGGCATGAGAACGCCAAGCAGGAAGCACGCGGCGATCGGCGGCGCGATGTACGCCTGCACGCTCTGCAGATAGATGTACAGCTGCGGCGAGATGTATTTCATGAACGGAATCCACGCGAGACCGAGCCCGACGAGGATCACCGTCGACACCCGGCCGACCTGAACGAGGCGCTTCTCGCTCGCGTTAGGATCGAGCTTTCGGTACACGTCCCACGTGAGCAGTGTCGAGCACGAGTTGAACGCCGATGCCAGTGAGCTCATGAGCGCCGCGAGCATCCCCGCAAGCACCAGCCCCTTGAACCCCGCCGGCAGAAGCCGCGTGACCAGCGTCGGATACGCCGTATCGGCCTGACCCCGCACGTCGCTGTACAGCGCCGCCGCGATCATCCCCGGGAGGACGAAGATGAACACCGGAAGAATCTTGAGGTAGCCAGCCAAGATCGTTCCACGTCGCGCGTCGGTCTCGGTCTTCGCCGCGAGCACGCGCTGCACGATATGCTGGTCCGTACACCAGTACCATACCCCGAGGATCGGTGCGCCGAACACGACGCCCGTCCACGGGAAGTCCGGATGGCTCATCGGCTTCCACATCGAGAAGAAGTCGTGGGGCAGCTTCGCCTCGAGCCCCGACCAACCGCCGACGGCACTCAAGCCGATCAGCATCAGCGCAGCCGAGCCGACGATCAGCACGACGGCCTGCATGACTTCCGTGTAGATGACCGCGCGAAGACCGCCGAAGATCGTGTAGATGCCGGTGATCACGATCAGCACCGTGGCGCTCGTCCAGATGTCGAACCCCGTGACGGCGCGCATGACGACACCGCCGGCGAACAGCGTGACGCTGATCTTCGTCAGCACGTAGCCGATCACCGACACCCACGTGAAGTACCACCGTGCGGCCGGATTGAAGCGTTTCTCGAGAAACTCCGGCATCGTGTACACGGCGCTGCGCAAGTAGAACGGCACGAACAGCCAGCCGAGCAGCAGCAGCATGAAGCAGGCGATCCACTCGAAGTGGCCGACTGCGAGCCCGCTTGCCGCGCCCGTTCCCGCGAGTCCCACGAGGTGCTCGCTGCCGATGTTGGATGCGAACAGACTCGCGCCTACCGCCAACCAACCCACATCGCGCCCGGCGAGGAAGTAGTCGGAGCTGACCTGCTTTTCGTGCCGGGCCGCCCAGAATCCGATTCCGAACAGAATCGCGAAGTAGCCGGCGATGACGACGAGGTCGAGTACCGGTAGGTTGCTCATGGCGCGGGGCGGAGAATGAGGAGGGTTGCGTTGTTGCGTGCGACGGCGATGACGAAACCACCACCTGCAAGTCGAACAAGCTTCATGTCCCGCACTTCCCCTTCGATGCCGAGATCGCTCGGTTCTGCGGGGCTGAATCGACCATCACCTAGCCCCCGTAGCAAGGTGCCGGCGCTCGCGTCATAGCGGCCGAGGACGGGCTGCACACCATACAGGTTGCCCGCGAGCAGGAGGTCGGGGTGGCCGTCGCCGTCGAAGTCGTGCACGACCGACGCGAACACCGGCGAGAACTGCGCCTCGGCAGGCAGTTGCTGCAGTTTGTACGTCCCGTCGGCTTGGGCGAGCGCGACGGAGGTGGCGAACACCCGCGCCTCACGCACGGTTGCCTGGCTCAGTTCCGCCGCCGTGAACAGGTCCTCCACGCGGCTCGCGCCGAAGCTCGCGTACGTTGGGAACTTGCTCCGGAGGGACGGGATCTGCCGCACGAGCTCGTCGCGGCCCGCCACGGGATAGCTGACGCCATGCTTGTACGACGTCAGGATCTGCTGGAGCGTCCCGTTACGTGCGAAGTCGCTGACGTAGAGCCGAGCGGGTTCGTTAGGCGTCGCCTGGAGGTAGGAGTTGAGACCGAGGTTACCCAGCACAAGGTCGGCGCGCCCGTCGCCATCGAGGTCGGCGGACGTGACGCTGTTCCACCATCCCTCCGTCTTCGCCAACCCGGACTCGGCGGTCCGGTCGACGAAGCGGCCGTTCTCCTGCCGGAAGACGCGCACTGGCATCCACTCGCCGACGACAACGAGGTCGAGCGCCTTCGTCCCAGCGCGCGGCACCCATGCCGCGGACGTCACCATCCCGACGTCACCGAGTCCCGGGGCGATCTCGTCGGTCACGTCCGTGAACTGTCCCTTGCCGTCGTTCCGCAGCAGGTGACTGCGTGGCGTCGCGCCGTACTTTCCAGCGACGTCGCGCGAGCCGACGAACAGGTCGATGTCGCCGTCGCCATCGAAATCACCGGGCACGACGCAGGAGCCGTTGTCGAAGAACGCGGGCAGAGCACCGGGCGCCTTTCGGAACGTGCCGTGGCCATCGTTCAGGTACAGCCGGTCGAGCATGGCTGTGTCCTGACCGGTGAACTCGTTCCCGCCGCTCACGACGTAGAGATCGAGATCGCCATCGCCATCGGCGTCGAAGAAGGCGGCATCCACATCCTCGGCCAAACTGTCGGCGGCGATGCCAGGCTCGGCGACGGTGTGAAACGTTCCGCCCTTCTGCTGAACGAGCAGCGTACCCGGTTGCCACTTTCCGCCGCCGACGTAGATGTCGTCCAGCCCGTCGCCGTTCACGTCACCCACGGCGAGCGCCGGCCCCTCGGTGGACAGCCGGTGGGGCATGAGGGGCTCGCGGCTGTAATCGAGGAAGTCGTTTTCTTCGTGCCTAACGTCGATCTCGAGGAGAGTGGTGAGATCGGTGAAGGACAGGGACCGTCGCCCGTCGTCCGTCGCCCGTCCCCGAATCGATGCACTATCTTGCCAAACAGTGATCAGTCTGTTCACGGCAACACCGGTCATCACCTGGACCCGCCGATCCGGCCACACGACGACCAGCGAGTCGATCTGCTTCGCTGACCCGACGCCGAAGTGCAGGCGCGGGTCCACCGACGACTCGAAGCCGCGCGTCAGGTTCTGCTCGAGCACCTGCGTCGTGCCTTGCTCCTTTACCGTCACGCGCGCGCCGATCCCCGATGTGTTGCCTTTAGCACCTCGCAACTCGATCGTCAGGTAACCGTTCGAGTTCAGCGTTCGCGCGTGATTCCGGTAGATCGCGGCCGGCGCGTTGATGCGGTTCACCACCAGATCCAGCGTGCCGCTGTTGTTCAGGTCCACATACGCGGCGCCATTCGAGAATCCCGGCTCCGCCAGCCCCCACGCGTCGGCCATATTCGTGAAGGTGAGACCTCCCGACTGGCTCCCATTGTTTCGGAACGCGTGGTTCGCGAGCGGGACCTGCGGCATGCGCTTCACGAGCGGCAGGTTCTCGTTCGTGATGCCTTTCGCGAGCGACGCCTGCACCGCCCCGCTGCTGATGTAGGCGATGTAATCGAGATCGTTAGGCCGCCGGTAGATCCCGCTCGTGATGAACAGATCCTTCCAGCCGTCGTTATCGAGATCGGCGAATAGCGGCGCCCAGCTCCAGTCCGTCGCATAGACGCCGGCCAGGTAGCCTATATCGCTGAACCTCGGCACCTCGCCCGTTGTCGCGCCGTGACCTTCGGAGCCAGAGCTCTCGAGCGAGACGTCGCCGCGATTCAGCTGGAGCGTGTTGCGCGAGTACTGCGGGTGATAGCCCGCGCGGAGCCGAAGGTTGAACAGGTTGTAATCTTCCGAGCTGGCAGAGCTCTTGAGCACGTCCTCGCGCTCCGGAAGCATGTCGGCCACGAAGATGTCGGGGCGGCCGTCGTTGTTGATGTCCGCCGCGTCCACGCCCATGGAAAAGCGGCTCGTGTGCCCGGTCGCGCGAGTGATGGACTCGGTGAATGTTCCGTCGCAGTTGTTGATGTAGAGGAAGTCGTTTTCCTGGAAATCGTTCGCGATGTACAGGTCGGGGCAGCCGTCGAGATTCACGTCGGTGGCGACGGCCCCGAGCCCGAACCCTCCGACCCCGTGGTCGCTGTCGTGGATGCCCGCCGCGGCGCTCACGTCCACGAAATGGCCGCCATCGTTCCGGTACAGCCGATCCGCCGATGCCGCGTTAGGTGACGACTCGCGATCCGGTTGACCCATCCGACGCTCCGCGTGCGTGGAGCTGTTGAGCAGGTACATGTCGAGGTCACCGTCGCCGTCGTAGTCGAAGAACACGGCCTGTGTCGAATACCCGGCGAACTCGAGTCCGTACTCCTTCGTTCGGTCGGTGAACGTCCCGTTCCCGTTGTTGATGAACAGGATGTTGTGGCCCTTTTCGCCGAGGTAGCTGACGGCGGACACGTAGATGTCGAGGTGCCCGTCGCCGTTGACGTCGGCCATCGTGACGCCCGTCTTCCAGCCATCGGGCGCGGCGACGCCGGCGCGTTCGGTGATGTCCTCGAACTGGTAGTTGCCCTTGTTCCGATAGAGGTGGTTGGGGCCAATGTTGGAGCTGAAGTAGAGATCGGGCAGTCCGTCGCCGTCGACGTCACCCGCCGCGACGCCACCGCCGTTGTAGTAGTAGAGGTAGTTGAGGATGTTGAAGTCGGGGTTCTCGGGCAGCTGGTTCACGAACGTGACCCCCGTGCTCTTTGGTGAGAGCATCTCGAACATTGGCGTCGGCCGCGTTCCACGCTGACACGCCGCGAACACCGCTACGCCGAGTGCAACGGCGATGCGCCGCAGCCAGCTGTCATCCCGAGTCGCGGGAGTCCGCGGAGCCGGCAGACGAGGGATGACACAGATCATAAAATCCGTCGTCGCATCATCCTGCGCTTCTCGGTACATTCAGTAGGAAGACTCTGGTCTCCAGTGACATACCGCGCCCGGCCACCACGCCTGCGAGGAGTTTCCCTCATGTCGTCGTTCTCATCACGTCGCCTGTTCTGCAGCGCGCTGGCCCTGGGTTTTGCATCGGCCTGCTCCAGCGGAGGCGGCAGCCGGCACAATGAGCCTGCGCCTGAAGTGGGCAAAGCAGGTCAATCGGTGACCGCCAAGGATGTGTCGAACACGCCCTCGGGATCGGTCGAGAAAACTCTCGAGGGGCGCTTCCCTGGTGTCGTGGTGCTCAGGACCTCGAGTGGCGGACTCTCGATCCGCATTCGCGGCGCGGCGTCGGTGAACGCGCAGGGCACCAACGCCCCACTGTACGTGATCGACGGCACTCCCGTCGAGGCGGGCCCTGACGGCGATCTCCCCGGGCTGAACCCGTACGACATCGAGTCGATCAAGGTGCTCAAGGACGCCGCGAGTACCACGATGTACGGGTCGCGCGGCGGGCACGGCGTGATCATCATCAAGACCAAACACTAGACCGCGAAGCGGACGGCGCGCCACTCAGCTTCCTGGCGCGCCGCGAAACACCAGCGGGCGGTCGTTGTTGCGGGCGACGACGTACAGCGCTCCGTTGCGCGTGCGCACGCGCTGAATGTCGCGTATCTGGCCGGGCACGAAGAATCCGCTCTGCGTGGCGGGGATGGGCTTGAACGTTCCTCGTCCGTCGCCCTTCAGCATGAGCCCGTAGCTCGAATGCATCGCGCCGATGTCGATCCGTACCTCATCGAGATTCCCGCCAATGAGCAAGTCGGTCAGCCCGTCGCCATCCAGATCGTGTGGGAGGATGCCGTAGACTGGCGCCAGCTGAGCGTCCCGCGGTAGCGGGATGAGCGTGAACTTCCCGCCGCCGTCGTTGCGAACGAGCGTCGTGGCGAACGTTTCCGCCGACTTGAAGATGGCGTCGACCAGCTCCGACTTCGGGAACATGTCCGCCACGGTCTGCGTCGCGTAGTCCTTGTAGGTCGGGTAACGCGCCTTGAACATTGGCAGCGCCTTGAGGAGCTCGTCGCGCAGCGCGAGCGGGTAGCTCACTCCGTGGTTGAAGCACGACACGATCTGCTCGGAGTAGCCATTTCGGTCGAAGTCCTTCACGTACATCGTGACCGGTTCCGTGGCGCTCGCGTGGCACCGCGAGTTGAACCCCGCGTTACCGACAATGAAGTCCACCTTCCCGTCGGCGGTGAAGTCGCCCGCGACGATCCGGTTCCACCAGCCGGCGCTGTGCTCGAGGCCGGACGTGGTCATTGGCGTTAGGCGCCCGCCGCCGGCGTTGTGGAAGATCGTGATCGGCATCCACTCGCCGACGACCACGAGATCCTTCCGCCCATCGCCGTCGACGTCGCGCCAGACGGCGTCCGTGACCATCCCGACACGCGCGAGCTCCGGGGCGAAACGCGACGTCACGTCGGTGAAGTGCCCGCGCCCGTCGTTCTGCAGCAGCATGCTCTGCGGATTGGCACCGTACTTCCACGGCACGACGCGGCCTCCCACAAACAGGTCGATGTCGCCGTCTCCGTCGTAATCCTCGGCAACCACGTGAGAGCCGCTGCCTCCATCGGTCGGCAGACTGCCTTCGGCTTTGTGGAACTGGCCGTGCCCGTCGTTGAGGTAGAGTCGGTCCTGCAGGGCCGAGGCAAGCTCGCCGAACTCGCTGCCGCCGCTCACCACGTAGAGATCGGGATGTTTGTCGCCGTTCGCGTCGAAGAACACCGCGGCGACGTCTTCGGAGGCCGAGTCGGCGGCGAAGACGGCGGTGTTGCTCGGCGCGAAGCGACCGTCGGCTTGCTGGATGTAGAGCGCGCCCGGCTGGCCCTTCGCGCCACCGAAGTAGATGTCGTCGAGCCCGTCGCCGTTGACATCACCTACGGCGAGCGCGGGGCCTTCGGTGGAGACCATGCGCGGCATGAGCTGCTCACGGTCGAAGTCCGAGAACTGATTCTCACGGTGGATCCACCCAAGGCCGACTTGGTCCGTAACGTCAACCAAGAAAGGGGACCGCGATGAAGCGGAGGAAGCCGAAACGGCCGGATACTGTCCCGGAGGCCGAATATCCTTGGCCTTCGTGGCCTCAGACTGTCGAACCGTGATTCGTTTGTTCGTTGCCACACCGTTCAGGACGGTCTCTCGACCATCAGGCCATTCGACTCGCAGCGTGTCGATCGTTAGGCACGGCCCCACGCCGAACGTCAGCACGTAATCCACGCTCGACTGAAAGCCGCGCACCGGCTCGAGCTCCTGGACGAACTGCTCGCTCCCGCCGTAGAGCGTCACGCGCGCGCCGACAGCGAAGCGGTTCTTCCCTTCACCATCGAGCTGCACCTGGAGATAGTGGTTCTCCTTGTCCACGGTCCGGGCGTTGTTCCGGTAGATGAAGACCGGATCGTTGACGTTGTTGACCACGAGGTCGGGCGCGCCGTCGCCATCGAGGTCACCGTACGCGGCGCCGCTGGAGAAGCTCGGCGTGTCCAGCCCCCACGCTTTCGCATCGTTCGAGAACGACCAGTCTCCGTGGTTCCGAAAGGCGAAGTCGGCGAGCTTCGTCGACGGCATGGCGTTGATGAGCTTCATGAAGTCCACCTTGCCCGCGCCAGCCGCCCGCGCGTCCTCCATCGTCCTCGCGTTCGCGAGGAACGCGATGTAGTCCTGCGACGTCACGTCGCGCAGGAGCCCGTTCGTGACGAAGATGTCCTTGTTGCCATCGAGGTCGAGGTCCGCGATCAGCGCACTCCAGCTCCAGTCGGTGCGTGACACGCCGGCCATCTGGCCGATGTCCGAGAACGTAGGCGTTTTTCCCGGACGCAGCGACGCATCGCCGTTGTTGTGCTGGAGCATGTTGCGCATGAACTGGTGGCCGTAGCCCGTGCGCACCTTCGCCTGGTAGACATCCCACGTATCGAACGACGACGTCGTCTTGAGACGCACCTCGTCGTCAGGCAGCATGTCGGTCGTGTAGATGTCGGGCCATCCGTCGTTGTCGATGTCCGCGACGTCGAGCCCCATCGAGAAGTAGCTCGAGTAGGGCATCGCCTTCTCGAGCGACTCCGTGAACGTGCCGTCGCGGTTGTTGATGTAGAGGTAGTCGCGCTCGAAGAAGTCGTTCGACACGTAGATGTCGGGCCAGCCGTCGTGGTTCACGTCGGCCACGACGAGCCCGAGGCCGAATCCGACCTCACTGCCGAAAATCCCAGCCCGTGCGCTCACGTCCGTGAACTTTCCATTGTCGTTGCGATACAGCTTGTGACCGCCGTACGGATGCCTGACGTTCCGAAGGTTGCGGTTGTCGAAGCTGCTCACCGGCCTGGGTGAGTTGTTGATGATGAAGAGATCGAGGTCGCCGTCGTGGTCGTAGTCGAAGAACGCGGCCTGGGTCGAGTAGCCCTCGTCGGCGACGCCGTACTCACGGGCCATCTCCTTGAACCGCGGCGTGCCGTCGCTCGCGTTACCCTGGTTGATCCAGAGCTGGTTGGCGCGACTCTTCGGATCGCCCGAGCCGGCGCGACACAGGTAGATGTCGAGCCGTCCGTCGCCGTTCACATCGGCGAGCACCACGCCGGTCGTCCACGAACCCTTTTCGGTCTCGAGCCCTGATGCCTTCGTGATGTCGCGAAAGCGGAAGCTCCCGAGGTTGAGGTAGACGCGCGGGCCGTCCTGGTTGGACGTGAGTACGATCTCGGGGAGCGAGTCGCCGGTGAGATCGCCGATCGCGACGCCGCCGCCGTTGTAGAAGTTCCGGTACGTGAAAACGTTATGCTCCCGAGTCTCCACCAGCCGGTTCTCGAACGAGACGCCGGTGTACGTGGAGGGCAGTCGGGTGAACAGCGTGGTCCCGACCGGCGGCGGAGCGGCGTCGCTAGGGCCGCTGTCGGTGGCGCGCTCGCGGGAACAGCTTGCGGCGACGAAGCAGGACACGAAAAGCAGTCGCCGGACCACACACGCCATGGATGATCCTCAGAACAGCAATTGAACCGCAGAGGACGAAGAGGGACGCCGAGAGAACCTCCGCGTTCTCCGCGTTCTCGGCGTCCTCTGCGGGTCATTCCGTTTTTTGCCGTAAGTTCCAAACCATAGGGGGAGGGCATCACCGCCCCTCCCCCTATGAGGTAATCCATGTCGCGCGGCTGCGCCACGCGAGGCGATGGGCGTCAGTAGCCCGGGTTCTGTGTCAGCTTCCCGTTGCTCTGAATCTGCGTCGCCGGAACCGGGAACAGCACGCGATAGGCTTCGCGCTGTCCCTTGAACTCTCGGGCGTCCGTGTAGTGCCCGAACCGAATCATGTCCTGCCGTCGCTTCATTTCGGCGACGAACTCGAACAAGCGTTCTCGCAGAAGGTCGTCGGTCGTGAGCGAGGCAAGCGGCTTCGGTGGGTTGAAGGCACGAGCACGAACAAGGTTCACGTCCGCGAGGGCCGCGCCCGTGTTCCCAAGGGCCAACTCCGCCTCGGCCCTGATCAGGTACATCTCGGCGAGCCGGAAGTACGGGAAGTCGTTCGGCATGGCGTCGCCGGCCAGCGCGTTAGGCAGCGGCGGGAACTTGTTGAACCGAACCCCCTCGCCCTCGCCAGCCGATTCGATGTTCCCGATCGACGGTGTGAAGACGAGCGGATTTCCGTTGCGGTCGTTGACCAGATTGCCTGTGTTGAAGCTGCGCTGCGGCCCCACGAGCCAGATCGAGTCCCGCTTGTCGGCCGCGTGGTCGAACGCGTTGTACGTCTCGGCGATCGTCGCGAAGCCGTTCCAGGGGCCGCCACCGCCCGTCGACAGCTGGTTGTAGTGCAGCGTCCGCATCGGGAAGCTCTCGCCGAGCCCCGGCTGGTTCGTGTGCGCGACGACGAAGATGTTCTCCGGCGAGCCTTCGTTCGATATGGAGAAGTTGTCCTTGAAGTTCGCCGCCAGCGAGTAGTTGCCGGAATTGATGACGGCGTTCGCGGCATCGATCGCGGCCTGGCAGGCGTCCTTGCCTCCGGCGACCGTGACCCCGGCGCATGAGTTGTAGCCGGTGGCGTTGATGCCCTGATCCTTGGTGAAGACGCCGGCGTTGATGTAGAGGCTCGCCAGCAACGCGTTGGCCGCGCCGCGTGTGAGGCGGCCGTACTCTGACGCGCTATGCGTCTCGGGGAGGTCCGGCGCCGCCGCAATCAGTTCCGCCTCGACGAACTTGAAGACCGAGTCGCGCGAGACGCGGGCGGTCGCCTCGAGCGCCGTGCCCGTCACGAGGGGAACGCCACCGAAGAAGTCCTGCAGCAGGTAGTAAAAGAAGGCCCGCAGCACCCTGAGCTCGGCCATCGCCTGAGTGGTCGTCGCAGTGGTCGAGCCCTGCTTCTGGAGCACATCGATCATCAGGTTCGCCCGCGCGACGCCGCTGAACATGTCGTTCCAGCTGTTGTTCATGTCGGCGAGGGCCGACCCACTGTTCGCCGTCCACGTCTGCCGGTAGATCTCGAGCCAGCGGCCGTTGTCGAACCAGTCGCTGCCTCGGGTGGGGACGACCATCTCGTCCGTCGTGATCTCGGCCAGGTTGTAATAGTCGTTGAGCGGGTTGCGGAGTCTCGCGTACACCGATGCGATGCCGGCAATGAGCTCGGCGTCACTCTTGAACGCGTTATCCGGCGTGAGCGCGTCGTTGGGGACCTCGGTCAGATCGGTGCACGCAAGCGGCGGGAGCGCTACGAGCGCAGCCAGCACGGCACCGCGGCCGATCTGCCGGATCGATTTGGATAGAAATGAAGTCATGGATTCGTATCCTCAGAACTCGATCTGCAGCCCGGTCGTGAACGTCCGAGCGCGTGGG
>Ga0207674_10002679_pt1 | contig 22218 bp, 17 predicted proteins | sample KBSCornC72_FD_184303 | JGI IMG/M metagenome (GOLD analysis project Ga0207674, IMG submission 184303) | Corn rhizosphere microbial communities from Kellogg Biological Station, Michigan, USA - KBS Corn C7-2 (SPAdes) (version 2) | ecosystem: Host-associated > Plants > Roots > Rhizosphere > Soil ...
TTTGACTCGGACTTTTACGATGACATGGTTGTTGGGCATTACCGAATGATGTCGGTCGGTCCGATCCTTTCTTCTCCGGTGGTCGCGGACAGGGTGGTTTACTTTGGCGGAACGGATGGGATCCTCTACGCGCTGGATTAAGGAAAATCGGGCCAGGTGATGTTCTTCCGGCGAGTTACGTCGGCCTCAACCGGGAGTGGCGAACTGCCACTCCCGCTTTTTCAGGGTTGCGAGAGTGGGTCAGGGCTGTTGGGGCCGCACCTGGTAGATAATGTGGACGGCGCGGTGATTACGCTTCAGCGCTTACGGGTTGCGAAACGGAAGAAGGAACTGTGGTCTCAGTGAGGACGCCATCGAACGAGTGGACTGCGATTGAAGAAGATCGCATACAGACCTCGTGGCTGGGCAAGCTTGCAATGCGCTGGTGGGGACGGCTGCTGATTGCGGCTGTCGGGTGGACAGGACTGGCCCTGATGTTTTCGCTGCCGAACCTGATGACAGGGGGGTTCGATAAGGAATTCAAGATGTACTGCGCTCAGTTCTGGGCGTGGGGGATGGTCACTCCACTGATCATCGGATTCGACCGGCGTTTGCCCTTCTCGGGTAAGCAGCTTGGGATGCGGGTGCTCGCGCATCTGGCAGCGAGTCCAATCCTGACGCTTCTGGGCTTCTACATCATGAAGGCTCTCAGGGTAGCGCTTGGAACTGACCCCCCGAGTTCTTTGTCTCCACATCAGGTCTTCAGCATCCTGATGATCGGCTGGCAGCTCTGGTTCTGGCTGATCTACTGGATCGTGGCGGGCGCGATCCAAGCATATCGCTACTACGAGCGGTATATGAATACGGAGTTGCGGCTGGAGCGGCTGGAGCACAGCTTCAGTGAGGCGCGGCTGAACGCGTTGAGGATGCAGCTCGATCCGCATTTTCTGTTCAATGCGCTGAATACGATTTCCTCCCATGTTGAGCGGGATCCGAAGCTGACACGGCGGATGATCGAGCACCTGGGCGATTTGCTGCGGATGTCGCTGGAATCGAAGGACCGGCAGGAGGTTCCGCTTACGGAGGAGATTGCGTTTCTGGAGCACTATCTGGAGATCCAAAAGATCCGGTTTGGCGATGCGCTTCGCGTGGTGATGGACATTGCGCCGGAGGTGAAGTATGCGGCGGTGCCCTCGATGTTTATTCAGCCGCTGGTGGAGAATGCGATCCGGCATGGGATTTCGCGCAGAGCGGCGGGTGGAACGATCGTAGTTCGCGCAAAGCCTCTGGGCGAGCGGCTGGAGATTCGCGTGCAAGACGACGGAGTGGGATTGCCGCCGGGCTGGAAGCTGGAGCAGCAAGAGGGCTTGGGACTGTCGATAACAAGACAGCGCATTGCGGGGCTTCATCCGAATGGGACGAGCCGCTTTGCCGTAAGGAATCGCATGGAAGGGGGCACCGAAGTAGAGGTGTCGCTGCCCTTGCGGCTGGTGGGAGACGAGAAGAGTGAACGCGCGTACGCTTGAGCCGATTCATGTGCTAGTGGCCGATGATGAGCTGCCGGCGCGGCAGAGGCTGATTGATTTATTGCGGCGGGATGACCAGGTGGCGTCGGTGAGCGAGGCCGCGGATGGTGAGACCGCGGTGGAGATGATCCAGCGCGAGAAGCCGGGGCTGCTTTTTCTGGATGTGCAGATGCCGGAGCTCGACGGGCTTGGGGTGATTGATGCGATTGGCGCGGCCGATATGCCATTGACGGTGTTTGTGACGGCATACGATCAGCATGCGATCCGGGCGTTTGAAGCGAATGCACTGGATTACCTCCTGAAGCCGTTCAGTGATGAGCGGTTCGAGGCGACGATGGCACGGGTCAAAGCGCGGCTGGATGAGCGGAGCATGAAGGAGTTTGGCCAGCGCGTAATGAAGATGGTGAGCGCTGCGCCGTCAGCTTCGGAGAAGAGGCTGGACCGGCTGGTGGTGAAAGCCGGGGGTACTACGCGGTTCATTCGCGTGATCGATATCGACTGGATCGAGGCGGCGGGGGTTTACGTGACGCTGCACGTCGGCGGCAAGGAGCTGCTGTACCGCGCGGCGCTGAACGATCTGGCGGAGAAGCTGGATCCGCGACGTTTTGTGCGGGTGCATCGGTCGGCGCTGATCAATATCGAGAGCGTGGTGCAGCTGGAGCCGATTTCACACGGGGAGTTTGAGGCCGTACTGAAGAACGGATCGCGGACGCGGGTGAGCAGGACGTATCGCGGGCAACTCGAAAAGCGCCTCGGCCAGCCGTTGTAGCCTTCTCTCATGGGCCGACACCGAGCGCGATCAGCCAAAAAAACAAAAGTAGGCATCGACGGCTATCTCCTTGCCAGTGGCATCCTGTTTGTCGCGTTGGTACTAAGCCTTACCGCAATGCAGATTGCTTCCAGTTCCGGCGCCCAGAAGCGTGTAGAAGTATTCGCATGGTGCAGCGCGGTTACCGTATGCACCAGCGGATTGTTCTTAATGTTGTGGGCCGTCCGGCACAACCAACGCGAGAGGCTGGAGAAGCTGAAAGATGAGGCTCCTCCCGTTTTTAATCTCAACGAAGACTACCGGGCGAGGCACGATGTGAGCGACGTCATCATCTACGCAATCATGGGAGGCGGTCTCATGTTTGTGGCTAGTGGAATCGGCCTTCATGGACATTGGCTGATGGGGTCTGTAGCGTTGGCGCTATCGCTTTTCGGGCTTGTCATGTTCTACAAATCCCTATTCTTCTCGGTTCTGTTTACGGACAAGCTGATCGTGGTAGAGATGAAACCGTTTATCAAGTATTCGGAAACGTGGGAAGCCGTCAAGGCCATCTACCATATGGGGATTAGCCGAAAGATCGTTTTCTCCGACGGGAAGAGCGTCGTTGTTGGATACGGGATAGGAGATTCCCGAAGGATTGCGGCCATTCTAAAGAAACATGTCCACTCGAACCTTTGGGAGCCAAGGCTAATCTGGTTCTGAATTCGGTGCTTTCTTGCTACACAGATATCGTCGGAGATGGCCTGATCAAACACCTCGGTCATCGATCTGCCTCGAATGGCTCGAAGTGCTCAGGCAACGGCAGCACGGATTCCAAGCTCTTCAGCAAGCTCGCCAAGTCTTCGATCTCTTGTCCAGATTCGGATCGATTGGCTGAAAAGCACGGAGGCTATCAGGTGAATGTCTGTCACATCGATTCCACGTCTAAATAGCCTCCGCTGCTCAATGAGCTCACGCAGTTCAGCTATTTCCGCGACGGGCATATGATGCAATAGAGCCATATTCTTGAGGAACTGCGCTCTATTCGCGATCGAACCTAGTGCCAACTCCAAAATGATGTACGGATGCGTTGCTACATCATCGTTCTCCAGCAGCTGCTTGAGCCTGGGCTCAGGCTTCCGTAGGTGATCGATCCAGATCGAGGTATCGACAAGAATCACAGCTTCACCCGTTTGCGCGGAACTGCTTCAGCACTTGGATCAGTGCCACCCATTGCCGCAAGTCGGCGAGCAGCTTCCTGACGAACGAGCCTTGTCAGAGCCTCGCGGATCAGGGCTGCCTTCTCCTTGATCCCTGTGTAGTCTTCCGCCTTCTTGAGCAGGTCGTCATCGAGTGCGATGGTGGTTCTCATTTCAATCTCCCAGGCACATATTTTAGCACTTCTTCGATGCGAAATATGGTGCGTATCCAAGCTGGGCGTACGCCTGGGCGTACGCGGCCGATCTCGGTTCGCATCAGCGGTGAAAAGCGAAAGGGACGGCTGATTGGCCGTCCCTTTGGTATTTCGTAATTCAGTTCGAACTAGACGGGCTGAACGTTCTCAGCCTGCCATCCCTTGGGTCCCTTGACCACGTTGAACTGAACGGACTGGCCTTCCTGCAGTGAGCGGAAGCCCTGCGCCTGAATGGCGGTGTGATGGACGAATACGTCCTCGCCGTTCTGACGGGTGATAAATCCAAAACCTTTTGCGTCGTTGAACCATTTAACTGTGCCCTGTTCCATGAGAGGGAAACTCCTTGATGCTGATTTACCGCCGAATTGCAATTGGAAGTGTTGCTGTGGAGCGGTAACTCGGAACAGGCAAGTACTTCTGAATCGAATTCTGGGATTGAAATGAGTGTAGCATGGGTGGGGAGAAAGCCGTGCCGCACGACAGTAACCGCGTCCTTGTCATCAATCCCGGATCGACGTCTACGAAGTTCGGAATATTCAAGAAAGACGGACCGGAGTGGGTGGCGACGGTACAGCATGGAGATGAGGAGATCGAGCAGTTTCGGGGGCGCTCGATGCTGGCGCGGACGGGGTATCGCGCGGGGGTGATCGAGAACGCGCTTGCCGCGGCTGGGTACGACACAAAGAAATTTGCGGCCGTGGGCGGCCGGGGCGGTTTTCTGCCCCCTATGGCGTGCGGGACGTATCTGGTCGACGAGGCAATCATCGAGGAATTGCGCGAGGCACGGCGCGGCGAACATGCGAGCAATCTGGGAGCGGTGCTGGCGCTGCGATTTGCGCAAGCCGCCGGGGTAAATGCGTACATTGTCGATCCGGTGACCGTCGATGAGTGGCAGGATTGCGCGCGGCTTTCAGGGACTCCCTTGATCGAAAGATGGTGCGTGGGTCATGCGTTGAACATCAAGGCGGTGGCGCGGCGGTTTGCGCGGGAGTCGGGGCGGCCGTATGCGGATTTGCGGCTGATCGTCGCGCACATGGGGAGCGGGATCACGGTCTCCGCGCATCGCGACGGCAGGATGATCGACAACAACACGCCGGAGGAAGGGCCGTTCGGACCGGACCGGACCGGATCGCTGCCGGTTCGCGAACTGATCAAACTGTGCATGACGGGTGAGCATACGCAGAGACAGCTTGATCGCATGGTGTTTGGCGAGGGTGGGCTGTTTGCGTACCTGGGGACGCGTGATCTGAAGGAAGTCGAGCGACGGGCGGACGCGGGAGACGTTAAGGCTGCGGCAGTATATGACGCGATGATCTACCAGGTTGCAAAAGAGTCTGGCGCGATGGCGGCTGTGCTGGAGGGACGCGTGGATGCGGTGCTGCTGACCGGAGGCATGGCGCATTCGGAACGGCTTGTAGGAAAGCTACGGAAGTACATTGAGTGGATCGCGCCGGTGAAGGTCTATGCGGGCGAGGATGAGCTGCAGTCGATTGCGGAGGGAGTGTTTCGCGTTCTCCATGGCGAGGAGCAGGCGAAGCGGCTCGAAGAGCATCTGGCGGAAGAGAAGAGCCGGGACGCGCTGGTGATCGGTCTGGAGTAGCGCGTCCGATTAGAGTGTTGCTTTCTACTTCGAGAGTATTCGGAGGCTGGTTGAGATCGGCAGGCCGATGAGGAACATGTGGGCGAGCAGTCCCTGGACGAGTCCGCGATAGGTGTATGGGCCCATGGCGTGGTAGGCGCTGAGGGGAAGGATCACCAGGTTCATGAACAGGAAGAACACGATACCGAAGACGAGGCCGCAGATGAAGAAGCTATCGCGAAGGAACGGAAGCTTGCGGCTCGCGAGGCAATAGGCGGCTGCAGCAGAGAAGGCAATCAGGTAGTGGATAAAGAGGCCCAGAATGTAATGGCCTGCCGAGGGAGTGCGGGCTGCGGCTCCGATGAGGCCACCGGCGATGCCAAGAGGCATCATGCGGCCGAAAGTGAGGTAGGCCGAAGTCATGTCGAGGAGGCCGGCGACGAATCCTCCGGCGAGAATGGGGAAGAGGAGCGGATGCTGCGAGACACGCGGCGAGACGACACTTGTTGTCATTAGCGACCTCGAGGAAGGAAGTCTTTCTATCAGTCATGCTGAGGTCGCACTGGCGATGGTGGGAAGCGGTTTGAGGCGAAACGGACCTGTGGCGAACGAGGCGGTACTTCTTTTTGGGGGAACTGCTCAGACCTTTTGCAGATTGGCGAATTTTTCCATCAGCTTTTTCATTCCGTGGTGAGGGAAGAGCACGGTGAGCTTGGCTTCGTCGCCTTCGCCTTCGCGCATGACTACGGTGCCTTCGCCGTATTTGCTGTGGCGAACGCGCTGACCCTTCTTGAGGCCAGCGGCGCCGGAGGGTTCGGGAATATCCATCTTGGGTCGTGTGGAGCGAGTGAATGAGCCGGGCTTGACGCCGCGGCCGCCGAAGAAGCGGGCGATATTGTCTATCGAGCCGCCCTCCGGGCTTTCACCTTTTGGAGTAGAGCGTTGTGAATAAGAGAAACGCGAGGTGTCCTGGTTTTCGTCTTCGTAGTTGTAGTGGCGGCTCTCGTAGTCGCCGTGTTGGCTTTGCCGGCGATTTGCGCCGTAGCCGCGGCCATTGCCGTATGAGGGGACGGACCACGCGGGTGAACGGCCGCCGAGGTTTTCGACGAGCTGGCTGGGGACTTCTTCGAGGAAGCGCGAAGGGATGCTTTGTTCGGGTGCGTCGTTTCCGTAGCGGCGGCGGTAGTGGGCGCGGGTGAGGATGAGCGTATTCATGGCGCGGGTCATACCGACGTAGCAGAGGCGGCGCTCCTCTTCGAGTTCCTCGGGATTCATCAGCGTGCGCGAGTGCGGGAAGAGGCCTTCTTCCAATCCGGCGAGGAAGACAAGCGGGAATTCGAGGCCCTTGGCGGCGTGCAGAGTCATGAGGGTGACGCGGGCGTTGGGATCGAACTGGTCGGTGTCGGAGGCGAGTGCGGCGTGATCGAGGAAGTCGGCAAGGGTTTCGCCGCGGACCTCGGCGTCATGTGCGGCGTTGGCGAGTTCCTTGAGGTTTTCAATACGGCTGAAGGACTCGGGTGAAGCTTCGGCTTCAAGGGCTTTGATGTAGCCGGAACGGTCGATGATAAAGCGGATCAGTTCGGGGAGTGTGGCCGGATCACCCGGCTTGCGAAACGGGTTTTCGTCTTCGGACGCGGGACCATCTACGTCTGAGAACTCTCTGCCGCCTCTCGTTGCGGAGAGGGCGGGTGCCTGATCTTTGGACAGAGGTGAGGCGCTAGTCGCGTGCGTGGAGGCCTGTGCTTCCTTGGGCATCTTCAAGAAGGGTCGCGCGGGCTTTTCGGCGAACGGCGAGAAGTGACTCGGGTCGAGCAGCGGAATCTGATTTTCGTTGCTGCCGAAGCTGAACTCGGCCGCAGCGTCGAGAGCGTCGGCGACTTCCTGCTTCTCGTCTTCGCCCGGCTCGGCCGCTCCGAAGCTGAAGTCGGTGTCGGCGTCTTCAGAGCCGATGTCGGCGGAGAGTTTGCCTGCGAAGTCGGGGTCCATCATGGCCTGAGCGTCGAGGATGAGCTGACGGAACGAACCGAGGGACATGCCTGCGCGGCTGGAGATGAGGTTCTGCTCAATGGCGACCTTCATCGCATCCCAGGTGGACTGGCCGGTTTCAAGGGCGAGCCGCTCGAGTGTCGCGAGGGTGGTTGCGCCGATGCCGCGAGCAGGGGTGTTGATCACGCGATTGAGTGCCATGGAATCGTGCGGGTTGCGAACGAGGCGGAGGTAGCTGAGCAGATCCTTGATTTCGGCGCGCTCGTAGAAGCTGAATCCGCCGACCATGGAGTAACTGATGCCATAGCGGCGAAGGGCTTCTTCGACGAGACGTGACTGCGAGTTGGTGCGGTAAAGGACGGCGCAATGCGCTTCGTCGCCTGATTCGGTGGACTCGCGTAGAAATTTCTGGATGCGGTCGGCGATGAAGAGAGCTTCGTTCTCGCCATCGGGGGCTTCGTAGTAGCCGATCAGCGATCCGCCCTGGCGATCGGTCCAGAGCTTTTTGCCTTTGCGTCGAAGGTTATTGGAGACGACGGCGCCGGCGGCTTCGAGGATGACCTGGGTGGAGCGGTAGTTCTGTTCGAGTCGGACGATTTTGGCATTGGGAAAGTCCTGCTCGAACTCGAGGATGTTGCGAATGTCGGCGCCGCGCCAGGAGTAAATACTCTGATCTTCGTCGCCCACAGCGCAGACGTTCTTGTGTTCCCCGGCGAGCAGCTTCATCAGCTCGTATTGGGGGCGATTGGTGTCCTGGTATTCGTCGACGAGGACATAGCGGTATTTGCGCTGGTAGTACGCGCGGGTCGATTCGGAGACTTTGAGGAGGCGGACGGCTTCGAGTAGAAGGTCGTCAAAGTCCATCGCGTTATTTTTGCGGAGCTCGTCTTTGTAGCTCTTGTAGATGTGGGCGATACGCTCGCTGTCGGGGTCCTTGGAGCCGAGATAGTAGTCCTGGGGATCGACCATGTGGTTCTTGGCCCAGGAGATGCGGCTGAGGACGGTTCGTGGTGTGAGCTGCTTGGTATCGAGGCCCATGCGGCGCATGACCTGCTTGACGATGTTCTGCTGGTCGGTTTCGTCGAAGATGGCGAAGGACTTGGTCAGCCCCTGATTGTTGACGCGAAGGGCCTCGATGTCGCGGCGAAGGATGCGGACGCAAAGGGAATGGAAAGTCGCGAGGAGTGGCTTGCTGAGGGACGAGTGGCCGAGGAGCTTCTCTACGCGTTCTGCCATTTCAGCAGCAGCCTTGTTGGTAAACGTAACAGCAAGAATGGAATCCGGAGAGACACCCTTCTCCTGAATGAGCCAGGCGATGCGGCTGGTGATGACGCGCGTTTTGCCGGAACCGGCGCCCGCGAGGATGAGGAGAGGGCCTTCGGTGGTTTCAACGGCTGCGCGTTGTTCTGGATTGAGTTTTGCGATGAGCGACTGCGACAAAGTGGGGCGTCCGGTGGGAAAGATCCTTGTTCTAGTTTACCTTTCCGGCGATGTTCGTGCGTGAAGCGGTGGATTCGGCACAGCGCTGATTTCCAGAGGAGGCAGTTGACTTGGAGTATTCCCGAGATGATTCGAGGTGCTCGATGAACAAACCTTTGTGACCCTCGACATAGCCTGGCTGGCGTTCGAGCGGTACCCTCGCGGGTTGTAATTCAGCAAACTTAACCTTGCGCCCGATGTAGCCCAGCAGACCCCATGAGCGACCACCCCGGTGCTAGGGGAGTGGGTCATGGGCTTTCGCGTTGGACGTTTCTGCTTCGGGCTCGCGCTTGCGTGGTCCGCGTCTTTGTCATGCCTGGCTTCGCCGACAAACAGCAAGTTGTTGTGGCTGGTGCCGCCGGGTGCCCAGATGGTGGCGGGCTTTGAGAACTACCAAGACGAACATCATCATGGTCAGCTGCTGCTGTCGACGCGGAATAATCGTCTCGACCTTGCAGACTGGCAATCGATTGCGGGTGTGGATCATAAGCGAGCCGTGGAAGAAGTGATCGAAGTTGCGGCTTCGCCGGTTGGCGGTCAGCTGCCGGAGCATTTGCTGCTGGTGGCGGGACGATTCGACCGAGAGAAGATCTTTCGATCATTGCAGGTGAATGGGGGGAAGCAGACGGAGTACAGGGGCCAGACGGTGATGCTGATCAAGCCGTTCGCGCGTGAGAAGGGCGTGATGGCAGGGACTCGATGGCTGATCATTTTGGAAGACCGGCTAGCGATGCTGGGAACTCCATCAATTGTGAAGAGCGCACTGCAACGATATCTGAACCATGCGGACGTGGATATGCTGCTGCGGGAGCGGCTGAGCCAACTACCTCTGGACGTGAGTTCCTGGAATGTTTTGAGTTCGCTGCCGCAAGCTCCTACGGGATACACGACAGCACAGCCGGCGAGTCCATGGGCGAGATTCTTCGAGGGCGCGAATGTGCTGATGGTGGGTACGCGGTTCGGCTCGAAGATTCGCGTGCATTTTGCGCTGCATGCGGATGAGAATCGCGGCGCGGAATTCTTTGAGCAGAAGACGGCTTCGTTTGCGGAGGTATTCGCCCCTGAACGGATTGGCAGTTCGCGGCAGCCGCGAGTGGCAGGCGTTGAAGTCGGGCCGAACCGGGTGCAGGGTTCCGTTCAACTCTCGCGAAAGCAGTTTGACGCGTGGAGCGACTGGACGAACAACTTCGGGCGCGTGCCTGCGATACCGGATCGCCAGGCCGCTGCGGGGCAATAGATTGCGCTGAAGAACGTGACGGGTTGCTGTTGAAGTGAGCGGCAAGTCTCCTATGCGGCTGTGGGCGGCGATGCGTGCGGAGGGCGGGCGGTATTCTGAGTTCACGATGACAGTGAAGAGAGTGGCCGTCTACTGCGGATCGGCAAACGGCAGCGATCCAGCGTTTCTGGCGGAAGCGAAAAAATTAGGGCAGGCGATTGCGGAGGCGGGGCTGGGGCTCGTCTACGGCGGGGCGAGTGTGGGTTTGATGGGCGCTGTTGCAGATGCTGCGCTGGCGGGCGGGGCGGAGGTGATCGGAGTGCTGCCGGAGATTTTATCGGGCAGCGAGATTGCGCATCGCGGACTGACGCGGCTAGAGATGGTTCCGACGATGCACGAGCGCAAGGCGCGGATGGTGAAGCTTGCGGATGCCTTTCTGATGCTGCCGGGCGGATATGGAACCCTCGACGAGATGATGGAGATCGTGACGTGGAAGCAGCTTCGGTTGCATGCGAAGCCATGCATCCTGATCAACACGTCGGGGTATTGGGATGTGCTGCTCGAGTTTCTGGATCGCGCGGTGGAGGCGGGGTTCCTGAAGACGGAGAATCGCGAACTGCTGGAGGTGGTGGGGACGGCGGCAGAGGCGGTGGAGAGAAGCAGGGAACGAGGGGACGAGGTGACGAGGAGATAAGGGCACGAGGGGACAAGGGGAAGAGGGGACAAAATTAGGGAGCAGGGAATAGGGGAAGAGGGCTCGATGCGGGAATTGGGATGGGTGTCGGTGTTTGTGTGTTTTGTCTGGATGCTCGCGGGGGCTGAGGGGCAGAGCGCGGGTTCGCATGTGGCTTCGGCCGGAGGTCAGGCGGGGGCGCGGTCGGCGGAGTATGCGCGGGTGCAGGAGCGTTTGGCGCGGGGGTGGAACACATGGGATGTGCACAGCGTGGCGACGCAGGTTCTGCTGCCGGACGGTTTGGCGATTCATGTGGGGATGAAGCACAACTCTTCGCTGAACGGGGATGCGTGGCTGGGGGATGCTCTGATCGGACGGCTCGATAAAGATGCGGAGAAGGTGACGCCGGGTCCGCATGCATGGGATGGGTCTTATACGCGGGCGGATTACCAGTGGAACGGGCACAAGTGGCGCGTGGAGAGCGCGCATGATGGCGATGATCTGGTGATGCTGGTGACTCCACTGGAAAACAAGAATGCGCTGCCGCCGACGGTGGTGTTCTCAGTCGCTTACCTAGGCAACTATTTCGGCACCGTACATCGTGAGTGGGGGCAACCGGAACAGGTTGCTAGTGTGCGAACCCTCACTGGCTACATCAATGCTAGGAATGCTCGAGAAATAAATGTCTACTGCACGTGTGAGAGTGCTGGATCCAGTTTCACGGTCGTTCCGATTCCGGCTCCTTATTTCTCAGCCGAACTGATCGGGCCGGTGGGCATCAGCACCGGTAAGCGTCGCACTTCAGAAGGAATCCGCACAGTGATTCAGAAGCAGAAGGCTGCATATGAAGCGTTGATCAATGAAGCGGGTGCGAATAGTCCAATCCTCGATGCGATTGAGACAACGCTGGGGTGGGACACGATCTATGAGCCGGAGAAGGGACGGGTGATTTCGCCGGTGTCGCGGGTGTGGTCGGTGGGATGGGGCGGGTATGTGCTGTTCGACTGGGACACTTTCTTTGCGGCGACCATGGCTTCGATCGGCGACAAGGACCTGGCGTATGCGAATGCGTTGGAGACATTGCGTGAGGAGACTCCGCAGGGTTTTGTGCCGAACTATGCGCGGGCGGGGAACTGGAAGAGTACGGATCGCTCGGAGCCGCCGGTCGGTGCGATTACGGTGTTGGGTCTCTACCGGAAGTTTCACGACCGTTGGTTCATCGAGGATGCGTTTGCGCCGCTGCTGAGCTGGAATCGGTGGTGGAACGAGCACCGGCAGATGCAGGGGTTCATCGTGCTGGGGAGCGATCCCGAGAACGAGCCGGTGAACGTGGATGATGGTTCGAAGGGGACGTGGCAGGGTGCGGTGTATGAGTCGGGGCTGGATAACAGCCCGATGTATGACGGGACTTTTTACAACAAGGAGACGCATCTGCTGGAGTACGCGGATGTCGGGATGACGAGCCTGTATATCGCGGACTGCAATGCGCTGGCGGAGATTGCGGAAGCGCTGGGAAAGGCGGCGGAGGCGAGGGAACTTCGGGAGCGAGCGGAGCGGTACCGGGCAAAGCTGCAGACGTTGTGGGATGAGAAGACCGGGATCTTTTTGAACAAGGACCTGTATACGGGCAAGATGAACACGCGGCTCTCGCCGACCAATTTCTATCCGCTGCTGGCTAAGGCGGCGAAGCCGGAGCAGGCGCAGAGCATGATCAAGCATCTGCTCAACCAGGATGAATTCTGGGGTGATTGGATTATTCCTTCGATTTCGCGTAACGATGCGGCGTTCAAGGATCAGCAGTATTGGCGTGGACGGGTGTGGGGTCCGATGAACTACCTCGTGTATCTCGGCCTCGAGAATTACGACGATGCAGCTGTTCGGAAGGAGTTCGCGGAGAAGTCGTATGCGCTGTTCCTGAAGGAGTGGCGGGAGAAGGGGCACGTACACGAGAACTACAACGCGATCACCGGGACGGGAGACGATGTGCAGTCGAGCGACCGTTTCTACCATTGGGGCGCGCTACTAGGGTACGTCGAATATCTAGAGCAGAGTTCGAGCAGCGCGAACAAATAAAAGCTTGACCAGGGTGGGAGTGGAATCGTTACCATTTTTGCGGTCGGATACCGTAAGATTTTCCCGGGAGCGATTCGCGATGAAACGGACACGCCTTTTTTGTTTTGCCACTGCCCTTCTCACACTGCTTGGTGCTGCTGCACTGGGGAGCATTGAAGCCGGCGCACAAACCGCAGTGGAAGCCGCCAAAGTTGCGGCGGAGATCGACAGAGTTGCGCACAACCTTCCGCCTGAATCGCGAAGCGTGATTACGCGCCTGACGCTGATGCGCGAACTTCCCGACGGGACCTGGAAGATGCACTCTGGCGACGTGGCGCATGGCGAGGCGACGAACATTGACGAGTCGGGATGGGAAGAGCAGAAGGTGCCGGGCGAGGCTCCCAATGACGCGGTGTGGTTCCGGCAGACCTATACGGTTCCTGAGACGCTGCATGGGTACGACCTGACGGGCGCGCGGATATGGTTTGAATTTCATGCGTATGCCAATGGGCCGATGCCAGAGATTCTGTATTTCAACGGCAGGCGCGTCGCGCTGGGTGACGATCTGGAGCCGGTGGTGCTGTTCGATAGCGCGAAGCCCGGAGAGAAGGTCACGGTGGCGGTGAAGCTGCTGCACACGGTGGACAAGAAGAACATCCGGGGCGCGTCGCTGAAGATTGATTTTCCGGAGAACCGGCCGAATCCCGAGGACCTGCGCGAAGAGTTTCTGGCGGCGGCCGTGATGGTTCCGTCGCTGGCGCCGGCGGGCGATACAAAGAACTTGGCGACATTGAATGATGCGATCCGGGCCGTCGACGAGAAGGCGCTGGATGCCCACGACCAGACGAAGTTCGACGAGAGCCTGAAGTCGGCGCACCAGAAGCTCGAAGCGCTGCTGCCGCTGATGCAGACGATGACGTGGCACTTGACGGGCAATTCGCACATCGATGCCGCGTGGCTGTGGCCGTGGACCGAGACGGTGGACGTTGTGAAGCGGACGTTCGGCACTGCATTGCAACTGATGTATGAGTATCCGCAGTACACGTACACGCAGAGCGCGGCGGCATACAACGAGTGGGTGCAAGAGAAGTATCCCGACATGAACGACGAAATCAAGAAGCGCATCAAGGAAGGGCGCTGGGAGATTGTCGGCGGCATGTGGGTAGAGCCTGACCTGAATATGCCGGACGGCGAGTCGCTGGTGCGGCAGCTGCTGGTGGGCAAGCGGTGGTACAAGCAGGCGTATGGCGTGGATGTGCGGATCGGTTGGAATCCGGATTCGTTCGGATATACGTGGCAGCTGCCGCAGATCTACAAAAAGAGCGGCGTGGACTATTTCGTCACGCAGAAGATGACGTGGAACGACACGAACCAGTTCCCTTTCAAGCTGTTCTGGTGGGAGTCGCCGGATGGATCGAAGGTGCTGTCGTACTTCCCGCATGATTATGCGAACGGCAACCTGAGCCCGCTACGCCTGGCGCATGACACGGTGCAGGCACGGGAGCGCGCCACTGGCATGACGGACATGATGGATCTGTACGGCATTGGGGATCATGGCGGCGGACCGACACGGGCGATTCTGGATGAGGGCTTCCACTGGGCAACGCCATCGCAGCCGCAGAAGGTGATGCCAAAGATCGAGTTCGGGCTGGCGCAGCCGTATTTCTCAAAGGTCGAGAAGGAAATCGCGCCGGAGAGCAAGGAGTGGAACTACCAGTCGATTGCGAAGGGGTACACGCCTCCGGCAGCGGTCGAGGGCAAAATCGCGATTCCGACGTGGAAGAGCGAGATGTACTTCGAGTATCACCGCGGGGTGATGACGACGCAGGCGACGCACAAGAAGAACATGCGCGATTCGGAGGTGCAGGTTCTGGATGCGGAGAAGTGGTCTTCGCTCGCGTGGCTGGATGGGCGCAAGTATCCGGGAGACGAGTTGACTGAAGATTGGAAGAAGGTGCTGTTCAACCAGTTCCATGATCTGGCGGCAGGCTCGGGTATCGGGATCATCTATAAGGATGCGCAGAAGGACTATGACGTGGTGAAGTTCTCGACGAACGATATCTCGCGTCACGCTCTGGCGACGGTCAGCGAGCGGGTAAATACAGCGGGGCAGGGAACGCCTGTGGTGGTCTTCAATCCTCTGGGCTGGGAGCGTTCGGGAGAAGTGACGGTGCATGTGCAGGCCAAGGCCGGCGTGAGCGCCAATGGCGCGCAGGTTGTGGAGGTGAAGCCGGAGCAGAATACGGGCTTTGCCGATGTGAAATTGCACGTGCTGAATGTGCCGGCGATGGGCTACAAGGTGGTGTGGGTCGGAGGGAAGGGCACGGCGGAACCGGCAGAGAAGGCGGTGACGGCGAAGGATGCAGGCGATGCGATCACCCTCGAAAACGCTAAACTACGCGTATCGGTGAGCAAGCAGAGCGGATGCATAACCAGCCTGTTTGACAAGAAGAACAACTTTGAGATGCTGGCTTCAGGCGCTTGCGGGAACCAGCTGCAGTTTTTCAAGGACAATCCGAAGGATTACGACGCGTGGAACATCGATCCGGGAACGCTGGATGTGAAGCCTGAGACGATCGAGAAGGCGGATTCCGTTGAGCTGTTGAAGACGGCGGAGCCAACCATCAAGATCACGAGCCACTATGGCAAATCGAAGTTCGAGCAGACGATCGGGCTGTCGGCGGAAGGCGACGAGGTGAATGTGCGGAACCGGTTCGACTGGGAAGAGTCGCACATTCTGTTGAAGGCGGCGTTCCCGCTGGCGGCATCGGGGCCGTTTGCGACCTACGAGATTCCGTATGGAACGATCGACCGCCCGACGACACGAAACAATTCGTGGGAGAAGGCACAGTTCGAAGTTCCGGCGATGCGCTGGGCGGACCTGGGAGACGGGAAGCACGGGCTCTCGATCATCAACAACACGAAATACGGATACGATGCTGTGGGCAATCTGCTGCGGCTGACGCTACTCCGATCGCCGAAGTGGCCTGATCCTGTCGCTGACATGGGGCAGCAAAATTTTGAGTATGCCCTGTATCCGCATGCCGGAACGTGGAAAGAGGCGATGACGGTACGGCACGGGTATGAGTACAACTATCCGCTTTCAGCGCAGGCGACAACGGCGCACGCAGGATCGCTTCCGGCGACGCACTCATTTGTTTCGGTCACCCCGGAGAACGTGGTGCTGACGGCGGTGAAGAAGGCGGAAGATGCGAACGGGTTGATTTTCCGTGTGTATGAGTGGGCAGGGAAGGCAGCGACGGCGGAGTTTCATGTGCCGCCGGGCGCGACCAGTGCGACGGTGACGAACATGCAGGAGACGCCGGAGGGTAGTGCACTGGCGGTTTCAGGCGATGTGGTGAAGGCGCCGATTCATCCGTACGAGATTCTTACGGTTCGGGTGGACTACGGAAAGGCAGGGAGCAGGGATTAGGGAATAAGGGAACAGGTTTGCAGGGCGCGGCTTCGGCTGCGCCCTTTGTTTGGCCGAGAGAGGGTTCGTCCGTGGTGAACTCCGAACAGGTGTTATCAGCTCTTCTTCGAGGTCACGGCAGAGAAGGATGAGACGAGCTGGTGGACATTTGTGCCGCCACAGTTGGGGCACTTGATTTGTGCTTTCTCCACGTCGGAGATGTGGTGTTGCTGGGTGAATTCCTTGTTGCAATCTTCACAATGATAGGCGTATTGAGACATGGCGGTTCTCCGAGGCCAACATGATAGCGCCGATCCCCCGATACGGCTGTGAATCTGCTCGAGGGCACGGCAATTCTTAGCAGAGTGGCGCCAGGAGTGATGGCTTGGTTCGAGCAATCAGGTTCCTGACCGGAGATACTTGCGGAGAAACGCAGCCGCCTCGGGAAAGGCCTTCATGTCATCTTCCGCCGAGAATCCATGCCCGGAAGTCAGCTTTACGAACCGAACCGGCTTCCCAGCTTGTTGCAGAGCATCGGACAGGGCGATGGAGTGCCGGATGGGAATCACCTCGTCGCTGGTTCCATGCAGGATCAGAACAGGCGAGGAAATTCCATCGACGATAGTTCTTCGCGACCAGTAGTTGTAGTCTTCAGGCTTCTCCTCCGGAGAACCTCCCACTCTGTGAGCGATCGCAGCCTGAAACGGTTTCGCATCGTGATAGAGCGCCGCCAGATCGGTAGGACCGAAAAAGTCGACCACTGCGGCAAAAGCGCCGGGATATTTCGAGGCGGTAAGGAGAGAGAGGTAGCCCCCAAAGCTTAGCCCAACGAGACCGATTCTTTTGGCATCGATGCCTCTGGATGAGTGCAGGTACACGGCCGCCGCGTGAATGTCCGAGGACTCGTGTCCCGGGCGGAAATCCGGAACCATCACTGTGAACCCGTTGTCGGCGAAGTACTGGATTTCAGCAACAAAGCCGAAACCAATGGAGTTCATGGCGGGCTCACCACCGTGAATCCAAAGCAGTCCTCCGCCGCAGTGATTCTTCCGAGCAGGCTCGTACAGGTAAGCTGAAATACTTTGTCCATCGAGAGCGGGGTACGATACTAATCGGGCGCTCACGTGCTGCTTCTGCCTTGTCACAGAGGTGACCTTGTCGGTGTCAATCTGAACGACCTGAATCTCGCCTTGATGTCTGCTTGTCTGCAGCATGAATGCGATCTTCCTGCCATCGTGCGACCATGCCGGATCGAGAGGGAGCCCCTCCAGTGCAATCGTGCGGTCGACACGATCGGTGTTGACGTCGATGAGGAGAAGTTCGCCACCGTCCTGAACGTGTCGCACAAAGACGATCTGGCGCCCGTCAGGAGACCAATCGGCGCCCGACGGCCATCCGGTAATTAGCCCCTTGCTACTTGTCAGCATTCGGGGCTTTCCACCGCCGATCTGCTTGATGTAGACAGCCCACTTCTGGGATCCGAATTCCGGGACGGCCGCAGTGTAAGAGATCGAACTGCCGTCGGGAGAGAAGCGCGGGCGAAATCCTGTGCCGATGCTCGTGCCAGGAGTGCCATCGGTGGGCGCGACCATGATCTCCGGCGTCGTGCCTCTCACCGAGGTGTACGCGATTCGATTCCCATTGGGAGACCATGCGGGAGTGAGATCCGGTCCGTTTGCACTGTGAGCCAGCTCATGAAGTTCTTTGCCTCGCGCATCTGAGATCCATATGTGTGTGCCGTCCGGCATCTCGCGCGAGAAGGCGATATGTTTTGCGTCGGGACTCCAGGCTGCAGCGGCCGTAAAGGACTCACCCGGGAAAAGAGAAGTACTTTTTCCGCCGTTGGACGCAACTCGCAGAAGATGTGCCGCAGTTCTTCTCGTGTAGATCTCCGAATATATGATTTCCCGGTCACCAGGTGACCATGCGGGAACACCATGATGAAAAGTATCTTTGTAAGGCCCGTACGAAGGAGCCGAGGGATTTGAACAGGTTTGCGCGATAGTGAGGCTCGCGAAGGCCAGCATTAGCAGGGAACTGAACTTGAACGCGATCTTTCTACTGGTTCGGGCACTGGATATCGCGATGGTCGGAACGAATTGGGATTGCATGTGCATTGAGACCTCCTGTTGCTGATGGGCCCGTGGTGCACGCGTGGGATAACACGTCCGATTGGAGCTTTTGCATAGGAATAGTATTTTGCATACGGAAGAGATCGCCAGACAAATTCAACGGGGTGCATTGGACAACTGGGGCGCGGATACGTTGGATTGCAACAAGTAGGCATTTTGTAGCCGAGTGCCGATCCGAAGGGAGGCGAAAGGCAATATGCATCGGCGAGTTTTGTGTGAAGACAGTTGCAGGCGCATTCGGGGGAGCAGTAATTCCGTCCAATGAAGCAAAAGCTGTACGAGAAGCGTCAAACCAATCGCCAATCGGGGTCCGGCTGAGAGTTGGGAAGGACGGCGGGACTGAGGAATTATTGAGGCTGCTATATTCTGTTTTGAATCAGATAGCGTGAAGCTTACGACATCGAGGAATGCGCGATGGTAACCGTTGAAATGGGTTTTCTACAGGGTCAACTGAAAGAGCGGAAGCAGCGCCTTGAGGCGGTGATCCAACGGACGCCGGATGAGGCTACTCTTCAGGCGTTATTGCGGGAAGTGGATTCGGCGCTGGATCGGGTTGGTGCGGGCACTTACGGTCTCTGCGATGCGTGCCATGAAGCTATTGAACGCGACCGGCTGCTGGCCGATCCGTTGATTCGGTATTGCCTGGACCATTTGACCACGCATGAGCGTGCCGCGCTGCAGCGCGATCTGGATCTCGCCTCGGAGTTACAGAGAGGCCTTTTGCCCCCTAAGGATCTGAAGGTTGGCGCGTGGGAGACCAACTACCACTATGCGCCGCTTGGGGCTGTGAGCGGCGACTATTGCGATCTTTATCCGGCTAAGGAGCAGCTCTACTTCATGCTTGGGGATGTTTCAGGCAAGGGGGTGGCGGCGTCGATGCGGATGACGCAGCTTCACGCGCTGTTCCGCAGCCTGATCGGCATGAGTCTTCCGCTGACCGAGATCGTCGAACATATCAACGGCTTCCTGTGCGAGAGCGGGCTTTCGGGACAGTACGCAACGCTGGTGTGCGGGCGGGCGCAGGCCGGGGGCGAGGTGGAGCTTTTCAATGCGGGTCATCTGCCGGTGATCGCCGTTGTGCAGGGAAAGGCGAGTCTGCTTGAGTCGACCGGGTTTCCGGTAGGCATGTTTCGCGATGCGTCGTTTGTTCCGGTTCGTGTGCAGCTGGGTGGCGACGATCTGCTGTTTCTTTTCACGGATGGTGTGTCAGAGGCCGAGAGCGGGAACGGCGAATACGGCGTGGAGCGCATTGTGAATCTGCTATGCGAGAAGACACCGTGCTGTGCGGGCGAAGCTGTGTCGGCGTGTCTTGAGGATCTGCGTGCGTTTGTTGGTAGCCAGCCGGGAATGGATGATGTGACGCTGCTGGCGCTTAGGCATGCGGGGTAGAAAGTGCCCGCCGGGTAATTCACCGTCACATAGAATTCTTGCCCCCCAGGTCAGTCCCCTCAAAACGCACCAGAGGTGTTAGTCACTGATCTACGTTCGTGCGATGTCATTCCTGTTCAACCCCTCTTAAGCTGATGAGAACTCACACAATGGCTTGGCCTCGCAACGGGGAACGCGTCGGCATGCGATTGCGACAACTGGTTCCTTCGACAGGAGATGCCCGGTGGAATCGCCCAGGATCACTCTCGGTTGGACGGACGGAAATCGGGCGCGTCGCCACGTTCAAAACCAGCTTCTCGAGAGGTTTATTGCAAGCCTCTTTCCCGATCCGCGGCGGCATCCACGGTTCTTTGCGCCGCCCATTGTGGCGTACCTCGGCAGCGTAGGTGCATCGAAGCTTTTTCCCATCATCAATGTGAGTGTAGGAGGCTTCTGCCTCAGAGCGGATGAACTCTGGACACCAGGACTCGTCATGCCAATCGCCCTTCAGCGATGGAGGACCATCCCCCAGGACGATCCGGAGTCGCTCACAGTGCAAGCTATGCTGGTGCGCCGGGAAGGGAACGAGGCGGGATTCGCGATTGTGCTTCCTCCGCCCAGGTCACTCCTGCATCCGCGCATGCGCACGCAGCAGCAGAACATCCTGTTGCAAGAAATGTCTGATTTCTTGAAGGACCTCCCCGACCCGCTTGCAAAGCCGCCGGCCTCCACCCATCCTTATGCTCCGACCTCCGCCAGGTTGCCATTGAAGGTCCGGCAGATCGAACCCCTGCCGGTGATCGCGAGGCCCCACAAACTCTCGGCTTAAGCAAGGTAAACCGTCGAGAGCGGCCATAGTGCGCCGGGATAGCACCGGGCTGATTCGTCCGGAGTTCGCTGACGCAACAAGGCCGTCCCAAGCGGGACGGCCTTGTTGTTTGAGAGAACCAAGTGGAAGCTGGAACCCTTTCCATCTCCCAGGAAACTCTGGCTAGTCGCCTGCGACGGGCTCGGCTTCTTCGCGGTGGCGATTGACCGGCGATGCGGCGTTGTTGGTGGCGGGGCGAATGTCGCCGATCGAGACCATTCCACCTGCGGGCGGCTTTTCGCCGAGTACGTGTTCGCGATAGAGCTTGGCCATCTTGGCGTTCTCGGCTTCCTGTTTCGCCTTGTCGACCGTTGAGGCCTGCGCGTTACGGGCACGGAGTCTTTCTTCGCGGGCGTTCTTGGCGATGCCGAGTTCGTCGAGGGTGTGGTTGGCTTCGGCGTTCACGTGTTCCATGTTGAGAACGAGCTCGTGACCGACGTGGGTCATGCCGACCTTCTTGCCGCCGGCAAAGATCTCGTGACGGCCGTGCTCGTCGTACCACTTGGTCAGCGTGGCAGTCATGTGCATCTTCTCAATGATGTTGCGCCAGCCGACGCCAGTGTTGTAGGCGCAGAAGCTGATTTCGCCTTCCTGCGTGGCATACGGGATGATGCACTGCTCGGTGCGGCGGAAGTCGTAGTTGAAGAGATCCTGGAACCACATGCCAGCGATGAAGAGGAAGTTCCAGCGGTCCTGACGGCGCTTCTGGATGTCTTCAAGGGTACGGTCACCTTTAACGCTGCCGTAGTTCTTGCCGGTGGCGTTGAAGGTCTTGTCCATCTTCTTCAGCATGTCAGTGATCTTGAAGTGGGTGGGCGCCTGGAACGGATCGTAGTTGCGCATCAGCGCGAGCCCGAATCCGATGACGGACATCCACTTGCCACGGGCTGCGTCATTGACCTTGGCGAGGTCTTTGGCGACCTGGTTCATGGCGAGAAAGGCGGTGACGGGCGCGGCTTCCTTGGTTTCCTTGTCGATCATCATGGCCATGCCGATGCCGCAGTTGGGATGGCATCCGCAGGAGAGCTGGCCCCACTCCGCGGTGGGCCCGTGCACGAGATCGGCCCAGTCAGAGAAGGTCGACATGAAGGAGATGGGGAACCAGTCGCGCTCGGGAACTCCGAAGCCAACCTGGTTCTTGATGTCGTGCGCCATATGCGAGAGCGTGTACCGCTGCGCGTAGCGGCGCTCGTCGGTGATGTCCTCGTCGCGACCGGTGAAGCTAACGGGCTGGAAGGAGAGGAAGCTGATCTTCTTCGGATTGTCGAGCGCGAACTTGATGATGCGGCCGACCTGCTCGTTGTTGATGCCGTTGATGATCGTCGTAACGGGGACGATCTCGACGCCGGCTTCGTGCAGATTGTTAATGGCCTGGAGCTTTACGTCGAAGAGGTTGCCGACCTTCCGGTGCGAGTTTGCAGCGTTGCCGATGCCATCGAACTGAAGATAGACATAGCGGAGGCCAGCTTCGGCAGCGGCGCGGCAGAGTTCCTTGGACTTAGCGAATTCGATGCCATTGGATGCGGCCTGCACGGAGTTGTAACCAACCTTGCGCGAGTAGGCGACGGCATCGAGGAAGTAGGGCGAGAGCGTGGGCTCGCCACCGGAGAACTGAACGCTCATCTGACGACGCGGCTTGATGGTGATGGCGTTGTCGAGCATGGTCTTGATTTCGTCCCATGTCAGCTCGTGGACGAAGCCGACCTGGTTGGCGTCCATGAAGCAGGGATCGCACATCATGTTGCAGCGGTTGGTGAGGTCGATGGTGAGCACCGAGCCGCGGCCA
>Ga0207674_10002680_pt1 | contig 22216 bp, 21 predicted proteins | sample KBSCornC72_FD_184303 | JGI IMG/M metagenome (GOLD analysis project Ga0207674, IMG submission 184303) | Corn rhizosphere microbial communities from Kellogg Biological Station, Michigan, USA - KBS Corn C7-2 (SPAdes) (version 2) | ecosystem: Host-associated > Plants > Roots > Rhizosphere > Soil ...
GACGTTCATTTCACCATCGACGCGGAGGAAGCCGATCGGCTCGAACTGCAGATGGATGTGTTCGAAGCCTTGCTTGCCGACGACGAATTGTTCGCGAATGGTTGGGGCGGGTTCGGTGTCGCCATCCAGGCGTACCAGAAGCGTGCCGTGCCTCTGTGCGAATGGGTTGCGAAGGCCGCCCGCACGCGTGGCCGCAAGCTGATGGTTCGCCTCGTCAAGGGCGCCTATTGGGATACCGAGATCAAGGCGGCGCAGGTCGCTGGCCTGACCGACTATCCAGTTTTCACTCGCAAGGTCGCGACCGACGTCTCCTATCTGGCCTGCGCCAGAATATTGCTCGATGCGAGTGACGTCATCTATCCCGCTTTCGCGACGCACAACGCGAATACGATCGGCCAGGTGAAGGCGCTCGCCGCCGGGCGCCCATTTGAATTCCAGCGACTGCACGGAATGGGCGAGGCGCTCTACGAGGAGCTGGCGAAGCTCGAAGCCGGAATCGGCGATCCGCGTACGCCCGTCCGCATTTACGCACCTGTCGGAAGCCACAAGGAACTTCTGGCCTATCTGGTCCGCCGACTTCTCGAGAACGGCGCCAATTCGAGCTTCGTCAATCGGATCGCCGACGAACAGGTTTCGCTCGACGAGCTGGTTCGTGATCCGGTGGCGGAGCTTGCGGCACTCGAACCCAAGCGCAATCCGAAGATCGTCCTGCCGCGCGAGATCTTCGGCGCCGAGCGCCGCAACAGTGCCGGCGTCGATTTGTCCGACCCGCTGGTGCGCGAGCCCTTGTTGGAGCGGTTGAAGGCGTTGGAAGGCCGGGGCTGGACCGCAAGACCGACCCTTGGAAAGGGCAAGGGCAGGGCGATCGTATCGCCCCACGACCACCGGATTACCGTCGGAACGACGTTCGAGGCGACCGCAGCCGAGGTCGACCGGATGGCCCGCGCCGCCCACGCAGCACAGGTCCGGTGGGACGCGCTTGGTGGAGAAGCCCGCGCACGGCTGCTGGACCGGACCGCCGACCTCTATGAACAACATGCGGAGGAATTCTTCTCCCTGTGCATCCGCGAGGCTGGGAAGACCCTCGTCGACGCGGTGCTCGAAGTGCGCGAGGCGGTCGATTTTCTGCGCTTTTATGCTTCCGAGGCGCGTCGGCAGTTCGCCCGGCCGCTGCCCTTGCCGGGTCCGACGGGCGAGCAGAACGCGTTGCGTCTGCATGGCCGCGGAGTGTTCGCCAGCATATCGCCCTGGAATTTCCCGCTCGCGATCTTCACCGGCCTGGTGTCCGCGCCCCTGGCTGCAGGAAATGCCGTCATCGCCAAGCCCGCCGGGCAAACGCCTCTGATCGGTGCGCTCGCGGTCGAGCTGATGCATCAGGCGGGCGTTCCCAAGGACATCGTACAGCTTGCACCGGGCTCGGGCAGCGTGGTCGGCGGAACGTTGACGGCACATCCGCTGCTCGCCGGCGTGGTTTTCACCGGTTCGACCGACACGGCGCGCATGATCAACCGAACGCTGGCGGAACGGGACGGGCCGATCATTCCCTTCATCGCCGAGACCGGCGGCCAGAATGCGATGATCGTCGACAGCTCGGCTCTCCCCGAGCAAGTCACTCGGGACGTTATTTCATCGGCTTTCCAGAGCGCCGGCCAGCGCTGCTCGGCCCTGCGGGTGCTGTTCGTCCAGGAAGACGTGGCCGATCAGATGATCGCGATGATCGCCGGGGCGATGCGCGCACTGAAGGTCGGCGATCCGAGGGACGTCGCGACGGACGTTGGCCCCGTCATCGACAAGGGCGCCAAGAAGGCGCTCGATGACCACCTCAAGTGGCTCGACAAGAATGCGAAGCGGATTTGCGTTCTGGATCAGCCCAAAGCCGCCGATCACGGCTGTTTCGTTGTTCCCGCATTCTATGAAATAAGGTCTCTAAGCCAATTGAATCGCGAGAATTTCGGTCCAATTCTTCATGTCGTCCGCTTCGCCGGCGAAAAGCTGGGCGAGGTGGTCGATGCGATCAATGCAACCGGATATGGCCTGACCATCGGCCTCCAGAGCCGGATCGATACGGTCCGCGACTATGTCGAGGAGCATGCGCGGGTCGGCAATTTCTACGTCAACCGCAACCAGATCGGCGCGGTGGTCGAAAGCCAGCCCTTTGGCGGCGAAGGATTATCCGGCACGGGCCCAAAAGCGGGCGGCCCGCATTATGTGGCCCGCTTCGCGACCGAGCGCGTAACCTGCATCGACACCACCGCTGCGGGCGGCAACGCCTCGCTGATGGCCGCACTCGAAGGATAGCGGTCATGTGGCTCCGCCGCGCGCTCGGCGCCTTTGTTATCGCCGCCTGGCTGTCCGGTTGCAGCGGCTATTACAACGATTTCGACGTCATCAACGGCACGAAAGTCGAAATCCGAGACCTTTCGGTCAGCGACGGCGGGACTGTCTGGAAGCTGGGCAACCTCGGACCAGGAGCGAAGACGACGTTCCATGGTCATTTCGCGGGGGAAGATACGGGCACCGTTTCCTGGACCCTCAACGGCAAGAGATATTCGGCCGACGGCTGCTTCTACACCGTGGGAAGCGGAAGCTACGCCAGCCTGACGGTTGTGGGCGACCATCTCGACTATCGGTGCACTTGACCTGTCCCAAGCTGATACGGTGGGAACTCGGCTCTGGAGCACAGCGTCGCCCGAATGGTTGAAGGCACTGCGGGGTGGTCTTTTTAGCGAGACACGAACGCACCTCGCCGAGGCGGCCGGACCCCTCCGGGACCGGCCGCTTCGTACATCCTCAACGGTAAGAAATGTGGCTCCCCGGGCCTGATTCGAACAGGCGGCCGTCCGATTAACAGTCGGATGCTCTACCGCTGAGCTACCGGGGAGCAGCCCTTACGGGCAGCGCGGGCTAGATAGCGGACGCTTCCTTAAAGGCAAGTGTTCAGGTCAGAAATTGCTCCATCGCGATGCGCTCGTCGAGCGCATGTTCCGGATCGAACAGAAGAGTGAGCGAGCGTTTGCGATCGAGCGACACTTCGACCCGGGCGACGTCCCGGACCTCAACCTGGTCCGCGACGGCCGAGACCGGCCGGTTCTGCGCCTCGAGGATACGGAAACACACGGCCGTGTCATCCGGCAGGATCGCTCCCGACCAGCGTCTCGGCCGGAAGGGACTGATCGGAGTCAAGGCGAGCATCTTGGCCGCCAAAGGCAGGATCGGCCCGTGCGCGGAAAGGTTATAAGCGGTCGACCCGGCCGGCGTGGCGACGAGCACGCCGTCGCAGGCAAGCTCGGCCAGCGCGACACGGCCGTTCACCGAAATCTCGATCTTCGCCGTCTGGCGCGTTTCGCGGAGCAGCGACACCTCGTTGATCGCTGCATGAGAGAATGTCTGCCCGCCGACGGTAGTCACGCGCATTTCCAGCGGAGTCACTCGGATCGCCTTCGCCGCCGCAATCCGCTCCGCCAGCTGGTCGAGCCTCCACTCGTTCATCAGGAACCCGACAGTCCCGCGGTTCATTCCGAACACCGGCTTGGTGCAGCCAGCATCGAGCATGTGGTGCAGCGTTTGGAGCATGAAGCCGTCGCCGCCCAGGGCGACGAGCGTCTCTGCCTCTTCGGGATCGGCCCATTCGTAGCGGCGGCGAAGCGTCGCTTCCGCGGCCCGCGACACTTCCGTCTGCGACGACAACAGGCCGATGCCGAGGCTCTTCAGGTTGGTGGCGTTGCCCTCGGTCGGGCGGGGCGCGTCCGCGCTCAAGCTTCAGTCCTCGTACAGCCGCTACTTCGCGGGAACATAAGCCGATCGGCGCGGCGCGTCACTGTCCCGTTTCGGCTCAGGCCCGAGGCCCGTGCTTCCGGGCGGCGGCGATGCGCGTTAGCCCGGTCGCATGTGGGGTAGTGTATTTCCTTGGGGGCGCCGTGCGTCCGATCAGCCGATCCAGCCGCCGGTCAGTCCGGGCCCGGACCGGAATCTCGAACAGCTCATTGCGCACGAACGTGTCGAGGTCCTCTATCAACCTCAGATCGAACCCTTCAGCGGACGAGTGACCGGCGCCGAGGCGCTTGTCCGATCGGCGATTGAATCGTCGGCGCCGAGCCTGTTTGCCCGGGCGGCCGCCGCCGGCCTTTCCGAGCGACTGTCGCGGCTCATCCAGCGCAAGGCGCTTCGAGCCGCGGCGGTATGGGAAGGTCCTCTCAAGGGACTCAAGCTGTCGATCAACCTGCTGCCCGAGGATATTTGCCGTGAAGGTTACGACAACTGGCTGCTCGAAGAGATCGCCAATGCGGGTATCGACCCAGCCCGCATAACCGCGGAGATCACCGAGAGCGCGCTGCTCGTCGACCAGCAGGAGGTTGCTGCCAGGCTTGCCCGGCTGCGCGAAGCGGGGGTCACCATTGCGATCGACGATTTCGGGACCGGCTATGCAAGCCTCGCCTACCTGACCACCCTGCCGCTCGACGTGATCAAGATCGATCGCGGCCTGATCGCCGATATCGTGGGGGGCGAGCGAGACAGGATTGTCGTGAAAGCGATGATCCGTCTCGCTCGAGAACTCGAGCTCAAGGTCATCGTCGAGGGCGTAGAGAGCACCGCCCAGCTGGCCCTGCTCGCCGACTGGGGCTGTGATCTTTATCAGGGGTTCCTCGGCGCGGGGGCCCTGACCGAAGACGAACTCCGGCGTTTCGTGGCGACTGCAGAAATCCAGGCCGCTTAGGTCGAAACAGCCGTTCAGTATTGCCGCAAGCCTCCTACGCACCTGCGCCGGAGGCGCTCATGAACCGGATCATTCTTGCCATTGCCACGGCGGCGCTGCTCGCCGCCTGCCAGAAGAGCGAGCCGAGGCAATTCTCGCAGGCCGCGCTGGACAAGGCGATCGCCGATCCGGGCCGCAAGGATCAGCGTGATTCTTCGGACGAACGTCGAAAGCCTGGCCCGTTGATTGCCCTCGCCGGCGTGAAGCCGGGGGACAAGGTGCTCGATCTGATTCCGGGCAGTGCCTATTGGACGAAGATCTTCAGCAAGATCGTCGGACCCGACGGCAAGGTCTATGCGGTTTGGCCGAGAGCCTATGCGCGCGAGGCGATGGGTGACGTCGCGAACATGCGGAAGCTGTCTGCCGACAAATATTACGGGAACATCGTCACCGAGGTTGAACCGACGACGGCGCTGACCGCGCCGGAACCGCTGGACGTAGTCTGGACGTCGCAGAATTTCCACGACTATCCCGACGAGTTCATGGGCAAGGGCGACCCGTCACAGCTCGCGAAAGATGCGTTCAAGATCCTGAAGCCCGGCGGCACATTCATGATCATCGATCATATGACGAAGCCCGGTCGCGGACTTTCGGACACCGATACGCTCCACCGGATCGATCCTGCTTCGGTACGCCAGATCGTCGAAGGGGTCGGTTTTCGCTTCGCCGGCGAGAGTAAGGTGCTCAACAACCCAATCGATCCACTGGACATCCCCGTGTTCGACAAGTCGATCCGCGGCCGCACCAGCCAGTTCGCCTATAAATTCGTGAAGCCGAGCTAGGCCGGCTCGAGCTCCGGTCTTGCCGCATTTCCGGCGGCCGCGACACGGGCAAGGCCACGTGAAAGCTGCACTGCGCCGTTGAGGCGCGCATCCGCCGACGGCCAATCGCGCGAGATCGTCATCTTGCTGTCGGGACGCAGCCTGGCCGCGCCTTTCAGGCGATCGATGTAGCCGAGCAATGCGCCGAGATCGGGGAAGCCGTTCGGAGCGAAGGTCACGACCGCCCCTTTGGCTCCGATGTCGAGCTTGGAGATGCTGGCGGCTCTGCAGTTCAACTTAACTTCGACGATTTTCATGAGGTTCGCGGTTTCATCCGGCAGCTTCCCGAAGCGGTCGATCAGCTCGGCCGCGAACGCGTCGATCGCCTGGCGGTCGTCGAGGCCGCCGAGCCGCCGGTACAGGCCCATGCGCAGGTCGAGATCCGGCACATAATGCTCCGGAATGAGGATCGGCGCATCGACGCTGATCTGCGGAGTGAACTCTTCCGGACGCGCCGCTCCGCCGGCCTTGAGCTCGATGATCGCGTCCTCGAGCATCGATTGGTAGAGCTCGAACCCGACCTCCTTGATGTGGCCCGACTGCTCGTCGCCGAGCAAATTGCCCGCGCCGCGGATATCGAGGTCATGGCTGGCGAGCTGGAATCCGGCGCCGAGGCTGTCCAGCTCGGCCAGGACCTGCAGCCGCTTCATTGCCGCTTCGGTGATCGAGCGGTCCGCAGGCATGGTGAGATAGGCGTAGGCGCGGGCTTTGGATCGGCCGACACGCCCGCGAAGCTGATAAAGTTGCGCCAGCCCGAACCGGTCGGAGCGATAGACGATCAACGTGTTCGCACTAGGGATGTCGAGTCCGCTCTCGACGATCGTCGTCGACAGCAGCACGTCATATTTACGGTCGTAGAAGGCGCTCATCCTCTCTTCGACCTGACTCGCGCTCATCTGGCCGTGCGCGGTCACCGCCTTCACTTCGGGCACCTGTTCGCGAAGCCACTCCTCGATCGCTGGAAGATCGGCGATGCGCGGGGCGACGAAGAAGCTCTGCCCGCCGCGGAAATGTTCGCGCAGCAGCGCCTCGCGGATAACTACGCCGTCCCAGGGCGCGACATAGGTCCTGACCGCAAGCCGATCGACCGGAGGCGTTTGGATCACGCTGAGGTCGCGAAGGCCGGACATGGCCATCTGCAGCGTTCGGGGGATCGGCGTGGCGGTGAGAGTCAGCACATGCACGTCAGCGCGCAGGGCCTTCAGGCGCTCCTTGTGCGTGACTCCGAAATGCTGCTCCTCATCGACGATGACCAGGCCAAGCCGCTTGAAATGAATGTCCTTGGCCAGGAGCGCGTGCGTTCCGATGACGATGTCGACCGTGCCGTCGGCGATGCCTTCCTTGGTTTTCTTCGCTTCCGCCGCAGGCACGAGCCGCGACAGGCGCCCGATGTTGATCGGAAACCCCTGGAGCCGCTCGACGAAATTCTTGTAATGCTGCCGCGTGAGAAGCGTGGTCGGACAGACCAACGCCACCTGTTTCCCCGACATCGCCATGACGAAGGCGGCGCGGAGGCCCACTTCGGTCTTGCCGAACCCGACGTCGCCGCACACCAGCCGGTCCATCGGCTTGCCGGCTTCCAGGTCCTTGAGGACGTCTTCGATCGCGCGTTCCTGGTCGTCGGTTTCCTCATAGGGGAAACGATCGACGAATTGCGGGAAGGCGCTGTCCGGCTCGGCGATCGGCGCGGAACGCGTGGCGCGAAGCGCAGCGGTCTTGATCAGCTCGCCCGCAATCTCGCGAATGCGTTCCTTCATCCGCGACTTGCGCCGCTGCCAGCCTTCGCCGCCGAGGCTGTCGAGGACCACCCCCTCGCTCTCGTTTCCGTAGCGCGAGAGCAGTTCGATATTCTCGACCGGGACGTAGAGCTTGTTGCCGCGCGCATATTCGAGCGCGACGCAGTCGTGCGGAACCTTGCTGACGGGGATCTGGGTCAATCCCTCGTAGCGGCCGATTCCATGCTCTTCGTGGACGACAAGATCGCCGGGCGAAAGCGTCGCCAGTTCCGCCAGAAAGGCGTCGGCGGCGCGGCGCCTCTTGCGGCGGCGCACGAGGCGGTCGCCGAGCATGTCCTGCTCGGTGAGGACTGCGACGTCCGGGGTGGTGAAGCCGTGGTCGAGCGGAAGCACCAGCATCGCCGGCTGCGTCTTGCTCCCGAGGGCCTCCTGCCAGCCGTCGACCAGCTTGTGGGATTTCAGCCCATTTTCTTCGAGGAGACCTGAGAGGCGATCGCGCGCTCCCTTCGTGTAGCTCGCGAGAATGACCTTGTGCCCGGCCTTCCTGAGGGCGCCGATATGCGCGGTGACGGCCTCGTAGACGTTGGACTGCTGCGTCCGCTCCGGAGTGAAATCCCGGGCCGGCTCTATTCCGAAATCGATCGTTCGGTCGCTCTCAGGCTCGGGAAATGGCGAGGCGAGATGGATCGGCCGATCGAGAACGAGACCATCCCATTCCCCCTTGTCGAGATACAGCTCGCCGGGTTCGAGGGGGCGGTAGCTGCCCGGTTCTGAATCGGTCGCCCGGACGCGATTCTGGTAATAATCATCGATCGCGTCGCGACGGGATTCGATAGCCTTTTCGGCGGCAGCCTCGCGCAGGATCAAGTCGCTTTCGCCAAGATGATCGAACAGGCTGTCGAGCCGCTCTTCGAGCAGCGGCAACCAATGCTCCATTCCGCTCATCCGCCGTCCGTCGGAGATCGCCTGGTAGAGCGGGTCCTGGGTCGCCGCTGCTCCGAACGTCTCGCGATATCGCGATCGGAAACGCTTGACTGTTTCCTCGTCGAGCAGCGCCTCCGAAGCCGGCATCAGGGTGAAGCCCTTGGCCCTGTCGGTGGACCGCTGATCGGCGGGGTCGAAACGGCGAAGGCTGTCGATCTCGTCGCCGAAGAAGTCGAGCCTCAGCGCCATCTCTTCGCCGGCGGGAAACACGTCGATCAGCGATCCCCGGACCGCATATTCGCCGTGCTCGGCGACTGTGTCGGTCCGTTGGTAACCGAGCGCATTCAGTTGCTTGACCAGGGCTTCGCGTTCGATCCGTTCGCCTGCGGCAATTCGGCGCGTGAGCTGGCGTATGCGGAACGGCGTCAGCACGCGCTGCGTCGCTGCGGTGGCCGTCGCGATCAAAAGCTGGGGCCTGTCGCTCTCGTCCTGCAATGCATTCAGTGTCGCGAGCCGCTCGGCCATGACCCGAAGCGCCGGCGAGGCCCGGTCGTAGGGCAGGCAATCCCAGCCTGGAAAGGTCAGGACTTCCACTTCCGGCGCGAACAAGGGGACCGTGTCTGCAAGGGCGCGCATTGCCGTTTCATCGGCGGCAATCACAACAGCACGGCCTGTCTGGCTCGACCCATGCGCCGCGCGCGCGAGATCGGCCGCGAGCCACGGCAGGAATCCGGTCGGTACGCCCGCGAGAGTCAGCGGCTTATCGGCGCTGAGCACGCGTTGCAGCGGTTCGGTCATCGGACGATCCGGATGTAATCGAGCTTCTTCATCGCCTCGATCATGGGACCGGCGAAGCGCTCGGGCGGATCGGCGGTTCCGATCGCCCAAGCCATGATGTCGACGTCCTGGTTCTCGAGCATGGCCTCGAACAAGGCCCGCTGTTCCGCGCTCCACGACTCATGATGCGCGTCGAAGAATCCGCCGATCAGGGCGTCGGCCTCGCGCGTGCCGCGATGGTGCGCTCGCCAGTGAAGGCGTTTGAGTTCCGGGTCGGAAGGCATGGGGGCCAGATAATGACCTTTGGCCGTCATTGCGAGGCCTCGAGGATATCGGCGCGATCCAGCGGATTGCGTCGCTTCGCTCACAATGACGGAATGGAAATGACACGCTAACAACCGCTCATGCGCCCGGACATCCTCAATCCCTTGTTCGCCGAGGTCGAGGTGCTGAAAGGCGTTGGCCCGCAGGTTTCGAAACTGTTGAAGCGGCTCGACCTCAGCCGCGTGGTGGACGTGCTCTACCACCTGCCGACCGGAGCGATCGAACGAATCAGGACTCCGTCCGCCAGCGCCGTTCTGCTCGGCCGCAACGTCATCCTCGAGCTGACTCCGTTCGACAGCCGCGAACCGCGCTCCGGCCGCGGCCCGATGCGGGTCTATGCATCGGACAGGGACGGCAACACCATCAGCCTCGTTTTCTTCAACAATCCCGGCTGGGCGAAACGCGGTCTCCCGAAGGGTGAAAAGCGGATCATCTCCGGCAAGCTCGAAGCCTATGGCGACGAATGGCAGATCATCCATCCCGAAATCGCCCAGCCGGGAAAAGGCGCGGAGCCCGCGCTTCGCGAGCCCGTCTATCCGCTGACGGAGGGGCTCACCAACCGCCGAATGGGCGAGCTGGCCCGCGAAGCCCTGGAACGCGCGCCCGAGCTTCCCGAATGGGTCGATTCCGGCCTTGCGAGCCAGGAGGGTTGGGGCCCGTGGCACGCGGCGCTCGCCTTGGCGCATCGCGAGCCTGGGACCGAACAAGCGCGCCGCCGCCTCGCTTACGATGAGATTTTCGCCAATCAACTGGCGCTGCTCCTGCTCCGGCAGTCGCAGCGGCGGCACCGAACCGCGCCGCTCGCCGGGACGGGCGAGCTGATCCGCGGACTTCGGCTTCCCTATCAAATGACCGATGCCCAGCGCCGCGTCATTCGCGACATCCGCGGAGACCTTGTCCAGGCGGTCCCGATGCTGCGCCTGCTCCAGGGCGACGTCGGATCAGGAAAGACGATCGTCGCACTCGCCGCGATGCTCACCGCGGTCGAATCCGGCGCGCAGGCCGCGATGCTCGCTCCGACGGAGATTCTCGCCCGCCAGCATCATTCGACCCTGCTTGGCCAGATCCACAGCCTGGGCGTGCGAGTCGCGATCCTCACCGGCCGCGAGAAAGGCAAGGCCCGCGAGAGCGTCCTCATGGGCCTCGCCGACGGCTCGATCGACATCCTCGTCGGCACGCATGCGATCTTCCAGGAAAAGGTCGCATACAAGAATCTCGGGCTCGCGGTGATCGACGAGCAGCATCGCTTCGGTGTTTCCCAGCGCCTTCTCCTTGCCTCCAAGGCGGAACGGCCGCCGCATTTGCTGGTGATGACAGCGACCCCGATCCCGCGGACGCTCACGTTGACCCAATATGGCGAGATGGACGTCAGCAAGATCGACGAAATGCCGCCCGGTCGAACGCCGGTCGAAACGCGCGTCATCAGCGAGGAGAAGCTTGCGGACGTCGTGGATGGACTCGCGCGTCATCTCTCGAGCGGCGGGCAGGCCTATTGGGTCTGTCCATTGGTTGAGGACAGCGAGAAGCTGGACGCTGCGGCGGCCGAGGAGCGGGCGCGGTTGCTGAAGCTCCGCTTCGGCGAGGATCGCGTGGGGCTGGTTCACGGACGAATGAAGGGGCCCGAAAAGGATGCCGTCATGGCGCGGTTCGCTGGCGGCGAGCTCGGCGTCCTTGTCGCGACGACGGTGATCGAGGTCGGCGTCGATGTCCCCAATGCGACCCTGATGATCGTCGAAGGCGCGGAGCGTTTCGGGCTCGCCCAGCTGCACCAGTTGCGGGGCCGGGTTGGCCGGGGAACCGGCAAGAGCACATGTTTGCTGATCCGGGGACAAAATCTGACTGAAGTCGGTCGCGCGCGCCTGTCCCTGCTGCGCGAGACGAACGACGGTTTCCGCATCGCGGAGGAGGACTTGCGGCTTCGCGGGCCCGGCGAAATCCTCGGCACCCGCCAATCGGGCGATGTGCAGTTTCGCGTCGCCACGCCCGAGTTGGTCCAGGAGCTCGCGTCGGTCGCGACGAGCGACGCCCAGCTGCTGCTCGAGCGGGACGGCGGGCTATCGGGCCCGCGCGGTCAGGCGGCCCGCGTCTGCCTCTATCTCTTCGAGCGCGACCAGGCCGTCGGACTGATCCGGAGCGGCTAGCGGACCAGCAGCCCGTGCCGCTTCTTGCCCAGGCTGAGCTTCAGCGGCTCATCCGCGGCCGACAGCATCAGCGCCGGATCGTTCACGGTCACGTCGTTCAGCCGAACGGCACCCTCGGCGATCTTGCGCTTCGCTTCGCCATTGGAAGCGCAGAACCCCAATCCCGTCAGCGCCGCCAGGATCGAGATGCCGTCGCCTGTCCTGAACGTAGGCAAGTCGGCACCCGCGCCGCCTTCAGCGAAGGTCGTTTTCGCGGTTCCCGCGGCCTTCTCCGCCTCCATGCGCCCGTGCAGTAAGGCGGTGGCCTCCGTCGCCAGGATGATCTTGGCCTCATTGATCTCGGCGCCCTGGAGGCTTTCGAGACGCGCGATCTCGTCCAGCGGCATATCCGTGAAGATCCGCAGGAACTTGCCCACGTCGGCGTCCTGCGTATTCCGCCAGAATTGCCAATAATCATACGGGCTCAGCTGATCGGGATTGAGCCAGACGGCACCCGACGCCGTCTTGCCCATTTTCGAACCGTCCGCGGTGGTGATCAGCGGGGTAGTGACGCCGTACATTTCGGTCCCGTCGATGCGGCGCGCCAGCTCGATTCCGTTGACGATATTTCCCCATTGGTCCGATCCGCCCATCTGCAGCCGGCAGCCCGCGACGCGGGAGAGCTCGAGGAAATCGTAAGCCTGGAGGATCATGTAGTTGAACTCGAGGAACGTCAGCGGCTGCTCGCGGTCGAGCCGTAGCTTCACGCTGTCGAAGGTCAGCATCCGGTTAATGGTGAAATGCCGGCCGACCTCGCGAAGGAACGGAATATATTCGAGCCCGCTGAGCCATTCGTCATTGTTGACCATGATTGCGTCGGTCGGACCGTCGCCAAAGTGCAGGAAGCGTTCGAAACAGCGGCGGATCGATGCGATGTTCGCCGCGATCACCTCGGGCGTCAGCAGCCTGCGCCCCTCGTCCTTGCCCGAAGGATCGCCGACCTTCGTCGTCCCGCCGCCCATCAGGACGATCGGCTTGTGGCCCGCCTGCTGCAGCCGTCTCAGGAGCATGATCGACACGAGATTGCCGACGTGAAGGCTTGGCGCGGTCGCATCGTAGCCGACGTAGCCGGGCACAACCTCCTTGGACGCCAGCACATCGAGCGCCTCGGCATCGGTCACCTGGTGGATGTAGCCGCGTTCGTCGAGCAGCTTCAGAAGGGAAGAACGGTAGGACGTCATCGTTCGCGGTTAGACTCGACCATTGAAACTCACAACCGTTCGTCCTGAGGTCGCGCTCTTCGGATGCCCACCCTCAACCGTTCGTCCTGAGCTTGTCGAAGGACTGTCCTTCCTTCTACCAACGCGCAATGAGCTTCTGGACTTACATGCTTCATTGCCGTGGCGGCTATCTCTACATTGGCCACACCGAGGATTTGGAAGTGCGTATTGCCCAGCACAAATTCGGCCAAATGCGCGGATTTGCGTCCGATCATTTCCCTGTTGAACTAGTCTGGTCTCAGGAATTTCCGACGCGCTACGAAGCGCTCGCCTCTGAGCGTCAGATCAAGGGTTGGAGCCGCGCAAAAAAGCTGGCCCTCATCCGAGGTGACTGGATGTACATCTCGCAATTGGCGAAAGGAAAGAACAGTCCTTCGACAAGATCAGGACGAACGGACGAAAGATGCAACTAAACCTGGTGCCGCATCCGACCACGAACCCAACCCAACCGTTGAAGGTCTGGGCGACGGTCGAGCATGCCGGCGCTCTCGGTTCGGTAGCCTCGACCAACATCTGGTTCGGAGTGGGCGCCCCGGCCGAGCGATTCGTCATTTCGGAGCCTGTCGATCCAGCGTGCGCGGAGGACCTATGGCAGACGACCTGCTTTGAGGCTTTCCTTCGAATTCCCGGCTCCGACGCCTATCGCGAATGGAACTTCGCACCGTCGGGTGAGTGGGCGGCTTATGACTTTACCGGCTATCGCGACGGCAGGACCGATGCGGAAGTCTCCGCGCCTTATGTTCGCTTCGAAGACAATTTCACCTGGTGGGCGCTCGGGGCGACGATCCCCGTGGATGCGGATTCCATCTGGTCGCTTGGTCTTTCCGCGATTCTGGAAGAGAAGGACGGCACCAAATCCTATTGGGCGCTTGCCCATCCGCCCGGAGACAAGCCCGATTTCCACGCGGCGGATTGCTTCGCGGCAAAGCTCCCCTAGACAGCCGCAATGACCCTGTTCGGAATCGACCGGCTGCTCGCCGATCCGGAATTGCGCAAGCCCCTGGAAGGCAAGCGCGTCGCTTTGCTCGCGCATCCGGCTTCGGTCACCAGGGATTTGGCGCACAGTCTCGACGCGCTCGCGGCAGCAGGCCTCAACGTCACCGCCGCCTTCGGCCCGCAGCACGGGCTCCGAGGCGACAAGCAGGACAATATGGTCGAGTCCGACGACTTCACCGACCCGGTCCACGGAATTCCGGTGTTCAGCCTCTACGGAGAAGTCCGCCGTCCGAGCGGCCAATCGATGGGGACGTTCGATACGATCCTCGTCGACCTGCAGGACCTCGGCTGCCGGATCTACACCTTCATCACGACCTTGCTCTACGTACTCGAAGCCGCGGCCGAGCACGGCAAGAGCGTCTGGGTGCTCGACCGGCCCAACCCCGCGGGCCGCCCGATCGAAGGGCTGACGCTGCGTCCCGGTTGGGAAAGTTTCGTCGGTGCCGGCCCGATCCCGATGCGCCACGGCCTGACGCTCGGCGAGCTCGGCAAATGGTTCGTCGATCACTTCAAGCTCGACGTCGACTATCACGTGATCGAGATCGAGGGTTGGAAGCCCGATGAAGGACCCGGTTTCGGCTGGCCGCCCGAGCGCGTGTGGATCAACCCGAGCCCGAATGCCGCCAATCTCAACATGGCGCGGGCCTATGCCGGTACCGTCATGCTTGAAGGGACCACGCTCAGCGAGGGCAGGGGCACGACGCGTCCGCTCGAACTGTTCGGAGCGCCCGACCTGGAGCCGCGCAAGATCATGGCGGAGATGGAGCGTTTCGCGCCCGACTGGCTCGCCGGCTGCAAGCTGCGCGACATCACCTTCCAGCCGACTTTCCACAAATATGTCGGCGAGATGTGCCGCGGCATCTTCATCCACGCCGAAGGACGCTTCTACGGCCATGAATCCTTCAAGCCGTGGAGGCTGCAGTCGCTGGCGTTCAAGGCGATCCGCCGGCTCTATCCGGACTACGATCTCTGGCGCGATTTCCCTTACGAATATGAGTTCGACAAGCTTGCCATCGACGTGATCAACGGATCGCCGCTGCTGCGCGAGTGGGTCGACGACGTTTCGGCTGAAGCGCGCGACCTCAATACGCTCACCGATCCCGACGAGCGCGATTGGCATGAGCAGAGGCGGTCCTATTTGCTCTACTGAGCCATCTCGCAGCTTTGGTTAACGAAGAAGTAGGACGTTCTTCGTATCTCCATTCCGGATTTTGTTCGGGGGGTGGACGCGCCGATGGCCACTTTGGGGATTGAAGAAGTCACTGAAAACGCCATCCGCGCGGTCGCACGCGACTGCGGATCGCTGTCGATGGAATGCAGCGACGTGGCTGGCTACGTGCAGGGCGTCGCGGCCCGCATCGGCGAGCATCTGAAGATGCTCGACCAGCTCGAAGAGGTGACGACACGGCTGATGGCCGATCAGGCCCGGGTGTCGGATTCAACCGATGAAGCTCGCCTCCTTTCGGAGCAGGCCAAGGCCAAGCTCGATGCTGGTCGTGCTGCGATTGAGGACACGATCGGCGGCTTCAAGGGCCTCACCGAACTGGTCGTCCAGCTGGGCGAACGCATGGCCGGCTTCGCGTCGGCGATGAACCAGGTTCAAAGCGTTTCCTCGACGATCGAGACGATCGCCCGCAAGACAAACATGCTGGCTTTGAACGCGACGATCGAGGCTGCTCGTGCCGGCGATGCCGGGCGCAGCTTCGCGGTCGTTGCAGCCGAGGTGAAGAAGCTCGCTCACGACACTCGCGCCGCGACCAGCCAGATCGCCTCGACCATTGGCGAACTGACTCGTGAAGCGAGCGCAGTCACGACCGAGATCAAGACGGGTGTCGAGCGCAGCCGCGCTGCCCAATCGGGCTTCGGGATGATCAGCGACACGGTCCGCGAGGTTTCCGAGATCGTGGGAATGGTCGATCGCCAGACCGAAGGCATCGCCCACTCGACCAGCATGATCCAGACCAGCGTCGATCGCGTGAAGGCGGGTCTTACCGATTTCGCCGGAGACGCGCGCGACAACGGCACCGAGCTGTTGTCGGCGCAGAAGCGGCTTGGGCATCTTGAGATGCTGTCGAACACGATGCTCGACACGCTCGCGAACTCAGGCGCCGAGATCGACGACACGCCATTCATCCTAAAAGCGCAGGAAGCCGCCCGACAGATTGCCGCGGCCATCGAGCGCGCGATCGACGAAGGTGAAATCAGCGTCGAGGACGTCTTCGACCGCGACTACAAGATCGTCGAAGGCACCAATCCGGTGCAATATGACGTGCGTTTCAATGCGGCGGCCGACCGGCTCGTTCGTCCCATCCTCGACCGCACCAAGGCATCCGACAATCGGATCATCGGGTCGGCAATCGGCGACATGAACGGCTATCTGCCCACCCACCTTACCGAACGCAGCCATCCGCAGGGTCCGGACCCGGTGTGGAATGACGAGCATTGCCGCAACAAGAGGATCCTGATCGACGATACGACTCGCAATGCGCTCGCCAGCGAAAGGCCGGCGACGCTCGCGACTTACCGGATGGAGCTCGGCGACAAATTCATTCCGGTGAAGAATGTTTTCGTCCCCTTGTGGTTCAGGGGACGGCGCTGGGGGAACTTCGAGCTCGCGTACCGGGACGATTAATCTCGGTCACCGCTTTCTTACCCGCACATAAACCTCGTCTTTACGCCCTTGCGTTACGGACGGGTTCCTAAGGCTTTTTGCCTTGAGACATTGGGACGAGGGGAAAAGGATGGCGATCAATCGGTCCGTCGGCCGCACGCCGGTCAGCGTTGCCGAAGCCCAGCTCGCGCGCGTCGCGAGCGAAGGGACATCGCGTCATCCTCATCTCGTCGCACTTCTCGAGGCCTCGGGACCGCATGCCGGCCGGGATCTCGCCGATTCCGTACACCTGCTTTGCAGCCTTCATGGTCGCTATCCTGGCCTCATCCAGTTGGCGCTCGATCGCTGTCCTAAGGGCCCGGCGCACGAATGGCTTGGCCACGCGAGCGACGCGTTCGAGCGGGAACGGCTGTACCTCGTCCGCCTGACATCCGCTGTCGGACCGCTTCCAAGCACTCCCGGTGCTGCCGAGACTGAGGCAAGCCTGGTCGCGGCGCGCCACGCGCTGGAGACCCTGGCTTTGTCCGAACGCAGGGGTTGCGCCCTCGGATCGGCGACCGCGCTGGTCGGCGACTGGTGGCCCATCCGTCGGTTGCTCGACCGTGTTGCGGCTCGTGTTGGACTTGATTGCCCGGCCCCGTCGCTTCCCGATGAAAGCTCGGTTGTCGAAGTGATCGGAGCTTCGTCCGACAGCCCGGCAAGCGAGCGCGCGCTAGGGTTCGGCGGAGAGCAGATGCTGCTTCAGCATCGCGCTTTGTTCGATCTGCTTGAGGCGAGGGCGGAGGCACGGGGCGAATATTGATCCTGCGCTCGCACGCAGCCGATCATCACGTGAATTCGAGATTTTCGGAGCCCATAAACGGGTAAACCCCACCGGTTTGACCCGGCGGGGTTCCCCATGCTTTGAAACCGAAGTCCCAAAGCACGAGATCGACCTTAGCGGCCGCTTTTGGTTGATCAAGCGGAATCGTACGCGACTCGCTGACCCGAATCAGATTCCTGTGGATAAAGCTGCGGATAAACGTGTTAATCGAATCGTCATTCAGGCCGCGACTCGCTCTTCTCGTTCCGAATTGGCGGGAACAAGCGCCGAGCCGGCGGCCGTTGGAGCCGTCTCAGCGTTCGGGAGCGGGAAGAGCAGCCGCGAGCCGAGCACGACGGCGCCCAGCGCAAAATAGGTGCCGATCGCGATCAGCGGACTCCACAGGACCATCGCCGATAGGGGAATGCGGATCCAGACGGGATTGAAGCCGAAGTCTTCGCCGATCGCTTCGCACACGCCCAAGATGGTGTGGTCGCGCAGGGGAAGCGCCACCCGGGGCTCGTTCTTAGGCTCGGAATGAAGCGTAACATCATGCATCGACTGGGGTCCTCTCGTTCCTTGCGGAGCTTCTCCCCAGCCGATCCGCTGGCGGTCAGATGGGAGGGCTCCGATCCCAATGCAAGAAGATGAGCAAGAGCCGTGCCAAACTTGCTGAAGTGCGTGTTTTCAAAGCGTTAGGCTTCCATGTCGACGGAACGTCCGCATCCGGCGTCGAGTTGTGGCGCCTATAGTTGGGAAATTTCGCCACGGCGCGAGCGTGTCGAACAAAAGCGGCCCAACGTGCGGAAGTGCGTTGGACCGCTTCTTGACGCCGCCACGCTTGCCCAGGGGGATCACGAAGGGAGGCCGCGTGACACACCCGAAACGGTGCGCTCGGTCGGAGGTTCCTACGGCAGTTTTGAAGGGGGTTGGGGAAGCCCTGCCGAGGCCGGGGAGGCGAGGGGTAGTGGCAGGGCTTCCTTACAACTGGCTACTTTGGTGGCAGCGGGGGCTCGGGAGCTCGCTAAAGTCTCTGAGCCATCGCTGCCGAGTCGCAAATTAACCGAGGGGCGGTTAGCGGCGGATGAGGGGAATTGGTTAAGCGAAATTAAGCCCTCGCCCGCGGTCAGCCGGGGAAGAGGCCCCACACGACGGACGGCGCATGGCCGGGATTTAATCTCACGGATATTGCCCCGTTGGGCTGCCGAGCGCATCCTCCGACGCTCCCAGTTGCAGGGAGGAAGTCATGAAAAAGCTCGTGCTCGCATTGTCCGCGTTGAGCCTTCTCGCCGGATCCGCACCGTCCTTCGCGGCTCCGTGCAGGGATGCCAAGGGCAAGTTCGTCAAATGCCCGGCCAAACCCAAGGTCTGCCGCGACTCAAAGGGCCACTTCATAAAGTGCAAGAAATAAGCGAAGGCTTCTGTCCGGGCGGACAAAGCCGCCCTCATCCTCACGGCTCTATGAAGGGTGGCCGCACCGCGGCCGCCTAAAGGCCAGCCCTGTCGTCGGTGGTCGAGTAGGGCTGTTCCTGCACGCTCGTGTCGACATCGATCATCTTGTAGATGACGCAGCGCGCGAAGATGCCGGTCAGCAGGAGGTACGCAGCCAGGACCCAGCAGACGATGGACGCCACGGGGCCGAGCACTCCGAGATAGGCGATAAGGCCGAGCCCGAGCGCGGCAACGATTCGAACGACCCGATCTTCCGGTCCAATATTCCTGGCCATTATTACTCAACCCCCTTGATGAGCGAAAGCCGTCCCTAGCCCATAAGCTCTGGTGAAACCAAGTGAAACAAACTGCTGTAGCAATGGCGGTGGCTTACAATATCCGTCGCAAAAGGGCATATAGGTCCGGCTACTAGTCGCAAATTGACGGACTTCAGGCGCTTTGCGGCTCCTTCTCCTTCTCTTGTCGCTCCTAGCACCAGGGGACCGACTTCCGGCCTCCGGAACAGAAGAAGGAAATGCTTATGCCCACCGGAACTGTAAAATTTTTCAACGAAAACAAGGGCTACGGCTTCATCGCGCCCGAGGGCGGCGGACAGGATGCGTTCGTCCACATCACCGCCGTGGAGCGCGCTGGAATGCGCACCCTGCGTGAAAATCAGCGCGTCAGCTACGACCTGCAGGAAGACAATCGCGGCAAGTTGAAGGCCGAGAACCTGCGCGAGGCCGATGAGGCCGGAGCGCCCGAGGCTTCATCCGACGAGGGTCCGGCGGCCGACAACGATGAGGGCGAGCAGGCCTGATCGTGGTGACCGTTAGGAATACCAACCTCGAATTCTACCTCGCCCGTGCCGATCAGGCGCGGGCCGAGGCGGAGGCGGCGACGCTCGACCACGTGCGCGAGCGTTGCCGCCGTTCCGAAGCGGCGTGGCAGGCCCTGGCCGACCGCGCCGAGCGTAGCGAGAAGCTCAAGGAAGCCGAAGCGGAGCGAAAGGCTGCGGCCGGGCTCCAGCCGTAGGAACTCTGTCGTCCACCCGACGTTTCGCGGGCCGATATGGACGACAAGAGCATCAATCTCTGGCGACAGATAGAAAGCGGACGACGGCGCCAGCCCAGGAACGGTCCGCGGCCGCGCAAGATCAAGCCCGCACCCTAGCCAGGCTCGGCTCTAGCCCCCGCGGCCCTCATATTCGATCCGGATCCGCACCCATTCGCCGATGAGCGGCTTGCCGCCCTTGCGCGGCGGCCGCACCCGGAATTGCCACGCCGCTTGCTCCACCGCCCGGCCGAGGTGCGACCCGAGCGGCGATTCGCCCAGCACGAAGCAATTGTCGACGCGGTTGCCGGGGATCGTCTTGCACGCGATCAGCCCCCAGCCGTCCGTCGCATTGCGCGGCAGGTACCCGCCGAGCTCGGCGTCGGTCGGCTCGCGCGCCCATTCGGCGGCGTAGAGGATTTCACCGTGTGGACCGCGCCCGACTTCCTCGCTGTCGCCATATTCCGAATCGCCGGGCGAGACGTTGCGGAGATCCGCCGACGCCATCTCGTCGTGGCTCAGCTCCAGCAGCGGCGGGGCTTTCCTCGCCTGGGTAGGCGGAGGGCGGATGCTCGGCTTGACCGGCAGGATGATCGGGGGCGGCTTGGGCAGTGGCCGTGTGGAGGCGTGCGCCGGCGCTGCAGCCCTGCTGTGCGATTCGGGGATGAGGTCGACTACTGTCGCGTTGCTCGGTTTCTTCTGGGGCAGCGGAATGACCCCGAGCGTCAGAAGCACGAGCAGCAGACCGGCATTGACCCCGATCGCGAGCGCGAGCCCCGTCGCTCGCCGCCGAGCGGGCGTCAATTCCTGCGCGGAGCGGAGGCGGTAGGCGGGCAGGGCTGGCTTTCGTCGGGCGTCGCGTGGAGCAGCCACCTAAACGGTTGGGGCCTGAACCGAAAGTGAAGAAAGCCGGGCGTTCGCGAACGGCGAATCCCGCCTTCAATAACCGAACAGCCGCATCGACATCCGGTCGATCGCGCCCTCATGCCAATAGGGGACCAGGAACAGCAGGATCTCCGCGACAAGCAAGCCGATCGTTGCGCGCCGGCTCCGCACCAGGAACAGGGCGATGAAGCATCCGTCGATCGCGAGATTGTAGGGGATGAGCCAGCCCCAGAAATGCGCCGGCTGATGCGCATGCTGGTCGATGTACCAGCTGAAGTTCGCGACATGGTCGACCGCTTCGGCGGCAAGCAGCATGCCGACGACGAACTTCCGGCGCGCCTCGAACCAGGCGTGGAGATGGACATATTGCTCGTGCTCGCGCGGGAAGACGACCGCGGCTGCAAGGTAATAGAAGGTCGCGAGCAGGATCGGCGACCACAAATCGCTGAAATCGAGCGTGATGCCCTGCGACATGTTGAAGGCGTCGACCCATGTCGCGCAGATAAGGACGAAGGTGAGCAGCGCGAGCAGCGCCGTCTGCGTCTCGATCTTCTTGACGGCCTGCGCCCGGACCATCCCCGCGAAGCCGCCGAGCAGCTCGGTGACTGCGAGCCCGAGGATCAGGCCGTAGAAGGCGAAGAAGAAGGAGAACTTATCCGTGACTACCCCCGCGCGCGATGGTGTCAGACGCGGCGGGGACTGCAAAGTCCTCAGTGAGTCTCGGTCGTCGCCAGCACCGCTTCCGGCCGCCGCGCTGAATCCCCTCTAATTGACAATGGTCACAGCGTCGACGAGGGCCATCAGCGCGTCACGATCGCCCGACCGGTAGGGCAATTTCGAGGCGTGGACGTCGATATAATGGGTGCCGCGCACGCGGCAGCTGAAGATATCGTGCTGGACGATGGGACCGAACTTCAGGTCATATTCCTGCATCGCCGCTTCGCCGCGCTGGCCTTGCACTTCATTGCTGGGCCCCATTCCGCCCGCGTCGAAATGCTTGCGCTCGTCAAAGACAGCCCGGCAGCTCGCCATGGTGGCGGGTTGATGCGCATTTTCAACGATCACCGAAAGCAACATCCCCCGATCGTTGGCGTAGGTGAAGACCTGCCGATCACGTCCGCTCGGGGCACCTTGCATGGGCTTCAGGTCGCTTGCCGAAAGCACGAGGTGCCAGGGCTCTTTGCCGAAATGCAGTTCAATCGGCTTTTTCGCCTGGGCGGGGGTCGCCGCAGCGAGCGCAATACCCGCCGCCAACATCGCGACAGAAAGGGAAGTCCCCGACAGCTTCATGAAAGGCACCTCCTGCACAAGCGAACAAGGCTATTGCGCGGTCGAGGGTGCTAGTGACTGTTCACGGAATCTAGAGCGAAAAACCCCGTTATTGATCCAAAAAGCTCCGCATTTTCCTGCTGCGGCTCGGATGCCTGAGCTTCCGCAGCGCCTTGGCTTCGATCCCGCAGATACGCTAGCGGGTTTCGGGAATCTGCAGTTTCTCGAACACCTTACGTCGATGTTCGATCGAAGCCTCAAACAGTTCTGTGTAGATCCTCTTCACGAAATGAGGATCCAAGCCGTGTTCGCGCGCGTCCTTTTCAAGACGCCTCAGTTTGCCAACGATATGCCGTTTGTCGGAGATTTTTGAGCGATCGGCCTGGATACGCGCTGCAACGGTCGAATAAGCAAACCGAACCATCAGCAATGTA
>Ga0207674_10002681_pt1 | contig 22216 bp, 32 predicted proteins | sample KBSCornC72_FD_184303 | JGI IMG/M metagenome (GOLD analysis project Ga0207674, IMG submission 184303) | Corn rhizosphere microbial communities from Kellogg Biological Station, Michigan, USA - KBS Corn C7-2 (SPAdes) (version 2) | ecosystem: Host-associated > Plants > Roots > Rhizosphere > Soil ...
GATGCAGTTCACGTCTTCGGGCCGCACGTCGGCGACGTCGATCTCGTCAGGGTATATCGATCGAGTCTTCGCATTGAACAGCGCAGTGACTACTCTGCAACCGATCGCACGCATCGTCTCCGACTTCCAAACCAGTTGCGAGATCGCGACTTCGTTCAGCTTGGCGTCGGCGACATTGATCGGCGGCGCTTCGGTTTCTTTGGTCATCTTAGCGCGGGTTGAAGATCAACGTGACTGGCGGGCGCGTCACTGTGAAGTCGACGGCGGGCGCGTTGACTGAGTCGATCAGAAACTGCGCGCCGCCGTCGTTCGGCATTACCCACCATTTGCCAGATGTGGCAAAGAGCGTGTACGTCCCGACGTATTCGAGCGTGTACGCTTGCTGCCCAGGAAATATCGGCATTCCTGTCGGCTTCGTCTCGTCTGGTACGAACACGTCAAACGGCGAGCCAGTCAGATCAGCCGCCGGTACCTCGACGATCGGCGCTGCTGTCGGCGCGTGTGATCGTCCCGGCGATCGATGCTGATGACGCGGCGGGCGTGCTTCTGATGTGAATGCAGCGACAAGCGCTGCGATGATCATTGCTGCTACTATGTTTGTCTTCATTTGATTTGTTCTTGTTTGACTCGCTCCATGTGCCAGCGCTCGGCGTTGAGCAGAGCCGGTGCCCATCGTAGGTACCTGCCCTTTTGGTAGGCATCACAGAGAAATTGTTTATAGTCGCCGGGACGATACGCCTGCACAGCGAAGACTTGATTCATCTCGACGCGCTGAACTCCAAACCGCTCGCCAAGATCATCAGTGAGCATCTTTCGATAGTAATAGTTCGGTTTGTTAGGAACGGGTCGAGTCATATCGATCACCCATCTTTCCTTTGTCTTGTTTCCAAGACTCCATCGAAGCGTGACTGTCTTACGATCTTTGGACACTCGCGAGACTTGGCAGATGTGCGGTCGACGTGCGGCATCATAGCCGTATTTCGGACGATTCCTGTCACGACTATATCGACCTGACTCTTCTTCGGGTTCGTCGCGATATACGAAGCAGCCGACTCTCACTGCCTTGTTTTTGTCGTCGCGATATTTTTCCCATTCCGGCGTGTGCGTCGACGGCAGTACTTTCTCTTCATCTCTGACGAGCTTGAAGTACTTCGCCAAGTGATCGGAGTCGGCAAGGCTTATGTGTGGATGTGGCGAGAAAACCTTCGAGCGATCGAGCAAGCCTTGCACAAGAAACACGATGCGATTGTACTGCATCATCAGCTTGCGTCGCTCTTCAACCTTCTCGTCGAATTCGAAGTCTTGAGGCGTCACTACTTCAGGCTTGTACGAAGACGATCTGCTGAACCATTTCTCTCTCTCGAATGGCTGCGACAACTCTTCTTCGAACGGTATCAGGCGCGGCTTGAACTCTTGCTCTGACTCAAGTCTGAAAACTCGATCGCCATTCCTGAGAAGCAAGTATGTCTTTTTGTTGTGTTCATTCCATTCGGCATGGGCGAACGCTTCACCGATCGATCTCGCGAATCCATAGTCTTTATCATTACGCCGCACCTTCAGCGCGACAATGCAACGCGGCTCTGGGGCGATGCGATTCAGATTCTCGTCACGTGCGACCCATTCGTCGAACTGTTCGAGATTTGCGAAGTCGAGCCCGCCCTTGTCGAATTCGATCAGCGTCTCTTCGTCCATGTATCGCAACATCTGCCTGATCGCGATCGGCGTCTCGGCGTCGGCTGGTTTTCCGTCTCTGATCTGCTTCACAGATTCGATCAGACCTGCGTACAGTTCGAGCGCGAACAGCCGCTCGTCAACGATCGACAGCGCCTTGTTCATCTTATCAACTTGCGCACGTTCAGCCAGACAGAATGACTTTTGAATACCGACGAGCCGCTGAGTCAGTGCTTCGACTCTCTTCTCGCCTTGCGGGAAAGTTTCATTTTTCAGCGCGATCAGTTTGCTCTTCATCTCTTCGGGTGAAGTTCGAGATGTAGTCAGCGCCAGCGTCTCGATCGGCGACTCGTTCTGCGAAGCCACAAGATGCGCGCTCTGGCAATCTTGGACGAGCTTCTGCACTGCGGCTTGTAGTTCGCGCTGCGTATCGTTTGAACGCTGCTGCATGATCTGCCGCCAGTTTGGTTCAGGGCGCGTATTTTCAAGCCACTCGTCGAACTTCCAAAGATGCCCGCTCGTGTGCCGATCGCTCCCTGTGTAGAACTCAGTTCTGACGAAGTTGCTTCCGATATGCGTGACGCAGCAAAGTTCTTCGATCGGTTTTTCATCGTCATGATTGAATCGGCACCAATGCCAAGAGCCTAGCTTTGGCAGATCGTCTCTGCTCACTCGTGACACTTGAGATGTTGATCGCTCGACGTTCACTTGCCCCCCGCGAGTTTCCAGATCGTCCGCAGTTCGGCGTCAGTGATCTCTTTGCACGTCGGCGTGACGTCGCCTTCAGCAGCCATGCAGCGAGCTTCGACGCACTCGATGACTTGTCTGATCGCCGCGAACTTGTCGTCGCGTTTCTTGTGAATGCACAACTTGTGCGCGATCTCGATCAGCACGAGCCCAGTCGTGAGCAATGGCTCTGTGCGCAGCGACGGCTCGACGTGCAGCCATCTGATCATTGTCGGGTGATGAACGTCGATGCCTGTGCGTTCTTTGTACAACTTCATGACTTCGGCGAGATTGCCTCGCTTGCTGTGCGCGTAGCGCGCCAGCGCGTCAATATCTTCGAGTCCCTGCGGTTTCTTTTTCATTTGATTTGATTCTGTGTCTTGTAACGGATTCCGATCTTGCAGCGCAATAGCGCAGCGGATTCATTCGCTGAATCCCGGTTTTGGTGCGTGGTCGATATAGTCTTGTCGCATCGCTTCTAACGCTGGCGCGACTTGAGCGGCGAGCAAATGACAATTACACATCGGCTGCCCGCATGGTTCAGGCTTGATGAATTCCTGCCAGTATCGATCTGACATCGAGCCGAAAAGATTCGTGACAATTCCACCCATGAAGAACGCTTTGAACTCTTGCGGATGTTTATCTTTGGTCGCTTCGACAAGTATCTCGATGATCTGTATCGCAAGTTTTCTGTCTTTCTCTGTCATAGCAACCCATTTCGAGCGAGTTCGACCATGTGCGCACCGATCGCCGTCAGCGCGTCGTAGTAGCCTTCAGACAAGTGATTAGATTCGAAGTGATGTCCGAATTCGTGAATGATCAGATCGTCGATCGCACGGCGATTGCCGCGCAGATCAAACCAAGCCTTGCCGAGTCTGCCGACGTTGAACGTCAGCGAGCCGCGCCCGTATGTTGCGGCGTACGGCCAAGTCACTTCTGCGGCGAACGTCACACAGAGCAAATGACAGTCGAGCACGAGCCGAGCAACTGTCTTCGCGTAGTTCGCGACTTCTTGCATCTCGAACGTGACATCTGTGCAGAGCTTCAACGGCTTGCCGTCTGGCGAATACGGCTTCGGCGACGGCGTCACTTGTCCCGCTGGCAAGATCGCGTTCGCCTGCTTCGCGTTGCGCCACAGACCAGCGCTCAATGCGCCGCCATGCACGACGGTGTACCCGTGAGTCACTGCCAGTGCGTTCGCTTCTTTGTCGCTGGGGTCGAACGAGACGCGCTTGTCGCCGAACTTGGCTGCGATGACTCGCTCGATTGATTCCGGCGTCGCATCGGCGGCTTCAGCGGCTGCTTCGGCCCATGTGCTGCGCAACTGTTCAGGCTCTGCCAAGTGCGAGCAATGCTTCAATACGATCTCGTTGATGCGCCGCAGATAACCCGGGCGCACTGACTCACGATCGAGCGTCAGCGGTACTTTCTGCATGACGTTGACAATGACAGGCGCGTCGAGTTCACAGATCGGCAAGCCAAGCTCATACAGCTTGCCCTTCGGGTCTGTGAGTGAAACCCATGCCGAACGAAACTCGACGCGTGTTTGTCGCACTGTGCGATTCAGATTGCCTTCGCCGTCTGCGATCTCTGTCGGCAGTTGCTCGACGCATTCGGCAATGAGTTTTGGCGGCTCGATCTTGTAACCGTGCAACGTCGTCTTGATGTGATCAGGCGGCACGAGTGTCTGAATCGCTTCGACGATCTCGTTGCGCTCGATGCTCGACGCCTTCATGACGCAAGAAACCGAAGTGCCGTGCAATCGAGTGCGACGCAATGCGTGCCTGCCTTCAGCATCGAACTTGACGCCGCCTGCCGTGCTGATGATCTCGACTTCGTCGCAGATCGCGATCAGCAGCTTCTCGCCGAGATTGAAGCGACCGCGCAGCGATGGGTCTGCCTTCTTCTTCGACTCGGCGAATAGCGTGAAGGCGTCTGTGAGATTGCGCCAGCCGTTCGGCGCGTCGTCTGCAACAGTGATGCGCAGCAGCTTCATCGAGATCGACTCGATGATGATGTCGCAGCACGTGACGCCGGGTTCGTCCCATGCGTTTTGTATCAGTTCGAGCACGCCGAACGACTTGCCGCGACGTTCGAGAATCTTCGCCAGTCCGCGCCGATCAACTTCAAACCAGTTTTTGGAGTTCATGTGAATGCCTTTCAGAGTCCCGTGATGTGACGACGTTCGAGCTTCCCGTCGAACGTGTAGTCGCTGCCGAAACGCTCTTGCGCCTGCGTCACAGCTTGGGCGGCTGTCTGCCCGCCGAACTGATCGGGGCACTGCGCGACGCCGCCGATCTTCACTTGATACATATAACCTACGCCGACTGCGAGACGCACGCTGATCGTACGCGCAGCTTCGACGTTGACCGCGATCTGTTCGAGATGACGAGCAGTGCTGATCGCGTCAGCGACGTCGTCTGTGAAGTAATCAGAACCGCGCTTCGCAGCGTCCGTATAGCGCACAATCCATTCGTTCGTCTCTGATTTGCGAACGACGCGCACGTGTTTAAGTGTGGCGTTAGTGTGTTTGACTCGATCAGTCGCTGAAGGCTTTGTCGTATTCATATTTTGATTTGATTTGATATTCACTGAACGACGCCAATGTATCACGGTTGATACACAGTGCAACAACTATTTTTGAGCCATCGAATCGAGCTTCTGCTTCAACGCTTCGAGATCAGCGAGCGCGCCGAATGCTGGACACAGGCACACATTGACCGAGTGATCGCATGATTCGCCGTCAGTGAACGACTTCAGTGCAGAGATCGCGTTGTCGATCACCGTCGCTTCGATGATCTCAGCGCTTCTCGGTATCATGGCGCGCAGCCGTTCTGCTTCGTTGCGCGCATTCTCGGCGGCTTGCTCGATCGATTCGATCATGACGTCAGGATGACCACGCGTGCGCAGCGCGATCGATGCTCGCTCTGCGAGTGCATCGAGCCAGTTCGCCACAGCTACGACGTCGGCGATGGTGAAGTCTTTTCGATTGATCATCACGCGATTGCGGGCCGCGAATGCGGCTTCGTCGTCGGTGTCGATGCGCCAGAAATTGCGCAGCCGACAAGATGCGTGATCGATGAAAACTGGCGACGCATCGCTGTCTTCCCATTCGAGCTTCAGTGTGATCTTCATTTGATTTGCCTTTGGTTCGTTGTGCTCTGAAGCCGCGCACGTGCTGCGACGCGTGCGCGTGTATCAGTTCACTTCGAGTGCTTCGAGTCGTTTCAACTCTTGCTTTGCTTCATCTTCCGAGTCACACGGCGAGACCACAACGTCAGACTTCTCGCCGATCTCGACGACGTCAAAACCTGACGGGTACTGTGACTCGCTGCCTTGCGAGTGGAATGGCTTGATTGTGTATTTTTTCATTGTGCCTTCTTCGTTTGTGGTTTGTCGGCGAGCCGCTTCAGCCGCGCTGCGCTGACCCTGACTTCAGTCATCTCGAACGCGACGTCAGGGTCTTGACGTGCGGCGTCGTCGAGTTCGTTGCCGATCGCTTCGAGCATCTCGACGATGCGGCGCAGTTCGATCTTGGTTCTTTGATTCATCGCTTTGCCTTTGGTGTGCATCGCGGGCAAGTGCCGTCTGGGTTGCACGTGATGTGCAAGCCTTTGTTCCAACATTTAATGCAAGTGCCTCGCGGATTTGGTTTCTTTTTCATATCGAAAAGAGTTGAGCGCTGCCGCACTCGCAGCAGCGCTCGGTTGCGTGATCTTAGTTCTTCACGATGTCGAGCAGCTTACCGGCGCGTGCTTCGAGATCGATGCGGGCGTCGACGAACTCGAACTCGCGTGCGATCGCCGTCAAGCCGTTAGTCATGTCCCAGAGCGACACGCATTCGCCTTCTTCGCGGCGGGCCGCGTCGATCGCATCACGCACTTCGCCCTTGGTGAAGTTGAAGCGCTTCGAGAACAGCGACACGAACTTGTCGTCGATCTTCTCGACGTTCATCAGAGATACGAGCTTCGTCTCGCGAGCCTTCGTGACGGCGTCGACGAGCGGCTGAGATGACGCGTTGATGTACTCGAGCAGAGCGGGCGTCGCTTCTTGGGCGAAGCGATTCGGTGCGCCGATCGTGTGGCGCATCACGAGAGACGTGACGTCTTGCGCGCCCCAGACGATGTGATTACCGCACGCGTGACGGAAGAGAAAGGTCGTCAGTTCGAACTTGCGAGCGCCGACTTCAGAATTGCTGATGAAGAAGCCGCGATGCAGACCGTCGCGACCGTTGCCGCCGCGCACGTCAACTAGTGAGCCGCCGTCGATCATGAAGATGAAGACGTCGCGATCGCTGGCATACAATCCACTCGGCTTGCATTCGCCGCCCATCGTGCCGTGCGCATACGCCTTCGGGTTGAAGAAACGACCGCCCGTGCGCTCGACGATGTTCTTCGTCGCGGCGACGATGTCGGCGTCCCAAATTCGGCCGTACGATGTCGACGTCACGGCTTGCAGCGTGTTCACGTCATCGCCGCGCAGCGACATGATCTTCATCGACTCGCGAGACGCGTGCTTGACCGAGTAGTTGAGACAATCGGCGGCGAGTTGCTTCGGCAACGTGCGCAGATACGACGCCGACGCTTTCGAGTGTGCGCAGATTTGTCCGAAACTCCAGTGGGTGAACTGCATCGGTGCGCGACGACCGTTGATCACGAAGCGCTCTTGCTCGCTGCCGTCTTTGATCACTTTGACTTCGAGATCAGTGACGACTTCGTTGAAGGCGAAAGCGCGTTCACGACGCGCATTCACTGCCGCAGAGAGTTCGTCAAGAGTTTCGAAGCGTTGATCGGCTGGCCGGGTTGCCCATTGATTCGAAGCCGTCATCAGGTTTGTGCTCATGTTTTGATTTGGTTTTCAGTGGCTTCAGCCGTTGCTCGTTTCTGCTTCTAAGATTCGCCGTTGCGGTCTCAGTCGTCAGTTCGTCGAGCGCGGTCTGCTGTCACTGAACGACTTCAATGTATCACTATTGATACACAGTGCAACAACTATTTTTGAGGGTAGAACTGACGCAGCAATTGCGCGAAGTCGTAGATGATAAAACCGAAGCCGACGCTGACTCTCGGCAGTTCATCGAAGCGAATGCTTTTGCGGCCCGTTGCCAGCGTCGAGACAAGCAGATCATGTGAGATCGCAGCGCAGTGCGTTCGATTGACTTCCCAGATCACGGCGACGGCTGCGCCTGCATTGTGCCAGCGACGCAACGCGAGCACTTGATCGGTCGTCACGCCGCCTTCTCGATCGAGCGGCAACGTCGTCGAGTCAGTTGTCGACTTGGCTTCGATGAACAATGCGCGACCGCCGCGCTCTGTCCATGTCCCGGCGTAATCAAGAAACGGATTCGCACGCTCGCCGATGATCGTCTCGCCGTTCTTCTTCATGCGAAACGTCGGCGGCTCTGCTTTGACGATGCGCATCACGCCTCGTCGATCGTACGCTTCGCCGATCTGCGTCATGATCTTCTCGAACGACTTGCCGTCGTTCTGTGCATTGGTTCTCGTTCTCATTGGCAATCGACAATCTTCAGCGATCGCAGCCAGTGAATTTCTTTTGCACAGAGCCCGTCGCCAAAACATATAGTTTCGAAAGGAGCAGCAGCGCACGCCGATTCACTGACTCGAAGCTCGTCTTTGATGATGAATGCGACATCGCTCTTTGCGATCTGTGATGTGCCACGCACGGCGAGCCGACGCACTTCGAAGCGCGCCTCGTGTTCAAGCCGTTCGACTGTCTTCAGAGTCGCGATCACGTGACTCGCACATATCGATTTTCGCCGAACGAAGCGAGACTGATCGTAGTCGTACGACCTGTCTGCAAGTTCTTCACCTTGACGAAGCGATCTGGCTTCAACGGTTTGACTTCAACGACTTCGAAGCGGCGATGTGTGTCTCGGTAGCGCGGTCGATATATTTCGCCCGCAATGATGCTGACTGGATTCATGATTTGATTTTGTTGTAGCAGCGATGTACTCGCGCTCGCTGATGCGCGTCGCCTCTAGGTCTTTTCCCGCGAGATGTGGCGCGATCTCACGAGCACGATTGCAAGCGCCGACGATTCCGTCGTAGTGAACTTCGACGAAGACAAATGTCTCGGCGCTGTTCTGTTGCCTGACTTTGTAGTGTTGTCTCACAGCGCGGCGATCTGATGCTTTAACGCGTTGATGATCACCAAGACCAGCCAGCCAGCGCCGCCGATCACGACGACTGCAAGAAATACGCACGCCGCCGCGATACACGAGCCGACGATCAATCCGCCGATGAACTTACCGAACGAGACTGCGATCTTCTGCATCTTCATGTTTTCCTTTCCACTTGTTGACCGTCTCTTCCCAGACTAGGCGCACGATCTTCGAGAGCATCTGTCCGAACGTCGGCGAGCGATTCGAAGAAGCAATGATCGCATTCAACACGAGCCCGCGTGCGCGCAAGATGTGATAACATCGAAGCCAGTCGCGAGCGATACCACGCGACAAGATCGGCTTGAAGCGAGTCTCGAAGTGTAGGCAGTCGCATTGTCCGTTCCCTTCGAACGCTTCAAGATCGACTCGATACGCCTGATGCCCTGATCTGCTCCGCACATGGTAACACCATCGCTCGCCGAAGATCGGCTCGACTTCGTGTGTGAGATCACGCGGCATTGAGTTCGACGAAGACTTCGTTTCGGCCCTGTGCTTTTCCAATCGCACGAAAGATCGTTCCGAGTGCGTCGCTGATCTCATACTGATATGCGCACATCGGTTCAGTCTTGCTAACCTTCGCCGACAAGACAGTCGCGTCGCCTTTGTTCTCGGCGATCACATTCGACGTCGAGAAGTAAAGCGTCAGGACAGCGCCAAGCAATGCGCGCAGTGGCTCTGAATCAAAATCAGGATTCGCACGAAACTTTGCGCGCTCGCCTTCAATTCCGACAAGGTTCTTATTCAGCGTATAAACTCCGCGACGCTCATACCTGACGCCGAGCGCGGCGATCAAAGTCTTGAACGCATTGATTGTCACGCCAGCCGTTCCAACAAGTTGACCGTAGTCGTCGGCGTGAACCTGTCGCACGTTGACGAAAGAAGATTTGCCGAGATGCTCGACGGTGAAGATCAAGTCAGAGTGATTTTTTGTCAGCGGCTGCGTCAGTGCGGTGAATAGTGCGGCAAGTGCTGACTCGGTCTGCTTCTTGGTGTCCGTTGATTTGGTATCGTTCATCGTGTCTGAAGTGTCGTATGTTTTTGCAGAGAACAAGTCAAGACGCCCATTCACTTACGCGCTGCCAGTAGTGATCAAGCCAGACTCTGTGTGATTGCTGATCGTCTTGAGCCGCAACGACTCGCTTCGAACCGAGAGCAGCATCGGGCCAAAGATGCAAACACTTCGACGTTGCTGCGAAGCACGACGCCGCAAGTTCTGTTGTGTGCAGTTGCGAGATCGCGTACGACGCCCATGCTTCAGGCGTCTTGAACACATCGAGTTTCAGTTCAACGCCGACGCGAGCGCCTTCGACTCTGATGCGCTCGACGTTTTCTGATCTGATGTTAATCGGTTCAGCAAACACAGTGAGCGGCTTCAATTCAGCGATCGCACACATCGTGTTTCGAAGATCGTCGAAGTCGCATTCAGGATAAGTCGGCGCGACGGCAACGAATACATTCAGACCAGCCGACTTCGCTGCGTGAAGCGTTTCGAGTCGCTTCGACGGCGACGGCGCGTGCGGCTCGTACACCTTCGCGAGTTTGTTGTTGAGCGTCGGCAACGACATACCGAACAGCAGACGCGGGCCGAAGCTTCGCATCAGTTCGAAGTCTTCGCGTGCCAGCGGCGAGCGTGTGAGAATGCGCACATTGATCGAAGACTCGTCTCTGATCGTCGTCAGCGCGTCGCGCATCATACATCGGCGCAGCGCGTTCAGTTCAACGCGACGGTTTGTGTCGTCGTGCTTCAACATCTGATACGGGTCTGTCGTTGTGCAGAACATCACGGCGCGATTGCCGTCTGTCTTGAGTTGCAACTTCGGCTTCGTTTGCGCTGCGCGCAGTGATCGCTCGAACACTTCGCGCTGAAATGGTCTCAGCAAGACGTAGTTGCCCCAGTCGGCGTCTGGGTCTGTGACGCCATGCTTCGCCAGCGTCGCGCCGAGCTTGCGCGTTGACACGTCAGGCACGTAGCAGAAGCGGCAAGCGTGCTCGCAGCCGACAGCGATATTGCAAGACCAGTTCGAGAGCGATTTATGTACGAAATTATTTTCGTTGATCGTCAGCGGCTTGTGCCACATATCGACCTTTTCAAAAGTTTGTTTCATGTCGTTTCGTCGTTGATGATTTGAGTCAGTAAGAAATTACAGTCAAAGCAGAGTGCGTCTTCGCACGTGGCTCGAACATAGCGACCTTCAGTCAGGCACCATGCGCAGCAGTGATCGATCGATTCTACGCGGAAGAGATCGCGCTGCACACGATCTCTAAGTTGTTGCTCTATGATCGGCGTCAGCGAGGCGCTTGTCGGCGCTGGCTCGTTATTCCACGGCTGCGCGATCTTGTTCTGCTGCCAGCGTGTGAAGAGTTCAGTGAACTCGCTGCGTGCTTCGATCGAATTCAGTTCGAACATTTGAAGAGCCGCTCTTTAGCGTTTGGGAATTTGGCTTCGTATTCTGGCAACACCTTGCAGAGTTCGTACAGCGTGCCCGATGTAGTCACGACGAACGAGCCTTGCACTCGAACGACTCTCGACGTGTAAACAATTTTGCCGTTGAGCCGTGCGACGTTGTGTCCCGTCAGCAAACCGTGAATGTATATTGACTCGCGACCGATCACAGCGTCAGCGAATACTCTGTCGACTCCGACGATCGACCAGTTGTGAAGCTTTGGCATAAAAGAGAGACGCGCCCGCTGCGACGAGCGCGTCGCCGTGAATCAATTTTCGTTTCCGCCTGATGCTGCCTGCTCTTCGGCCCGCCGCGCTGCTTCTTCGGTCGTCAGCGGCAGTTCGGCTTGTGAAGGGTCTGGCGTCTTCTTCTCGATGTTCTCACCGTACTTCTCGCTGTAGCTGATCGAGCCCTTGCACGTGCTCGGCGTGTCCATGCGGTTCAGCTTGAAAGACATCGTGAGATTGATCTCTTTGCCTTCCGTCTTGTCGCAGACTTGGCTGATCTTCGCCCAATGCCCGCCGACAAGCTCGGCGTACTCTTGCAACATTGTGGCGATCTCGCTGAGATGCCACTCGTCTTTCTCCTTTGGCACGACTGCTTGCGCAAACGCCCGCCAAAAACTCATTTCTTTCAGTGCGTCGGCGCTCGGGTCGAGCGGCACTGCTACCTTGTTTTTGCCTGTCTTTCTTGCCATTTGATTTGCCTTCTATTCCCTGACGCTGTCGCGTTTTGCTTCAGCCCGTCAGAAATTCATTTGCGCGCCGCTTCTCGAACTATGACTTGCCGCGCTCTTGCGAAATACTTCGGCTCGATCTCGATGCCGATGAACTCTCGACAGCCGAGCTTCGCTGCTGCGACGCCTGTTGTGCCGCAACCCATGAATGGGTCAAGCACAGTCGCAGCCTTGAAGCCGTGAATCTTGATGCAGTTCGTCGCCAGCTTCAGCGGAAACGGAGCGGGATGATCTTGCACGCCGTTGCGTGTTTCGTACGGTATAAACCAGATGTTACCTCGACAACGCAGATCGCGCCCGCCTGTATGCTTCCATCGCTTCAGATTTGTTTTGTCGGCATAGGCAACACCTATCGCCAGCCGATCTAGTTCGACATCGCCGCTGCGCGTGAAGTGGAAAACGAACTCGTGAAGATCAGTGACGAAGCGCTTCGAGTTGATCGGCTTGAAATGTCCCGCGCTCAAGTTGTACTTCGGATTGTGATCGAGCGTGATCGACTTCACCCAATGAAACACGTTTTGAAGTTTGAACGCTTGCGAGCACAACGCCGCGATCTCGTAAGGCAGCATCGGGTTCGCTGGCGTCGAGCCGATGTTCAAGAACAAGCTGCCGTCATCTTTCAGCAGTAGCGCAAATTGAAGTATCCAGTCCGCGCACCAAGCCTTGAATCGATCACGATCGATCGAGTCGTCATATTTGCGGCCGTACTTTTTGCCGATGTTGTACGGCGGCGAAGTGACGATCACATCGACGCTCTTCGGTTCGAGTCGGCGCAGTTCGGCATGCGCATCGCCACAGATCAGGGTTGTCTTCATGTTTTATTCAGAATTGCTGCTTCGATTCTATCGCCGCAGATCAGAGCAGCTTCGAGCAATAGCCCGCTCGTCTGAAAAGTCGGATTCAGATCGTAATACTTCAGCGTCGACGGCGTGATATGAGTCAGGCAGACGGCGTGCAACACGTCGAATACGTCGCCGCGCTTCTCGATCGTCACACGCTGCCACGTGGCGCGCCGATATATGGTGCGCGGCTCTTGCGTGGCGTGATTCGCTGGCAATTGCTCGATGACGTTCTTCGTCTTTGGCTGTTCGGCGGCGCGCTTCTTTGCTGCTACTTGTGCAGGTGTCAGCTTCTGCTTCATATCACGCGCTCTGGCTTCGAGTTATATGTCGCGCAAACCCACACGCCGCGTTCAGGCACGATCTCAGACATCGAATTACCCCAGCAGTCTTTCGCGTAGAAGACATTGACTTCATGAACTGGCAACCGATTGAAGCCGCCTGCTTCCATGAGCAGCCGAGCGCAGTCTTTGATACTATGCGCCGCAATATAGAAGTGCGCTCGATCGTGCTTGCCGTGTCCGCGACCGTTAAAGATTCGCAGCTTCTTCTCTGTTGCAATGGCGACTTGCTCTTGTCGTGTCATATCAGTGCCCGAAGTCTATCGGTGTTGTGAACTCTATGATTCTCCGCATGATCGGCTCTTGACGATCTGGCGAGAACTTCGCTTGCAGCGACTTCGTCGTCTCATTTGTCGAGAACAAGAATGGCAGGCCGTTACGCGTGCGCGATGCGAGCAGCATCTCGAAAGCTTCTTCACTCGTCGGCGTGATCACGCCATTGCCGAGATCGTCGAAGAGAACCAAGTCGGCGCGAAGCAATACTTCCATGTATCGCTTTAACGCCGCCGCGTCTGTCTGCGCCAGCCAGCTAATCTCTCGACGGTAGTCGGCGTGCGCGACATAGGCGCAGCGTTTGCCTTCATTGTATTCGCGCTCCATCAGTGAGAACAGAAAGCGAGTCTTGCAGCGCGACGTTCGACCATGCACAAGCAAGCCTCGCCCGTCATACTTCCATTTCATCACGTCGTCGAAGTTCACTCGCTTCGCGCCCGGGCGATTGAAGTCGATCGGCTTTCTGAATTCTGGCGGGCAAAGCTGCTGCCAATTTGTAGATCGTCGTTCGAGTCGCTGCGCGGCTTCGGTCAGAATATCGTTCTGCTTTCGTTTCTCGGCGCACGAGTTGCAAGCCAAGCTGCGCAGCAGTTGTCGCAACATGATCGGGTCGCAGTCGACATCTGCCGTCGTTCTAATTCCGCAGCCGCAGACGATGCACGTCGCGTCAACGATCTCGTGATCTTTAGGCGTAAACAATTCGCTCATAGGCCGATGCCTTTCTTGAACTCTTCTTCGCTCCAATCTGCCGCGCCTTGTCGTTGCGTCGGCTGCTTCGCTTCTTTGTTGTCGTACTTGCCTTCAATGATCTTCGCGACGCTATCGGGCCGCAGAAAAAATTCGAAGTCTGCAACCCATTGGCGCGGATTATCGCCAGTGCAGAACTTGCTCTCGGCGATGCGCTTCAAAGCAGCGCGCCAGTTATCGGCGAAGAACGGCTCGCGAAGTCTTGCGTTCAGCTTTTTGCGACGTCCGCTGCTGAGAGTGACGATCTTCGGCAGAGCTTGCAATTTGTTCCACTCGTCGACCACCGTCTGCGCGGCAGCGCAGAGCGACTCTGTCGCAGTGTTTTTCTGTGTCTTCTCTCTTCTGGTACCTGTTCTTATATTGAATGGCTTCGAGACTTCAACAGGCGTTGAACCCTGACTTGAACGTGGCGACAAGGCTCGATCAATGGGTGTTGAAGTCTGATTTAAGCTGGCGTTGATCGTGTCAGCTTTCAGGATTATGCGCAGCCATCGAGTACGACCGTCGAACTTCACGTCACGAATCCAACCTGATGCACGCAACTTTCCGATCAGAGTCGCGATAGAACCCGGCGTCGATCTGAATCGATTCGCAAGATACTCGTTGCCAGCGAAGCAGCCGTCTTTCCCTTCGAGTGATTTGATCTCGGCGAGCAGACATTTTTCCAGCCATGACAGAGAGTCTGAATCCCAAATCTCGCGAGGAATCCAGACGCCTTGAAACTCTCGTTGCGGTGCGCTGCGAGCACGCACAGGGGCAGTGTGTGATGTCATCGCAGACGAGTGTGCGTCATTCATTGGGGTTTTTTCGATCGTCACTTATCACGTGATGCTCTCACGTTATTACAAGGTTGCTGACACTTTACACACACGCGACAGACCTGCTTCTTCGATGAATCGAGACGACTGCGTCGGCTCTGATTTGAACTTGAACGGCGGGCATCTATTCACAGCAGTCGACACGAATAGCCGCTCTTTTGCGCGAGTCATCGCGACATAAAAAAGTCGGCGCTGCTCTTCGATGTCGCCACGCGTCGAAGGCGTGATCGTCTCTTCGCATGCGCCGAGAAACACCGTCGACCATTCGCGGCCCTTTGCGCTGTGAAATGTCGTGACGACGATGCCGGTACCTTTCTCGTCGCGATGAAATGCGTCGCGATTCACTGCGACGACCATGTCGAGCAGCGTCGCGCCAAGCGGCAGTTTCGCCGTGATCTCTTCGATCTTCGTGATCGACTCGGCGCTGATGCCTTGAACCGAAAGATACGACAGCAACTCTTGACGCGTTTCGATCGGCGCAGAGAGAAGTTTGATGTGTTGATTCACACTGATCATCTCGATCTGCGCGCCTGAGTACATGCGGCGAGCGATAACGGGACCATGAATCGACGTCAGCAGCGAACGCGCAAGCAGATCGTTGTCGGGATTTATGGCGAACGCCATCAGAGCCCGAGCTTTGTTCCAGTCTTTCGGGATGTCGCCGAGTCCCTTCGCTTTGATCTCGATCGAGAAGTCTTTTTGAAAGACTTCGACGGCTCGCTCGCAAAGAGCGTTCGTCGCGAACAAGACCGCGCAGTCATCTTTGATTCCTGCATCGATGATCTTTCTGGCGATCGACCGCAGTTCAGAGTCGGCGTCTCGTGAACACATCACTTCGATCTCTCCGACTTTGTCGACGGCGCTGATCGTGCGCTTCGGGTATCGATCTCGATTGTGTTCGATCAGCCGCTGCGCCGACTCGCAGATCGATCGAGCGCAGCGGAAGTTTTCTTCGAGCACGATCAGCGACTTGTCATACAAGCCAGCCGCCAAGCTGACGATGTTCGAGATGTTGCCGCCCCGGAAACTATAGATTGCTTGATCAGTGTCGCCGACGAAGAAGCGATCGGTGAACGGGAAGGCGTCGTACAATTCTGCATCGTAGTCGCCAGAGTCTTGATATTCGTCGACGAAGAGATGTGTGAAGTGAAACGCAGACACAGGCGTCGTCGCGTCGAACATCTTCACGCGGCGCAGCGTGACGGCGAGCAACAGATCGAAGTCGAGCGCATTCGCGGCAAGCAATGTGTTGATGTAAGTCTTCGCGACGATCAATTCTGGCTCTGTGGCTCTGTTCGATAGGTCGTACGCCAGCCATGACAGAGAAACATTCAACGCCTCTTTCAGCGCCTCTTTCGTTCCCTTGTATCGAAGCTCGGCGACGATCTGATCTAGCACGATCTCGCTCTGATCTTCGTCGATGATCGTGAAGCCGTCGAAGATTTGAACTGCATCGCCGAAGCGCCGCAGAAACTGGACACAGAAGCCGTGAAGCGTGCCGCAGTAGCCGAGTCGTATCTCGATCGGTTCATTGCGCCCGTCAGCGTGAATAACGAGCCGCTTGCGCAGTTCTGCTGCTGCTGCATTCGTGAACGTGATCACTACGATCTTGCTCGCGTCGATGCCTTCTTCGATCAGTCGAAGCACGCGCTCGACGACAGTGTGTGTCTTGCCGCTGCCAGCGCCTGCAATTGTAAGAATGGTCTGCGCATTCGAATCGACTGCGCGCTGCTGAGAAGTTGTCAGTGTTTTCATGATTTGATTTTGTGGCGAGAGTTAATGCAGCGCGTGCCGACGTTGTCAATGCCGCACGCGCCGCTATGTGATCAGACCGTGATCAAGTTGACGTCACTGCCGAAGTTCGAAGTCTGCGAAACATCGATACCGACGAACTGATCGAGCCGATCTGCTGCGATCAGTTTCCTGATGATCTTCATCAGCTTTGCTTTGTTCTCTGCGTCGAGTCTGCCGAGTTCATCGATCATCGCGATACGAATCGATGAACGTGCGCCGAGCGCCACACACAACGCCGAGTACGTGATCGCCTTCTCTGTGCCAGAGAAAGTCTTGTGACGAATGAACTTCGAGCCTGAGAAGCGACCGATGTCTTCGTCGTGATATACGATCGGCGTTTTCAAGATCGGCTCGCAAAGTTCATTCGCAGAATCGATGACGCCGCCGATCGAAGCCGTGATCAGTTCGCGCTGCTTCGTCTCGATGATCTCGCACGTCGCTTTCCAGACGAGCGACACTTGTGCGGCAAGCGATGCTTCGGCGACGGTGCGTGCGCGTGACGCCGCGTCTGCTCGTGCCGCGACGATCTGCTTCTGCTCGGCTTCGAGTTGCACAACAACGGGCTGTTGCACTCGATGTTCTTCACGCTTGGCTTCGATCTGGCGCTGCAACGCGTCGATGTCTTCGATCGTGATCGCATCGAGTTCGGCGCGCATGTTGACGATCGCCGCGTCTTCGTTTTTAAGCGCATTCAGATCGGCGTTGATCTTTCTGGCGCCCTCACGTAGTTCGTTCTGTGCAACTCGTACGTTGTCGATCTCGTCGAGATTTGCCTTCGCCACTCGTTCTCTTTCGTTCATCAGCACGAGATTCGCTTGCAGTGTCTCGATCGCGTTCGCGAGTTTCTTGTCTTCGCGATCGTACTTCTTTGAGCGCTTGCCTTTCCAGTCTTCACCTTCAGCGCCACAGCAAGGGCAGTCGACGCGCTTCATGTCTTTGTCGAAGTCAGCCTTCAGCTTCGCTCGTTGATCAGTCAGACCGCGCAGAGCGTTCTCGGCTTTGATGCGTTCCGATCTGGCTTCTTCGGCGGCAAAAGATGCTTCGTCACGCGGCGGCAGATCGACGATCTTCGCATCGATGTCGGCAAGTTCAGTAGTTCGGCGCGTAATCGCTTCAGAATTATTCTTGATCGACGACAGTTGCCCTTCGATCTGAATCTTTCTCGACGCCGACTTCTGTGCGACGCGCAACTTCTCGGCGAGCGTCGCTCCGTCGCGTGCGATCGCATCGAGCTTGTCGCGCTCCTTTTTGATCAGCGTTTCGATAGGACGATTGACGTTCACGACAGCGCCTTGCGTCGCCGACAATCCAAGCACGGTCTGCGCGAGTCGCTTCGTCGCAGCGTCGGCGAGCTTCTTCGCTTCGCGGGCCGATTCAGAAAGAGACTCAAGCCACTCTTGCGGCGTCAGTGATACCGAGCGCACGCCATTGATGAACGCGACGACTTGTGCGATCGCCTTTTCGCTGTGCTCTGTGTTTTCTTCGAGCTTGATGTTTTTCACCTGTGCCGAGATCGACTCCGGTGTGACGTCGCTTTTGATCGCCAGCATCGAGAAGAGAAGCTTCGATCGTTCGCGAGCACTCAGACCGAGAAAAGCTTCGTGATCGATCAGCACGGGCGAGCACGCCCATTCCTTCACGCCTTCTGTCAAACCTTCGTACTCGTCAGAGTAACTGACAGCGCCCTTCGCTTTCTGTGTGTAGGCACGAGTCACGCGAAAGCCGTCTTCGAACAGCACGCCACAAGAGAGCATCGGCGCAGCGCCTGAGAATGAATCGAATATGTCGCCGACTTTTCGAGAGCACGCCGGGTGATAACCGGCGAGAGCGAGTTGAATCGCATCGAGCCGTGCCGTTTTGTTTTGGAAGTTTCGACCGACGATCAGATTGATCGCTTCGAGATCGTGCTTGAAGTCTGCGCCTTTGAAGTTGCGCCCGAAGAATTGAACGATTTTTTTCATGTGATTTGATTTGATCGAGTTGTCTGTCTGTTACTGCTTCGCCCGAGGCGTGCGTTGCTCTGGCAAATTAAGTCGCTCGACTGGCATCGCGTCAAGATGTCCCCTGTCTTTCAGATTCATGAACACATGCGCGGCGACGGCTTGCAACTGCTCGAACGACATCTCGAAGTCGTGACGTGCGTTGAAGTCGTACATCACGCCGACTGCGCCTTCGAGCGCCAACAGTTCGAGATTGCAGATTCGATTGCGATCTTCTTTCGCCAGCATCAGCGGCGACTTGCCTCCGCTCTGTGGCTGCGTAGGAGCGTTCGACGGCTGTTGCCGCGTGTTCGTGTTGCCTTTGGGTTGCTGCGAGCGTGGCTGCTGCGCTGGCGCGTTGCGTTGCGGCTCTGGCGTTCCCTGTTCGAGTTCGATTGTCGCTTCTTCGCGACTACCGAAAGCACGAAGCACGACTTTCTGACCGATGCGCCCGCGCAAAGCGTCGGCGCATGCGTCGTTCTCGACGTTGTAATTGCGCTCGACCCGGTCGACGACCATTGTGACGAACGGCGGCTTGCCAGAATACTTCGACGGTGTGACTTCGCTTTTGATCGTGACTTCGACCCATTCGAGCCCAGCGAGTTCAGAATGATATAGTGTCTTTGCCATTTGATTTGATTTCTATTCTGCGCGCCTCAGATCAAGCACGAGGCGGCGTGTGCTGCATCACTCGACGAGCGATGCGTCGCGAAAGTGCTACGAAACGACCGACGCTGTCAACGCTGATTTTCCGTGCTTCGTTCCCTTGCCGACGTGAGACGCTCGCATCACGGCGCTATGATAAACGTGACAAGCAGTGCAATAGCGCATCGAAGGAATCTCTTTGCGATTTCCACAGACGCAGATTCTGTGAACGATCTTGGCGGCTCTGTATCGCATGCGTGGAACATCTGCAAGTTGCTGGCGGCGTGGCAACTACCTATTTTGAGCGCTCGATGTCGAGCATCTCGACGAACTTCTTCGCAGCCTGCTTCGTCATCAGCCAAGTGCCGTTTGTGTAACAGCACTGCACGCCGAAGCCGTGCGTCATCGGCGGCACAAAGTTTGTCGAGTATCGATCAATCAACGCATCGTACTGCATGACTTTGTTCGACGAGATCACCAAGCAGCCATCGGTGAGATAACCCTTGAAGCCAGCGTCTTGATTATTGCCTTCGAATTCGATGCTCTCAGCAGTGACGATCTTCGGCGTCACTGTCGTACACGAGATGCAAAGACTAAGACAGAAGCTTGCGAGTAGCGTCGACGTTTTCATCTTTCAGAGTCTTGTTGATCTCGGCTGCTCGATCTTCTTTTTTCCCAGCGATCGCGGCGAATCGAACATCGGGAGCGTTGCGAAGATCGCTTCGCTTCGAAGCGAGATCGGTCGCTGACTGCCCAAATCCGAACACTGCCGCGATCGCTTGAAAAATTCCCATATTACTTGATTCCCGTTCGTCCAGAGTCTTTCAAACCCTGATCAATCGCGGCGCAGAAAATATCGGCGACGGCGTACGGCCATTCGTCGACGTTCAGTTCTGCGTTGAACCTTTTCGCGTATGCGATCTTGTACGCCGCCACAACAGCGTTGCGTGCCGTCGTGATATATTTTCGAGTCTCGGCGTCTTTGATCTCTGGCAGCGCCAGCGCGAAGAGCGAAGCTTCGAGCGTCTCTGGCGAGAATTGCTTCGTTGCTTTCATGTCGCAGAACACGCCGCCTGCTGCGCGTGCGTACAACGCGATCGTGTCGGCGTCTTTCGGAAACTGCGACAGCGACTCTGTGATCGCGAACGTGACTACGCCTTGCGCGACTGCCTTAACTTCTTCTGTCTTCGCCTTGTCAGGCACTTTTGCGCCTGTCTGCGGATTCGTTGTCGTGCAAGCTGTGAGTACGACCAGCGCGAGCGCGCAGCCGATTGATTTGTATTTGTTCATGGTGTTTCGTCTTTCTTTGGTTGCTGTTGTGGTACTGCTACTTTTTCGTCTTCATCTCTGAACGCGTTCACGATCGAATATTCGAACGATCTGAACCACGCGAAACGGCGAAGCAGATTGTGCGCGACGATCGCGCCGACTCCGAGTCCGCCGCCATAAATTCGAAGCACGAGATCAGGGCGCGGGAATGTGGGGTTGATGTTGGCTGGCGAAGCAAGAAACGGATAACCCATCGCGCCGACAAAAATCAGCAGCCAAGGAATCGTCCAATTTGGAGTCGGCGATTTCTTGATCAGAATACCGAACACGATCAGCACGCCGAGAAGCAACGTATGCGACGGCGCGTGCGTGAACTGTTGCCAGAGAGATTCGAATACTTTGACGGCGTTGTCTTCCACGGTTCGACAGTGGCACGCGCAGACTTATTTTGTCCAGACTACTCGCGGGGTGGTACGATCGCTCGCTCGATGCGATCAAGCTGCTTCTGCATGTTCTGCGCTCGCTCGTCCATGCGCACCAAAAATTCTTTGTCTTCGTTGCGCTGCTTCTGAACGTCTCGCAGTTCGTTTTGTATCTTCTCAGTGTGCTTCTCGTTGGCTTCAACTCGATACGGTAGGATGAAGAAAACTCCTACATTACTCGCGACAGACAACATGCCAACGACGACGCCGACTGCAATCTCTGCGCGTGTCCAAAGTTTTTCAGCCATGAAAAAGTTGTCCCATCGATCGACCGTCAGAACAAGTCGCAAAATGTGTTACCACTTAGAAAGTGGGCAAGTCGCACTCGCAAGACGCAGCTTGATTGCGAAGCAGCCGCAGATCGAGCAGCGATGTAAACCGAGCAGCGTCGAGCCGTGTTCGCACTGTGCGCAGATCGATCGGCGTTGCTCGTACTGTTCTGCGCTTGCGATGGGAAATCCGCGAGCAACCCACTCTTCGAGCGTCGTTGTGGCACTGCTCGCAAGCTCTGTCAGACTCTGATCGACGTTGTGCTTGACGCGCAGTGCGAAGAGTTTCTCTTCTTCGATCAAGAGATATTCGCCGTCGACGACGCCTATCGCGAGCACGTCGGCGATGTACTCCGCCGATCTTTTTTTTCGGCTTCGCTCGACGTCGGCGAGTGATATTTTTCGTATCATACGCAACTGCAACCCGCGTTCAGTATGTACGTCACAGGCGGCGTGAAAGAAGCTTGTATCGGCAGCGTTGCATTCGTCGGAGAGTCGCACGTCGCGTAGCCTTGCGTGCATTCGAGCACGCCGGAACATGGGCGCTTGGTCATGCAATAGTCGTGGAACATTTGCTGCGATGCGACGCTCATTTGGTATCCGCCATCGGCAGCGGTGTCGAGATACAGCGAGCCTGACACGCCGCCCGGTTGAAGATCACCCGGCCCAAGCAAGCGCGAGCCGCTCAACCCGAGCGCCCCGCCTGCTATGCCGCCGAAGCCTGCAAGTGCAGCCGCCCAAGTCGCTGCGAGTGCTGCGTCAGAAGGCAGTATCGCCGCCAGTGAAAAAGTCTGCTCGTTCTCACAGATCAAGAGATGATCTGCGACTATGATCACCGACTGAACGCCGTTGATGATAATCACGTCGTCGTACCATTTCACACGCGAACGAAAGAAGGTTCGCATCTGCGTATCTGCGATGTCGAACAGCTTGAAGCCGACAGCGTTCGTAACGACGCGACCGACTGTGCCTGTCAGCGGTATTGTCGGCACAGCGTACGGGCCG
>Ga0207674_10002682_pt1 | contig 22215 bp, 20 predicted proteins | sample KBSCornC72_FD_184303 | JGI IMG/M metagenome (GOLD analysis project Ga0207674, IMG submission 184303) | Corn rhizosphere microbial communities from Kellogg Biological Station, Michigan, USA - KBS Corn C7-2 (SPAdes) (version 2) | ecosystem: Host-associated > Plants > Roots > Rhizosphere > Soil ...
GCTGCTAAATTCCTGATCCGTGCTGTACTCGATGTTGTTAGTCGATGCCTTCCGAAGGCGATGTGGCAGTCGCACAGTGTCCGTACAAAGCCATCACTAATTAGCGCGCTGGAATTACAGTCGTCTCTGGCTGGCAGCCCGGACAAAAACTCCATACGCTCTCGCTGTATGCATCTGTGGCTCCAAACACGTCAATCATGGAAGCGCTGCATCAGCCAGCGCTTGACAATCTCGACGAGCAGCAGATACACAGCAATGGCGAATATCAGAAAGAGGAAGTAGAGAGCTGGTAAAGGCGTAAATCCCAATGCAGGCGCCAGTGGTGTAAAAGGAAGCAGCATACCGAGCAACACAATGAGCAGCGTGGTGACCGTCAGTGGTCGGCTCGGTCGGCTGTGCAACGGATTGCCTCCGGTGCGGATGACGAACAGGACGAGCGTCTGAGTGGCAAGTGACTCCACAAACCAGCCGGTATGAAACAAGGCTTCAGAGGCGTTGAACACGACAAGCATGATCCAGAAGGTGAGGAAGTCAAAGACAGAGCTGATTGGCCCGATGAAGATCATGAAGTCGCGAATCAGGCCGATGTTCCACCGATGTGGTTTCTCGATATAGGTGGCGTCGACGTTATCCGTCGGAATCGTGATTTGGGAGAGATCATAGAGGAAGTTGTTGAGCAGGATCTGCGTTGGCAGCATCGGCAGGAAGGGCAAGAAGAGGGCCGCTCCCGCCATGCTAAACATGTTGCCGAAATTCGAGCTCGTCCCCATGAGCAAGTATTTCATGACGTTGCCGAACGCCTTGCGTCCTTCGAGTACCCCTTGCTGCAAGACCTGGAGACTGTGTTCCATCAGGATGATACTGGCCGCATCTTTGGCGACATCGACTGCGCCTGCGACGGAAATCCCGACGTCGGCAGCATGCAATGAGGGCGCATCATTGATACCGTCTCCCAGGAAGCCAACGACATGCTTGCGTGCCTTCAGCGCCAGGATAATCCGATTCTTCTGGGCGGGGGAGACACGAGCGAATATGGTCGTTTGCTCGGTAACATGCTGTAAGGCGGTATCACTCATATGATCAAGATCATTGCCCAGGACAAGACGACTGGCATCAAGTCCGACCTGCCTACAGATATGAGCTGTCACGAGGTCATTATCGCCAGTAAGGATCTTTACTTCGATCCCATCGCGCCGTAGCGCCTCCAACACCTCATGCGCTCCCGTTACTGGCGGGTCAATGAAGGCGATGTAACCCGCAAGGGTCATCTCCGCCTCGTCGGTGAGCTGATACTGGTGTTGCGCAGGTACACGCCGGTATGCGACGGCCAGGGTGCGGTATCCTTGTGTGCTAAGGTCCTGGTAGGTTGTCTCACCCCTCACTCGCGCGTCAGCATCGAGCGGTTGCTCAGTCCCGTCTATCTCATAGCGAGTACACACCTCCAGCACACTCTCTGGTGCGCCTTTGGTAATGAGCAGGCGATCATCCCCGTTTTGCACGACGATAGAAAGCCGTCGCCGCTCGAAGTCAAAGGGGAGTTCATCCAGCTTGTGGTAGCCACTAACGTCTGGCTGGCTATGTCGCAAGATCGCGACATCGAGCGGACTTTTTATACCTGTATCATAGAGACTGTTCACTTGAGCGAGCAGCAACACGCGCTCGTATGTGATGCCGAGCGGGTTGACCCACTGGTCAAGTGTCATCTCGCCGGTGGTCAGTGTTCCGGTCTTGTCGCTGCAGAGAATATCCATACTTCCGAAGTTTTGGATGGCTGGGAGATGCTTGACGATAACCTTCTGCCTCGCCATGCGCAACGCGCCCTGCCCAAGCGTCACCGTCGTAATCATCGGGAGAAACTCTGGCGTCAGGCCAACGGCAAGGGCCACTGCAAAGAGGAGCGAATCGAGTGCGGGACGGTGAAATGCCAGGTTGATGACGAGCACGAACAGGACAAGGAATATGACCGCGCGCATGATAAGGTAGCTGAAGCGTCGAATCCCGCGGTCAAACTCCATCTCCGGCGGTTTGGCAGCGAGTCGCAATACGATGTCGCCAAAAGCTGTCGCACGTCCGGTGGCTGTCACCACCGCCGTTGCTGTGCCGCTGATTACCGATGTACCCTGCAATACCATATAAGGCGCGTCAGTGAGTGTCTGTGCTGGCGCCGAAGTGTCTGCCGCGTCCTTTCCCACTGGCAGGGACTCGCCGGTCAGCGAGGACTGCCGAACATGCAGATCGCGCGCCTGGATCAGTCGCGCATCGGCGGGAACAAGGTCACCCGCAGAGAGTTGGATAACGTCGCCAGGTACGAGATCGCGACGTTGTAGCTGGGTCCACTCGCCATCGCGCAGGACAGTCGCAGTGGGTGTTACCTGTGCACGAAGCTGATCTGCCGCTCGCTCTGAGCGGTACGCCTGGACAAAGTTGATGACGACGCTAAGGAGTACCAGCAAGGCAATAACGATGGCATTGAGCTGCTCGCCAAGTATGGCAGAGATCACACTGGCAACCAGCAGAATAATCACCAGCGGATTCAGCAGGAAACCCAGGAATTGCTGTAGGGTGGCGAATCGACGTGCAGGTGCGGGCTCATTGGGGCCGTATACGGCAAGGCGGCGTTGTGCCTCCTGCGTGCTCAAGCCTTGAGCGGTCGCTTGCAGTTGTCCGAAGGCCGCAGCGATGTTGTTGAGGCGAAGCGTCTGTTGGTCTGATATCTGAACTTCGGCATGCTTATGTTTGCGAAACGGTTTTCGCATGTTCTCTTCTCTCACATGCACGCCCACAAGAGCGCTAGCCAGCGCCTGAAAAGCTGCCAGACAAGAGGGCTATCCCGGTATCGCAACGACGACGGAATAGCCCATGTGACGTCGGGAGATGTGGCGCCGCTGCCCGTGTATGGCGACCACAGACCCCGTAACTATGAGAAGGTGATGAGCGGCTTGATGACGCCGTCCTTCTTCTTCTCCATGATGTCGAATGCGGTATCGAGCCGGTCGAAGGAGAAGGTGTGGGTCGTCATTTTCGTTGGGTCAACTCGTTTCATCTCCAGGAGCCGGAGCAGCCGCTCCAGGCGTAGACTACCTCCTGGACAGAGCGCAGTCGCGATCTTCTTTTCGGCCATGCCCACACCCCACGCGATACGCGGTATATGGACAAACTCTCCATCGCCATGGTAGCCGATATTCGAGATTGTGCCACCAGGTTTCGTTACCGCGACAGCGTTCTGGAAGGTGATGTCCATCCCAAGGGCTTCGATGGCTGAATCAACGCCGACGCTTCCGGTCAGCGAATAGATCTTTTCAACGACATCATCTTTGCTGTTGTCCACAATGATGTCCGCACCGTAGAAGCGCGCAAGCTCCTGCCGGGCAGGCACCGAATCGACCGCGATGACCAGTCCCGCTCCATGCAGGCGCGCGCCTACTGTTGCCATCAGTCCGACCGGACCCTGTGCAAAGATGGCTACCGTGCCGCCAAGGGGGATATTGGCGTTTTCGGCGCCCACAAATCCTGTCGAGAGCATGTCGCAGCAGTAGACAGCCACGTCATCGGATACGGCGTCGGGAATGTGCGCCATGTTGGCATCGGCCTCATTGACGTGGAAGTATTCGGCAAAGACACCATCTTTGCTATTGGAGAACTTCCAGCCACCAAGTGGCTGTCCCGATTGCGAGGAATGGCCAGCCTGTGAAGCGGGATCACCCCAATCGGGCGTGATGGCGCCGACGACGACACGGTCGCCGGGTTGGAATCGTTTCACCTCGCTACCTACCGCGTACACCACACCGACGGCTTCGTGTCCCAGCGTCAGATTCTCGCGTGGACCAATCGCGCCATGCACCGTATGCGCGTCTGACGTACAGATCAGCGCCCGGGTTGTCTTAATGATGGCATCATTTGGTCCAGCCTCAGGGACGGGCTTGTCCATAAAGCCCACCTTGCCGAGTGATTTCATGACAAACGCTCGCATGAGTTACCTCCTCACTTTCACGCGTCTAGCCCAATACGCGAGGATGATATGCCCCTCATGTCTCGCATCGGTCACTGATGATGTGGGGCATATCACGTCTGGATCACTAGGCATGCGGGCAGATAACCCGGGCAGATAACCTGGGTTAGCTCGCGCTTGAAGCGCCGTTCGAGTCCATCAAATGAGGTGAAGGGTTGCGGCGGCGCGCTCGAGTTGTTCCCGAAATTGCGGCGCGGCGATCCCGATCAGGCTCCGGGCGCGCTCGGCGAGGTCGCGGCCATGCAGCGCCGCGATGCCGTGCTCGGTCACGACGTAATGGACGTGCGCGCGTGAGGTGGTGACCGCTGATCCCGGCGTCAACAGCGGCGTGATACGGGATATCTGGCCATCTATGGGTTCGAGCTCCAGCGCGCCCAGGGTGGGCGCCGACGCCTGGGCAGCCTGCGTTGACGACATCATCGAGGATGCGACCCGGGCCGTCGCAGGGAGCGCGATGATGGGGCGTCCATGCGGAGCGAGCGCCGCGCCGCGCAGGAAGTCCATCTGCCCGCCAACGCCGCTATAGAGCCTGGCGCCCAGCGACTCGGCGCAGACCTGGCCGGTCAGGTCCACCTGAATGGCGCTGTTGATGGCCACCATGTGCTCGAACTGGCGGATGACGTGTGAGTTGTTCGTGTAATCGGAAGGATGGAGCTCGACCATCGGGTTGTCGTTAATAAAGTCGAGCAGGCGCCGCGAGCCGACGACAAAGCTGGCGACAATCTTGCCGCGATCCTTCGCCTTGCGCGCCCCGGTAATGACTCCGCGCTCGACGAGATCCAGCACGCCATCGGAGAACATCTCCGAGTGGATGCCCAGGTCGCGCCGGTCGGATAGCGCCGCGAGCACCGCATCGGGGATAGCGCCGATGCCAAGCTGGAGCGTCGCGCCATCCTCGACCAGCTCGGCGATATGCTGGCCGATACGCATCTGCGCCGCATCTGGTTGTTTGCTCTCTACCTCGTAGAGCGGCTCGTCCCACTTCACCGCGTGCTCGATGCGAGAGACATGCACGAAGCTGTCGCCATGGGTGCGGGGAACGCGCGGATTGACGAGCGCGACCACGTGGGTCGCGGCATCAACGGCGGCCCTGGTGGCGTCAACCGATGGTCCCAGCGAGCAGTAGCCGTGCGCATCGGGCGGCGAGACCTGGATGAAGGCAACGTCAACCGCAAGCTCTTTTCCCCGCGCGAAGAGCGCGGGCACATCGGAGAGGAAGATAGGGGTATAACTGGCCCGGCCAGCGTTCACCGCGGCGCGGGTATTCTCGGCGACGAAGAGCGCCCGCAGCGAGAAATGGCCTGCCCACTCTTGATCTGTGTACGGTGTTGGGCCATAGGTATGGAGATGCACGATCTCGACGTTGTGGAGCTCGTGGCCCCGTTCAACCAATGCCTGAAGTAGCGCCGTCGGCGTGGCGCACGCCCCCTGCGCGAAGACTCGATGTCCCGACTCAACTATACGTACCGCCTCGTGTACCGTGCTCCAATTCACGCTCGTCGCCTCTCTCATTCCTATGTATCGGCTGTATCGGCGCCGACGGATTGGCCCGTTGTTTCTCAGCGAGCAATCCACGACGCCGCCAATGCGCCCAACGCCCTCAATGATACATCGCTTCCGCCAGCAGGGCATGCCAGTGACGTGATCGTGACTTCGAGAACGTGGCCCATGACGGGATTGTGAGGGGCGTCTCCTATGCTCATGGAGAGAAGAGGAAGGTACTACAACCATCTATGAACCGGCCCCAGGCGGGGCGAACGCGGGAGGAGGCCATCCATGAAAACCTCTCATGACGATATGACCGAAGAAGGGCAAACGCCTCTACCCGACGAGTCTCTCCCACCATTCGTCGCCTACCAGGTTGCGGATGAATCGCGCGCGCATGCGCCGTCGTCATCGGGGAGCGCGGGCGAACACTACCGCCATGGCAAAGTGGAGGCGGAGGCTCGACGCGTCTCTGAGGAAGTGACTCGTGCAGCGCAGCGGCGCGTGCGTGAAGCGCGGATGCTATCCAGCGCAAATGCCGCGACGCCCGCGACGCCCGCGACGCCCATGACGCCTGCCGCCCCACGCGAAAGCGAAACGCCATTGCCGACGCCAAAGATACTGCAACGGCTCCTGGTGGCGCTGGATGGCACGCGCTTAGGCGAGCGGGTGTTTCCCTACGTCGCGGCGCTCGCTCGGCTCACGGGCGCGCAGGTGCTGCTGGCGCATGTCACGCCGACCGAGCCAGCGGCAGTGCTTGGGCGCATGCTTCGCCTGGAAGGCAGCTCGCGTGAAGATGCCCTCCGCGAGTTCGCACCCGAGGCGCTGTATTATCTTCGGTATGAGCGAGGTGGATGGATGCCCATTTGCCCGGAGGCCGACATCGTACATATCACGGCGCCCACCGTGGCGGATGGCCTGCTCAGCATTGCGAGGAGCCGCGCGATTGACCTTGTCGCTCTCGCGCTGCGCCCCCATGGTGAAGGTGATCATATGAGGCTGGGCAACATCGCGGACCGCGTCATTCGCTTCGGCGCGGCCCCGGTGCTCGTTGTTCCGCCCGAGGCCGATGCGGCCGTGCATCCCTTCGCGCTACGCCACATCCTGGTGCCGCTGGATGGCTCTCCCCTGGCCGAAGAGGCGCTCGGCTTGCTCGCGGGATTGCTGGCGCAGGCACAAGGGCAACAGGGGCAGTCGTTGGCGAGCGAGCAAATGACCGTAACGCTCCTGGCTGTCGCGGACAATGCCACGGTGCTGCCTGACTACCAGGCATATCTCGATGCCCTTCACAAGACACTGTCAGGACAGCCTGTCTGGGCAAACGTGCGGCTGCGCGCTGAGGCCATTGTTGGCTCGCCGCCAGGCGCTATCGTCGGGGCGGTTCGTCAGGGTAGCCTGAGCGATGCCGAGCCAGTGGATATGCTCGTCATGACCACCCATGGGCGCGGCGGATTAAATCGCTGGCTGCTGGGCAGCGTCGCGAGCTATGTGCTGCCGCGGGTGCATGTGCCAGTAGTGGTCATTCGACCAGACAACCAGATCGAACGGTAAGCACAATGGGATCTCCCGCGTGGATGAAAGGCCGGTGATGGTATGAGCGCAATCTTCGCTGAAGAATTACGCGTGGCGTATGAGCATGGGCACAGAGACTTCCGCCACTGGGATCTCGCCGGGGCTGATCTGCGCGGGATAACCATTCCCGGCGCCAGCCTCTATGGCGCGAATCTCCGCGGGGCCGATCTGCGCGATAGCGACCTCACCGACGTCGATCTGCGCACAGCTGATATGCAGAAGGCCGATCTGTCTCACGCTAACCTCCAGAATGCTCGGCTGGCGGGCGCCGATCTGGAAAATGCCAGTCTCGAAGGCGCCATATTGGTCGAGTGCGACCTGCGGATGGCCAATCTGGAGGAGGCGGACCTGGCGGGCGCGAATCTCCATGGGGCCAGCTTGCCAGACGCTGATTTAGAAGGCGCTGATCTGGAAGGCGCGGACCTCACGGACGCCGATCTTTCTCACGCCGACCTGGAGCAGGCCGACTTGCGGGAGGCGAATCTCCGGTGCGCGGCGCTCCGTGAAGCGGACCTGCGCTGCGCCGATTTTGGCGGAGCCAATATGGTGGACGTCCACTTACAAGGCGCGAACCTGCATGATGTCGATCTGGCAGGCACGTGTCTTGAACGAAGACGAACAGCCGTCAGGTCGTAGCAGCGCCGCGGACCAAGCCACCATAAAGGAGCGTTATCATGCCAAACCTACCGAACCTTCCAAACCTGCCAATGCCGATGAATGCCTGGAACGACTGGGGCTGGGTAATGGCCCTCTGGATGGTTAGCGCTACGATTGCCTGGATCACGCTCATCGCTCTGGCGGCGTGGGCCATTGCGCGCTGGGAAACGTGGGCGCTGCGGCGAGTAAACGTCTCAGCCGTGCAGCTCCAGCGCGCGCCAGATGCTCGCGGCGAGGTTGATACGGAGACGTATGATGACCTGCCAGCGCTTCAGACAAGCGAAACACGTATCTGAGCGAGAAACACGCAAGTAAGAGGCTTGCATATGTACACACCTACTGGAGACAGACAACACAGACAACACATGCCGAGGAACCTTTCATTCCGACTTCCACGCGATGTAGCGCGGCTCGAGGGTCCGCTGCCATTGCATGACGGCAGCGTCATCCACGTGCGGGCGATCCGGCCGGATGACGACGAGCGCCTGCGCGCGTTTCACCGCCATCTCTCGCCCGACGCCATCATGTTTCGCTTCTTCCATTTCCTCCCAGAGCTCCCCGCTGAGGACGCCGAGCACTTCACCCACGTCGATTACGTGAATCGCATGGCGCTGCTGGCGACGACCAGCACCAGCACCAGTACAGACGCAGGGAAGGCGGAGGAGATCCTGGGCGTCGTCCGCTATGAACGCCTGGAAGACACAACGGCTGAGGTGGCGTTTGTCGTGGCGGACGCCTGGCAGGGACATGGCATCGCGACCGCGCTCTTGCATCGTCTGGCAACCTATGCCCGCGCGAAGGGCATTACCACCTTTATCGCGATCACGATGGGCAGCAACGCGCGCATGATCGAGGTGCTGCGCAATAGCGGCTTCCCCCTGACCACGCAGTATAGCGAGGGGACGCTGGAAGTCTATCTGGACATCACAAAGCCGCCTGTATTTCCCGGCACACCGTAGGGAAGGCGCTCGTGGCGGGCAAATCATTACGACAGGCTGACAGGCTACAGGCGCACAACCACGACTCAGCGAGGGTCATGGTTGTGCGCCTGCCGTATCTCTTCCTCCAGCAATTCCGCAAGGACATACATGTTAGGGGCAATCCCCCGCGGCAGGTCGTCCGCGTAGGCCTGATATGCCATGCGATAAGCGCGGAGAAACACATCATGCGCATAGTGGGGGTAGTCGAATGTCACGGTCATGCTAAAGCGCTGCCAGGCGTCGTTGGCAAATAATGTCAGCTCCACCTCGCCCAGATCACCCACCGTCAGCCCATGGTAGAAGCTCTCTCTGGCCATCTCGCCAGCCCGCCGCATGGCAACCTGGATCATAGCCCCACGCTGAAAATCGCTTGCGATGGAATAGAACTGGCCGGACATCGCGCGCCTCACCCTCTCTAGGCATCACCATCAATTTGTTGAATGGGCATTTCCGCACTTCCAAAGTATGCATCTACCACATACCCTCGGCAACTTGGCATAAGGCGCCGCATGGCCCGAAAGAGTCACGCGGCGCCTCTGTGGTTTCATTCGCAGGCCGGACCCTACGAAACCGCTGCCTTCTGCCGTCCCGGCTGCACGATGTCGGCTGTCCGCGGCATGCGGCTCGATACCTTGCGATTGACCGAGGTGAGCGCGTGGAAGAAGATCCAGGCGGCGACGATGGCCGCGCCCGCGATCGAGATCCACATGATGATCAGCGCAAGTTGCGGGTTCGCGCTGCTGGTCAGGTTGTCGGCAAACCACTTAAGGGACTCTTGGTCGGCTGCCTCAATGGCAAAGACCAACGGGAAGTAGTACAGCGTGGCTCCGAGCACCAGGAACACGGTTGCCAGACGGAACGCGGCGACATCGTCATCCACCCGACGCGAGAGTTTGACCGCGAGCGCCAGCAGCAGACAGAGCGTGGCCAGCGGTCCAGTGATTGGGAAATCCAGGTTGGCCACCAGCGCAGGTGCGAAGAAAATCAGGCTTATGCCCAACGTGGCCAGCAACACACCATCACGCATCAAGAGATACGACATCCACCAGACATCGGCTCCCAGCCGCAAGCCGCAACGCCGCAGGGTTCTTACCACATACGGGCGACCAATGTGTAGAATGAGCGCCATCGTCCACATGGCGGGTAAGAAAGCCACCAGCGAGGCGACCAACCACTGCGATCCGCCCTGCACCAGCGCCTGCGCGATTGCATCGGCAACATCTTGGGGGTTCATTGGAATCCTCCGTTATCTTGAGTGTAGCGACTGTCAATTGCCACATAGGTCACGGTCCGTGCGCGCATCAGGCGCAGTGGATCTCTATGCCTGTGGTGAATGAGCAAGTTCCTCTGCGTCACTGGTCTCGGCACGCCCGCCAGTGCGTAACGTGTAGCCAACGGCGACCGCGCCCATGATGGCCAGCGCCGCGACCGAGACGTAGGCCAATGCTACCGCCCAGTTGGGATTGGTGCTGGTAACCAGGAAATTGGAGACCGCCTGGAAGTTGTCGGTCAACACGTTTGTCGCCTGCACGCCGAAAATATACGGGATGAAATACAACAGCGCCCCAAGCCCCAGCAACCACGTCACGACGGTGAAGGCGCGCGGATCGTGGTCCGGATCACCCATCAGCTTGATGAGCAGCACCCCGAAGAGCACCGCGGCTGCCAGACCACCCGTCAGCGGCAATGCGACACCGGTGACAACATCGGGGAAGAAGAACATAAAGCTCATCACTACCCCCGAAACAATCAGGAGATCGCGCAGGGCGACATAGACCAGCCAGAGCAGGTCCGCCCCCAAACGCAGGGTGAAACGGTCAATCATGTCCAGAATGTAGGGGCGGCCCAGATGCAGTCCGAGCAGCGCCAGCCAGACGACGGGGAGCGCTGCGGCCAGCGTCCCCTCCAGAAATTGCTCGCCACCATCGTTAATGCCGGAGATGATCGCCTGAGCCAGTTGATCCGGTGACATGTGCTAACCTCCATCTCATCCGTTGCGATACGCCAGTACGAGTGCGTGCTGGAAATACTACTGATGGGCCGGTATCGCCGCGCTGCCCGCGTGGCTAACCAGCCTGACCGTTGGACAGCGGTACGCCAGATCGCAGCGCAGGCAGCGGCTGGCCTCGTGCCTGGCGGCTTCTTCGGAGAATCCCTCCGCATATTCCACTGAGCGGTCATGCGCCGCATTGCCAGAGCGGAGTGGCATCTCAGCGCGTGGGGTCGGCCGCAGATCGAGCGTGATGTGGCCATCGGCAGGCAGCTCCGAGGTTGTCTCAAACTCATCCTCTGGCATTTCGCTCACGGCGCGCGGTGAGAGATGCTGCAAGTACGCATGAATCGCGCGTGCCGCCAGGCGGCCATGCGCAGCCGCATGAATGACCGTCTTGGGGCCATAAGTGATGTCGCCCGCCGCGAAGACACCCGTTGCGCCGGTTGCGAGCGTCTCGGGGTTGACCAGCAGCCCGCCCCAGGCCGACAGCTCGACGCTTGTGCCCTCTGGCAAGAACGAGGGGTCAGGCGCCTCGCCAATGGCGACCAACACGACATCAGCCGATAGATCGAAGTCACTGCCGGGAATCGGGACGACGCGCCCGCGCGCGTCAGCGCCGCCATCCACTTCCTGGCGCATCCGCTGACAGTGAATGGTAGTAAGCCGACCTTCGGAGCCGAAGAGGTGCATCGGGGCAACCAGCTCCTGGATCTCGATGCCCTCATCCAGAGCCGCGCGGACCTCCTCCTCCTGCGCGGGCATCTCGGCGCGTGTCCGCCGGTAGAGGATACGTACCTTGCTGGCGCCAGCCCGTAACGCCGAGCGCGCCGCATCCATCGCCGTGCTGCCGCCGCCGATGACCGCAACATCACCGCTGATGCGCGTCTCCGGTTCGAGGTTGTACTGCTTGAGGAAGGTCGTGGCCGGGATGACGCCCCGCAAATCCTCGCCGGGGATTCGCAGGCGCTGGCTGCGTTGCGCGCCAACGGCAATCAAGACCGCGTTGTACTGCTGCTGCAGTTCGTTGAGCATGACATCGCGGCCGATAGCCGTGTTGAGGTAGAAGGTCACACCGAGGGAGCGAATCGCGTCAATGTCACGGTTCAACTCGGCCCGTGGCAGCCGATATTCCGGGATGCCAATCGCCATCATGCCGCCCGCGACGGGCATCGCGTCGTAGACAGAGACCTGGTAGCCACGGCGCGCCAAATAGTAGGCCGCGCTCAACCCTGTTGGCCCCGCGCCGATAATGGCTACCTGCTCGGCATATTGGCGCTTCGGCGGCGTGACGGTGCGCTGCCATGGGGAACCGTAGTCGGTGGCAAACCGCTTGAGATCGCGGATGGCGATGGGCGCATCAAACTCGCCCCTACGGCATACGGCCTCACACGGCGCGGTGCAGACGCGGCCACAGATCGCCGGGAAGGGGTTCGGTTCAGACGCGACCCGTAGCGCCTCGTCGTAGCGCCCCTCAGCGATCAGGCTGACGTAGAGGCCAGCGTTGGTGCCGACGGGACAGGCGGCCTGGCACGGCGCCCGCAGATCTTCTTTGCGCTCGCCCAGCCACGTGCGCCAGCTTTGCCAGGTTGCCTGCCGCTCGGCGACGTGCCAGTCGTGCTTCTCGCCCCAGGGCGCCTCGCCCGGCTCCTCGGGACTTGCCCGTGTGTAGGCATCCAGCGGCTGCCAGCCGTCTTCCAAGGGGACAAACATCACTGGGCCGCGCTCCGCGTAGGCCACCGTCGCTGACCCGCCCACGATCTCGATAGCATTGGTTGGGCATTCCTGGGCGCACACCTGGCACCCGATACACGCATCCACCTGGACCGGCGCCAGCATCATCCAGTCGCGCGTGCTGAAGTCGACAGGGATAGGACTGTGCATCTCCGAGGCGATAGCTGGCTCGCCTACACTACCCGGACGAGTCATATCCAGACAGCGTACCGGACAGAGATCGACACAGATGCCACAGTCAATACAACGTTGCTCGTTTACCTGGAACCGATAGGCCATAGAGATCTCCTTTCGAGATCACCCCCAGCTAGCGCGAGCGCCCGCTTGCTGCATTTCACCGCACTACACCAGCACTTTGGACTACTTGAGACCGCGTGCAAATGACTATTGTTGCCAAGTGTGATGCACTTCAGTCACGCCGTTGTCACAGGCTGGCGCGCTCACATCACAGCCCCATCACAGAGCGAATTGAAGGAAAATAGGCAAACGCATCTGGGGGTTGGGGAATGTAACAATCCGCTCACAGTACGAGCGGGCCGAAGTCGCCATGTGATGGTTGGCAGGTAAGAAGAATTGAGCCACGAGCCGCATTACATGTGACAGTGGCTCCGCCGCCAGGTCGTAACACAACTTTTGCGGGGAAGCCGATGCAGGTGCTATTCTCTTGGCCGATATGATGATATGGTTAACGGATAGCAGCTTAGATCACGACGGGTGAAGGCAGTAAGGTGGATATGTTATGCGAACACGCGCGATGAAGAGAGAAACATGGCTTCTTTGCCTATTTGCCATATTCGCCGCTCTTCTTGTATCACTTGCTGCCTGCGGGGCGTCTGCGTCCGCTGACCCGGTACATGACGTGGCTTCGCTGGCAGATCACCTGCGAGCACAGGGAGCCACCGTAGAGATGGCAGGCACAATCAAGCATCCCTTCCTGGCCGTGCCTGGTCAGATCATGACAGTGAATGGGAATGACATCGAGGTCTATCAGTACGCGAATGCTCAGGCGCTCGCCGCGGACACACGCACGATTGACCCCGACGGCTGTATCGGCACCGTAGGCGGCGGCATGATAGACGCCTGGACAGCGCCGCCCCACTTCTTCAAGAGCGAAGGCGTGATGGTGATCTACCTCGGCAGCGATGCTAAGATGCTCCAACTGCTCACGAGTGTGATGGGCAAGCAGTTCGCGGGCAAGTGAGGCAACCAGGCGTTGGAGTGGTCCAATCGCCTGGTTGCCTGTTGAGGCATATGGCTCAGCCGAGGGCGCCACCCACCAATCTGCCAAGCCCGAAGGTGATCGCGGCCGCCGCGAGACCAAATAGCACCTGTCTGCCGCCTGCTTTCAGCAAGGGCACACCAGTGGTGAGTGTAATACCTGCTCCAATCAGGAACAGGCCAACGACACTCAACGCCAGACTGATCGCGATGATGATGAGGCCACCGCCAAAGGCGAACGGAGCAGCCGGAATTATGGCTCCAGTCGCAAAGAGCAGAAACGAGGTAATGGCCGCCTGCCAGGCTGAACCTCCCAGCTCCGCGGGATCAATGCCAAGCTCTTCGCGGGCCAGGGTATCCAGGGCTGTATCCTTGTCAGCCAGCAGCCGATCGGCCAGGTTTTTTGCTTCCTGCTCGTGCAAGCCCTTCGCTTGATAGATCAGGGACAGCTCTTCGCGCTCCTCCTCGGGTACGTTCTGTAGCTCTTCGCGCTCGACGTCAATCTGATGCGCGTACAACTCCCGCGCGCTCTGCACCGAGAGCCATTCACCAATGGCCATCGAGAGAGCGCCTGCCAGAAGACCCGCGATGCCTGTGAGCAGAATCGTATGCCCACTCAGGTCAGCGCCCGCCACTCCCATGACCAGGCTCATGTTGGAGGTCAGGCCGTCGCTTGCCCCAAGCACCGCGGCGCGCAATGCGTTACCACCACCAGTGTTGCGGTGGCGGCCCTCCAGCTGTGCGAGCGTTGAGCCAGGGATGCCGCCACGCGTTGCTGCGCCCAGGTAGCCAAACACGCGGGCGTGCGAGCGCTCCTCGGCTGGCATGCCCAATGTCTGCGCTTCCGGTTGTTGATCATAGGCATGCGTCGCTTTGGACTCCATCGTCGAGACCATTGGCAGGATGCTCGATGCGCCAAGGTGGCGCGACAGGAACACAAGCGTGCGGATGCGCCAGCCCGGCCGGAAGGTGGGCACAGCTTGCCCGCTCTGCCTGAGCAGATCCTCCCAGCTCGCCGCGTGTTTCTCCTCGATAGCTGCCAGACGCTGGTAGATTTCCGCGAGGTGAGTGTCTTTTTCGGCGTCGGCGAGTGCGTGATAGAGCGTAGAGCTGTCGCGCTCATCCTGGAGATTCGCCTTATACCGCGCGATATCTGCATCGGTAGCCATGTTTCGCTCCTCTTCCATAACTATTCGGTATGGCCATGCGGGAGGCGGCCTACTGGGGCGCTTCGTTCGTGCGCTCGGCGCGCGGATTGTCTTCGGCCCTTCATTGTACCGCGTACCGCCGCGACCGCGACAGGTAAGCGCTCGTGACATGGCAGACCCCTACTGTGAGGGCGTTGTGATAATTCCCCGATACGATGTAAGTGCCTGCACAGGCGTCGTGCGGTCAGACGAATCCAGGTCCACCATGATTGAAGCTCCGGGCAAACACAACTCGAAAGCGTCCTTAGCGCCAACTGAAGAGGCGCGGGCGGCGGATAGCAAGGCGCGAGCTCGTGTGACGCAGGTAGTCAAGAGCCTCAGCAGCGCCGCGCGCCAGTACCCGCTGCCGCTGGCTGTAATCGGCCTGCTGCTGGCGAGCTTCATCGCCTGGCTGGTGGGATGGTATGACGTAGCTCAGTGGGTTCTGATCACCATCATCCTGCTCGGCGGTATTCCACTCCTCTGGAAGACGCTTCGACAACTGGCGCATGGTGAGGTCGGAGTTGATGTCATCGCGATCCTCGCGATTGGCGGCTCGCTGATTCTTGGACAATATCTGGCGGGCGCCATCATTGTGCTGATGCTCGCGGGCGGGGAAGCGCTCGAAGCCTTTGCCTTGCGGCGGGCGGGTCAGTCGCTGGCGAAGCTGGCGGAGCGCGCTCCCCGGACCGCCCACGTCTGGCGCGAGAATGCGCTCATAGACATCCCGGCAGATGAAGTCGAGCGCGAGCAGGTGGTGGTGGTGAAGCCGGGTGAGGTCATCCCGGTCGATGGCCTGGTCGTCGGCGGGTCTTCGGGCGTCAGCGAAGCCGACCTGACCGGCGAGCCGCTGCCCGTGAGCAAGGAGCCGGGCGCCCAGGTGCTTTCAGGGAGCATCAACCTGGATCACATGCTGGAGGTGCGGGCCCTGAAACGCAGCGCCGAAAGCCAGTATGCGCGGATTCTGCAGCTGGTTGCCGATGCGCAGCAAAGCCGGGCGCCCATTCACCGGCTGGCGGATCGCTATGGCGCTGCCTTTACAGCGGTCGCGGTTTCCATAGCCGGGATTGCCTGGCTCATATCGGGCGATAGCCTCTACGCGCTTGCGGTGCTCGTCGTGGCGACGCCCTGCCCGCTGATTCTGGCGACGCCCATCGCGATTATGTCAGGCATCGACCGGGCGGCGCATCGTGGCCTCATCGTGAAGAGCGGCGCGACTATCGAGCAGCTGGGACGTGTTGACGTCGCGGTCTTCGATAAGACCGGCACGCTCACGTTGGGCCAACCACAACTGGTGGGAATCGTTCAGCTGGATGCCACATCGAGCGCTCGCAATGACTTTGACGAGGATACATTGCTGTGGCTCGTCGCCTCGGTCGAGCAGTTCTCGACCCATATTCTCGCTCGGGCGGTCGTGGATGCGGCCCGCCAGTTGGAGCGGCCGCTCCAGTTGGCGACTCACCTGGATGAGTTACCGGGTAAGGGAATTCAGGGAAGAGTCGCGATTCCTTCCTCTGGCGCGGACGGCGCTACACCCCCGACAGCGTATGCTGATATCGCGGTTGGCAATCGCAAATTCATGGCGCATCTCGGCCTTCCCGTTCCATCCGCTCTCATCGAGGAGCGCGAGCAGCGGACAGTCCAGGGCCAGATCGGCAGCTTCATTGCCATAAACGGGTGTGTCAGGGCGTTACTTGTCTTCTCCGATGTGCCGAGACCCGAGCTGGGGAGACTGACAAGCGAGTTGAAGGAGTCAGGTATCAGCGAGACATGGCTGTTGACTGGCGATGGTGAGGTGGTGGCTCAGCAGATTGGCAAGCTTGCCCAGATCGATCGTGTCGTCGCCCGCTGTCTGCCAGAGCAGAAAGTCGAGACCATTCGAGCGTTGGAGGCGCAGAAGCATCGTGTCCTGATGGTGGGGGACGGCGTCAATGATGCGCCCGCGCTCGCAACCGCTTCGGTTGGCCTGGCGATTGGCGCTCAGGGGCTCAGCGCGGCTGCTGCCATCGCCGATGCGGTGCTGCTCTCGTCGGACATCTTGCAGGTTGCCCACGCGGTCAAACTGGGTCGGCGCGTGATGCGCGTGGCTGTGCAGGGCATTTGGATTGGCATGGGGCTGAGCCTGATCGCCATGGTCTTCGCCGCCTTCGGGCTTATCCCCCCAACGCTTGGGGCGATTCTGCAGGAGGGCATTGATGTGCTCGTGATTGTGAATGCCCTGCGCGCCACGCGGGTGTAGCCACTCGTCTGCCAGATTCTGCCAGCTAAAGGAGGCGTAAGAATTATGTCGCAGCGAATCCTGGTGCCCCTCGAGGGCAGCGTGCGTGATGCTGAGTCACTGGCGATGGCGCGTCTCATCGCGCGCCAGCTTGACGCCGAGATCGTCTTGATGCATGTCGCGCCCATCCTGTTTGATACCGAGGCTGTCGTCGCCGCCGAGCAACGCCTCGACGAGTACGCTCAGGCGCTGCGTGCTGAAGGTATCGGCGCGCACTTCCTGATGGAGTATGGTGATCCGTCCGCCGCGATCGCCGCGGCAGGAGAGCGGCAAAAAGCCGAGATGATCATCCTGGCGCCGGAGCATCGCGCCTTATTCCAGACACTGTGGCATCCCCGTATCAGCTCCGGTCTGCTGGCAAGCGCGACCGTTCCACTGTTCATCCTGCCAGATGCGGCTCCAGAGAATATCCCCGCCGAGCTGCTGCGCGATGAGCGCGCGAAAGTCATTGTGGCCGTGGATGGATCGGCCAATGCGGAGGCGGCGCTGCCGGTAGCCCTCCAGCTCGCGCAGGCCTATGGGCGCCCATTGCTGCTGGCACGCATTGTAGCCCCAGCCTTCATCGTGGGATCTGGCGTTGCGGCGATGAAAGCCCGGCACGATGCCCAATATGCCGAGGAGGCCGAGGCGCATCGTTACCTGGTAGATCTACGTCAGCGGCTCGTCGGCGAAGGCAATAGGAGCGTCGAGACAGCAGAGTTGGTTGGCCCGGTGGCCGACCAGTTGATTCATCTGGCCGCCTCGCATCCCGGAAGCGTGCTTGTCATGGGCACACACGGGCGGAGCGGGCTGGCACGGGCGGTGGTTGGCAGTGTTGCGGCAGAGGTGATGGGTCGGGCGACGGCTCCAGTGGTGGTCGTGCCGCGGCATCGCCCGAACGACGCCGACAAGGGAGCAGGCGTGCGAGGCCGCAGCTCGTAAACGCAGCCCACAAACGAGGCCGGACTTTCTTAGCCGCGGCATTCATGCCGCGAAGCTGGCCCACTCCCATCAGTGCCACTGGGGTATGATGGTTCTGTGAGGCGCTCTTAGATGGCCGGCCTCGAAAAGCTGCTCAGGCCAGCAGACCTGCGGTACCGCCTGTGGTGAGGTTGTTGGCCCAGCCCCTGACCCTCTCCTCCAGCCCCGCCCTGCGGGCTGCTGCCGCTCCGCGCCCTTGCGCGCTGCTCGCCTCGTGCCTCGGCTCGCGCGTCCGCCCCCTAAAAGGGAGGGGAGCCAGAAACCAGAAAGCCAGCATGCCAGACACGCGGTCTGGGTCTGGTTCCCCTCTCCCTGAAAGGGGGAGGGGTTAGGGGAGGGGGCGGTGGCCCTAGTGACAACATCCCAGGCCAAACCAGTATGACCTATCGGTGCAGCTCAGCCTCGGCCTCGGCCTCAGCGGCCTGGAGATCATGCGCGATGGCGTCTGACGACCGCGCGATGATGAGTGGCAGATGCGTCTCGTGGAGCACACGCTCGGCGATGCTACCTAGCGCCCAGCGCTGCAATCCTCCCCGCCCATGCGTCGCCATCGCGATGAAGTCGTAGCTAGAGCCTTCTTCGGCAACCGTGATGATCGTGTCCGCGACATCCGAGGCCAGCATGGCAGTGGTCGAGACGGCAACGTCGGGATACTCTTTGTGGATGCGCTGGGCAACCGTCTCCAGATAGTCACGCGCCGCCCGCAGCGCCTGCTCTTCCGCTCCGATGGCAGGCGGCGGTGATGAAGCATCCTGGTGTGTCGTATCGGCCATCATTGCGACGAAGAAGTCTACGACCTCTAATAGATGGACGGTGATATGCTCGGGCGCCGCCAGCGCCCGCACGATATCCAGCCCCGGCGCAATCGCCGCCTCCGCCAGGTCAGAGCCGTCGAGCGTAATCAGGAGGCGCGCATGTTCGCCTGCTACTCGGTTTGAACCTCGTTCATCATGTGCTGGAACGACGAGCACCGGCACTGGCGCGTGGCGAGCGACGTGGGCGGCGACGCGCCCGAGACGCCAGCGGTTGAGCCCGCTGTAGCCGTGCGTGCAGATGACGATCATATCGCACTGCTCATCGCGCGCGATATCCAGAATCTCCTCGCTGCTATGACCTTCGGTGACGCGCGTCTCAATCGGGATATCCTTGAACTCTGGGCGTAGCGCCAGATGTTTGACATAGGCATTGGCCTCGTCCCGTGCAACGCCGATGACCGCGAGCGCTATCTGCGCGGGCTCCCCGTAGGGAGCCAGGCGGAAGGGCGGAAGCCCCACCACACGCAACGCGAGGATGCTGCTGCCCGACCCACGCGCAAGGCGGGCGGCTACGGTCATAGCACGCTCCGCGCGGTCCGATCCGTCGAGTGGTACGAGAATGCGCTTCAACATGTCATGCCCTCCATCAATTCTGTGGTGACGCATACACAGGGTGTAGCGGCGGATTTAGGAGATGATCGGCGCTGTTTTGGCCAGCGGCAGTTGATGAGCGATGCTGGTGGCCCAGGCGTCGATCTCGGTCCAGTCGCGAAAATCCCCTTCGGGCGCGTGTACCGCTTTCGTCACTGTTCGCTCTATGAATGACAGCTTGCTACGGTCCAGGGCGCCAGCGAAGACGCGATGTTCTCGCGGATGGATTGACTCCTGCAACGCGGCTATCTCCTTGGGTTGGCCTGTTCCTTCGCTGGTCTCCGAACCGAGAGGGCCATCGCTGAACAGCCATACGGGGCGTCCGGCCAGCGATTCGCGATGGCGGCGTACATAGTCGGTCGCCTCCTTGAGCCAGGAGCCGTAATAGACGGCGCTTCCGATCACGACCGCCTCATAGCCCACGGGATTGGCGTCCGCATTGATCGGCTGGATATCTACGACTCTTCCGAGGAGCTTGAGCCTCTCGGCAATGCGCTCAGCAACGCCCTGAGTCGCTCCGTGTTTGCTCGCAAATGTGATCAAGATGGCCATATGAATCCTCCTGCATTTCCTTTGTCTACGTACTACCGAGATGTTTGAGTCTCTTCCTGCTCCGCTCGCCACAAGCGCCAGCCAAGCACCGCTATAAGCGTGCCAATGGCGAGATAGAAGACCTGGAGCCATGCCTGCGGCTGCGAGGGCGTCTGGACTGGTGTAAACCCTACCACCATGATCTCAACCAGCTCGAAGCCGACCATAAAGATCCCGGCGACCATCGAGAGCAGGCCACCGAGCCTGGGCCGTAGCACAACCGCGATCAGGGCGACTAACGCGCCTCCGCCGCAGAGAACACCAAGGGCGAGCGCCGGAATCGTGAAGTCTGAGAATAGCGCGATCACCCCCTGATGCAGCACCGATGTTGGCATGGTCGGCACGACGAAGATCGCTCCCAGGATCGCAGAGAGCGCCACAATCGCCGCAAGCACGATCAGTGTGACACGCAATGGCTTATGGGTTGACTGATGAGCACGCTCTGAAGACAGGAGCAGTTCGGGCTCCTGCCCCTTCATTCTAAGAGCCATCGTCTACCCCCCTGACATGTAACATCGGAAGACGAGACGCGGGACGCTTTCGCACTCCACTCCTCGTCGTCGCAATTCCCTTACCTCGCGTCCATCGTATTCCCCAGCATTCACAAATCCGTCACGCGCCACACACCTGAAATCACAATGAAGCCTCGTCGCATTGCCTGGATGCCGTGCTGTTCTACGTCCGCGTTTGTGCCGCGAAAGTGACTTCATCCAGCAGATCTGTGCCGCGTTTGAGATGGGGCGCTGCCATGATGAAGAGTGCCGGGGCTACGCCTAACGAAGTCGTGGCGTTGGCAGGCAGCAGCTTCTGGCACATGAAAGTGAGGATGCCCTATGACCACCCTGACACCAAGGGTCCGCAGCGATGCGGATATCCAACAGGATGTACTGGAAGAAATGAGCTGGGAACAACACATCAACGTGAGCGACATTGGCGTGAGCGTTAAGGAAGGCGTTGTGACGCTGACTGGCCTTGTCGACGACTATCTTATGCGGCTTGCGGCCCAGAATGCCGCGTTGCGGGTCAAAGGCGTGCATGCCGTCGCCAACGACATTGAGGTGCGCCTGCATACCAGCGCCGAGCGGACCGATAGCGATCTAGCGCTTGCCGCGCTCTATGCGCTGAAATGGGATGCCGCCATCCAGACCGACCGGCTGGATGTCACCGTCTCGCATGGCTACGTGACGCTCAAAGGAGAGGTCGAATGGCCGTACCAGCGTGAGGCAGCGGAACGCGCTATTCGTCGGCTGGCGGGTATCAAAGGCATGACCAATTGGGTAACACTTGCCGTCCATGCGACGCCGAGTGACATCAAGCAGCAGATTGAAAAGGCGCTGGTGCGCAATGCCGAAACGGATGCCCACCACATTACCGTCGAGGTGCATGGGCACACCGCAACCCTGAAGGGCCAGGTGCGCTCCTTTGCGGAGAAGTTGGCGGCGGAGCGAACCGCTTTATTGGCGACAGGAATCGCTACCGTCAACAATGAGATCAAGATCGTCTACGAGGGCTGAACGCTCACCACAACGGGAGATGGTTACTATGACCGTTGATACGCTTCCGACCACAACGGACCAATTGCTACGGGACCGCGTTGACACCCTGGTGAATGAGCGGCTAGAGCAGCTTGTCACCGAGCGCGTCGCCGAGCAGGTTGCGGCGGCGATGAAAAAAGACCCCGCCAAGAACAAGGTGGCGATCATCGCCTCCAAAGGCACGCTGGACATGGCGTATCCGCCGCTGATTCTGGCGTCGGCGGCCGCCGCAATGGGCGAAGATGTGGAGATCTTCTTCACGTTCTACGGCCTGGATATTGTTAAGAAGGGCGGCGCGGCGCAGCTCAAAGTGGCGCCCATCGCCAATCCGGCCATGCCTGTGCCGATGCCCAATATCGTCGGCATGCTGCCGGGAATGACGCCGATGGCCACCTGGATGATGAAGAGCCAGTTCTTCGCCAAGCACCACGTCGCGCCACTCGAACAGTTGCTGCAGGAGTGCGTCGATCTTGGCGTCAAGCTGATTGCCTGCCAGATGACGATGGACGTGATGGGCATCAAAGCGGAGGAATTGATCGAGGGTGTCGAGGTCGGCGGCGCGGCCACCTTCATCAACTTCGCCAACGACGCGCATATCACCCTGTTCATTTGA